>WNFM01357788.1_pt1 | contig 13001 bp, 13 predicted proteins | sample 5400271 | NCBI WGS metagenome assembly WNFM01 (sample SAMN13153352, study PRJNA577476) | soil metagenome | isolation source: 60 cm saprolite on Douglas fir-dominated hillslope | place: USA:California | collected 2013-09-17 | reverse complement strand
TCTCTCGGCCGGTTCAGCGATCCGGCGTCATAAGTTCACACGCCCTCTTGGGCGGACTTCATCACCGCTACGCTCGGGTTTAAGTTTTCGGTACACACACGTAAAGGGAGGGGTTTGTACGCCGACGTATGGGATCGAATTTCACCCCGAGTGTCTAGGCGTGAACGTTAAATCAATAGCGCGCTGACCGACGTCCGCTTTGTTGTGATGGCGGACTCAAGTCGGACATCGCGCGAGGTCCGAAAAGTGCATGTGCGGACTAATGCACCGCAGCGAACACCATTCTTTAAGCCACGAGAAGTCGGATATTAAGTTCTGCGAGGCTTTCGCTGACATCTTCCACTGTGCGAGCCTGGAGGCGGAGCCGCTCTGACACCTTCCCCAAATAGTAACGCAGCTCTCCCTCGCTCTCTTTGATGTGGTTTCGAATTTCGCGGCGTTCAAATGCGGTGACCGAGGGGTCGGCAACCCGCCGCCAAGCTACCCTTTGCCATTCCTTCAGCTCATCTACTTTGCGGCTTAAAATGTCAGGCTCAGTCATGCTGTCAGCCCGTTCTTGAAAAGCACGTGCTTCAAGTTCTAGCTGATTCGGCACCCATTTTCGACGCGATGGTCTGCTGGGACTGGTGAGAATCAAAGCGCGAGAGCAAGATCAGAACATAGCCTGAGGAGCATCGAGGGATAATCTCAATGGCCAAGGAACTCAGAACCGCCGAACAGCTATCCGACATGATCGTTTCTGCGCTGGCCATAAGTGACGTCGATATTCAAATTCGCAAAGACCACGCATACGGGTGGCAGCCGACAGTGGTTTCCTCTCCCGGCGATTTGATTGGATATCAAAGGCGAGTCGATGAAATCGCCAATCGATTGCGCATTCAGTTCAACCTTCGGGAATGACGTCTCGTCCGCTTTGAGGCCGGCGCGCGTATCATCGATCGCGCGCCAGCTTCCGGCGGCCTCAATTGCGCCACGTGGCCTTCTGCAAGGTTGCAAATGTCGGCGCCGCGGTGCCCAGACGACGCGATCAATGCGACGACGAGTGCGATGCCCGCATCCTCGCCAATTCGGCCGCGGCATAGTCCTCCCGCTCCCTCATCAGGCGCTGCTGATGCGCCTTAAAGTTCGCCACGCGCTCGACGATCTGCTCGCGCTCCGATCTGGTCGCCCAATTGACCTCCGGCATTCGATTCGGTTCGGTAACGGCGCGCGGTTCAGCGCGAACGCTTTTCGCAAACGTCGTCGCTTCGTCGAGGAGCGCGTCAAGATCAGCTTTCAAGTGGGTCATTTGTGATCCCCCGGACAGCTATCCTACCTGATCAAGCCTGGCGCTGCCAATGCGACGATCCCCCAAAAAAGGGCTAGGGGACCCCAACCAGCTTCGTCAACCATTGTTGGCCCGCAGCTGTTTATCGATCGCGCTTCAGCTTGCGCTTTCCCCAACGCTGGTCTTTGCAATCGAGATTAAACACCTGCTCGACACAGCCATTTTTAATCAGGAACGAAATCCGGGTTCCCGCGGGTCTCGGTCCGGTCATTTACTGTTTCTGACCGGGCGGGATTGCCCCGGCCGCCGCGTCCGGCAGGCTCGTTTCGGCCGCAGGGACGCTGCTTCGAAGTTCTGCTGCCGCTTCGCAATCACCGGCCCACAGTTTGGTGCCTTTGACCGTCCCGACGAGCTTGCACCCAGGCGAGCCCTTCGGCTTCATTTGCACCAACGGCTTGCTGCCGACCTTGGGCGGTGCACTTTGGGCGAATGCGGTTGCCGAAAGGCCGATCGCGGCGAGAACAAGCAAAACCCTCATCGTCATTTCCCCTTCGCCATTGACGGCCTGACCCCGTCCGTCGACGGCAGGCCGAGCCTCTCACGGAAATGTGCAACAGAGCCTGGTCCGAGATCCTGGAAGCTTAGCAACGTGTCGTCAGAACCAACGGAATGAGGGTCCGCGCTACCTCGTCCGAGACAGGGATCGTATCTATGGTGCCGTCGTCACACGCCGATTGCGCGCCATGGGCATTCGGGACAAGCCTATCGTACCGGCTTCACCTTGGCAGAATGGCTTTGCCGAACGGCTGATCGGATCGATCCGGCGCGAGCGTTTGGACCACATCGTTGTCTTGGGCGAGAAACATCTGCGCCGGATTCTGAAAAACTATGCGGCCTATTACAACGGCGTTAGAACGCATCGGTCATTGAACAACGATGCGCCTAAAACTCGTCCGGTTCAGCGATTCGGCGTCATAAGTTCGCACGCCATCTTGGGCGGACTTCATCACCACTACGTTCGGATTTAGGTTTTCGGTACACACAGGGTATCGCGATGTAGCGGACCCCGCTACCACGCGTGGCCACTCTTGGACCTCGGGAAATACGCCCCGCCAACGAGTGCGGCAAGATTTGCGCGGACAACCAGGGTTCGCACGACGTCGGGATATCTGGTCACGGTGCCCAACCGGCGCGACAAGCCGTCGGGGCAATGCAGCCGAGCAGCATGAGACATCAGCGGCCCTGGATTCGGGCAACTCCATAGGACGGAAGCTCAAGGCTTCCCACCTTGCGGATGAAAGTGGCGCCACTGTCGAGCCAGGCGGGATCGCGCACCGCTGCTTCAAAGCTTCTTTCGTCGAGAATACGCAGTTTGGCAGGGCCATCGAAGCCGTTGACCTTCAGGCGCTGGGTTTCGCCTGACAGGTTGGCGAGCCAAAGCACTTGGCCGCCCCCGCGGTGATGGGCTAGAGCGGCGACCTTTGAAGGTGCAGACGAATCCGTATTGATGCGTCTTGCGCCGCTCGCAGCAGCAAGACCCGCAATCACATGGTAGGTGGGATAGACCCTGGCGTCATCGCGGTCGAACCACGGTTGGGCATGCGCCAATTTGCGATAAATCATTCCTTGCGAGCCAGTCGCAGAGCCAAGGGCCACGGTGTCGACACCGGCTGTTGCGGCAGCCGACAGATAGCCGAGGTTCCATGCGGCTGCGAAGAGACCGCGCTGGCGTGGATCGATATCGCAGAGACAGACCCGCCCATTATCCGGATTTGGCGCAACCGCTGCGCCATAAGGGTTGTCGCGACAGGGAATACTTGTCGGCCCGATGTGATAGGGCACTTTGCCAATCATGGCGCGTGCAGAGGCGAAGATCCATGGAAGGGTCTCGAGCGTTTCCATGATCGAGATGTCATCTGCCGCATGAACGATAGGGCAGCCCGTGTGGGTGATGAAGTCAAATACGCCCTTGGGGGCGGGCTTGCGGTTCAATTCGGTGAAATAGGAGAGCATGCCACCGCCAAGCACCGCATCCGGGAAGGAGGCTCGTGCCGCGGCTGCCATTTCCTCGTAGGTGGGTCCCCAAGGCCTCGGTGTGTTGGGCTGAAAAGATTTGAGATCGTGCATCTGGGTGACGACAACGCATGCAGGTGTGAATCCCGCAGCATTCACGACGCTAGCGATTGCAGCAACTTCCTTATCGGCCGGCTCCTTGGCCGGCAAAATGATCTCAAGTGTGACCGGGGCTCCTGTTTGCCTTGACAGATCGCGGAAGCTTGCAGCAGCCTCTTCTTGCCCTCGCTCGCGTCCGTCGATCTGGCAAACGAGCGCCAGAGGCTTCGCCGCTGCGATAAGGTCCGCGGCCAGGAGGGCCGCCGCGGCTTCCACCATGGGTACGCCGAGGCCGATTTGGGGAATACGGCCCTTCATGCCTGCAAGGGTTACGGTTGTATCGGCGGCGGAGCGCGTTGGCCTTGATTTCGGCGGTTTGCCAGAGACGGTAAGGGTCACTGACTGGCTGAAGCTCTCGCCTTTCTCCAGTGTGTAGGGCCAGGGATCGAGCAGGGAGCACACATAGGTCTTGTAGGAGGCGTCCATCCAGTTTCGATGGTCCTCCATCTCGAACTTGTTTCCCTCCATCAGAACAGTCACCGCAACTCCCGAAAACGGCTCGTGCTTAAGTGAGCGGATTTCGAAAATGGGCTGACCGGGGCTGATGAATTTGGGGAACTTGCGCTTCTCCTTCTTTCCATCCATGTGCACGACTTCAACCGGGCGCCCCGCCGTTCCGGCGAGCGGATGCAGCACAACAAAGCCGGTCCGATTGGTGAGGAAGTCAGAAAGCGGCGTTCCTTCGGCCGAAAACTTCAGTGTTCCATCACTCCTTGCGTCGATTTTGGCGGAATAGCGGATCGCCTGATCCTTGTCCTTGCAGGTGGCCTCGTAACCGATCGTAAAGCCATCCTTGTTTTGGCGGACTTTCAGGTTCTCGATTGCCGGTGCATAGGTGCCCCAGTTCTTGTCGCGTACGATATAGGCAATTCCACGCAAGACCTCTTCACCGTGATAACGGATGTAGCGTAGGGCGCCGCTGTCGAAGACTGCCGAGATGGGACCTGCTCTCAATTCGCGGCGTTTACCATCGGGAACTTCGGTTCCGAAGAGCTTGATTGCACGGCTCGGCTTCTTCTGGGCCATGGCGGCCTCCTCAAATGACCTTGTCAGTTTGTGGATCGATCAGAACGGCGCGGGTCATGTCTATGTCGATACTGACCTGTTCGCCCGGAGCGGTGACCTCGTGAGCTGCGAATTCTGCGGTGATGCTGATTCCACCGAGCGGCATGCTGACTTGCACCCGCGAGCCTGTCGGTTGGACGAGCTCTATGGTTGACGGCAACTGCATGTGACCTGGCGCAGCGCTCGCGCCGGCTTTGGCAATGTGCTGGGGCCTGAGCCCCAAAATAACGGCTTGGCCGTTCGGCGCCTTGCGCCCCGGGGGCAGGGTGAGCTTGGTTCCGTCGCGAAGGGTCACTTCGCCGGCTTCGATGGTGGCCGGAAGGAAGTTCATCTTCGGGCTGCCGAGGAAACCGGCCACGAAACGCGTTGCCGGCCGCTCAAACAGATCAAGCGGCGCGCCGAGCTGTTCAATCTTGCCGTCCCGCAGAAGCGCAATGCGGTCGGCGAGCGTCATCGCCTCGATCTGGTCGTGAGTCACGTAGATCATGGTGCGGCCGAGCTCCTGATGGAGCCGCTTGATTTCAACCCGCATGTCGTCGCGAAGCTGGGCATCGAGATTGCTGAGCGGTTCATCGAACAGGAAGAGCAGCGCGTCGCGCACGATCGCGCGGCCGATCGCGACGCGCTGGCGCTGACCGCCGGAAAGTTCACGTGGAAATCGTTCGAGAAGTTGCGCAATGCCGAGCATTTCGGCGGCACGCTTCACACGTTTGTCGACCTCGGCGGATGCAACTCTCCTTGCGCGCAGTCCGAATGCTATATTTTCATAGACATTGAGATAGGGATAGAGCGCGTAATTCTGGAACACCATCGCGATGTCGCGATCGCGTGGGCGTGCCCACGTAACGTCTTTTCCGCCGATTTCAATGGTGCCGGCGCTAGCTTCCTCGAGCCCTGCGATGGTGCGGAGCAGGGTTGATTTGCCGCATCCTGATGGGCCTACCAGGACTGTGAATTCGCCCGAGGACACCTCGAGATCGATTCCTTTAACGGCGTGGTATGCGCCGTAGTGCTTGTGAAGTCCGGCGATCTTCAGGTCCGACACGACTTAACCCTTGACTGCGCCCATGGATATGCCGCGCACAAGATAGCGCTGCAGCGTTGCAACGGTGATGAACACGGGAATGGTTCCAAGCACCGACATAGCGGCGATCTTGGACCAGAAATTCGACTGGCCGCCAAAGTAATGCGTGACTTGGACTGTGTAGGTTGTGACCTCGGTGCGGGTGAGCACCAGTGCAAACAGAAAGTCGTTCCAGGAGAAGACAAAGGTGAAGACAGCGGTGGCAAAGAGCCCTGAGCGCGCCATGGGAAACACGACTTTCCATAGGACCTCCCAGCGGCTGCAGCCGTCGATCAGGGCACTCTCTTCGAGTTCTAGCGGAATATCCTCGACATAGCCGCGCATCATCCAGATCACATAGGGCAAGCTAAATGCGGTGTAGAGAATGATGAGCCCGATGTAAGTATCGACCCAGCCGAGCCAGACATAGAAGAGGAATACCGGGAATACGATGGCCACGGGGGGCAGCATACGTTGCGAGATGATCCACACTGCGAGGTTTTCGCCACCTGTCCTGAATCGCACCAGTGAGTAGGCGGCGATGGTGCCGAAGATCATGGCGAAGCAGGTTGATACCGAAGCAACCACCAGACTGTTGCCGACGGTTTTGGCATCGCCATCCTTGAACAGCACCGCATAATTGTTGAACTGGATGCTCTTCGGATACCACACCGGTGGAAAAGCGAAGATCTCGCCTGGCGTCTTGAAGGAAATAGCGAACAGCCAGTAGATCGGAAATACAAAGATGACGACGAGCGACGCCGCGGTGAGATAGCGGAAGACGAGCTTCGTTTCCTTGCGGCGATGAAATGGAACGGTTGTCATTTTGCTAGCCCCATGCGCCGGATGGCCCAGGTGACGATGACGGTGAGAAGCGCGATGACAAGGAAGGCGATCGCAGCCGTGTAGCTGGACTCGAACTGCTGGAAGCCCTGGACATAGGCATATACCGAAACAGTTTCGGTCATAGTGCCGGGGCCGCCCGCCGTGAGCGCCCAGATGATATCGAAGATGCGGAAGAGGTCGAGGCCGCGGATCAGAATGGCGATCGACATGACAGGCCAGATTGCGGGGAGAACAATATAGCGGAAACTGCGCCAGAACCGCGCTCCGTCAATCTCTGCGGCCTCGGTAAGTGAGCGGTCGACATTGGAAAGAGCGGCCAGCAGGATCAGGAACATGAAGGGTGTCCACTGCCAGATCTCACAGAAGATGATGGCGGGATAGACGAGTCGGGGATTGACCGTCCACAGGGCCGCCACCGGGTGGCCGGCGAACCAGCCAATGATCTGGTTGATCGGACCATAACGATTATCGAACAGAAGCCGCCATGTGGCGCCGGCGACAATCGGTGAGATAATCGTTGGCAGCATCAGCAGCGAAACCAGAATCTGCCGCCCCGGCATGCGGTCGAGGAACAGATAGGCCATGGCGAGACCGAGCAGCAGCTCGATGGGCAGGGCTATGACGATGACAAGCGCCGTATGTACGAACGACTGCCATAGCCTCGCGTCATGAAAGAGTTGAACGAAATTCACTAATCCGGCAAAGGATGTGTCCGTCTCCAGCATGGTGACGCGCATGAAGCTCACCACCAGCGAGAAGATCAGTGGGAACAGGCCGATCAGCAACAGGAGGAAAACGGCCGGCGAGATCAGCCAGTACTTGAAGTTGCGGTCGGGATGGGCGGTGGCGGCCATGGCTGACAGTCGGGATGCGTTCCGCGGGTCTCGTGCCGTCGGAAACGGCTGGCGGAGCCTCTCCCGCCGGAAGGCGGGAGAGGGGAGAGGGCCGGCTTACATTTTCGGATAGGCGCCGGAATTGGCGGCCCAGCCTGCATAGACTACCTTCTGCTTGTCGACGCCGATCTTCTGGGTGATGTTGTCCCACTGGGCTGCCGCCGCATCGAGGATCGTCTTTGGATCATCGCCTGCCCAGAGCTTTGAAATCGCCTGGCGCATAATCTCCTCGTACTTGTCGGTTTGCAAGAGCGACAGATCGAGAAGGCCCGTCTGCGAGGCCTGCTTCAGGGCCACTAGATAGTCCTTAGCGTTTGGCCACAGAGCCAGATAGCCAGGGTCCGCATAGTGCGAATCACGGAACGGATCGCGCAGCGTATAGGGAAGCTGAACGCGCTAGCGTATAGGGAAGCTGAACGCGCTGACGGCTCACATCTGCGCTGTTGAGCCACTGGATGAACAGATAGGCGGCGTCCTTGTTTTTCGAGGTGGACGAAATTGACAAGGCAAAGCCCGCGGCGAGCTCGGGATGTCCTCCCGGCGGTAACGCGTAGCCCACCTTGCCCGCTATCGCCGTTTTCGGGACCCAGTTCAGCGCCTCCTGGTCGGTGCCATAACCCTCGGCCCAGCGCCCATAAGGTGGCCAGGAGATCGTCATAGCTGATTGGCCTTGCAGGAAAGCTGCGAGATTCTCCACGAAGCCGAACTGCTCCACGCCGGGCGGCATGAATCTGTTCTCGTTGCGCATGCCAGTGAAGACCTTGACGCCGACATCGGAGTTGATCGTGGCCTTCATGGTGTCAGCGTCGAAGAACTTGCCGCCCTCGTTGCGGAAGCGTTCCTCGAACATGTACATCGCGTAAGGAGGCTGTCGGAAAAAGGAGGCGCCGTAGATACCTTTGTCCTTAAGGATATCCGTAAGACCAGCTCCGATGACATCGAAATCTGCCCAGGTCTTGGGCACTGCGAGGTCCTTGCCAGTCTTGTCCTTGAAGGCTTTCTGTACGGTTGGATCCTCGAAGATGTCGCGCCGATAGTACATCAGGAAAACGTCGCCATCATCGGGGAAGCCATAGATCTTGCCGCCCACTTTCATCTGGTTGTCGCGGAATGTCGACGCAATCGTCTGGAGCTCGGGGGCGTAGCCATACTTCTCGACATAGGGGTCGAGCACCTCAAGCGCGCCGGCCTGGGCAAGATCGGGCATCCAGGCAGGAATGACGTTGAGCGCGTCATAGGCGCTGGCTCCCGACTTGTAATCCTGCATGATCTTGGTGAACATCTCGGCGGTCGCGACCTCGATCACCTTCACATCCATCCCGGTCAGCTCTTTCCACTTCGGGCCGGAGAAGTGCGTGGGATCGAGCGACTGAAGCCCGGCCTCCCAGACAATAGTGATCGAGCGTCCCTTGTATTGCTGCGCGGCCTTGACGGCGGTGTCGGCGGCTGATGCAGCCCATGCCGGCCTTCCCAATGTTGCGGCGAGGCCTGCGGCCAGGCTGATCTTTCCGAAATCACGTCTATTGACCATTGTGTCCTCCCGTTTCTTGAATGGCAGAAGCCATTCGAATGTCCCTCGCTCGTTGCGACGAGGAATTCTCAAGCAAATTGGCTACGGTACTCCTCCAGTTTGCGTCGGAAATTCGGCCTTTCGAGTACTGCGCGATTGACGATGCCGTGTGGGATTCGCCCGTGCTGAATGTCGAGCACAGCCCTGATATCGGCTGCGCCGTTTCCGGCGAAGCACTGATCGGTCCAGCAAAGTGCGTGAGGCGTCACGATGACGTTGTCGACCGCAAAAAGAGGATCGTCCGGATCGGTCGGTTCCTGGTCGAACACATCGAGGGCCGCGCCAGCGATCCGCCCGCTTGCCAGAACGTCCGTGAGCGCCTTTTGATCGACGATAGGTCCGCGCGCAGTATTGATGAAAAAGGCGGTCTTCTTCATCAGGGCGAGGCGGTCAGCATTCACGAGGTGGCGGGTCTCGGCCGTCAGCGGGCAGTTCACCGTAACGATGTCGGCGCGGGCGAACACGTCGTCGAGACTAACGAGTTCGACACCGAGCCCGGCCGCCAACTTGGTGTCCGCAAATGGATCATGGGCGATGAATCTCATGTCGAACGGCTTGGCGAGGCGGAATAGCTCAGCGCCGATATTGCCGATACCGATCGAGCCCAGCACCTTGCCGACCAGGCCAATGCCCATATGCTCGCCGCGGGCGGCAAAACCCGATGGGCCTTGCCGGGTCAGCTTGTCCTTCACCATCAGCCTTCCGCTGAGTGCCAGAATGAAGGTCATGATCGACACGGCGACAGGGCGGCGCACGCCATCGGGCGTGGTCGCCAACGCAATGTCCGCGGCGGTACAGGTGGGCACATCCACCGTGTCATAACCGACGCCAAAGCGGGCGATGATACTGAGCCTTCCGCTTTTGGGTGCGCTTTCGGGCGCAAAACGGTGAGCCAGCAGGATAAGCGCGTCGAAGTCTTCAAGATCGCTGCTGCGCAGAGGATTGGCGTTGTCCAAAAAGGCCGTCTCCACGCCGGAGGCCTCTAGCAGAGGCATTAGATCGAAATCGGGGTAGACGGCTGAGCCGTCGGCTTTCCTGAAATCGCCTGAAAGGGCAACACGGAATGGGGCGCTCATTTCATGCATCCCTTCCGCAACGTGGTGATTGCGGCGGCAAGCGCATCCCGAAGCACCCACACGTCGCCCGAATAGCAGCAAAAATCGAAGCCCTGTTTGTAGAGCGCGATGCCAACCTCGGTGGTAGGCACAAGGCGGCCCAGTGCTTTTTTGTGCTTCTTGGTGGCGGCAATCGTGCGCTCAACCGCCTTCAGAAAATTTGGATGGTCGAACTGGCCCGGAATGCCAAGCGACACTGACAAGTCGAAATGGCCGATCCACAGGCAGTCGATGCCATCGACAGCGGCAATCTTGTCGGCATTTTCGACACCTTCGGCGGTCTCGATCTGGCAGAACAGCGTTGTCCGCTCGTTGGCAGCCGCAAGCTTCTCGTGCACCGGGCCCTGCTCATAGGCATCATGCGCAACGCCCAAGGCAACGCCACGTCGCCCATTCGGATAATATTTCGTGCAATCGACGACGGCCTTTGCTTCTGCGGCAGTACTGACCATCGGGATCATGATCCCTTCCGCACCCATGTCGCAGGCCCGCGCGATGTGGTGATATTCCTTTGAAGGCACGCGGACGATGGCCGGCAGGCCTGCGGCTTCAAAATAGCGCGCAGCACTTTTGACGGTTTCGAAGCCGAAACCTGAATGTTCCAGGTCGAAAAGGGCGAAATCGCAACCCGCCTGTTTGAGGATATGGCCGATTCCCGGAGTGGCAAACTCGACGATGAAATGACCAAGCTTGGCCTCTGGCGTCCGGGTCATTTGCTTGAGGCCGGCACGAGCCATCGTTCATTCCCCCGTTTAACGTCTATTGTTTGATCCCTCGAAGATGAGATGAACCTTAGCAACGTTCTCTTTCATGACCAGGTCGGCGCTTGGTCCTGTTGAATGTGGCGAGGTGCGGCGACGGCAAGTGAGTACCGAAGGCCGTGCGGCTATCACAGATTTCATAAAGAAAGATGCGGTCGTTCGCCCTCTTGGGTACGAGTACGGCGAAGCGCCGGCACCCCGGTTCGAGCTCGCGTGATATTTGCGCATTCTCATCGATGAGCTCGCGGGACGCCGCCATCGCCCCGACTTTGGCTTGAAGTCGACGGTGACTACGAACCTGTTCATTTGGCTGCCCTCCGGGCCTTCCAGTAGAGCTTGGCAACCTGTTCGAGGTGCGAGCGCATGCGGGCATCGGCAAGTTCTGGATCGTGCGCCTTGATCGCCTCGAAGATCGCAACATGCGCATCGAAGGCGACTCGATTCTGACCGGGATAACTCAGCGTCACACGCCTCTGGTCGACCAGCCAATCGATGATGGCCCGGTGCATGACCACATAGATGGGATTCTTGGGGATCGTAGCGATGGCGTAGTGAAACGCGACATCCGAGTCCTCAAAGCGCCGGATGTCGCCGATGGACTTGTAGTTCGCATCGAGCGCATCGCTCAGGTGGCGGATATCCTTCGGTGTGGCGTTGCGCGCTGCATCGCGCGCCAGGCCGGTTTCAAAGAGCGCGCGCGCATCCTGGAAATGGCGGATGCTGTTGTCATCAGAGAGCAGATATTTGGCACTGCTCGACAGCGAGGTCATGACGGCCTCAGCGTTCGGGGCTGTGACCCGTGCTCGCGAACCTGCCCGGAGATCGACGAGTCCCGCCCGCTGCAGATGAAACAGCGCCTCGCGGATCGCTGTTCGGCCCACGCCAAACTCCGCCATGAGCTGACGTTCTGATGGCTGATGGCAGCTCGGCACCAGCCACCAATTCCCGATCGCGGATCCTCTGCTCGAGGACATCGGCGACCTGCTCAAAAAGGCGCGATCGTTTGAGCTGAAAGCCCATCTGGTATACCTAGTATACCAGATGGTAGGTCGCCCTGACGGCGCTGTCAATACGGCCATGCTTGCGGAGATTTGTCGTTCCGTGGAGCCGTCGGAAGACAATTTTGGGGAGCCACCCGCCTTATCTCGGTGTCTCTTGCTACCTGGCTGCATTCACCAAGGTGGCTGCTACCGTTCTCCCAGAGAACGCCGCAACGAAATCGCAACGAATTGGGTGAAACGACCGTGAACAAAACCTGACGGAAACGCCTGGCGCAGCGATAAAAATCAACAACTTAGAAGATGTTCACTGCGTTCGGGACGTACATGCCGCAGGTTCACGAACGGATGGTCGGTCCCGCGGTTAATTAAGTTCGGATATGCGTTAGCATACGCGATGCCGCAATTCGAAGAGATCCTGGAGCAGGTCTTTCAGCAGATCGTCGCTGCCAATGTCATGACGTCCGAACAGCTCCGCGAGGCATCACCGCAATAGAAATCTATGTAACTCCGGGACAGGAATCCTGAACGGTCACCGGAATGGTGCATCAATCAAGCGCAGACCCGAAATAGCATTTTGAGATGATTGCAGGTCTCCGCAACAAAGCTGAGACGCTGACCACGGGTTGAGCCACGACTTCCGGCAGGACGGTGAACCTGAAATGGTATCCACGTTCGGTCGTGAGCTGATGCGGGTGGTCTGGAAGCCGATCTCGGACTAGGGATCTGTTCTGATCCTCTCAATCTTGGATGTCGCTCGATAGCGTCCATATGGGACGCCGGATCAGGAGCGAATCGCAGCGGTCCAAACCGACACCAACACCAATCGGGCGGGCGTCCGAGTCGGTGAATCATGAGTTAATTTTCCGGCAAATTTCGCCGCTCGGCGATCCCGCGACTCAGTCTATGACATCTTCGTCGCACGAAAAATGCGGGTGCACACAGATGCCAAGTTCGAATGATGTCGCCAGCAACGAGATGCTTTGGGAGCGGGTCCTGTCGCTGCTCGTCGTGGGTGCCAGCGTGTTGGGCGGAAGCACCGTGTTGCTGATACAGGCGCTACCACCATTACTTCACGGATTTCCATAGAGGCGCAAAACGGGTTCTGACTGCGACCATGGGGTTCGCAACCACCATTCTGACAACGAGAAATTCTGTAATAATCTCAATGGGCCAAAAACACCCGAAATGTCAGAACGGCCTTTGAAAACACGACAGTTTTTCGAGACTTCCAAGCTGAATACGAGGGTT
>WNFM01355103.1_pt2 | contig 13001 bp, 13 predicted proteins | sample 5400271 | NCBI WGS metagenome assembly WNFM01 (sample SAMN13153352, study PRJNA577476) | soil metagenome | isolation source: 60 cm saprolite on Douglas fir-dominated hillslope | place: USA:California | collected 2013-09-17 | reverse complement strand
CCGCCGGCTCGGGCGCGGTCTTCGATCTGAAGAAGCACGACCTCCGCCCGCTCGGGTGGACGAGCGCCGACGCCGCGGGCCTTCCGATCTGGCCGGGCGTCCTGCGGTACGACGAGGTCGCGCGCGGTCTGGTGGATCACGCGATCCGTTTCACCGCGCAGCGCACCGACAAACGGTTCGTCTGGCCGGCGCGACACCAGGCCGGCGCGGCGAACGATCCGTCGCTGCCGCCGATGGGCGCGCGGTTCCGGTTGAAGGCGGACTTCCCGTTCGCGGGCTTCTCGCTGCAGACCCAGGTCGTGCTCATGGCCATGCAGCGCTACGGGCTGATCCTCGCCGACAACGGCTCGAACTGGTTCTTCGCTGGTCAGACGTCATCGGGTTGGTCCGATCAGCTCATCAGCGAGCTCAAGCGGATCCCGGCCGGCGCGTTCGAAGCCGTCGACGGATCCGCGCTCATGCTCGACCCGAACTCGAGCCAGGTGACGCCGGCCGCCGCCGGGCAATCGCTGCGTCCGGGGTTCCACTCGACGTGGCAGCAGCAGTCGCCGTATCTGATCATGACGCCCGGCCAGATCTCCGACTTCTGGATCCGCTTCTCGAACTCGGGGACCGAGCCGTGGGTCCGCGGCGTGTGGGGGAAGCAGGCGAACCTCGGCCTCAACGGCGACGACCGCTCGCCGTACGCGCTCGGGATGGCCGCGAACTGGCTCTGGGAGGACCGGATTGCGACGACGACCGCGCGCGCGCCGATGGCGCGCGGGGTCTACCGGCTGAACCTCCGTCCGGTGATCGACGGTGCTGCGTGGATGGACGACCAGGGCGTGTTCTGGATCATCGACGTGCGCTAGCGGCCGGCCCCCGCGTTCGTGAAGACGACCCAGTAGACGAAGCCCATCAGCGCGACCGCGACCACGATCCGGATGATCGCCTGCGTGCGGCTCATCTTCATGCCCGCACCGTAGCGAACCGCGACGCCGAGAGGAAGCCGACCGGATGGCGCGTCGTCCCGTCGAGCGCGAGATCGGCGAGCACCTCGCCCATGACGCTCGCGAACTTGAACCCGTGCCCCGAGCACGCCGAGGCGTACGCGACCGGACCGTCGACATCGACGATGAAGTGCTCGTCCGGCGTGACGGTGTACATGCAGACCTTCGTCATCCGGACCGGACCGTCCGCGACGGGCAGGTGGCGTTTGACGAACGCGCGGATCGGCGCCTCGTCGTCGGGATGAGTCTCGCGATCGACCGTGTCCGGGTCCGCCGGTGTCCCGGCACCGTGCGTCGCGATCTTCAGCCCCTGGTCGGCGAGGTACGGGAAGCCGTAGCAACCGTGGCCGAGGCCGGCGTCGACGATGTAAACCGGCAGCCGCGCGAGCGCGTCGCGCTCCGCGAGGGGCTCGAACCAGAAGAGCGGCACGCGCTTCACCGTCAGGAGCGGCGCGATACGCGCCAGCAGCCGCCCGTTCCAGGCGCCGGCAGCGATCACGAGCCGGTCGGCGCGATACGCGCCGCGGTCGGTCGTCACGCGGACGCCGTCACCGTCGCGCGTCCACGACGCGACCCGTTCGTCGAACCGCAGGTTCGCGCCGTTTCGTTCCGCGAGCGCGAGATGCGCCGCGATGCAGCGCTCTGGCAGCAGATACCCCGCGGTCGACTCGGCGAGCCCCCACCACTCGGGATCGAAGCGGAAGAGGGGCAACCGCGCGCGCAGCGCGGCCGGGTCGAGGAGCTCGTGCTCGAGCGAATGCTCGCGGGCGCTGCGGAGCGCGCCCCCGACGAGCTCGCCGTCGCGCGGTCCGGCGTATACGCCACCGGTCTGCCGGAGCAGCTCATCGCCGGTCGCGGCCTCGAGCTCGCGCCAGAGCGCCCACGCGCGCTTCAGCAGCGGGACGTAGTCCGGATGCTCGTAGTACGCGAGCCGGATGACGCGGGTGAGCCCGCCCGACGAGCCGTTCGTGTGCCCGCGAGGGAACGCCTCGAGCCCGACGACCTTCGCGCCACGCCGCGCGAGGTGCGCGGCCGCCGCGCTCCCGTCGGCGCCAAGGCCGATCACGATGACGTCGGTCATGCGGGTCGCCAATCCGCGCGATCGAGGCGGTGCCGGTGGATCGCGCCGAACCTCGGATGCCGGACATCGTCGACGCGCCGCATGCCGAGCTTTTCCATGATCCGCTCGGACACGACGTTGCGAGGGTTCGAGAGGCTGACGAGGTGGTCGTAGCGGGTCGTCTGGAAGAAGTCGTCGCGGCTCGCGATCGCCGCCTCGGTCGCGTAACCCGCTCCCCACAGCGAGCGCGGTAACCGCCATCCGATCTCAGGCTCACCGAGGAGCTCGGGGAACACCGTGAGGAAGCCAACACCGCAGAAGCCCGCAAATGCGCCGTCCGAACGGCGCTCGACCGCCCACCGTCCGAACCCGTGCTCACCCCAACCCCGACGGAGGGCGGCGAGCATGTCCGCGGCCTCCGCACGATCGTGCACATGTCCGTCGCCGATGAAGCGCATGACCTCGGGGTCGCCGTTCATTGCGAGCATCCCATCGAGGTCGTCATCGCGCCATTCCCGCAGCACCAGCCGTTCGGTCTCGAGCCTACGTTCGGCTGAACTCATCGAAGAAGCGTCCGAGCACCATCGCGGCCTTCGGCATGAGGTCGAGCCGCACGTTCTCGTCGGGCGCGTGTGCGCGCGCGTCCGGGTGCCCGTAGCCGATCGCGACCATCGGGAGCTTCTGCGGGTTGCACACCTGGTACTGCGGCGCGGTCCCGGGGCTCGAGAACAGTCGCAGCGGTGTCTGCCCGTACACGGCCTCGGATGCGCGCGACGCAGCGTCGACGATCGGCGCGTCCACGGGTCCCCAGTACGGATGCTCCAGGCCCCAGTTCTTGATCGTGATGTCGTTGAAACCGCGCCTGTCGAGATGCGCGCGGAGCTGCCGCTCGATCTTCTCCGGATCCTGGTCGGGGACCAGGCGCATGTCCATCTTCACGCTCGCCTGCGCCGGCGTGATCGTCTTCGCGTCGTCGCCGGTCCAGCCGGACCAGATGCCGGCGATGTTGCAGGTCGGATCGAAGAGCTGCGCGACCTGCGCATCGAAGCCGCTGCGATCCCCGACGAAGCGCTTCGCCCCGTAGATCGCCTTCAGCTTCGCCTCCTCGAACGGGACCGTCTTCAAATGGGCGAGCTGCGCCGCGGAGGGCTTGCGCACGTCGTCGTAGAAGCCGTCGATGGTCACCGTGCCGTCCGGTTTGCGCAGGGTCGCGAGCGCGTCGACGAGCCGCCACGCCGCGTTCTCGTACAGCGACGCGCCGCCGGAGTGGGCGTCGTAGCCGAGCGTGCGGACCGAGAGCTCGACGTAGAGGATCCCGCGCACGCCGCAGATCAGCGTCGGCCGGTCCTTCGCGTCGAGCGAGCCGCCCTCCTGCAGCGATCCGTCACCCGCCGTCAGGTCGGGGCGCTCCTGGAGCATCGAGTTGAAGTGGCGGCTCGACGATTCCTCCTCGCCTTCGACGAGGAACCTGATCTTGATGGGGAGCGGCCCGACCGCCTCCTGATACGCCTCGGCGGCCTGCACGCGGATGAGGAACTGTCCCTTGTTATCCGAGACGCCGCGGGCGAAGAGCTTGTTGTCGCGGATGGTCGGCTCGTATGGCGGCGACGTCCAGAGATCGAGGGGCGCGGCCGGCTGCACGTCGTAGTGCTGGACGCAGATGAGGGTGCGCTTGCCGCTGCCCATCTCGCCGACGACGAGCGGCGCGACGCCGTCCTTCTCGATGAGCTCGACCTTCGCGCCGGCCTTGCGGAGCCGGTCCGCGGTCCACTTCGCGCCGCGCTTCAGCTCGGGGAGCTGAGCGGTCTCGCACGGGATCCGGCAAAAGTCGCTGAGCTCGTCGGTCCACTGCTTCGTGCGGTCCGCGACGAGCTTGTCGAACTTCTCGTAGGCCAACGGGCGACCTCCTGCCTGTATCGGTCGGTCAGCCTAGCCCGCGTGGCCCGCCGCCGCGCGCCGGCGCCGCCCGCGAATGAAGCGGAACACGAAGTAGCCGATGACGACGATCGGGATGCCGAGCACCACGAGATCGATGTACGCGCGCGGGATGAGGCGCCGGACCACGGGACCGAACAGCGCGCCGAGCAGCGTCCAGAACGACCAGTAGATGAGCCCGACAAGCGGCACCTTCGCGGTGCCGCCGATGAGCGACATCGCGACACGTAGCCCGGGGATGAGCCGCCCGACGAAGATCGCGATGAAGCCGCGCCGCGCGATCCGCTCTTCCCACTCGTCGACGCGCTTCGGCTCCACATCGATCCACCCCGCGATGCGATGGGCCGCGGCGTCCCCGTACTTCCGCGTGATCAGATAGGGGATGAGCGTGCCGAAGGTCGATGCGGCCGCGCAGGTGAGGACGACGAGCATGAGGCTCGAGATGTCGCCCCGCGCGCGATCCCCGTAGAACATGATCACGAGGTCGCTCGGCGCCGGCAGCGGGACGCCGGCCTCTTCGACCGCCACGATGCCGAACAGCGCGAGGTACTGGTGCTCCGAGACGATCAGGAGCACCGCCGCGATCCCCTCGCGGAAGATGCGGAACAGCTCGGTCACGAGACGAGTGCCCGCGCCGCGCGCCCGGGAAGGTCGCGCCCGAGCTGCTCGGCCATCCATCGGGTGGTGGCGGCGAGCTTCGCGACGTCGAGGCCGGTCGCGATCCCCATGCCGTCGAGCATCCACACGACGTCCTCGGTCGCGAGGTTCCCGGTCGCCTGCTTCGCGAACGGGGATCCGCCGATGCCGCCGATGCTCGCGTCGACGACGGCGACGCCGAGCTCGAGTGCGGTGAGGACGTTCGCCAGACCCTGCCCGTAGGTGTCATGGAAGTGGACCGCGATGCGTTCGACGGGGACGCTCGCTTCGCGGTGCGCCGCGATCAGCGCGCGCACCTGGGTAGCGGTCCCGGCGCCGATGGTGTCGCCGAGCGAGAGCTCGTCCGCGCCCGCGGTCATGAACCGCGCGCCGATCGCGGCCACGGCCTTCGGGTCCGTCGCACCGTCGTCGGGATCCGCGATGACCATCGAGATGTAGGCGCGGACGCGCAGGCGCTTCGCCTTCGCCGCGGCGATGACGGCGAGCGCGGTGGCGACGGCCTCCTCACGGCCGCGACGGAGGTTCTTGCGCGCGTAGCTCTCGCTCGCGGAGACGAAGACCGCGATCTCGTCGGCTCCGGCGGCGACCGCGCGCTCCAGCCCCTTCTCGTTCGGCACGAGCACCGGGTAGCGGACGCCAGGGCGCCGCACGAGTCGCTTCATGAGCTCGCCGGCATCGGCCAGCTGGGGCACCGCGGCCGGGCTTACGAAGGACGTCGCCTCGATCGCCGTGTGGCCGGCGTCCGCGAGCCGGTCGATGAGCTCGAGCTTCGTGGCGGTCGTGAGGGTGCGCGCCTCGGCCTGGAGCCCATCGCGCGGGCTCACCTCGACGATCTGCACGCGCACCGGCCGTTCCATTCGTACATTGTCACGGTATGGAGTTCCAGGATGTCGTCCGCAAGCGCCGCATGGTGCGCACCTTCGAGGACCGGCCGATCGACACGGCGGTGCTCGAGCGGATCATCGCGAACGCGCAGCGCGCACCGTCAGCGGGGTTCAGTCAGGGTTGGGCATTCCTTCTATTGACCGGCAGGGCCGAGACCGAGCGCTACTGGAACACCACGATGACCCCGGATAGGCGCGCAGCCTTCGGTTGGCCTGGCATGTTCAACGCCGCCGCGCTCGTCGTGTGCCTCTCGAATAGGAGCGCGTATTTAGCTCGGTACAGCCTCCCCGACAAGGGGTGGATCGATCGCGATGAGAAACGGTGGCCCGTGCCCTACTGGGACATCGACGTCGGAATGGCCGCACTGTTGATCTTGCAGACGGCGGTCGACGCCGGGCTCGGGGCCGTGTTCTTCGGCGTGCCCGACCAGGCCGGCTTCCGCAAGACGTTCGGCGTGCCGGAGGAGTACACCGCCGTCGGGACGGTCGCGATCGGACACAAGGCGGCCGTCGACCGACCGTCGCCGTCGCTGAAGATCGTCGGAAAACGTCCTGCATCCGAGGTCGTGCACCGCGGTCAGTGGTGAAGAGGAGAAGACGATGAAGTGGATCACGCGCGAGCATCCCAGGGTCGATCGGGTCGCTTGTCCATGGCTCATCGAGAAGTTCGTCGACAAGCAGGCCGAGTTCATCTACGTGCCGACCGACCAGGTCGAGAGCGAGGCCGCGAAACGTGGGGCGACCCCGTACGACACGAAGGGCGCCGACCTCGGCCATCACGGCGCGGAGTGCAGCTTCGACGCGTTCATCCACAAGTACAAGCTCGATAACGATCCGGCGATGGCCTACATGGCGAAGGTCATCCGTGGCGCGGACACCTCGGACAAGACGATCACCCCGGAGTCGGTAGGCGTCGAGGCGATCCTCGACGGCCTTCGTCACCAGCACCACCCCGACGACCAGAAGCAGCGGCAGGCGTCGCGGCCCGTGCTCGACGCGCTCTACGCCTATTGCCAGGCGAAGGTGGCGACCAAGCCCGCTTGAGCCTCCGAGCGGTCGGCTTCATCGCGCTGCCCGGCGGCCAAGGCACGGGCTTCGATCACGCGGACACGTACCTCGATCCGGCCGGCAGCCGGCTCTACGTCGCGCACACCGCGCAGAACGCGGTCGACGTCATCGATTGCCGCACTGATTCGTACCTGCGTTCGCTGCCCGACCTGCCGGGCGTCGCGGGCGTGCTCGTCGACACCGAGCGCGATCTCCTCATCACTTCGGACCGCGCCGCGGCACGGGTCAGCATCTTCCGCTGCTCTGACGAGACGCTGCTCGCGCAGGTCGAGGTCGGCCCGCGGCCGAACGGGCTCGCGTTCGATCCGGGCCGCGGCCACGTCTTCAGCTTCAATCTCGGCGAGCCGCCGGGGACGAGCTGCACCGCGTCGGTGATCTCGATCGGCGAGCGTCGCGTGGTGCGGACGATCGAGCTGCCCGGCCGCCCACGCTGGGCCGTCTTCGACGCGGCGACCGACCGGGTGTGGGCGAACATCCAGCGACCGGCGGTCATCGTCGGGATCGACGCGGCGGCGCTGCGCGAGGCGACCCGGGTGGAGGTCGGCGCCGATGGCCCGCACGGCCTCGCGGTCATCGGGGACCGGCTCTTCTGCGCCGCGGATGGCGGCGAGCTCGTCGTGATCCAGCGCGGCGCGGTGACGAAGCGTCTCCCGCTGCGCGGGGTGCCGGACGTGGTGATGCACGACGAGCGCCGGGCGCGCCTGTACGTGGCGATCGGCGACCCCGGCGTGGTCACCAGCTTCGACACGACAAGGCTCGTCGAGCTCGAGACCGTCGCGACCGAAGCCGGTGCGCACACGATCGGCTGGGATCCACGGACCGCGAAGCTCTACGCGCTCGCGCCGGGGCGTGGCGGCGCGCTCGTGTTCACGCTCGAGGCCTGACGCGACCTCGCTCCTCCGGCGGTCGTCCGCCTAAGGGCCTCGCGCGCAGTCTCGCTGGTTCGTACATTGTCGGCATATGACGCTCGTGCATGCCGCCGACCGCGGGAGCCGGTGATGGCGACCGAGCAGCGCAAGCTCGTGAGCATCGTCTTCGCCGACGTTGTCGGGTCGACGGCGTTCGGTTCGGACAATGACCCCGAGGCCGTCCGATCGGTCATGGGCGCGTATTTCGAGCGCATGAAGGCGATCGCCGAAACGTATGGCGGCACCGTCGAGAAGTTCATCGGCGATGCAGTGATGGTCGTATTCGGCGTCCCGCTCCTACACGATGACGACGCGGAACGGGCGGTGCGCGCCGCGATAGCTATGCGCGATGCGATCGACGAACTCAACGATGAGCTGAGCGTCGCGCTCGCCGCCCGCGTCGGCGTGAACAGCGGCGAAGCGGTGGCCGGCGGAGGAAGGGACGCGCAATTCCTCGTGACCGGCGATGCCGTCAATGTCGCGGCCCGGCTTCAACAAGGTGCTGACCCGAACGAGGTCGTGGTCGGCGCCCTCACCGAGTCGCTCACCCGCGCCGCGATCGAATACGCGGATCGGCCCTCCGTCGTGGCCAAGGGGAAAGGTGAGCCGCTGAAGGCATTTCGCGCGGTGCGGCCGCGGAGCGCGGTCCCCGAGCAGGCCCGAGGTCTTCCCGCGATGCGTGCGCAGCTCGTTGGCCGTCAGCGAGAGCTGCGGTTGCTCCTCGACACCTTCGAGCGCGTCCGAACGGAGCGCCGCGCGCACCTCTTCACGCTCGTGGGGAACGCGGGGATCGGCAAGTCACGACTCGTCGGTGAAGTGCTCGCTCGCATCGCCGGGGCCGGGAGCGCTCGGGTATTGCGCGGTCGCTGTCTTCCATACGGAACGGGCATCACCTACTGGCCCCTGATGGAGATCGTGCGCGACGACGCCAGCATCGCGTCGGGCGACGGCCGCGACGCGGCGCTCGCCAAGCTTGACCGCCGCACCGACGAGCTGCTCGGTGCCGAAGGTCTCGCCGTCCGCAACCGCTTGTCGGTCATGCTGGGCTTGGCGTCGGCGGAGGAGACCCTGCCCGAGATCCCGGCCGCCAGCATCTCGCACGAGATCGCGTGGGGGATCCGGCAGTACCTCGCTGCGATCGCCCGTGATCCGACGGTCATCGTGATCGATGACCTGCAGTGGGCGGCGCCCGCGGTCTTCGACATCGTCGACGGACTCGTCGAGCGTGCCGAGGACGCCCCGCTTCTGCTGCTATCGGTCGCGCGACCTCAGCTGCTCGAGACGCATCCCGGGTGGGGCGGTGGACGCGCGAACGCCGCGACCATCACGCTCGACGCATTGAGCACCGATGAGACGACGACGCTGATCTCCCGGCTGCTCGATGTCGATGATCTGCCGGCCGACCTTCGGGCGCGCGTCGTACAGCGATCCGAGGGCAATCCGCTGTTCTGTGAAGAGTTCCTCCGGATGCTCATCGACGAGGGTCGGGTGCAGCGGGTCAATGACCGGTGGCGAGCCACCGCGAGCGCGGCCGAGGTCCGCGTACCCGAGAGCATCCACGCCCTCCTCGCGGCGCGGCTCGACGGCCTCGCCGACCCTGAACGGCGGGCGATGCAGGTCGGCTCGATCGTCGGAGAGCGATTCGGCGCATCGGAGCTGCGCGCGCTCGCGCCGGATCTGGATGTGCCCGCGGCGCTGGCCGGACTGCGTCGCGCCGCGCTGGTCGTGGAGGACCGCGATGCGCGGGAGCCCGACCGATACCGATTCAGGCATCTGCTCATGCGGGACGTGGCGTACGCCGGTATGCCCAAGGCGCTTCGCGCGGACCTGCACGCGGCGTTCGGCGCCAGCTTCGCGCGATCGGTCGGCGACCGGCGCGACGAGTTCGCGGAGATCCTGGCCCATCACGCGGAGCGCGCGTTCACCCTCTCGATCGAGGTACGTGCGGGTCGCGGCCTACTCGAGCCGCGAGCCCGGCAGGCCCTCGACTGGGCGCTCGCGCTTGGGGAGCGAGCCCGGCAGCGGCAGGACATCGGATTGCTCGTTCCGTCCGCCGCGACGGCCACCGCGGCCCTCGCGGCACTCGCCGACGGAGGTTCCGCACCCGAGCGCGTCCGGGTCGTGCTCTTGACCGCGAACGCGCGGCGGCTCGCCGGCGCATACGACGAGGCGCATGTCGACTTCCAGCGCGCCGCGTCGCTCGCGACCGAGCTGGGCGAGCGGCACCTCGAGGCCGAAGCCCATCTGGGGGCGGCCGGTGCGCTCGTCTACGCGGCCGACGAGTCGGAGCTAGCCGCGATGGTCGAACACACGCGCGCAGCGGAGCGGCTCTTCCATGAGACGGGTGACGAGGGCGGAGCGATCGAGGCCGGACTCCTTCGACTCGAGCGCGAGTGGGGCACCGGCCAGCTCCACGCCCTCGTCGCCCAGGCGGAGCAGCTCGTCGAGCGGGCGCGCCGCATCGGCGACCGCGCCAGGGAGCTCCAGATCTGCGCCCGCATCATCCCGGCCCTCGTACTGCTCGGCGATACCAAGCTCGCCGACCGCTATCGGGCGGCGGCGGATGCCCTCATCGCCGCCCTCGGAGCGCGGGTACCGCCGTGGATGCGGGTGGCGCGATGCGGAGAGCTGCGCTTCGTCGGGGACATCGAAGCGGCCGAGCGGTGCTACGCGGAGGTCTTCGCGGTGGGGCGCGCCGAAGGCGATCCGCTGCTCGAGATCGCGCCGGTACCAGGATGCGATGGGCATGTTCGAGAGCGCGCTCGCGATCAGCATTCGGCTCGGCGAGACCTGGAACCGCACCGAGGTGACCGCCGGTCTGGCGGTCGCGACAGCCGGCGTCGGCGATTTCACGCGTGCGGACCAGCTGATCGCCGAAGCGCACGGGCTGGTCCGCCCGAGCGACTCGTACGCTCGCGCGATGCTGCCGGCTTGCGAGGCGGCGGTCCGCGCACTGGAGGCGCGTGACGATGACGCGATCATGAAGTTCACCGAGTCGATCGAGCTCTTCTCCGCGACGGAGTTCGGGCCGCGACGCGCCGTCGTCCACCTGGACTACGCGCAGCTGCTCCAGCGGCTGGGCTTCGCGAAGGAGGCAGTCGAGCAGCTCGACATCGCGGAGTCGCTCCTGGGCTCGCAGACCGGCGTACGCGCGGCTCGCATCGCCTCGCTCCGCCAGGCCACCAGGGTCAAGGAAGGCTAGGCGGGCTCGAACTCCGCCAGCCGCTGACCCCGCCGCACCTGGTCGCCCTGCGCGCAGAGCACCTTCGTCACCGTGCCGTCCGCCGGCGACTCCACGCGCAGCTCCATCTTCATCGCCTCGACCACGCACACGAGGTCGCCGCGCTTCACGCGCTGGCCCGAACGAGCGTGCACCGCGAGCACGACGCCGGGCATCGGCGCGATGATCTCGGTCCCCGCGAGCGCGCTGACGTTCCGCTCGCGGTCGGCGGTGTCCAGGACGTAGGTCTCGTCGCGCCACTTCACCCAGACCTCGGCGCCGTCGCGGACCGCGATCGCCGGGTGACCGTCGATCGTCCAGTGCCCGCCGACGTCCTCGCGCGCGATCTCGTGCCCCTCGACCCGGTACGGACCTGAGCCGGCGACGCGTACCGGCCGGTCGTCGAGGATCGCCGTCGTCGTGGCGGGACCGCCGCCGCGCCATCCCGCAAGCGCGCGCCACGGATCCTTCGGGTCGATGGCCACGGTCGTGCTCGCCGCGAACGTCGCGGCCGCGACCGCGCGGACCTCGCGCGGCGGATCGCCCGGCCCCGCCGCGAGGTCCGGCGTCCGGTCGATGAGCGTGCTGTCGACGTTGCCCTCGCGCACCGCCTTGTGGGCGATGAGCCGCCGCAGGAACCGCTGGTTCGTGCGCACCCCGAGGAGCGTCGAGAGGCCGATCGCCGCATCGAGCCGTCCGAGCGCGCCGGCCCGGTCGTTCCCACCGACGACGATCTTCGCCAGAAGCGGGTCGTAGTCGCCGGTCACGACGCTGCCCTCCTCGATCGCGGAGTCGACACGGATGCCGTCGGGCCATTCGAGGAACGCAACGAGTCCGGTCGACGGCAGGAACCCGCTGGCCGGGTCCTCCGCGTAGATCCGCGCTTCGAACGCGTGACCGGTCGGACGCGCATCGACCGCGAGCCGCTCGCCCATCGCGATCCGGAGCTGCTGCTCGACGAGATCGACGCCCCAGACGAGCTCGGTGACCGGATGCTCGACCTGCAGGCGGGCGTTCACCTCGAGGAAGAAGAAGTCCCCCTTCGTGTCGACGATGAACTCGCAGGTCCCGGCGTTCACGTACCCGACGGCCGTCGCGATGGCGATCGCCGCGTCGCTCAGCGTTTTCCGTAGCGCCGGAGTGACGGCCGGCGACGGGGTCTCCTCCAGGACCTTCTGATGACGTCGCTGGGCCGAGCAGTCGCGTTCGCCGAGCGTGATGACGCTGCCGTGCGTGTCGGCGAGGAGCTGGATCTCGACGTGTCGCGGCCGCTCGACCGCGCGCTCCAGGATGAGCCGTTCGTCGCCGAACGCCGCGCGTGCGGTGCGGCGCGCCCGTGCGAGCGCGTCGCGGAGGTCCGCCTCCGCGGTCACGAGCTGCATCCCGATGCCGCCGCCGCCGGCCGCGGGTTTCAGCATCACCGGGTAGCCGACCCGCGACGACGCCGCGGCGAACGCGTCGTCGCCCTGATCGGCGCCGCGGTATCCGGGGAGGACCGGGACGCCGGCCTGTTCCGCGACGGCCTTCGCCTCCGCCTTGTCGCCGATCCGCCGCAGCACCTCCGCGCTCGGCCCGACGAACGTCAGGCCCGCCGCGGCGACGGTCTCAGCGAAGGCCGCCTGCTCTGAGAGGAAGCCGTACCCGGGATGGATGAGCGTCGCGTCCGCCTCGCGCGCCGCGGCGACGATGCTCGGGATGTTCAAGTACGAATCGCGCGCCGGCGCCGCGCCGATGCGGATCGCGACGTCGGCCTCGCGGACGAACGGCGCGCCGGCGTCGGCGTCCGAGTACACCGCGACGCTCCGCAGGCCCATCCGCTTCGTGGTGCGGAAGATGCGGCGGGCGATCTCGCCGCGATTCGCGACGAGGACGGTCATCATGTGCGGAGATTGTCACCGCAACGCGCCGCGCTCGCCGAAGGCTGGCCTGTGCTCGTGACCGTGTTCGTCGTCGGCCTCTCGTTCGGGATCGTCGCGCTCCAGGCGGGCCTCGCGCCGGCGGAGATCGTCGCGACGAGCGTTCTCGTCTTCGCCGGGGCCTCGCAGTTCGCGATGATCCAGCTGTTCAAGGACGGCGCCGCATGGCCGCTCATCGTCGCCACCGTCCTGCTCATCAACCTTCGCCACCTGTTGATGGCCGCGTCCCTGCGGCCGTACTTCGCCCACGTCTCGATCGCGCGCCGGCTCGCGGCCGCGTTCGTCCTCACCGACGAGGCGTTCGCGATGGCCATCGGCTGGTTTCGCCGGGGCCGCACCGAGCTCTCCTATTACGTGACGTTCG
>WNFM01102757.1_pt1 | contig 13003 bp, 4 predicted proteins | sample 5400271 | NCBI WGS metagenome assembly WNFM01 (sample SAMN13153352, study PRJNA577476) | soil metagenome | isolation source: 60 cm saprolite on Douglas fir-dominated hillslope | place: USA:California | collected 2013-09-17 | reverse complement strand
CTGAAACTCCAGGCCGGAACAGGATTTATCAGGATCCCTCATATTAGTGCCGCATCCGGAACATCAACGATCTACAATTATGAATCCGGCAAGACAGTTTACTGGGGTGAATCGACGGATGCCGGCCAGTATTTTTTTCGCGGACGGGATTTTATCTTATCGGAGGGAAAGTTAGCGATTGGAGTCAGTACACCGCCCTCCTCCTCCAAATTCTTTGTTGCTAATGGCTATACCCATTTCCATCTTCTGGACGATCCTATTGGACTTGGAGACATGCTCTCGCTCTCCGGCCAGGCCGGGTATACCTTCGGTGTAAATTCTTACGGGGTACTCCAACAGAAACTGATCACTAACATTGGAGCAAATTATGCGATCAACGGTAATGATGGAGTGACACCGTATACCGTGGCCGGCTCAAAAAAATCGCCCATTATCCAATTTGATTCGGAACAGGGTGCCGTCAATATTTATGGCGAAAACGGGAGTGGGGCGGATTACAGGACTCCTGTCTTGAATCTTGGGCTCAGCGTAGCGCCGACTGGATTTGTGGGCATAGGTACGGCATCCCCCGACCAAAAACTGACAGTCAAAGGCATTGTCCATGCCCAGGAAGTGCGGGTTGATCTCAGTGTTCCGGGTCCGGATTACGTATTCGGGACAAACTACAAACTTCCCACCCTTGAAGAAATCAAAATCTACATCGATCAGAACAAGCACCTCCCCGAAATCCCCTCTGCCAAAGAAATGGAAAAGAACGGTATTCAACTAGGAGAGATGAATATGCTGTTGCTGAAGAAGGTGGAGGAGTTGACGTTGTATGTGATCGAATTGAAAAAGGAAAACGAAGAGGTAAAAATACGATTAAACAAAATCGAAAATGCAAAATGAAATGAATGTCAAAAGAGCCATGGATATCGGCGTAAAAGTTAGCCTCGCGGCAGGGCTTTGTATCCTTTTTGTTGTTCAGCTCCAATCAGAAAATAAATTGGTGTATGTCGATGTGCAGAAATTGGGCACCGACTACAAGGGAATGCAGGTTGCCCGCAAGGAATTTGACTCAAAATCTGCCGTTTGGAGAGCCAATCTGGATACCCTTCGGGGGGAAGCAGAAAAGAAAATAATGGAGTACGAGGGCAAAAAGTCAAAGTTGACTCCTCAAGAGAAAAAATTGATGGAAGAACTGATCCGTTCCAAGCAAGAACAATTTGAGAACTATCAGGGGGTGATCAGAGAGAAAATCCAAAATGAGGATAAGGAATTGACGGGTAAGGTTTTGGGTAAAATAAACGATTACATAAAGCGGTATGGTCAGCAGAAAGGCTATCGGATCATTTTAGCGGCAACACAATATGGAAACATTGTCTACGCTAAAGAGGACATTGACATTACCGGCGAAATACTGAAAGGACTCAATGCGGAGTATAATTGACATGAGACCAATTGCTGTAAGTTTAGCGTGGATGCTGCTAGTAGCAGCGTGTAGCAGTAAGACTGTTTCGATGGACGAACTGAAGAAATATCCCTTCGACTCCTCGCATGGATTGATTCAAGAGTCAAACCGGGGAGGAGCCAAAGTGGAAGTATATTATAAACCCAAAGAACTGGTTTTGAGACAGGAGCTGAACAATGCAGATCATAAGGGGGAAGTAGAAACAAGAAAAAAAATGGATAGCCTCGATTATTTCGTTTTCAGGCTTTCCAGAAATGGTCATGAAATTGAAAATGATTATGCCAATGACCCTGAAATGTTCAACAAAGTCGTTGACTATCTTTCATTTTCCTTCGGCAATGGTGTGTACCTGATTCACAGGAAAGACACCATGCCAATACTGGACTTTTCCTATGCCCGCATGTTTGGAGCCAGCGATGCCAGCCAGCTTCTAACGGTGTTTAAGAGTGACCTCAAAACAAGGACGGGGAAAGTAACCATTTGCTTCGATGATACCCTTCTGGGCACGGGGCTAAGCAGTTTTGAATTTGAAATACAGGACATAAAAAACATTCCTCCACTAAACTAAACGGATATGAAACTGTTTCGAAGAATGCTGGTCATCAGAGTACTGACAATTTTTCTTTTGTTGCTTTTTATTCAATCCATTATTTTGCCTGTTGAGCTTTTTGCATTGACCACAGGCCCCTTCATGCCGGAATACACTTCGTATGAATCGCCGGGTGCTACGGATATGGTAAATATAGCCACCGGTGATTTTAGTTTTAGTTTGCCCGTTTTGGAGGTTCCTGGGCCGGAGGGAAATTTTTCCTTACCCCTTTCCTACAACGCAGGCATAGGTCTTGATCAGGAAGCTTCCTGGGTGGGCTTGGGATGGACGATGAACGCAGGCGCGATCACACGAACGATAAGCGGATTTCCGGATGATGCTAATGGCGATACGCAATCGGTCACGGTCCAGGACCTCACGGGGTTAAGAGGGTGGAATGCTAATATACTGGGTATTGGGAACATGGGTTGGAACAACCAGCAAGGTCATTTCGGAAGCCTAAGTTTGCTGAACATTGTCAATGCCGAGTGGGGAAATGGAAAATCGTATGTAGGTGTTCTCGGGATCAACGTCAGTAATCATGGTCTTGATTTTGATCCGATACAGTTTGGTTCGGGTATATTGACCTTGTTATCCTGGGGAGTTGCCAGTGAAGCAAGTACTGGTTCAACCATTGCCAAGGAAGTGGCGAAAGATGCAATCGGGAGAGCTGTGTCTTCCGGCGCATTTGCTTTGGCAAGCAATTCCGGTCTTCCAAACGCCCCTGCATCAGGTTATTGGGAATATTCAAAACAAAATCGGAATCGTTTGTTACTATTGGGTCTTTCGACCGTTGCCAAGGACTACAAGATTTGGCTCGATCAAACGCGCTATGAGAAGATGTTCGGTTTAATGTATTTGGGAAATGTGCCTAATGGGTCTTATACTCGGCCAGATACCATCTTTTCGGCTTTGGCGTTGACGTTGGGTGGTAACTCAAGAACACTGAGTATGTTTCCCCGAACCACGGGGACCGTTAATCAAGGATCTGCCAGTGATATAAATTATTTTCCGGACCCGAATCAGCAAGATTTTTGGAGGGTTAACAACCCCGTTGTACTGGCGCCCGACAATTTTATAGTTCGGGCTTCTGGAATTTCAGGTTCAATTGCCCCGTATCGATTGGAAATTGGATCGGTATCCATGCCCCGGGAAATGACCGGCAATCATATCCGTTTGGCGCCGGTCAAGTATATAACCAATGATCCTTCTTTGCCTAACAGCCCAACAAACTACAAAGTCCCTTTTGTCTACAAAGGGCAGCTTTCGAACGACTATTTTCATCATGTCGGTTCCGCATCCGCTGTTACGGCGCCTTCAAATTATTTTGGATTATCTACGACTTATGCAAATTCTCCTGATGGAGGAATTACCCCTTCGTCACTGACGTTCATCCTGAACGATGTTATTTTTGAAAATCAACGAATCAGGAGCGATATACCCTCAACAAAAAGAATTCCACAATCCGATTATGTCGAATGGCTCTCCAACAGCGAGATAACTGGCTCAATGACGTATCCTTCAAAATTTATTGATTTTCTGAGTGGAGGTACCGGAACAACGATCTCCACGTCTTCGGACCGGTATCTTTTCCGAACGCAAAGTGTGAATAATGGATTGTCAACAACAAGCAGTAGCGCAAGTTTCAATCACCTGGCAATTCCAGTCCCTTCTTATTTTATTGGAAATGTAACAGCTGGAACTACGATTGATCTTTATGTTTCATTTTACAATGACCAGCAGAGCTATTTGAATGGGACTACCAGCAATTATCAGGAATTTAAAAATAAAACCGTTACCAGTGTCGACAATTCGGGATATACTTTTCGGGTGGACGATACGGCATTGGCTTCATTCGACGCAAAATATGCCAATATTGAGATTAAGATTATAACCAATCCCCAAACACCCAACGGTTTCGGCGCACCTACCTCATTGGGGGGATTTTGTATTACTGGTAGTGACGGCACGACATATCATTTTGCCCTGCCCATTTATGATTATGAACAATATTCAGAGGTCCACGAAATCAGCGACCCGGTTAATAAAAGATCGGTTATCAAACGCCCGGCCGGATTTGCAAATACGTGGGTACTTACGGCGATCACCGGTTCGGACTACATAGACAAGAATCAAAATGGACTTGCTGACGACAACGACTGGGGGTATTGGGTGAAATTTAATTATGGGCTTCAAACGAGTCAATATGTCTGGCGGCTGCCCTATAGCGGTTTTAACGCAGAGGGAGGGAATGGTACCCAGGAATCTTATTCTACCGGTAAAAAGCAATTGATCTATTTGAACAGCATTGAGACCCGGTCACATGTTGCTCTATTTCTGAAAAATTTCCGTAACGATGGGAAAAGCGCGGCCCCTGACGCCAACAACAATTATATTACGCCGTTGCGTCTTGAGGAAATAGCCCTTGTTTCAAAAGAGAATTATAAAAAATTAGTCAGCATTTACAATATCCCCGAATTTTCCAACCAGCTTCTTAACGTTTGCTTTAGCAGCCAGTTCAGTGTTGGAGCGCGTAATTTTCTCAACCTCAATTGCTTGAAGCGAGTAATTTTTAATTATGACTACACACTTTGCAACAACACCTTGAATTCGAACAGTGGAAAATTAACATTGAGTGGTGTCTCCATTAGAGGACGAAATGACATCAAAGCCGTTCCGGATTATAAATTTGAATATAACAATAACCCTAACTATACAGCTGGCAAATGGGATGGCTGGGGAATGTTCAACACTGGTGTCTCACACGTGGCGGATCAACCTACGGCCGATGCAAGCGGCTCCGCATGGTCTCTGTCAAAGATAACGACCCCTCTGGGAAGCGAAATTCTAATTAATTACGAGCGGGACACATACTCAACCGTTTGCGGCAATGGCATTACCGAGCTAATTGTAGGGTTTGATAATTCGAATACTTCAATTTATTACCCCACAGGATTGCCGGTGATAACCTTGCCCATTAATCACAACGGGACTTTGCATACGGGTGACAGGGTCTGGATGGACGGTCAGATTTCATATTCGTGTCCGGGCGTATCGTTCAGCAACAAACAACTTAATGCCAATGGATTAAAGATTGTCTCAACAACGATGAATTCGGTCACATTCGATCAGCCATTTATGGATGTAAGCAATTGCAACTTTTCAACCTCAGGACAATCGGTGGCATTCACCAGCTATGCAGGCCATGTGAATAAATATTATGATGCCAAGAAGGGCGACGGTCTCCGCGTTGCTTCGTTGATCACGCGAAGTGAGTCCGGGGTTCAAAACAAAATTAGGTATTTGTATTCCAACGATGATGGCGTAGTTAGTTCCGGGGTTATCGCACAAGAACCGCCGCATGAAATAATTTCTCTCAGAACACAAGGCCCTTTGCCTCCCGGGTATCCGAATACACCCGTTATTTATGGGAAGGTAACCGTGTTAAATGGGAAACTTGCGGATGATAATGATTATCACTCGAAGCAGGTTTATGAATTTGAGACTCCCGACCTCACACAATACACCCTGAACCAAAATGTGATTCAAAATTTAGCGCCACTCAATTATAGAGAGTCTGTTTCTGTATATGAGAATAAGATGGTGGATAGAAGCAACAGAATTGGAACGCTTAAATCCATTAAAATTTTTGATAAACCCGGATCATTGTATTCATCCAGTACCATGACCTATACCGATCAGATTCTCAATAAAGGTGTAAATAATTATCAGGGAATTTATTCCGGCGGCGCATTGATGTTTGACAGGGTGGTGGGGAATACGGGGATGGTTTACAAATTGAACCGGACAACAATTTTGCAGTACCCATATACCCTTCAAAAAGTTATTAATTCAAAAGACGGTTTTACTTCCGAGGTAGACAATCTTAGCTGGGATTTCCTGACGGGTGCCGTCGATCAAAAACTCGACAGGAGCCCGCTTGGCATTTATTTAACGACACTTACAAAGCCGGCCTATGTTGCTTACCCTGAATTGGGACCAAAAGCAAACGATATCAACAACCGGAATATGCTTTCGCAAAATGCTTCAACCTATGTGTATGCTTCCGATGTAACGGGTCATGTGTATGACGCAGGCAATGCCAATGGCCAACTGGTCAGTGCTACTGCACAGACCTGGAGAAAGGATTGGAATAATTATCGCCACTATGATGGAACAAACTATTCAGAAACCCAGGAAGCCATCAGCGTGTCTAATCCGGTCTGGCGTAAAGGATCTTCATACATTTGGCGAGGTAATTATTCGCGAAAGCAGGCTAATGGAGCCCAAACTTTTGCACTTGGTGATGAATTCAATTTCTCAGGAGCAAATTCATTGTGGCAATATACGGGTGAACAAACACGCTTTGATCACTATGGCATGCCCCTGGAGTCTAAAGATTTGAACGGCATTTATTCCAGTGTGAAAATGGGGTATGACAACAGAATTCAGTTTGCCTCTGCCTCAAATGCGCAATACAATGAGATTGCCTTTAGCAGTGCGGAAGATGAGATTCCCGGTATTGGATATTTTGGGGGCGAGGTTGCGGTTAAAAGTGCAGGTGGCAATGCCGTTGTTGTTAAGAAATCATCCGGCAATGTTGGTGCGGATGCCCATACAGGAGATTGTGCACTTTCTCTGTCTGTGGGTTATGGATTTATTTATAAGCCCACCGTGCTGACTCCAAACAGGACATATCGCGCAAGTGTCTGGGCAAATTCAGCCTCCGGTCAGATTTATTATAAACTTAACGGAGGAGCAGAAAATACTTCGTTGTCTACGCCCGTACTGCAGGGAAAATCGGGTTGGTACCAACTTAATCTCCCGATTCCCGTCGGTAGTACTTTTACCTCGCTTGAGGTGGGTGTAAAGGGTACCGGAACTGCCATACTCTATGACGATTTTCGCTTCCAGCCAGCCGATGCCGAAATGACCTGTCATGTCAGTAACCCCGCCGACTTTCAATATACAGCGGGTATGAGCACGGTTTCCTACGTTTTAGATAATAATAATCTATACACGAAATATGAAACTACAGAGGACGGCCATGTCAACAGGGTCTACTCGGAGTCCATTAAATTCACAGGAGAAAAACTAGTCACAGAGAGTAAATCAAATTACCGCAGAGCGAACATAAATCAATAGATAAAACTCTTTTTTTATGAATAAACATTCCGGAAATAGAGATAGGCATATCAGTTTACTGATATCGTCTGTGTTGATTTTACTCATTGGAACTTTGCATGCCCAATGCCCTGCGCCCAGCTTCGGCAGCACTCAATCAGCCTGTGGATCGGCCTCGGTAACGCTAAGCGCTTCTTCAAACGATCCATCAACAACCCATCATTACTGGTACACAAGCCAAACGGGTGGGTCCGGAGTGGCTACCACAAATCAATATGCTCCAATGCCCGGAAAATGGGTGTCGGAGTTGACAGCAACATTTTCATCTTCGGTAACCTATTGGGTAAGTGCCTCTTGCAATGGAGTGGAAAGTACTTCCCGTACACCGGTTAGTTTTACACTTTTATCCCCTGGAGCGATCAATATCAATCCAAGTGCGCAACCCATGATCTGCCAGGGAACTTCCATTACGTTGACCCCGGCAAACGGGACCAATTATTCATGGTCCTCATCTCCCGGTGGTGCCATTTCCGGGTCAGGCGCTATTACCGTCAGCCCAAGCGTGAATACAACCTATACTTTAACCGGCACTGAATCGAACTGCGGTACCACTGTAACATCTACCATCAATGTTACGGTTTACCCTCTTGTCGGAACGCCTTCCGTACCATCGGGACCTTCGTCGCGCTGTCAAGGTGGCGGATCGGATACCTACACAACCAGTGCCGCCAACGCAACTGGTAGTCCCCCCTATACATGGAGCCTGACGGCGGCCGCTGGTTCAATCTCCAGCTCCGGAGTCGTTACGTGGAACAGTTCTTTCCCTGCCTCAGGTGTCGCCTCCGGAACTGCGGTCGTGACCGTCGTCGCTAATAACGGATGCGGATCCAGTCCGCCCGTCTCGAAAAATGTGACCGTGTATGCGCCACCCATGGCCTATACTCTCAACGCCCCCACAGGAATATGTCCCGGAGCGACGGTTACAATTTATCTGTCGGGGTCACAAACTTGGGTGAGCTACCAGTTGTACAAGGATGGCAACGCCAGCGGATCGGCCGTAGTGGGTAATGGATCACAACTGCCTTTTCCAGGAATCACGCAGGCGGGTACATACACGATAACCGCTACAGGTACAGGTTGTTCTTCCGTTAGCATGATCAATTCTGTTAACTTGACGACGTTATCGCCCGGCAGTTTGTCCGCGAGTAAAAATCCGACCACGCCCATATGCCAGGGCGCCTCCGTTCAACTTAGTGCCGGTGGAGGGAGTAGCTATAGCTGGACAGCGGATACAGGAGGCTCCTGGAGCGGATCTCCCATCACAGTTACTCCTTCATCCAATACCGTGTATACGGTCACAGGAAATGAATCGAATTGCGGAACACAAGTAACTACGACCATATCGGTTGGAGTTAATAGACTTCCAACAGCCGCCGCTTCTAATCAAACGGTTTGCTCGGGATCGTCATGGTCGATCCCAATCTCCAACCCAAATTCGGTATCCGGCACGACCTATACATGGACCGCAGGCTCTCCGGTGAACATTACTGGCTATTCCAACGGGAGCGGCCCAACAATATCCCAGATGCTTTACAGCGCCGATGGATTAAATACAGGCTCAATAACCTATACCATTGCACCCTCTTCAAATGGCTGTCCGGGTCCAACTACGACAGCGATGGTTACAGTAAAACCGACTCCTCAGATCACGAATACCTCAGCGCAACTTCATCTAACGGTATGCAGCGGTACAGTATTGAATTTTACGCCCGCGTTGTCGATCAATGGTACTACGTACAGTTGGACAAGTGCTTTAAGCGGCCCCATTAGCCCCGCATCGATATCTTCCACCGGTTCCGCATCAATAACTGACACACCCGTTAACACCGGCTCTGTATCCGGAACGGTTACCTACCATATTACGCCAGCCTACAATAGTTGTTCCGGACTTGCCGCTGATTATGTAGTTACCGTAAACCCCCTTCCCACCGCCCCGTCTTTTTCGGACCCGGGTGTTCCAGTCTGTGGCGCTCGAACCTTAACCCGGGGTAGTCCTGTAGATGGCAGTACCTGGTATTGGCAGGGTATAAATGCCAATGGCCAGGACCAGTCGCAAGCAGCGGCAGCTACTACCTATAATGTTTCCGTCCCCGGCACAAATACGTATTATTTGCGGGCCTTATCCACCAGCGGATGTTGGAGGACAACGGGAACCCAGGTTACCATAAACTCTATTCCAGTTCCGCCTTCGAACGCGGTCTCAACAATTAATACCTGTGACGCCAAGACCCTGACAAAAGGTACCCCTCCAACCGGTATTGGATGGTATTGGCAGGGCACGAATGCTTCAGGTCAGGATTATACCACTTCTGTGGCCACAGCTCCAACGTTTGTTGTGACTGCCAACAACACCTATTACTTAGCTGCCCGTAGCGTTGCTGGATGTTGGAGTTTGACGTCCACACCTATTGTGGTTACTACCTATCCGGCAGACCTGGCCATTTCTTCTTACGATCCTGTAAACAATGTTGTTCAGGCGACTCGTTCGATCCGCCTGTTGCCCGGTTTTACAAGTACGGGAGGAACTTTCAATTCAAAAATTGCTTTTACTGCGGAGTGTAACGATTATGTCAATTGGAATGAGGAGAGCGGTTTCGATCAGAATGGGCAAACAATATCCCGGAGCAGGACTTATATTGACGGACTGGGGAATCAACTCCAAAGCCAGTCAATGGATTACCTCTCGGGAAAAGTCTGGGCGACACAGCCCTTGTATGATAATCTCAATAAGGCAGCAGGTTCTACACTTCCGGCTCCCATTCTGGAAAGCGATTTTCTGCTTAAAAAGAATTTTGTTCAAAATACAGCGGGGCAATGGTATTCTGCTTCCGATTTTGATAACCCCATCGTCAATGGATCAGCAGGAGAAGTTAACAATCCAAATGCAATAGGCAATCAACCCGGAACACTCGGTTGGTATTTCAGCACGGCAAACAATCTTGAATCACAGACTCCTACCACAGCCTTTCCCTATTCCAGAAGCTACACCCCGGCAGGCCCGAATCCAACTACTTCACTATCTGCAGGATCAGGTAACTACCATCACATGGGTACTGGTCATGAGAACAAATCAGACCGTTACCTTTTTACAAGCAGCGAGCTGTCTCACTATACTTCTGTCAGGCATTTTTTTGTTCCTGAATCATTGAGTTCCCCGGATCTTGTAAATCTGTACAAGCCCATATCGAATGTTCCGTATCAATTTACATCCAGTGGAGCCGCGACCGTCAGCACGTCGACGCCGTATGTCGTGGTAACTTCCAACGCAAATACCGGAACTCCCGGCACGCTGCCGATCGGAGGAAATATTGCCGTTATCTCCGGAGGTTTGTATACATTTAAAGCAAAAGGATATAAGTCCGCGACACAGGCTGCAAATTTAATAGTAACCACCTCAACCGGAACGAATATTGTATGGCCAGGTCCTGCTCTTCCAACAGGAGGTAGCGCTCAGGAGGGATGGACTTATGTTACTTTTCAAGTACCCACAGGCGTTACCAGCATACGCGTCGGCGTGCTATGGAGCCAGCCTTTGATAAACGATACATTTTATCTCAGTGATGCGGTTTTGCAGGCTGACGGAGTGACCGGTTACAAATACATTAGTACCGACCCCGATGGCAAACAAACTGCGTCCTTCGTGGATGCGGATGGACACACCGCTGCCACAGCGACGGTAACCTCTGCGAACTATACATCTACTCCTCCCGCATTTACCTACGATAACTGGAGTTATACATACTATAATAGCACGGGCCAGATCACCGCCACTGTAGCCCCGAATGGCGTGATCATTGGTAATACGTCACAACCAAATTTTGTTGCGAGCTATCTGTACGATCAGCTCGGACGACTTATCTCCAGCACTTCTCCCGATGAAGGCACTTCCCAATTTGTCTACAGCACAGATGGAAAGATCCGCTTCTCGCAAAACCAGGAGCAGTTCAATGCTTCGCAAAAACGATTTTCTTACACAAATTATGATTATCTGGGGAGATTGATTGAATCCGGGGAATATACCCAGAACACTTATGTTTTTGAACCTGGATCAACGTTATCACCCGCTCCCACCAGCATTCTGCAAACGTTCATACTGGATAACAACGGTTATTCAGGGACATCCAATAATCTTGAAGCCGGAGCCTGCAGCGATGTGACAAAGATCTATTATGACATTCAGGCGAGCGACCTTCCGACAGGGGATAACAACCATGCAACGCAGACGTACCTTTATGGCCGGGTAGCCAAGACAATGAACAACATTGCAACAACCTGGTACAGTTATGATGAATTCGGGCGAATTGCCTGGATCAAGCAAAACATCTCTGGCCTTGGCCCAAAGACAATCGACTATACCTATGACTATTTTGGAAATGTAACTCAAGTCGCCTACCAGCAAAATCAGCCGATTCAGCCGGACGCCTTTTATCACCACTACACCTACGACATCAACAACCGGCTGGTCTCCGTGAGCACAAGCAAAGACAGTACCAACAAAACATTACAGGCGACTTATTACTATTATTTGCATGGCCCGCTCAAGCGTGTAGAGTTGGCCGGAAACCTTCAAGGCATAGATTATGTGTATAATATCAACGGCTCCCTTAAGTCGATTAATGGAGTAGATGCTGCGACCGACCCGGGTACCGACGGTTCGGGAGCTCATGCCGGCATCTCTGCCGATGTGTTTGGCGAGTCGCTTGACTATTATAGCAATGACTATGCTGGTGCAGGCTATTCTGCAGCCTCGGTTTCGGCCAGTGGGCTAACGGATAGCTATAGTGGTCTAATCAAATCAGCAAGCTGGTATACACCGATAGACTACCTTGCTTCCAAGAAAATTTATGGATATACCTATGACAACAGAAACCAGTTCCAGAATGCTAAATGGGCGACTCTAACGGGTTCATCAGGAAACTACTCAACCACATTTCCGACGCAGGCCTACAACGAGAACATTCCACTCAATACAGGATATGATAAGAATGGCAATATCCTGAACTTAACGCGCAAGGACAAGGCTGGAAACACGATTGCCAATTACACTTATGCATACGGGTCGGCCAATAATCAACTTAACCAGGTAAACGGGGGCTCCGTACCCACAGCTTATAGCTATAATACCATTGGGCAGATGACACGCCAGGTGGAGGGAAGCAATACCATGAATGTAATTTACAACGCTTATGGCCTGGTGAAGGAAGTGCGGGACGGAAGCAACAACTTCATCGAAAGTCTTGCGTATGATGACCGCGGTGACCGGGTTCAGCGTACAGTCTACACCGGTGGAACTGCCGCCAAAAATACTTTTTATGTTCGCGACGTGGCAGGGAATGTACTAGCCATTTACGATCAGAAACTGCCTGGAGGCCCGATCCAACTTACTGAACTTCCGATCTACGGAGCCGGACGGTTGGGTGAATATAAACCTGTACCAGACACCTACTTCTACGAGCTAACCGACCATCTCGGCAATGTGCGGGCTGTGATCGGCAAGCCGCATACAGATACGTTCCTGGCTACTATGGAGTTAGCCAATGCTGCGATTGAGAATGCGCAGTTTAAAAACATGCACCCGGTTACCTATGTTGCGGCTAACCATACACCGGGCGGCAGCCAAGTTGCCAGGCTAAGTAATACTGCCATTGCGGGGCCGGGTATTGTCTTAAGGGTGGCCCCCGGTGATATGATTACGGCTGAAGTTTATGCCTACTATGAAGGTTGTACGGACTGTTCGAGTACACAGCCCCTTTCCACGATTATTAGCGCTATCGCCGCCG
>WNFM01251512.1_pt1 | contig 13005 bp, 12 predicted proteins | sample 5400271 | NCBI WGS metagenome assembly WNFM01 (sample SAMN13153352, study PRJNA577476) | soil metagenome | isolation source: 60 cm saprolite on Douglas fir-dominated hillslope | place: USA:California | collected 2013-09-17 | reverse complement strand
GGCGGCGAGAAGTTCCCCGGGATGGCGGCGTACGCCGCCGCCAAGTCGGGATTGGCCGGCCTGACCGAGGTGCTGGCCGTCGAGGGGCGCCCCTATGGCATCCGGGTCAACGCCGTCAGCCCGGGCGCGATCGACACCCCGATGCTGAAGGTGTCAGGCGTGGTGGGCCCCAAGTATCAGCCTTCGGAAGTAGCGCGGATCGTGGCATGGCTCGCCAGCCCAGACTCAGCACCGCTTACCGGAGCCAATTTGAGGCTCGATCCATAGTCTCTCCCCCGCTTGCCGGGGGAGTACCGGCGAAGCCGGGGAGGGGGTTCGACTGCTTCGTTCGCAACTTCGGCCGCGGCTCGACCCCCTCCCGGCCTGTCGGCCGGACTCCCCCACCGAGTGGGGGAGAGACGCCAAACCTAGCCCGACGACGCCGCGTCGCTCTTGTCGAAGCGCGACATCATGCGCTGGACGATCGCTCCCCCGATCGCCGTCCCGACCGCCTGGGCGAGCCTTAGCGCTACCTTCTGCGCCGCGTTGGAGGGCGGCTCATCGCCGACCTGCTTGTCGCCGACGAAGACCCGCAGGGGCGGCACCTGATTGCGGATGCCGAGCTCCCAGGAGTGGCGCAGGTGCTGCAGCCGCTCGAACAAGCCCCACGGTATGACGCGCCCAACCCGCTCGCGGACGGTGACCGGCCGCGTCAGGCGGTAGACGACGATCGCGCCGACGACGACCACCGCGGTCGCGGCGCCGACTCCGGCGGCGATCAGCAGGGCTCGCTTGCCGCGGGCGACCGCGACCCCGCTCCGCTCCCGGAGGGTGACGATCTTGTCCTCGATCTCTTCCCGCGTCTCGGCTATCTGCCGGGAGATCTCATCTGGCGAATTGCCCAATCCCTTGTCTCCTTGAGGCTGTTGACGGTTCGCTCGGGGATCGCAAGGCGGAGCCTGCTGCGCCCCAGGAGCGCCAGCCCGGCGGCGAGCAGGAGGTAGACCACGACCCAGACCAACGCGGCCAGCCAGTGGGGCTCCACCGCGACGACGATCAGCACCGGTATCGCCACCAGAAGGGTGGTTATCGCCAGCACGCCGGCACCGGCGAAGGCGCCCGCGGCGATCGCGTTGGTGATCGCCAGCTCCTTGAGCTCGGCCTTGGCGAGGGCGATCTCGAGCCGGACCAGGCGCTGGGCCTCCTCGACGATCTTGGCCGCGAGCTCGGGACTGCTCGTCGTCTTGTCCATACCGCTATCAAAAAAGATACGCGCTAATAGTCGGCTTTCAAAGATGGCCAACACATAAAGGATCTTTTATGCTTTAAGATCGCATAAAGAACTGCTTATGTTTCTTCCCGGACAGCAGGGAGACCTGCCCGCTTTCTTCACGGCCCTGGCGAACGTGACTCGCCTGCGCATCGTCGAGCGCCTGCTGGCGGTCGGCGAAGACACCGTGAACGAGCTCGCGCTCGCGCTTCGGATGAGCCAACCACGGGTTTCGTGGCACCTCCGGATGCTCGAGCTGGGCGGCGTGGTCAGGACCCGGCGGGAAGGCCGCCTCACCTACTGCTCGGTCGACCTCGACACCATCCGCCGGCGGCTCACCGGCTTTGAAGGACTGTTGGAATCACGCACCGCCCGGCCGGCGGGGAATCTCAGGAGAGAAATATCGGGATGAAGAACGGGAACGGCAAGGTCAAGGTGGCGATCGTCGGCGTCGGCAACTGCGCGTCATCACTCATCCAGGGTGTGCAGTACTACCGGGAGGCGAACCCCGACGAGTTCGTCCCTGGCCTCATGCACGTCGACCTGGGTGGGTACCACATCAGCGATATCGAGTTCGTCGCCGCCTTCGACGTCGACAAGGACAAGGTCGGCAAGGACCTTTCCGAGGCGATCTGGGCCGGCCAGAACAACACTGTCAAGTTCTCGGACGTGCCCAAGCTCGGCGTCAAGGTCGAGCGTGGCATGACCCACGACGGGATCGGCAAGTTCCTCGAGCCGTTGATCGAGAAGGCGCCCGGCGCGACCTCCGATGTCGTCCAGATCCTCAAGGACACCGGCGCCGACGTGCTCGTCAACTACCTCCCCGTGGGCAGCGAAGAGGCAACCAAGTGGTACGTCGAGCAGGCGCTCAACGCCGGCGTCGCCTTCGTCAACTGCATCCCCGTCTTCATCGCCCGCGAGGACTACTGGCAGCGGCGCTTCGAGAAGGCCGGCTTGCCCATCATCGGCGACGACATCAAGTCCCAGGTCGGCGCGACCATCGTCCACCGCATGCTCACCCACCTGTTCCGGGAGCGGGGCGTCCGCCTCGAGCGCACTTACCAGCTGAACTTCGGCGGCAACACCGACTTCCTCAACATGCTGGAGCGCGACCGGCTGATGTCGAAGAAGATCTCCAAGACCCGCTCGGTCACCTCCCAGCTCGACTACTCGATCGGCGACGACAACGTCCACATCGGTCCCTCGGACTACGTTCCCTGGCTCGACGACCGGAAGTGGGCCTACATCCGCCTCGAGGGCCGCGGCTTCGGTGACGTGCCGCTCAACGCGGAGCTGAAGCTCGAGGTGCACGACTCGCCCAACTCGGCCGGTATCGTCATCGACGCGGTGCGCTGCGCGAAGCTTGCCCTCGACCACGGGCTCAGCGGCGCTCTCGAAGGGCCGAGCTCCTACTTCATGAAGTCGCCGCCGATCCAGTACCCGGACAGCGACGCCCATCGCCTGACGGAGGAGTTCATCACACAGAACCCGCGCAAGTCAGTCAGACGTCAGCAGGCGTCGGCGGAGTAGCCGGGAGGTGTTCACGACCCGCTTCCAGCAGTGGGTTAGGCGCCGCGCCCAGGCGATTGCCGGCTGGCTCGCCAAGCTGCCGATCACGCCCAACCAGATCACGGTCGCGGGGATGCTGGTGGTATTCGCCGCCGCCGCCCTGGTGGCGAGCGGGCACCTGCTGCTGGGTGGCGTGGTGCTCGCCTTCGGCGCCAGCTTCGACATCTTCGATGGCGCGCTCGCGCGGGTCACCAAGCGCAGCTATCCCTACGGGGCGTTCCTTGACTCGACGACCGACCGCTACGCGGAGGCCGCCGTCTACATCGGCCTCACCGCCTATTACGTCGGTCAGCCGAATCCGCGGCCGGCGGTGCTCGGCGTACTCCTCGCGCTGGTCGGCTCGATGTCGGTCAGCTACGTCCGCGCCCGCGCCCAGAGCCTCGGCTTCAAATGCGACAGCGGGCTCTTCGCCCGGCCGGAGAGGATCGTCGCCACCATCGTCGGCCTCGTCTTCGGTGGCTGGGTCCTCTTCCTGGTCATCTGGGCGCTCGCCCTGCTGACCAACTTCACGACACTGCAGCGAATCCTCGAAGTCTGGCGCCAGGCCCGAGCCCAGCGCCGCGAGCCGATCCCCGCCATCATCGCAGCGCCAGTCAACGCGGCCGAGCCGGCACCGCGGACGAAGCAGAAGCTCGCCAGGCAGTCAGGGGCCTAGGGCCGCCCTAAGAAGCAGTTTTCCCCCTCCACGCTTTGCGGGGAGGGCAGGGTGGGGACGAACACTGACTCTAGATCCAGACCCTCAATCAACCCCAACACTCCCTGGCTATTGACCGGAGCTCAGGGCCGCCGGGCATCCCCACCCTGCCCTCCCCACACAGTGGGGAGGGTGACCTAAAGGCGGGTGAAGGGAGGAGTGGGCTGTTTCCCCCTCCCCGCTTTGCGGGATGGTGGCTTTCCAGGCGCCCTCTCCAGCTCAGGCAGGTCAACCGGGAGAAGTTGCTGAAACGCCGACGCGATGCGCGATGATGGTGAGACGGGCATCGAGACCTCTGCTGTGACGTTGGCGTAGACAACCTGCATCATGGCGGGTCTCGTGCTCGTCTCGCGGCCCGTTCCAGGTCCATCTTCAGAACCCCGCGAACTAAGCCCTCAAAGCCTTAAGTCAACGGCATTGCCGCTTTGCGGGGAGGGCAGGGTGGGGACGAACACTCCCGCGTATTACAGCCCCGAATCGGCCACTTGGCCCTTGTCCCACACGGGCCTCCCCACGGCATGGACGACGGCAGAGGGAGGGGGATGTGTCTCCGGGCCGTTCCGAGGCCTCCCGTCGTCCCCACCCCGGCCCTCCCCACCAGTGGGGAGGGTGATTGCTGAAAGGCGTTTGCGGCAGGCCAGCGGCTAGGCCGCCCTTCCCCGGGTGTGGAGGGCCAGACGATTGCGGAGGGCCAGGCCGAGGAGCTCGAAGGCGAGGGCCAGGAGGGCGATCGCCCCGGCGGGCGCGAGGACCGGGGTCCACTGCTCGCTGATGATGTAGTCGCGGGCGATCGAAAGCAGCGCGCCCAGCTCGGGCTGCGGCAGCAGGACCTCGTTGAAGGTGAACGGCGTGCCGAGGAAGAATTTCAGGTAGCCGAGCTCGCCCAGCAGGACGAGGACCGCGCTCGCCTGGAAGGCCGTCTCCGTCACCAGCACCGGCCGGAGGTGGGGGATGACATGGCGGCGGAAGGTGCGAACCCGGCTGCTGCCGAGTGCCGTCGCCGCCTCGGCGTAGGGCTGGGAGAGGACCGCCTCCACCCGCTCCGAGGTGAGCTGGGCGATGTCGCGCCAGCCGACCATGGCCATCGCGACGACGAAAGCCCCGAACAGTGACCAGGCGCTCAGCGCCGTGATCAGGACGATCGCCAGGACGAGGTAGGGAAACCCGGCGACCCAGCGGCTGAGGATCACCGTCAGCGTGCGGACAGGCCGCGATCCGAGCCCCATCGCCAGCCCGACCAGGATCCCGAGGAGCAGCCGGAGCACGACGACGAGCAGCACCAGCTCGAGCGAAAGGACGGCGCCGTGGGCGATCAGCACCAGCACGTCGCGCCCTCCGGCGTCCGATCCGAGCACGTAGAGATGGCCCGGCTGAAGGATGTTCGAGCCCTGCTCGTAGACGTCGACGCGGGTCATCGGCCCGAAGGGCGGGATCGCCTCCCGTCCGCTTCCGGTCAGGTAGCCGAGGATGAACTTGTGCTCCGCCCAGCGGACGGGCTGGTTGAGGCCGTAGGCCATCAGTCCTGCCAGCAGCCCGAAGAGCCCGACCGCCGGCAGGAAGGGCAGGACCGCCCGCAGCCATCTCATGCCGCCGCTCGCAGGGTTCGGAGCCGGGGATCGAGCCAGCGCTGGAGGCCGCCTGCCGCGCTCTCGACCAGGATCAGGATCAGGGCGAGGATGACGACCAGCCCGATCGCGATGTCTCCCCGGTAGACGACCGGCCGAACGTCGTAATGGATCCCGATCGACTGGACGAGAATCCGGCCCATCCCGGGGTAGCCGAAGAAGTACTCGACCAGCGGCAGTGAGCCGAGCATCAGCCGGAAGGAGTTGCTCCAGGTCGCCACCAGGGCGCTGCCGCCGGCGCGCAGCAGGTGGTGGCGAACCACGCCGCTCCATTCGAGGCCCTTGGCCTCCGCCGTGCGGACGTAGTCCTCACCGGTCTCCCGCTCCAGGACCGACCTCGCGTGCCGGTAGAGGTAGGTGGCCGGCCGGATGCCGAGGACGAGCGACGCCCAGAAGACCTGGACGGCATTCACCTCGCCGTAGCCGGCGGCGACGATGAGTCCCGACTTCCCGTAGACGATGGCCTGCAGCTCCTGGACCAGGATGGCGAGGAGGAAGGTCGGGATGACGAGCAGCACGGCGGCGGCCAGGTCGACGCCGACCAGGCGGCGCTGACGCAGGCTGACGACGGCGATCGCGGCGCCGAGCCCGACCACGGTCGCGCCCGCCATCGCGAAGCCGATCAGTGTGAGGCTGCGGAGTGCGCCCTCCCAGAGGACCTGGCCGAGCGGCTGGTAGAAGAGATTCGGGATTGCGCCCCCCTGGCTCCTGACCAGCAGATGGGCGGCATAGAAGAGCCCCCAGGTAGCCACCACAACGCCGCCGGCCTGGAGCGCCAGCCGGCCCACGCCCAGCCCCAGCCGGCTCGGCCGGCGGGCCCGGCTGAAGCCGAGAAAGGCCGCCACGCCGCCCACCAGCAGCGCGATCCCGACGAGGATCCATCCCGGTTCGGGCAGGACTCCCGAGCGACTGGCCGCCCGGCCGGGTGCCGGCGGCCCGCCGAGGACCTCGGCCGACCTGAGCCGGCCCGCGGTGCCCGAACCCCCGGCGATGAGCACGCCGCTAGCGGCGATCGCAGCCACCGCGGGCAGCGTCCGCGGGGCGGAGATGGCCGGGAGGCTCGACCAGCTGTTCCGGGCGGGGTCGTAGAGATCCGCGGCGGCGCTCGGCTGGCTCAAGCCGCCCGCGAAGAGCACCTGCCCATCGGGCATCAGCACACCGGGGGCAGGGAGCGGGTGCGGTTCGGGCGGTGCGGCTGCCCACAGGTTGCTGGACTGGTCGTAGACCGCTACACCCGGGTGGCTGCCTCCGATCAGGGCGAGGGCTCTGCCCGGGCCGGCGGGCAGCAGCTGATAGACGCCGGTCAGCCCCGGGTAGGAGGCAACCGCACGCCAACCCCCGGCCAGGGTGAACACGAGCGCCGAGTCGAACGGGGCTGCGTCCGGGCCACCCACGCCAAAGCCTCCCGCGACGAGGAGCGCGCCGTCACCAAGCGGAGCGGCAGCGCCGCCCGCGCGCGGAGCCGGCAGCGGTGGGAGGGCGGACCAGAGGTCGCCCCGCGCGCTGTAGAGGGCTGCCTCGGCGATCGCGCCCCCCAGGTTGGTGCCGCCCGCGACGACGACATTGTCGGCGTCCAGCTGGGCGGCCATGAAGCGGTCGCCGCCGACGCCGGGCGGATCGGCCACCGGCAGCCAGCCGAGGTCGGCGTCGAAGCTGGCGACGGTCGGCGGCTGTCTACCTCCGTTGCCTCGGGTGCCGGCTGCGAGCAGCAGGACCCGGCTGTTGCCCATCCGGAACGTGGTCGACCGCTGGTCGAAGCCGGTCGGAACGTCGGCGACGGGGGCCCAGGTCCGCTCTCGCGGATCGTAGAGCTCGGCGGTCGCGGAGCCGCCCCGCTGGCCGCCGATGACCATGACCCGCCCGTCGGCCAGCACCGCCACCCCGGGGGCTATCCGAGCCGTGTGGAGGGAGGCGGTCGGGGCCCAGCTCGATGCGGCAAGCCCCGCCGGCCCGAAGGCGAGCAGTGAGGCTCCCGCAAGCAGAACCGCGGCGGCGAGTCTCAGGCCAAGGCCCGCAGGCGGAACCTCAGCTTCACCGGCGCGCCACCCAGCCGGACGGGGTGCACCGCGAGCAGGCAGGCGCCCTGGACGATCCGCTCGAAGCCGTTCTCGGAGTTGTTCACGGTCTCGATCGGGTAATACCAAACCTGGCCGCCCTTCGCCACCTGGAAGCGGTACTCCACTTTCGCCTGGGGCTGGCGGAGGACGACCTCGCTCAGCGTGCCGAGGTCGGCGGGCTCGTCGAGCGGCCGGCCCGCCACCGAGCCATCGGCCGCGCCTCCCGGGAGGCCGAGGTTCGACTCCACCACGAGCAGGGCATCCAGTGGACCAGCTTCGCTGCTCAGTGTCAGGTTGAGCTCGAGGTCGGGCACCGAGGCGCTCACCCGGAACGACTTGGCCATCCGGACCACGGCCGAGCGGCGGCCTGCCTCGATCCTCTCGCTCCGCTCCATCGTCGTCCCCCGGCTGAGCTCGAAGGCACCGGCGGCAAAGCCGCCCAGCTCAGGCAGCCGGGAGCGGACCGCCTGGCGGATCGTCGCGCCGCGGGCCACCAGGTAGGCCTGGAAGAGCAGCCGCCGCCGGGTGTCGTAGTGGAGACGCTTCTCGAGGCCCTTCTCCCGGACGCGGAGCGGCTCAGCGCCCGCCGTGACGCCTTTGCCCGAGGTTCCTTCCCGGAGCTGCTGGTGATAGGGCTCCTCCCGCCGCGCGATGCAATCGGCGGCGTTCCGGCCGTTGACGTCCCACTCCACCACCGCGCCGCCCTGGGCCGGCGACAGATAGGCGTTCTGGGCGGGCGCCTCGAGCAGCAGCTCGTAGGCGCCGTCGAGGTCGTAGTCGGCGACCTCCAGGCGGAGCTCCCCCTCGCTCTGGCTGACCGCCCGCTCCGCCGCCAGCAGGTTCCGCCAGACCGCGCTCCGCAGGTGGGGGAGATAGATGCCGCCGAAGACGCCGTGCCAGTAGGCGTCGTTGGCCTGGCCGCGGAGGAGGTGGGTGACCGCCTCGACCGGCGAGCCCGCCTGCTCGACCCGCTCGGAGACCCGGAGCATCTTCTTGTGCATCGCGTTCACCTCCGGGTAGCGCGCGATGAAGTTGCGCCAGAAGCCACCCGACCACTTGAGCATCTCGGGGTAGCTGCCGGCTGGGAGGTAGACCGGCCCGCGGGCGCTCCGGCTGTCGACGTAGTCGCCCGGCAGGACCACTTCGAGCCAGTCGGAGTTGGCCTCCAGCATCGCGAAGAAGCGAGCGACCCAGCGCTCCTCCCAGCAGAGCTTGGCGGTCGTCGGCCAGCCGCCGAACTTCTCGCCGTCGTCGCCCATGAGGACCAGGCGGGGCTCCTCGGAGGCGGTCTCCCGGAAATAGGCAAGGCACTCCTCGACGCTGCGCCAGGGGATCAGGTAGCGCATCCTGGTGCCCGTCGCCAGGAGGGTCATCGGGGCCCCTTGCTCCTCGGTGAGGAACGGTTGAAAGAGCTCCTCCTCGGCCAGGCCCACCTTCGCGAAGTGGGAGTCGTCGAGGATCGTGTAGCGGTAGCCTGCCTCGGCGAGCGGCCGTGCCAGGGAGGCTTCCCAGACCCGTTCCGCCAGCCAGAGGCCATCCGGCCGGCGGTCAGGGATGGAGGGCAGGATCGGTTCGAAGTAGGCGCCGCCCATCACCTCGACCTGGCCCCGGTCGACCAGCGCGGCGATCTTGGCGACCAGCTCCGGGTGCCACTCCCGCAGCCAGTCGAGCAGGTGACCGGAGTAGTGAAGGGCGACCTTGACCCTGGGGTGCGCCTCGAGGGCCTCGATCATGGGCAGGTAGCTGTCCTGGTAGATCTTCTCGAGCACCCAGCCGAAGTTGCCGACCGGCTGGTGGTTGTGAAGCGCCAGGGCAAGGCTCAGGCGCTTCATCCCGGTGAGGATACCGACTACCCTTTGCCCTTCATGACGGGCGCCGGATTCGAGGGCGTGGCGGGCCATCGCGGGGTGTTGCGGCTGCTCGAGAGCCAGCTCGAGGGCGATCCCCTCGCTCACGCCTCCCTGTTCCCCGGCGAGCCGCAGCTGGGCAGGACCACGGTGGCCCGCCGCTTCGCCGCGATGCTCCTGCCGGAGGCGCCGCTAAGCCGGCATCCCGACTACTGGGAGGACGATCGCCTCGCCAACCTGAAGGTCGACGAGATCCGGCTCATCTCCGACGAGGGCCCCCAGTTCCACTCCCAGTCGCTCCAGGCGTTCCTCAACCTGAAGCCCAACGTCGGCAGGCGCCGGGTCGCCCTGGTGAGCAACGTCGGACGGCTGCCCGACATCTCGCAGAACCTCCTCCTCAAGACGCTGGAGGAGCCGCACCCGAACCGGGTGATCATCCTCACCACGCCGAGCGTGTCGCCCTTCGTCGTGATCCCGACGATCGTCTCTCGCTGCCAGCGGGTCGGCTTCCACCCGGTCCAGGAGGGCGAGATCGCCCAGCTCCTGGTCGGCGAGGGCGTCGCGGCCGACCGGGCCGACGAGCTGGCGGGCCTGTGCCGCGGCCGTCCCGGCTGGGCCCTCCGGGCGGCCACCGACGAAGGAGTGCTGGAGCGCCACGCGGCCTGGACCCGGCGGCTCGAAGAGGTGCTCGGCGCGCCCGCCGACGTCCCGCTCCAGCTGGCCGAGGAGCTGGACGTGCTCCAGATGGCCTGGCGCAGCTCTGAGAAGGAGCAGGAGGATCCCGTCATCGAGGCCCTCGGCAGCTGGCAGATGGAGATCCGCCGGCGGATGCTGGGCGACCTCCACCCGGCGACCTGGGCCCGGCTCCTCGAGCTCTCCTACGACACCCTCGGCCACCACGAGCAGAACGTCAGTCCACGCCTCAACCTGGAGTGCTTCCTACTCGAATGCCGCCGCGCTTCCTGAAGCAGAGCCTGCGCGGCTTCGAGCCCTACGTCCCCGGCCTCCAGCCGCCGGACGGCGAGGATTGGATCAAGCTCAACACCAACGAGTCCCCTTACCCGCCGTCGCCGCGGGTCATCGAGGCCCTGCGGGAGGCGATCGGCGAGTCTCTCCGGCTCTACCCGCCGCCGATGGCGGATCCCGCCGCCGGCGCCCTCGCCGCGTCGCATGGGCTGGACCCGGCCTGGGTGCGGCTCGGCAACGGCGAGGACGAGCTGATCGCGATGTGCTTCCGGGCCTTTGCCGGCGCCGGCGAGCGGGTCGCCTTCACCTGGCCGACCTACCCCTTGCTGGAGCCGCTCTGCGGGATCCACGAGGCGGTGCCCTCGCCCCACCCGCTGGGCAAGGGCTGGTCGCTGCCGCAGAGCTTCGCCGACGATGAGGCGCCGCTCAAGTTCCTGGTCAACCCGAACTCCCCGACCGGCACCTGGTACGGCCGCGAGGAGGTCGAAGGGGTGGTCGCCTCGGCCAAGGGCGTGATCGTGCTCGACGAGGCCTACGTCGACTTCGCGCCCGAGTCCCGTCTCGACCTTTTGGAGAGCCATGACAACCTGCTCATCCTGCGCACCATGTCGAAGGCCTACGCGCTGGCCGGGATGCGGATCGGCTTCGCCTTCGGCCATCCGGACCTGCTCGCCGCGCTCGACACCGTCAAGGACTCCTACAACCTCGACCGGCTGAGCATCGTCGCCGCCAAGGCCGCCGCGGAGGACCGCGGCCACCGCGACCGGATGGTCTCCCGCGTCATCGCCGACCGCGAGTGGTTCGCCGGCGAGCTGCAGGCGCTCGACTTCCTGGTCTCGCCGACCTCCCGACTTCCTGGTCTCGCCGACCTCGGCCAACTTCGTCTTCACCCACCCACCCGACGGCGTCGCGGCCGGGTCGGTCTTCGAAGGCCTGAAGGAGCGCCACATACTGGTCCGCTACTTCACCAAGGCGCCCCTCGATGGCTGGCTGCGGATCACCATCGGCACCCGCGAGCAGCTCGCCAAGGTGCTCCGCGGGATCACCGAGATCCTCCAGGGATGAGCGATGCGAAAACCAGGGAGGACGCCTGGGCCCTGGTCACCGAGTTCACCCAGTCGGAGACGCTGAAGCGCCACATGCTCAGCGTCGAGGCCTCGATGCGGGCATACGCGCGCCGCTTCGGGGCGGACGAGGAGCGCTGGGCGATCGTGGGCTTGATCCACGACTTCGACTACGAGCGCTTCCCGACCGAGCACCCCCACTCGAACGTGCGCATCCTCCGCGAGCGGGGCTGGCCGGAGGACCTGATCCTCGACGCCTACTCCCACGGCGACACCGGCCTCGAGCGCGACACGCCGATCCGCAAGGCGATCTTCGCCGTCGACGAGATGTCCGGCTTCGTGATCGCCTGCGCACTCGTCAAGCCGGACAAGTCGGTGGGCTCGGTGGAGCCGGCGGGCGTGCGCAAGAAGATGAAGGACAAGGCCTTCGCGCGGGCCGTCCACCGCGAGGAGCTGGTCGCCGGGGCGGAATTATTGGGCGTACCCTTCGACGAGCACGTTGCGACGGTCAGAGACGCGTTGAAGCCGATCGCCGCCCAACTGGGCCTGCAGCCATGAGCGCCGACTGGCCGACGCTCCAGCCGGCCACCCCTCCGGTACCGGCGCCGGCGGCCGTGCCGGACGCCCGTCCCACCGTCGTCCTGACCCACCCCATCCTGGAGCCGGGCCCGACCGTGCTCAAGGAGGCGTGCGAGCTGCGCATCCTGCCCAACCAGTACCGGCATCCGCCCGAGCTGCTCCGCAAAGCGGCGGAGGGCGCCCGCGGGATGGTCACCCAGCTGATGGACCCGATCGGTGATGAGATCCTCTCGACACCGGGCCTGAGGGTCGTCGCCAACGTCGCGGTGGGCTACGACAACATCGACGTCGTCGCGGCGACCAAGTACGGGGTGATGGTCTGCAACACGCCCGGTGTGCTCGACGACACCACCTCCGACTTCGCCTTCGCGCTGCTCATGGCGGCGGGCCGGCGACTGCTCGAGGGCGACCGCTTCGTTCGCTCAGGCGCCTTCAAGGGATGGGCCATTGACATGCTGCTCGGCCACGACCTTTTCGGAGCCACCCTCGGCATAGTCGGCTTCGGCCGGATCGGCCGCGGCGTCGCCCGGCGCGCCCGCGCCTTCGGGATGCGGATCCTCTACCACGACGAGCAGCCCGCAACGCCTGAGGTCGAAGCCGAGTTCGGAGCCACCCTGACCGACCTCTACCGGCTGCTCAGCGAGTCCGACTTCGTCAGCGTCCACGTGCCGCTGACGGCGACCACCCGCCACCTCTTCTCGGCCGCCCAGTTCGCGACCATGAAGCCGACCGCGGTCCTCGTCAACACCTCGCGGGGGCCCGTGGTCGACGAGGCCGCGCTGGCCGAGGCGCTCCGGACGCACCAGATCTTCGCCGCCGGCCTCGACGTCTACGAGAACGAGCCCGAGGTGCATCCCGAGCTGCTCAAGCTCGACAACGTGATCCTGACCCCGCACATCGCGAGCGCCTCGGTACGCACCCGCTCCCGGATGTCGGAGATGGCGGCTCGCAACCTGATAACGGGCGTCCGCGGCGGGCGGCCGCCCAACATCGTCAACCCCGAGGTCTTCAATCAGCAGCGATAACGGAGATGACGCCCTGCGTTACCGGCTGCTCGCTCTCGACCTCGACGGGACGATCGTCGCCATGGACCTCTCCGTCGATCCCCGGGACGAGTCGGCGCTGGCCGCCGCCCGCGCCCGCGGCCTGCTCGTCGCCGCCTGTACCGGGCGGCCCTACTCGGGCGCGGTCCAGTGGGTCGAGCGCTTCCAGTTGACGGAGCCGGTGATCTGTTACCAGGGTGCCCAGGTCCGCGCGCCCGACGGTTCGCTGCTGCTCGACCACGGCATCCCCCACGACCTCGCGATGGAGGTGATCAGGTTTGCCCGCGAGCGCCACCTCCACGTCAACGCCTA
>WNFM01245171.1_pt2 | contig 13007 bp, 12 predicted proteins | sample 5400271 | NCBI WGS metagenome assembly WNFM01 (sample SAMN13153352, study PRJNA577476) | soil metagenome | isolation source: 60 cm saprolite on Douglas fir-dominated hillslope | place: USA:California | collected 2013-09-17 | reverse complement strand
TCCCGCTCCAGAGCGCGGTCATCGGTAATCGTGCAACTGCCCGGAATCACGACGACTGGAGCATCGCCGCCGTACTTTTCTGCGAGATGAAGCACGAGGTTGGTCTTCCCTACTCCCGACTGATCTACGAGTGCAAGGAACCGGGCCTTTGTCTTCCCTTGGCGAATACCGGCCGTCGCCTGGTGGTACCAGGTATCGACGCTCCCTTCGACATGCCGTGGCACATAGAGCGATGGCTTGTAGGTTGCGCCATAGCGCACCAGGATCTTCTGCCGCTGTTCCCGGCAGGCCGCGAGGAGGCTGGGCCAGTTATGGCGCTCAATGTCGATATGGAGATGCTGCTTGCGTATATTCTGCCAGGTTGTGTCTAAGGGGATGGCGAGATCCCCTACGCTGTACAGCCTCAATTCCCAGCCGTAGAGGCGCTGTACCATCTCTATGCTGGCCCGTTCGGCATCGGCGTTGATAAAGCGATTGGTACAGAATACAAAGACCTGCGGTGAGAAACCTCGAATACGGGCGACTTCAGCAAGGTCTCCTTCGAGTTTGGAACGCCAATTTGGGCTGGTACCGTATTCGAAAGCGCAGAGTTTGCCCTCGATGTCGTGTCCCCAGGAATCTGGTTGCCCTCGGACTGTACCCCTCGCACTCATGCCGCGAGGGTGAATCTTATAGCCCCAATATGCCGAGAGAACCTCGTCACAGAGTTGCTGAAAGACCGCGTAGTCAGTGAGATTTTCCAGCGCGAGCCAGGTTCTTTGATGGACTGGGAGGGCAGGGTCCTCCGCACGTTCTGGTAACATATCTCTTGTTTGTATATCTCTTAAACGATGACTTCGAAGTGTCTCTTCCTGCCAGGAAATGATATTTAGAAGCGTTTTGACTTTCGCTTATCAACTGCAGTAGTCGTTGTATACAAGAGCGATTCGAAAGGGCACTTAATAAGTCTTGTCATCACAGCCGGTTCCTTTGCATTTTCATTCTATCATAGTTGACCAAGTACCTCGGCTAGGGTAGACCGATAGCCGGGAAGATCAAAGCTCCTTTCTGCGGTTCAGAGGGATCAATGTTATCGGGAATTCAGTCTCACTAGCAGTGAACTTCATCGTATGCAAAGGAAAAATCGTTGCTGAGAGATGTTATCCTCGTCGGGTAAGTGCTGCCGCCATGCAAACATGTACCCGTTGATAGCCCAATTTTGGATAATGTATCCTTGTCTAAGGGTTGAGATTCCAGAGTTCAAACAAGAGTGAATGAGAGGTCTCCCACCAGCTTCCCCCTGTCCATCGAGCATGTAATCGCCGAATTTGCAGGTAGATAGCCACTTCAGCCCCTTTGTGACTGCCAAAAGTGACAGCCTGACGAAACTTGCGGCGGAGTTCCCGATTGGTGCGCTCTAACAACGAGGTGGTGCGTATCCATTGAAGAGCCAAACCCGGTACCTCATAAAACACGAGCGTCTGCGCAAAATCGCGCTCAAGCGTTGCGACGGATTGAGGAGCCTGCCCGCGCCACTGCTTCGCCCACTGAGCCAGGCGCTGGCGGGCCTCGCTCGCGTTTTCGGCGTGATACACCGCAGCAGCCTGCTCCATCAGTTGTTTGCGCAGATCACGGTTCTCTTTGCCTTTGAGTTCATTGCGGCATTTGGTTCCCACATTCTGCAGTTTGTGAAAAATGCACCGCTGCTCAGGAACCGTTGAGCCATAGACCAGAGCCAGGGCCTCTCCTAACCCACCGCTGCCATCACGCACCACCAGTTGCAATCCCTGTTCCAGGCGGCAGCCGCGCTCCCATAACCGCTGCACGAGTACTTCCCACTCGTGATGGTCTTCACTCTTGGCAATCTGCCAATCCAGCACTTCGCGCCTGCCGTCCTCCCAAAACCCAAGTGCCACCAAGATCACCATCTTGCGGCCTGTGCGCTGCTTCCGCTGCCGCTTGCGTTTGTCCGGCTTGATCTTCTCTTGTTGGCTCGTGATCGTCACCCAGATGCCATCCAGTTGGATGACTGGGGGGACAATGGCGATCGGCCCCGTGTGTGCGCATGTGGCCAGAGGTTCGAGCTGGTTGATCCGTTCATTGAGGGTGCGCAGCCCCACACTTCCCCCAACCGTCACGCTCCAGCGCTCTCTGATGTGGCGTAAGCTCTCAGAGAAGCCACTGCAAAAGAGCACGTCTTGATCCAAATCCATCCAAAACCGCTTGTATTTCTCTAGGATGACAAACTGGGTTATCACATCATGCTGGCACTGCTGACATTCCAGCATGGGGATGCGCAGATCGCTCAGATGACCCCAGCCCGTTTCCAAGCTCCGGCGGTAATGACCATCGCGGGTGAACTGGTTAGCATCCTGACATCCGCAGTGCCCACACTGCCAGTCGATCTCGCGCGGCTGACCACTGCTGTGCCGGGGCGCTCCTTTCTCTCGTCCGAGTTTGGCACACACTTCGGTTTCCAGGAACTCCTCCAGGACGGGTCGAATCGCCGCTCTGGCTGCAGCTTTCGCTTGCTCTTGCACGACTTGCAGTACGTCCTTGCGTTCTTTCCCCTGTAATTTCCCTTGCGAAAACAGTTTATTCATGTCGCTGAAAACTCCTTGTGGCAAAGTCGGATGGTTTTTGTACGAACGGACCGGAAGACAACGCGAAGGGCCTTCGCGTTGTCTTCCGGTCCGTTCGTACAAAAAGCGACCTGCTATTGTCTGCTGGCTCTCTGCCGCGCAACAGCTTCCAGGAGCTTGAGTTCCTTGCGCAGCACACCTGGCATTCCCATTGGAACGAGAATACGTTCGACAAAGCCTTTGAGGCCGGGGCTGGCATCCATCATCACAGCAATCTCGACGCGCGACTTCTGTCTATTTTCCAGAGGAGTCACAGTAAAAAGATTGCTCTCTTTCTGCGCGGCGTCAATCTCATCTTCCCGCAACACCCTGCCTGGCTCTGGCTCACTTACGAGATGATGAAAGGATTGTTCTACGCCAAAGAGGCGCGATTTGAAACGAATAATCGTCCCAGCACCATAACCGCCCTGCTCGACCTGCAAATCATAGATATTTCCTGGCGGGATAATGTTGGGATGTCCTTGATGATAGTCCGCGATCGTCGCGTAAACATCTTCTGGTCGTGCATGAAGCACTGCTTCCGTTCTGACTGTGATCTGTCCCATCGTTTTTCCTCTTCGCTCCTCCTCGCGAAAAAAGTGTTCTCACTTCATCCGAGGGAGCGTGTTCTCATATTATATAACTTCAAGTCATATATCTGTTAAGAGTATAGCATCGAAAAGTCCTTATGACAAGAGAACATAGGTCTTCTTAGCATATAATAGAGAAAAAATGGCCTTGAGAGGGAAGTATTACTCGGAGGAGAAACATCAATGGAGCAAGAGGCATACCCCATCACGTATGGCGTGCTGGGACTGCTGGCCTTTTGGGGGCCATTGTCCGGCTACGATCTGAAGCGTATCTTCGATCATACCCTTGCCCCCATGTGGGGAGCCGCGCAGAGTCAGATCTATAAGGAACTGCGGCGCATGAAAGAATTGGGCTGGGTGGAGATGGAGCGAGAAGAGCAGGAGGCGCGGCCAGATCGCAAGGTCTACTCGATCACAGAGCAAGGGCACGTCGCATTGCGCCAATGGCAGGCCCAGCCGCCGGGAATTTTTCAGTTGCGCGATGAATTGTTGCTCAAAGTCTTGTTTGGTACCTTCGCCGCTCCCGGCGACATCGCTCAACATCTCCGTGCCAGCATCGCCACTCACGAGATGAGCCTGTTGGCCTATCGTCAGAATGCGCATCATATTCCTGCGCAAGGCACGTATCCACAGGGCAATCGGCGCCCCAATCCATACGCCGCCGAGCGTGAAGCAGATCCTTACTTCGCGCTCATCACTCAATTCGCCATCGATTTTGAGAACACCTATATCCGCTGGCTCTACGAAGCGCTGGAGATCATAGAGCAGAACCAATCAGCCATGCCATCAGATACGTCACAGTAACAACACAGGCCCTTCGCATTGTCTTCCTATGGAAAGCGGCCTCCTTTCCCACTTGGTCACTCTTCAGCTTCTTTTTCGGGTTTCCTCTCTACCCGTTCTTTCCACCCTTAGCCAAGAATACATTATCGTTTTTTTTGGTGCCTATGCCGATCCTGCCGTTGCTCATCGAGGTCTGGAAGCTTTGATCAATCTCTCAAGGCGAGGTGGGACGCGGGACGAAGCGCTTGCACTATATAAGAAGTTGCTCTCGCAAGGAGACGGTGAACCAAAGCAGCTTCCTTTCGATATGTTGAAGTTTCTCACACAGCGTCTTCACCTCTATACGATTCAGCTCTAACTGCTAGGCTCACATCGTACCGTTGAGAGGAGCAGAGCATGGAAGAAAAGACCTATACCCTCCATATTCGCCAGGCAGGCCGATACCAGTATGAAGTGACCGTACCAGAAACTGGTGCCACGAAGACGGCACCAACGCTCGATAGCGCCCTCACTATCACCCTGCACGATACGCTCAAACATCTTACCGCTCGCCCTCTCATTCTAGTGTTCGCTGCTCAACATGTTGACAGGGATAGTCAGAGTATCGACCTGCAAGAGCACCCGCACACTGATCTGGAGCACCACGCCGTTTTTGAGGGAGCGCAAATGGGTATTGCCCCGCAGGTGAAGAGGAGCGAGCGTCATTTGATTTTCAAGTTGTTACGCCCGCTCACACGAGCACAAGCCACGTGGCTCAATGAGCATACGGGAAAGCTCCTCGGCAGGTATTCCGTCAAAGATGAGCTTGAAGTCCAGCTCGATGCATTGCGGGAGGAAGCACATTACAACTGGAAGGCGGCAGACCATAAGTAAGCACCCACCAACTCTCCTCATCGTCTACCTGCGTCCTGACCAGGATGCAGGCGCAAACTACCACATCGATGAGACGCTGACCACGGCTGGGATCTCTTACCGTCTCATTGCTCAGCAAAGGGAGCGTGTCTCCCTTGAAAGTGCTGCCCCGTTCGTCCTCATGTACCACGAAATGCGCCAGGTCTTCGCGTTGCGTGCGCCCCTTGATCCAAAGACCATTGATGATCTGGCGCAACTGGTGACGGCAGGGCTCATCCTCGGCTTCGTCGTCAAGGGCGAGATCGCACTGGGCGGCGAAATCGGAGTGATAAATAATTTAGGAGGAAAGGGTTTTAACAACACCAGATTGAAGGAGTATTTTTGATAATCGGGAAAAGTCACGTCCACTTTTTCTTTACGGGTCTGTCAGGTGGTGGTGAACTCCTCGCGTTTCAGCAACCGTCACCATCGGGACGACCTATCACCTTCGATGAAGGCATCGTTATAGAAAATTTCTATTAGGCACCAAAACACAATGGGACCATTGTGGTAGGGCTCCTCAAAGCTGATGTCGGATGCAATAGTTCGGTTTCTGTAGATGGGGCCTTGCATTTGCTCACGGTCGCGATGCAGCTCCTGCTTACACTCTCACCGGGCTCCACGCTGCGCCATGTAGGCAGGGCTGCGCCCGAAAACGCCCGATGCGTGTCCACTCTTCGATCCAATTCCACCCTGGGAGAATGTCACGATTGCAAGCGGCCGTCGAGGGATTGGCATCTTACAGTGTACTATCACCATTGAAACGATTGCGGGACTGGTCACAACAGGCCAGGTACTCGTAATCATCCAACCCTTCGTTCCAAAGGGGAACAATGTCAATGACGAACGAGGAAGTATGCAAAGCATCGGTGAACCTGACAATGAGCTCTAATTACTTGTCTTTAATATCGTTACATCAATTATATAATCATCAATCTCTTTCCAGTAGTATTCTCCAACTGATGATTTTTATACGATTATATGTAATGACACATCAATGCACATCTGTTCTCCGCTGTAAGCAAATTGCTTGATAACCTCATCAATAATGTGGACATGGAGGATTTTTCCCTCATGCAAAACGAGCATTTTCTGCTTTTTAGGCTCAAGGAGAACAGATGTGTACAGCCAAAGACACATAGTAACAGACAGGCGTGAACAGATGTAACATCATTTATATAAGCATCGAATTTTATAATTCATATGATGAAAAATACAAATATAATTAAATAGTTGACAAACAAGGAAAAATAATTTACTATAGGAGCAGCAGCCCGAGAGCATCAGAAAAGAGGGTCATAAGTGCGAAGATTACGCAGGCTGAATTACGCGGTTACGGTCTGTATGATCCTGCAAACTGGGTATTCCTTTGCCGGGGTGAGGCAAGCATTGCATCAGTACCGGAATCGCTTGTATGATGCCGTCGAGAACGGGGAATGTGTGGATGATGTCACAATTATCTTACTGGAATACCTGAGTGATGTGTCTAAGCAAGTAGCTGGAGTGTTGTCAAGCTGGACATCTCGCTGGGGAGAAATCACCTGCGATAGGCAGTCAATTGCTCGCACTACGACCGCACTAGTGTCGAGGTATTATCTCTCCTCGAACTTACAGGCGCTGTTCGGGATCAGGCCAACCCGACTGACCCTCTCATTGCTGTGCCTCAAGCGCTATTACGCCTGGGCTATTGATTTTGGGCTCCTGCGCCGCGGAGCAGGAAGAGCTTGGAAACAGCTCGTAGAAGAAAGGCGACGGTATTTTGAGAGTGACGTGCGGGAAGAAGACCTGGAGCCCTACTACCGTGAAGACCTTTTGGCGGAAATGGATCTGCCTCCCTGGTTTATACGCGAGAGGCTTCTGCTGCGGCTTTACCTCTTCGAGGGATTGACGGCAAAAGAGATCTGCTTGATCAGGCCGATAGACGTCGAGTGTGACGATCGTGGCTGCATCCTGCAGGTGCGTAAGACAAGGAGGCGTCAGAGGACCTGCCTCGATAGAGGAACCCAGTGGACTTTCGAGGCCTATCTGGACAATCTGGATCCTAAGGTTGAGTTTCTGATGCCTGCGCAATATAGCTGGGAGATGAGCGAACAAGCGCTGAGGAATGAGGTGAAGAGATACCTGGTACACGCAAGGCCTCCATGGGTGAACGCACAAAAGCATCGCTTCTGGTTTGGGTGCCGCCTGATCGAGCATGCCCTAGCGTATCGGTTGGCCAGGATGCTGGGATGCAGCACTGTCGAGACCACCATGGTATACGTCTGGAAGGCCATCTGGGAACTCATCGAAGAGATAATGAAGAGATTTGAGCCTGAGAAGGAGCAATAGCATGCAAAAATGGGAATATCTCTTCGTCTTCTCGTCCTTTTCGGGCAATGATGGAGAGTTTCGTCCGCGATTTGCTAACGATGAGGAAATCGACAATTGGCAAAAGGGGCCGACCATGTATGAGTACGCAAACCAGCAAGGAGCAAATGGATGGGAACTGCTTGCTTGTCATCCGATCGTCTTTACGCAATCGAGTGAGCAACAGTACCCAGAAACCTACCGTACATTGTCGGAGCTGCGTGCCATCGAGATGGTGTTCAAACGAGCACGAAACGGAGACGGGAACCTCCAGGGTTAGTCTCTGTGAAATCGTCTAGAGATATCTAGCAATTGAGTTTCACTCGTTGGGGCCTCTGGAGAAGATAAAGTCTTTCTGAGTCTTGTGCTTTGAGGGAGATAAAAGCAAATCAATTCATTGCTGTTTAGCCTGGCAGCGCCGATGTTACGAGGCGAACGCTTAAAGGAGGAAGTTAAACTATGTCTGTCACACTCGAGTGGGTGCAGATGCCGAATGGAGTATTTTTCAGTACTATTTGCAAGAATGATATACCTCTTCCTGAACCTACGCGATATCTTCTCATGTATGTCTATCCTGAGCATGGATCTGCCCAGACGGTTCGCACATACGCTCAGTGGCTCCTGCCATTTTTTAAGTGGCTGGATAGACAGGGGATGTCTCTCATAGATCTGACTCGTGTGGACATTGAGCGTTTCCGTCGAGACCTCTCGTTTACGGATGTTGCTGCAACTCCGCTTCTGGGTAAAGGAGCAGAATCCGCCTCTTCAACCATTCGTTATGCAATAGATGCCGCTTTGCGCTTCCTCACATGGGCTATGGAACGAGACGATACAGAACCTCTGCTCGGAACTTCTAAACGCGGTGGAGTGAACAGGCGTGTACCACATCTCAGGCTGACAAAAAAGGATATCATCCTGGTCAATGATCCTTTGCCACGACCACGCAAGAGGCGTGTTTTGCCGAAGTTTTTAACGCAGTTTCAGCTCGACATATGCCGAAAGTGGATTATAGATACCTATGCGTTCAATGCGAGACTTCAACTCCGCAACAGGGCGATGTTTGAAGCGATGTGGGACGGCGCATTGCGCAGGGGGTCGTTGCTGGGGTTGCAATCAAAAAATATTGACTGGCAGGAACGCACGATTTTAGTGTCGTTTGACGAGAAAGACTACAGGGACGCATGGTATCGCAAGACCAGTAATCGTCGGGCGGCTAAGACGGGGGAGTACATGGTGATCATTGCGGACCAAACGCTTCAGTGGCTAGATCGCTATCGACAAGATGCGCGGCCTGTCGAAGCTGTCCGCTTCGGTCACGGCATATTTTTTTGTGAGCAGGATGGGAACGAACACGGGCAGGCCTTAAGTTTTCAGACGCTGAAATACTTTTTCGAATTGATGTCAAAGCCTGTAGATCAAGGAGGGACGGGCATTCACGTAACCCCCCATATGCTTCGTCATACCTGGGCCACAATGGCAGAGGACGATGGATTGCCGCGCGAAACCATTCAGCACCAGTTAGGACATGCTCACATCGCTACGACAGAAATCTACAGCTATGTCTCACCTGAGAAGAGGCGTCAGGATATAGAGGATTGGCATGAGAGCCGTCCCGAGCGATTTGGGAGAGCGATTCAATGAGGCAGTTTCTTTGCAAAGGCGGGGGCACAGTACAGGTCACCGATGAAGACCATTGGCTAGTCCCATATACTGCCATTCATAAAAACTATAAACAGAAGATCGATTTTACTGAGTTGAACGATGAGGTGCGTCCCTGGTGGCGCGCTCTGTTGGAAGGAGCTTTCCAGAGCTTTCCACCAAATCAAGTCATTCATCTTTGGATCACCGTTCGCTGGTTTACACGCTTTTTAGAGGAATATGGGATGCTCACAACAAGGCTAGACGATCTAAGCAGCGCCGATTGGAGTAACTACGCGGAATGGCTCAAAAAGCAATCTAGTCGCCGCGGACTTCCTCTTTCGTCGGATTTTCGCCGAGGCCAATTCTCTGATTTGTGCAGGGCAGCAAGACAGGCTATGATGCTCGAGCTTCCTGGGGTATCGAGTGTAACATTGGAGCGATTAGGGGAGGTAACCAGGTATGCTTTCAGAGATAGAAGTGTGGATAAACAAAGGCGTATCGAGCAGCGGGCACTCGATAATGAGCAGTATGCGGAGTTGTACGCCATGATGGCCGAAGAATGGCAGAGCTATTTGGATAATGCGAGAAAAATAAAAGCACGAATAAATCTTCCCGCACTCGTCGCGTGCTGGCTTGCATTTAACGAGGGAGTCAGACCCGCTGAACTTAACTGCCTTACCGTCGATGATCTCCAGGTCGACGACCTGTATGGCAAACATAGCCTTCGCGTTCATGCCCCAAATAAGGAGCCTGACACGATACCCATCGAAAAAGACACACTACTGCTACTGCGGGCCGTGATCAACGAAGGTGCCGAAGCACGTGCGATGCTGAAGACAAACTTGCTTTTCGTCACTGGTTACCGAGGGCCACACCTGCTGAGTACAAATCATCTCAATAATGCACTGCGATCGATGATACAACTGCACAAATGCCAGAGCCTGCCGTCCGATCTTAAACTCGCCGATGGGCGTACCACACTTGGCACCCATCTCGCCTACACACTTCAAAATCGCGAACGTGTTCGCCGCATCATGAGGCATGCCTGGGCAAGTACCACCGAAATGTACTATCGGGCGCGGCAGAAACTGGTTGTGGCCGGGAACATGGCGAAGGCTTTGCAGGCTGAGGCATGGCGATTGACGATTGCCTGCCAGAGACCGGTTCTCGATATCAAAGAGCGTCCTGATCAGGTTGACATTCTGAGATGGAATCCTGGTAATGCCGAACTTGAGTGGGGCTCTTGTGGCCTCGATGTCCTAAGACAAGGAAGTTGCAGGTTTGCGCGCCACTGTTTCGAGTGCCCACTTCTGGTGCCCTGGGTCAGCAAGCGCCATAACTATGTTGCAGAACGCGACGAGTACTTGCGTAAGGCGGAGAAAGCGGAGAATCAGCGAGACCGCGAAAATCTCCTATATCATGCCAACCTGGCGCAAGCGCATATTAACCTCATTGATCGTCGAAGAGAGGAGAACACATGTAATGCCACTGCAATCGTCCCTACCAGACAGAGGAGACCGCGTAGATCGAGCCCGGCGTCCTGAGTACTTTCTTCGCGAAAGCGTCTCTTTCGATGAAGACAAATGGGATCTGAATTATCGCTCAAACGTGGCAAGGCCTTGCGATGGGAGAATATCATTCACCGACTTTACACCTTCTGTCAAACAATACGTAAAAGAGTTTATTGCAAACGGCATAGTGGTGATGGGACTTAGCAATGGATGGGCCCATAAATCAATGGCGGCGCTTAGAAAGGCCTTTCGCTTTCTAGAAGAACGGCACGGCACTCAACTCTCACCTTTGAAATTGACGCGCTACGACGCATTTGAGCTGGAGGAGTATTTTCGGCAGAGCGGAATAGCATCAGCACGTGCTCAGCTAGCGATAGTTGATCGATTTGCCAAGTTTTTAAGGAGACAGTACGATGGCGCACCTGCTGACTTTCGTCCGAATATCCTGGCGGCCCCCAAGAATGAGTATAAGAAGCGGACTTTTACCGAGGGGTTAGAGCAGGTGATACCGGATGAAGTAAGCGAGGCCCTCATGGAAGCCGTGGGGCTGCATCAGCTCTTTCTGAATGAAAAAATCAAGAGATCGAAGGCGAAATACTTGCGGTCTCACCAGCTCTACCTGGCCGTGGTGGTTCTGCTCTTCTTTAGCGGTCGGCGTATTTCCGAAGTTCTGCTTTTAAGTCGGGAGTGCCTCCGGGAATCGTCTCCAACTGAACAAGCTACAATAGAGGAAGAGGGTGTTTGGTTGCTATTCGACAATACGAAAGTCGGGTTGGGGCAAGAGGAGATATTTATCACTGAACCGGCAGCTGCTCTCGTCCGTAAGATGGTAGAACGAGTTCGGGTGCTGACCGATGCGTTGGCAGAAGGCGGTGTGTGCGATGACCTGTTTCTCACTGATTCGCCTTATGCTGGTATACGAGGGATAACTGCCAACGCATTTGACGTCTGGCTGAATGGGCAAACAACAGAGGATGATGTTGTTGTGCGACCTGGATTCATTCACCGCTATAATATCAAATTTCAGAGCGAATATTACCACATCAATCCACATCAGATGCGGCATACGCTCGCATACAAGGCATATATGGGCGGAGCCTCGTATGTAGATGTAGGGGATCATCTCCAACATCGGCGCACGATAGCCGGTTTGAGCCCGATGACCGGTGTCTATATACACGGCCAGGAAAAAGATGTGCAGCGCATACGGGAGATGCATGAAAAGCGACTGGTGAAGGGGAAAGCAGTACCACTTATCGATAATCGGCTCGTCGTGCTGAACAATCTCGATCCTTGCGATGTGGCTATCTGGCGAGAACAGGGGATGATACTGCACCCTACTCATTACGGTCATTGAATTCTTCCTGATGTAAGCGGACCGTGTGTCTGCGGAGACCCCTGCTGGATTGGCCCCCAGGGTAATGGCTGCGATTACGCGCTCTACACACCTGAGAGCAAAAAAGCGCTGCTGGATGATCGTGCACTTCTGGTTTCACAGATTGAAGCGCTCGAAATGGGCAACCCACGGCATCCGCGGCTTGGACAATGGAAGGCGAGGCTGGTCAGGTTGGACCAAGTCCTGGGGGAAATATCAGAGGCTGAACGTCGGGCTGCGAATGGCGAAGCTCCAGTTCGCCCGCGCGAACAGCTAATCCCAGAGGATCCTCCCTTCGAGAAGTCATCATCTCAACTTCCGGCAAAGCGTACGCTGCGCGAGCGGCGCAGGAAAGCCGTGAGAAATGCTGAGCATGGGCCCTTTAAGCGGAAGCGCAACGTAGAACCCCCGAAAGAGATTGAAGCGGATATTTTCTCCCTTGCGGAGGAGGTCTTGCGAGATCTCGAGGAAAGAGGGATTCCCTTGACGCCCTCTGCTTTTGCACGAAGATTAGGAATCAATGTAAGGGACTTGTATCAATATGCTGAAATTTGTGACCGTTTATCAGCACATAACAGGCGACAAACGGTGCCGCTGCAGGAGATGATGAAGGCGAAACTCGATGAGTTGCGTGTGCAGGGAAAAACCATGACGATTGAAGAGTTTGCGGGGTTTTTCGGCATGTTAGAGAGGCAGTTCTACATAAGCTATCCAGAGTATCCAGGCCGGCTCGTTGAGCAGAACAAGGTAATACAGATTGAGCAGGCGTGTAGGGCAGCAGAACAACACTTGCAAGAGTTAGTCGACACTCAAACGGGTCAAAAGACCCGTGAATTTGCAAAGCATGTGCGCATTGACATCGAAGTATTGAGTAAGCAGCGTCCGGATATCATCGAGAAACTGATACAGCACAACAAAGATATTGGCCTGCCGGGTATCTGGGGTTGTAGTTCTCGAGAGGAGAGAATCGCGAGGGTTTATGGGTGTTGGGAGCGAGCCAGGCAGGCGGGGGAATCCCTATCCCTGATCCAGCTCTCTGAACGATGCCATTTCGGGCCACTGACGATACGCCGTCTCTGCCCTGAACTGGTCCCGCAACTCACGGATTCGCCAGCAGACAAAGTAAGGCGCGAGGAGGAAGCTCTCACGTTCGCTTTTGCTGAGGTCGAGAGAAGTGATCAGGTATGGGCAATCAAGCAATTCGCAGCTGCTGCAGGGGTACCAGAAAATGCAATGCGCGCGCGTTACCGCCATTGGGCGGAGCGCTTAG
>WNFM01336697.1_pt1 | contig 13008 bp, 12 predicted proteins | sample 5400271 | NCBI WGS metagenome assembly WNFM01 (sample SAMN13153352, study PRJNA577476) | soil metagenome | isolation source: 60 cm saprolite on Douglas fir-dominated hillslope | place: USA:California | collected 2013-09-17 | reverse complement strand
CGCAGCCAGAATGGCTTGGTTGAACGAGAGAATCGCCGTGCAGTTCACCGCAATCCCTTCGCGCGTCAACCGGTGTATCACGCCCAGGCAGGATTCACCGAACTCATTCACGATCGGGATCTTAACGACAATATTGCGCGCCCACGTCGCGAACAGCCGCCCCTGCTCCAGCATCGTCTCGGTGTGATTCGAAGTGACTTCGACGCTGAGCGGGCGGTCACCCAACAGCTTGCAGATTCGCAGCGCGCCAGCCTCGATGTCTGCAATCCCGTCCTTAAACATAATCGACGGATTCGTGGTCGCCCCATCCACGATTCCCTGCCCCAGCCACATTTCAATCTGCTTGACATCCGCTGAGTCAATAAAGATTTGCATCGTTCCCTCCACCTCGAAAATTTACGGACGTCACTAAACCCGTGAACACCTTCAGTTTGATCCCACCGATTTTTGGGGACTTGTCGCCGTTGAGTTCAGCCCTAGCCGCGTCTTGCCCGACGAAATTCGCAACGCATCCTCGTAAACTCCGAGCGTTTCCTTCGCCGTATTCGCCCAGCTGAATCGCCCCAGATTCTTCCTGCCCTTCTCGACCAACGCACCCCGCAAGCTCGCATTGGTGAAAACTTTGTGCAGCGCCTCGCCAAACTCCTCTGGATTCCGTGCATCCGCGTAGAGCGCTGCGTCACCCCCGACCTCCGGCAGCGATGTCTCCCCGGCGCAGACCACCGCAGTCCCGCACGCCATCGCCTCCAGCACTGTAAAACCGAAACCCTCGTACAGCGAGGGACACGCGTACACCTTTGCCCCCGAATACAGCGCCCGCAATTCGTAGTCGTCCACAAAGCCGGCGAAGATTACCTTCTGCGAGATTCCAAGTTCATCCGCCAATCGTCGCAGTTCTCGTTCCCCCTCCTTCAGCGGACCTACCAAGACCAAGTTCGCGCGTCCGCCATTTGCAACCAGCGCTAGGAAAGCTCGCAAGAGTCCAGCGTGATTCTTCCGCGGCCTGTAGATTCCCGCATAAACAATGTAATCGTCCTCGATCCGGTACTTGGCGCGGACCTTCTCAAGCTCAGCCGTATCGCTGATTTGCTGGAAGTCCGGACTTATCCCCTCATAGATAACTTGGACTTTTTCTGGATCGGCGCCGAGGCAACGCACGATATCGTCTCGTGAAAACTTCGAAACGGTAATGATTCTGTCTGCCAGCCGAACCGCTGCAGCTATCATCCAACGGTAGTACACCCGCCCGATTCGTGACTCTAAGTCGTCCTTGCACGTCAAGCCAATCACGTCATGGATCGTAACCACCGACGCGCACGGCCGCACCAACGGCAGCATAAAGTGTGGAGCGTGCAGAAGATCAATCTTGTGCTCGCGCAGAATCCTAGGAAGCTGAATCTGCTCCCGAATCGAGTAGTATTTCAGTTTGGGAGTAACTATTTCCGCTCTGCTTCCCCCAACCTGAATCATGTCCTCCGCACCAGGGGGGAGAATCAAGAGATAGTCCCCCTGAGGCTCCTGCGCAAGGATCGCCTCAACCAGGCACTTCATATATCGGCCGATGCCGATATTCTTGATTCTGCGGAGGTCGAAAGCAATCTTCATGGAATAGGTCAGTTTTTCAGGCTGTAACCGTGGCCGCCGCTTGTACTGAGCTCTGCACGAGCTTCAAGTCCGCTGCTACCATCATTTCAATAAGCTGCTCAAAGCCAACGGTAGGCTCCCAGCCCAGCCTCTGTCGCACTTTGGTAGCATCCCCGCACAGGTAATCTACTTCGGCCGGTCGGATGAGCTTCGGATCGATCTCCACATGGTTTCGCCAGTCCAGGCCCGCCGCCGCAAACGCCGCCTCCAGCAGCTCCCGCACACTATGTGTTTCGCCTGTTGCGACGACATAGTCCTCGGCCGTTGGTTGCTGCAGCATCAGCCACATCGCCCGCACGTAATCGCCCGCAAATCCCCAGTCGCGTTCCGCCTCCAGATTGCCCATCGTCAGCTTCGACGCCAGTCCGCACTTGATCCGCGCCACTTGATAAGTAACTTTGCGCGTGACGAATTCCAGGCCGCGACGCGGTGACTCGTGGTTGAAACTGATCGCCGAACAAGCGAACAAGCCATAACTCTCACGGTAGTTAACCGTGATGTAGTGAGCAAACACCTTGGACGCACCGTAGGGGCTTCGGGGATAGAAGCGCGTGTTCTCGTTTTGCGGCGATTCCTGAACCTTGCCATACATCTCCGAGCTGGATGCTTGCAGGAACTTTGCTTTCGGCTGATGTCTTCGGATCGCTTCCAATACGCGGACAACGCCAAGTCCGGTCACGTCGGCCGTTAACACAGGCTGGCTATACGACACCGGGACGAAGCTTTGCGCCGCCATGTTATAAACCTCGTCCGGCTTCACCGCATGCATCACCGAATCGAGTGACGACTGGTCCGTCAGGTCTCCCTCAACCAGGTTAATCCTGTCGATGCACAACTGAATGCGGTCGAACTTCTCCAGGCTGCTTCGGCGCACCAAGCCGTGCACCTCGTACCCTTTGTCCAGCAAGAACTCCGCCAAGTACGAACCATCTTGGCCCGTTACTCCTGTGATTAGCGCGCGCATGAACTTCCTCCTTGGAATTAACTTAAAAGTTTTCTCCAAACAGACCAAAACGTTCGCCTGGCTGTTTTCTCCCACGAAAAGCCGGCCAACCTTTTACCGGCGCGCGTCCGCAGTTCCAGGCGCTCGCCCCAGCAGTTTTGTATTTTCAGCTTGAATTGTGCCGCGGCTTGACCTCTTGCTCAGCACGGAAGAATAGACTTCCAAGTGCAGCTTCGCGATGCGCTCCCATGTGAACCCACGCCCATACTCCGTTGCCTTCACGGCCATTTTCGATATTTCCTCGGGACTCTCGACGAGAGAGCAGACCGCCGCCAAAGCCTCCTCGGGGCTCCGGCAGAATCTCACAACCCCCGCTAGATCACTGGGGACGTGCGGACCGCGCGTCGTGATCACGGCCAAGCCGCTTAAGAGGGCCGCTTTCAAAGTTGTTCTTCTTTCCGACGCGCCATCCGCATAGGGGAGGTAGGCGATTGACGCCCTTGCAAGCCTCTCTGCAATTTGCTCTTCACTCAGATCGCGGTCCCAAATAATCGGAAGCCCTGTGCCCTTCAACCGCAACTCATCAAAGTAAGCGACATGTTTGAGAGGAACTCCACCGATCACTCGGATCGTCAGAGGTAGCTCTGCTGTTTTGATGAGAGCGCCCAACTCAAGAACCTGTTCCAATTCCTTTCGGGGCGTAATCAAGCCGAAATATACGACTTCAGCAAGACTGCGCGGACCCTCTTGTGCGGCTGCCGCAATGTTGCTTCCGACGGGAATCACCGAACTGGCTCGCGCGATCCAAGGCGCCCACCTCGCGGCAAACTGGCGCTCAAAGCGGTTCGTGAAAATAATATGCTCCGGCCGGACCGCAAACGGAAGTAGGGCAAGTTTTCGCAGGATGTGCCTTTGGCTAGCTTCGTGAATTGTTACCACACAACTCTGCAGCAGTGAGAGTCCTTGCGAGCCCAAGTTGCTTCTAAATCCAACAGTGGGGTACTCGATGTGCATAATGTCGAATTTGTGTTCTCTCAACCGCCGGCTTACTTTGAACACACCAAGCAAGTTCCAGTCCCCGGACGTAATCACATGCGTTTCTACACCGCTGGCCTTCAGGGCATCGCCGAGGCACATCGTGTAGTCGCCCACCCCGCACTCTCCGGGTGGACAGGGACCCGTAACCAGCGCCACCTTCACGACGCTGTGTCCTTACGGGTCGCGTCAAAACGTTCTTCTGCTTGAGTGTAAGAGATAAACATCAACGAGTACCGTAACTCGCAGTAGCGACAAGCTGAAACCAATGGCGCGGGATGGCATCGAGGGGGCGGAATGGAACCTGAAGAGCTCCACAATTCGCTCGGGAGAACCGCCGTTCGCTTCAAGCCCAAGACCTGAATGCACTTCAACATACCAATCCGGTTTGGCGGCGAGGGTAGCAGCGGCGCCTTCGAGGACTTTTAGCTCGTACCCTTCAACATCGATTTTGACGACATCTGGAGCGCCAAACTTCCTGGCTAAATCGTCTACGGAATAAGCGGGGCGCTTGAAACCTGGGCCGATCCTACCGTTCATGCCATCGCTGAAGGATATCTCCCCACTGCGGTCGCTCGCGGCAGCACAGAGCATGGTGAGGTTGTGCGCCGCGTTTGCCTGCTTGTTTTTCAGGGCAGTTTCAAAGTTGTGCTGGCCTGGCTCTAGGGCCACTACGGAACCGGTTTCGCCAACCATCCGGGAGACCATCAACGCCACAACACCTTGGTGGGCCCCAAGGTCGAACACCTTTGCTCCGGGCTTGAGTTTGAGAGTTTTTAGGAGGGTGTGCTCTGGTAGTTCTTCCCAGTCGTGGTCATACCACGATTGCCCGGTCCGATCAGTGATGTGGAGGCTAAGATCGAATCCCTCGTAATTGTGTCTCGCCTCGTACGGTTTAAACAAGCAGACCGCAAGGTAAGACTTCACTGCTCTCAGTTGTTTGATTGCGGCAGCCGGAAGATATTTGAGAGCCTTAGCTCTAACAGTCATAAGCGCAGATCCTCTAAGTCCTTCAGACGGCAACGGCATTCTCCGGGTGGAGTGTTGTGGTAGTTCATCGAAGATGCTTCTCAAAAGTCTCCAGGAGCTGCTTGACAGAGGTTTCATACCGAAAAGTCTGCGCGCGCCGGATTCCCTTCGCCCGTAGAAGCCCGTGCAGCTGGTCATCCGATAACACCCGGACGATCGATGTTGCGAAGCGCTCGGCGCTGGTAGGCGGTTCGAGGATCGCCGCGTCTCCCAGCACTTCTGGCATGCAAGGAGCGTCCGAGGCGATTACCGGGGTCCCACAGGCCATGGCTTCCGCCGGCGGCAAACCAAAACCCTCATATAAGCTCGGGAACAGAAATACTTGGGCGCCAGCGTAAAAAAACGGCATGTCCTCATCCGGAATGTAGCCTAGGAAGCGGATGTCCTTTTCCGTCAGTCCCGCTGTTTGAATCTCTCGGAACAGCGGTGAGTTCTTCCAGCCACTCGCCCCTACGACCAAGAGGGGACAATCAAGCTGACGGTTGCTCTTGAGAATTCGAAGAACTTCGACGAGAAGTCGCAGATTCTTTCTCGGCTCGACGGTTCCTGCGGTAGCCATGTAACGCAGCGGCACGCCGTACTTGCGGGATATGTACTCCGCCGCCTTTGCCTGGTCTTGCGGCCGGTACCGCTCAGCAACCCCGGGGTACACAAGCTTTGTCTTCTCCCTTGGGACCCCCAAGGTTTGAATCAGTTCGTCCTGCGTGGAGCGAGAAATTACTATAACGTAATTCGCGTCGGCGACCGCTTTCCGGACGCACATGCTCTGAACAAGATGGACGTAACGCGTCATTGTTTCCGGGTAGCGGAGCCAAACCATGTCATACACCGTGACGATCTTCAGCACCCCAGGCGGCATTCGCGGCGGAAGAATAGCCTGCGTCGACCAGTAAACATCGACCGCGTCTTTTCGCGCCAAACGGGTGCCACGGCCAAGAATCCAGAAGGAACCAGGACACCACCCAAATGCCCGGTCAATTCGCTGGCGAAACGCTCCTTCCGGGAACGGCGAATCGAGTCTCCTGTTCGAGTACAGCAGGTAATCGTGTTGCGGAGCAACTCGAGGAAGTAACTCGACCAATCCCTGAACGTAGTTCCCGATTCCCGTGCGCCATTTGTTCAAAGGCCGCGCGTCGATCCCAATTCTCATACGCCGAGAGCGTCCTCCGAGGCGCAACAGACCTGGAGCGGCCAGACTGCATTCAAGCCGTCTTCACAACGCAGTATTGCTTGCTAATACGGCGGCCTTCCGGCTCTCGCTCGAGGAATTGAAGGTCTCCATTGAAAGAACGGTCGGTTGAGTTCGTGAGCTTGACGTCGACAATGCGCACGCCTTGACTGGAAAAAACCCTCCGGATTTTCTCTTCGGGAAAGCAATTCATCTCCATGTGTAAAGCGCCGATCCCATTGCCTATCCGCAATCTCTTCAGGTGTTTGCGCACGCCAAGGAAGCTTTCCACTTTCAGTGGTATTCCACGCTTGTCGCGGTCCGGAATTTGAAAAACGAATGTGCCGCCCGGTTTCAGAACTCGTAGAAGCTCCAGAAGATAATTCCGCACATACCGCATAGGAATGTGCTGCAAAGTAATACTGGTGTAGATGAATCCGAAATATCCATCCTCGAATCGGTGTAAGTGGTCAACCTCGTTCAGCCAAAAGTTGCAGCGCGAGTTGTTCTTGTGAAAGTCCTTCGCCAACTGAATCATTGTCGGCGAAATATCGACACCCCAGCATTTATCGAAGTATTGAGAGAGAGCGCTGGTTAGACGCCCAACCCCACAACCAAAATCAAGCGCTGCGTCGGTGTTAACCGGAGACAGACCGAGTGATCGCACGTACTCCATGATCTTGCTGATTTCTCGTTCTCCCGTTGCGAAGAACTCCTTTTGCGTCCAGCCTCCGCCGCGTCTTTTCAGATCCGTGCAAATTGCCCATAGAGGATCCGCCTGCGCAAAGCCTTCCCAATTCTCTTGAATTTTGTTTAGAGAGGTCATTCCCTTCCTCAGTCGCCTAATTTATGAAATCAGGATGCTCGCGTCAGCTGTGATCGAGCCGCAATCGCTATGCCGTCTTAGGGACCATTTTGTTGCTGGTGGCCACTGCCATGACACGCGAACCTAGACCTAGTACGAGCCAGAATAGTGTTCCGAACTGGGGACTAACGTTAAACAAGTAGTCTACCATGCCGTGGATCAAGGTAGCGGTAATCGCCCCACAAACGCCAAAAGCAATGACGCGGGAAAGCGGATCCTGCTCGCGCATCGACTTCAACGAAAGAACAAAGAAAGCCCCTAGAAAAATGGTAAAACCAAGAAATCCAACGACTCCTGTCTCGGCAAGAAGCTGTAAATAGAGATTATGCGCGTCCAATGTTCCTGGCACAGCGCCTGGAACAAGATCGCCGGAAAGGAATCTAAAATTGCCGTAACCAACGCCGAGAGCCGGATGACCGAGAAACAACGTTGCAGCCGCTTGCCAGGTAAGCAGGCGCGTAACCTCCGTGAAATCATCCACACCTTGCAGGCGCTCGAAATGGTTCAACAACGGGGCAAGAAGCAGAATGCAAGCAAGAGCGCCCGCACAAAGAAGCTTGATTCTTGTAATCAGGCGCGGGACTAGAAACCAGACGGCGATTACCAGGACTCCGATCAGCGCCAGTAGGCCGCCACGGCTCTGGGTCAGAAAAACCGCTACCGTCGCAGCACAAGCGCACACAAACCCCAAGAATTTCAACGCACGATCTTTAGCTAAGACGCCACAAACAATCGCAACAGGAATCACAAGATTCAAGTAACCCGCGAGGGAATTGAAATGAATCAGGAAGGATGTGATACGCCCCGACCAAGGCTCAAGCGCCTCCTCATGCAGGGGGTAGAGGCGGAAATAGAAGTCGGTGTAACTGCCTTCGATTGCTTGGTAGAAACCAAATAAGGCCACGCCGATGGTCGAAATCAACAAAAGCTTCAGCACTCGAACAAGCTGAGTTCTATCTTCCAGCCAGCCGTCGATGGCAAAGAAAGCCGCAATATAAGAAACAAGGAGCGCCAGTGCGCGGTAGGAAGGAACATTGGCAGGAACGCCAGAAAGAAGAACGGAGGTGATGGAAATCCCCGCAAAAAGCACTATTCCCTTTTTACGCTTCGTGTCAAAAAGCCATTCGTGAATGGACTTATTTTTCCTTCTGAGCCGGATCCACACTCCGACAAACAGGACAAACCGAAGTACCAGAAAAACATCTCGAACGGGCAAATTCAAGTCAACTAGCGGACACCAGGGCAGCAAAAATACCGTGGCGTAGACAAAGAAATCGAAACGTAGAAGCGCCGCAAGCGTCAAAAACACCAACACGCCGACAATGAAAGGAGAAGGCTCAGAAACGAACAGAGCGACTGCGGAAGCCGAAGCAACAGCAATCAATACGGCGACCCACAACACCTCAGGCTGTTCCACTCTCGCGGCGGATTGTGAACCAACGCTCATCACACTCATCTCTGCGATTCTCGAGGGTGGAATGAACTGAGGATTGAAAGCGTCTCTTGAGCGCACCGGTGCCAGTCAAAAGAGAGGGCTCGTTCTCTGCCCTGGCGAGAAAGTTCCTGCCGAACGGTTGCAGCCTCGAGCACGTCTTCCATGCAGTCCGCGATATCTTCGATCGACTCTGGATTGAAGTACCTCAGCACGCCGCCCGACACCTCTGGCAAACAAGAGGTATTGGCCGCGATTGTGGGTGCGCCACACGCCATGGCCTCGATCATTGGAAAACAAAATCCTTCATATAGAGACGGAATAACCACCAGGGAAGCTCCTTTGAGCAGCAATGCGATTTCCGCATCGCTCAAGGCGCCTGGAAGCACCACTCGTGCGACACTCTCTGAATTCTTTCTCGCAGCTATCAGTACATCTTCATACTTCCAACCAAGAGCGCCCACCAGGACCAGATCGAAATCGAGGTTGAGGTTTCTGGACATCAAGAGCCGGAATGCTTCAATCAATCGGCTTAGGTTCTTCCTGGGCTGGATGGTTCCATGATGAAAGATGTAAGGCTTCTTGAGTCCGAGTTTAAGGAAAAGATTGCGCTGTGCTTCGGGATCCGCCGCGTGATCATTGAACGTAGCCTTGTCATAGCCCGAATATACGACGGACACCTTTGATTCAGGCAGGCGAAATGCCTCAACCAGATCGCGCTTGGAGCAAATGGATACGGTGATGACGGCTTGAGACATCCATGCACTGCTACGTAGAAAGAGACGTGCACGCAAAGAGCTCGGGTAATAAGAAGGTGTAATTGCAGGAGTGATGTCGTGGATTGTCGTCACCGCGGGAAGAAGGCTCTTGACTGGTATGAGAGTTCCATATGGACTGAAAATGACGTCGGCGTTGTTAACGAACGCTGACACAGAGGCGCCGCCAATACGCCAAAGATTATGAAATCTCATCAAGCGTGCCGGTACGGGGCAAAATCCAGGGCCGGCTTCGAGAGCATTGGCGTCGTTGCTCGTGCTCTCGCAGGTGAAGGGTCTGATTTCCACCGCGTATTCTGTTGCCATCTTGCGAAAATATTTGAGCAGTTGATTTGTGTAGACGTAAATGCCTTGATTCCGGAAACGGCTCGCCATCGACAAGGTATCGAAAGCGATTACTAAATTTGATGCCGCCGCTCCTATCGCTGATTGTCCGCTCAAGTTTTCGTCACACAATACTGCTTGCTGACGGGCCCCGTCGGGGGTACAGAATCAAAGAAAGCCAAGTTGCCGCCAAAATCGGGCTGCGTGGCGTTGGTAATGCGAACGTCGAGAACATGGGTGCCCCGAATGGACTTCTTGACGTCCTTCTCGGAGAGAAAATACATCCGCATATTTGGCTTTTCCATACCCATGGCTTCGCGAATTCTGGTGCGAAGCATGATGGCAGCTCGCAAGCGCACGCTGAGAGGTGCTCTGAAGGAGTCGGCCGCTTGAAAAACTAAGAGACCGCCAGGCTTGAGTACTCGGACAAACTCTCTAAGGTAACCCTTTGAGAGTTTCGGCGGCATGTGCTGCAGTACGATATTGCTATAGATGAAACTGAAACGATTGTCTTCAAAGATCCGCAAGTCTGCACGGTTGTTGACCACGAAGCGGCAGCGATCAGGAGCCTGATTCAGCCGACCAGCATACTCGATCATCGTAGGAGAAATGTCCACTCCATAGCAGGATTGAAATCGCTTGCCCAAAGGTTGAGTGAGCCGCCCCACTCCGCATCCGAAATCAAGTGCCGAACCCGCGAAGTTCAAGTCGACTCCAAGCTTCGAAATATATTCCAAGACGGTTTGTATCTCGCGCTCACCGCTGGCCTTAAATTCTGCAATATCCCAGCGGCATCCTTTCCGCTGCGGATCGGTGCAAATTGCCCATAAGGGGTCGTCGTTCGCGAGGTACTCCCATGTTCTCTCAACCTGCGCCAGGATTCTCATCGACAAGCCTCCGCGAGGCTCCTAGGGCTCACATGACTCCTTAGGTGCTAACCGATTTGCCCAATTCGTGTCCCCGCCGTCGAATGGACTTTCGCCCACCTGATCATGGACCGCGTGCAAAATCTCCCCTGCCCCTCGCAACCGCTTCAAGCCGCACAAACGGTGTCTTCGCGCCCCCGAGACCAAAGAACTCGGTTGGCGGCGTGCAAATATACGGAGAATATCGCGATGCCCCCTGCTGCCACTCCGAGGGCCGGCAAGAACCGCGCACTCTCGTGAGCCACGATAAGCGTCGCCGCGAAGACCAGCGAGTTCCGCAGCGCCCGATTGGGCAGGGGCACATAACCAAGCACTTTGCGCACCAAGGCCAAGTTCTGGCCGAGCAGCACCAGTTCCGTGAGAATGGTGACGCCGGCGGCAGCAATATAGGAATATCGGGGAATCAGCAGAAGGTTGGCAACCACATTCACCACCGTGCAAACCGAAGCTGTCCGCAGAAACACCCGCTCCTGATTTCTAGCCAGCAGGAATGTGTTGAGAGCGAAGTTCAGGAACGCCGGAACCGTAGCCCATGCGAGGATCTTGAGAACGGCCGCTGACCCTTGGTAGCCAGGGCCCAGCACGAATCGAACGGCGGTGTCCGCCAGCAGCATCGTCGCGAGGATCAAGAAGAGCGCCGCCGCATAAAGTAGCTGCATCGTCACGCGGCAGCGATGTCTCTCGTCCTGGTCCCACGCGGATTTGGCTAGCGATGGCAACAAGGTTCCCATTATCCCCGAGGGCAAGATGGATAGCGCGGCGTATGCCCGGTAAGGCAGACTGTAAATACCGACCGCGGCGTTTCCCACCAGCTTGGAAAGAAGCACTACGTCAACGCGGTCGTAAGTATTAGCGATCAACGGATATAGATTAAATGCAAAAGTCTCTCGAATCCGCTGCCGCCAGCCAGACACATCTTGTACGCGGTCGGGAGAGAGCCGGAGAGCGATCGGAAGCGCGACTACAGCACCGAGCAACACCGAAGAGAGTTCTGCCCAGATGATGCCGCGAACGCCACTGCCCTGGAACAGAAGAAAGGCGCCTGTCCCCAGCAACACTGTTCCCTGCAACAATTCGATCCAGAAAACTGCCCCAAAACGGTGCATCGCCCGCATGATTGCTTGGCTCGACTCGGCTATGGCCCGGGGCAAAAGCGTAAGCGACAGCAGAGCGGCGTTGACTAGGATGGAGGACGAATACTTCAGTAGGCTGAGACCTGGAATCGCAATCGCGGCCAAAAGAAGTAGATAGGCGAAACGAAGCTCAGTAATTCGGAATAGGAGTTGATAGGCCAATCGGGGAGATTTCGCCACCTCCCGCGTCAGGTAATCCCCGAATCCTGCTCCTGAAACGAGTGCCAGGATCTCCGTAACTGTAAGGAGTAAAACATAAAGTCCGAAAACCTCTGGCCCAAGCGCGCGCGCAGCGAGCAACAAGAAAAGGGTGCGAAAAACTCGGCGCGCGATTTGCGAGGACGAGAGGCTAGCCGCGCCCGCAAGTAGCTTCGAGCCTGAAATCCGATGCGTTTCGGCTGGTTCGTTCTCGACTCCGTTCGATTCAATAATGACAGTCACGTACAATCCTTATCGGCGCTAACTGAATAACTATTACATTACGGTATTGAATCTATTTGTAATCCGTGCTACCCTGGTTTGTGATTCAATCGCGCCATCCTCGCCAGGCTTCAACCTTAGCGTTTTCCGCTCCAGCCGTACGCGCAACCCTCACGCTGTTTCTTGCTCCGAGCTACGCACCCGTTTCACGTTTCCTGCTTTTGTGATTTCGCTGTTTGCCGGAGGAGTCCCACCCCCCTGTTTCCCGGATCTGTTGCAAATAAGGGAGTTACGGGCACATTCACTCGGATCTGTTGCAAACAACAGACTTACGGGAGTCATCGCACCGGCTCCAGTTCCGCCACGTCAATCTCCGCCGCCACCGAGCGCATAATAAGGTCCAGGGAAATCACGAATCGCGAAACATTCTTCTTGCGCACCAGGATTCCCTGCAGCCCTTGTAATGGCCCCGTTTTCACGCGCACCCGCTGGCCGACCTTCAAGTACGGATGCGGCTCGATGCGCATTTCATGCGTTAGGCCCTGCCGAAGCGCGTCAATTTCCTGATCCGCCAGGGCAGCCGGCTGGCCGCCAAATCCCACCAATCGCACCACGCTCGGAGTCTGCAACACCCGCAAGCGGTCGCGCAGCGCCAAATGCACAAAGACGTAGCCGGGAAAGAGCGGCAGCTCCAATCGCACGCGCCGGTCTTTCCACCGCCGCATGGACTCGTACTGCGGCAGATAAGCCTCTACGGTGCGCTGGACCAACTGCAGCAAAACGCGTTTTTCGTGGTTTGCGCACGTTTGCACCGCGTACCAACGCGGCTGAAAATACTCAGCCGGCAGTACCGCCGCTTCTGCGAAACTTGCTCCGCCGGTAATCGTTGCCGCCACTCGGCACTCTCCCCAGCAGGTGTGGAGCTGGCTCCGCCCCGTCACTTACAGGGCAATTTGTGACCTAACCCACCTGAATACAGTACGTTGCAGGCAGATCGGAGCTTCTCAGCCCTCTGCTGCCGACTTACCTTGCTTGCCAAACCTGCTCCAAAATCGGCGCTTCGCATCGTGAGGCGCTGAGCCGTTCGTCGTGGCCCATGGCACGTACGATTTCAGATCGACCCAAACCTCGCCGGCGAACTGTTTTCCAGGATCTTGCGAGTCAACGGCATTCCAGCTTGCCGACCCGAGCACAAAGAGAACACCGAAGCACGTCGCGAGAAACGTCCCAAGAACGACAATCAGCGATCGCGGAGGAAACGATTTCTTATCCGGAACGCCAGCCACATCAAGGACTTTCACGGTGGGGATTTC
>WNFM01122655.1_pt1 | contig 13008 bp, 14 predicted proteins | sample 5400271 | NCBI WGS metagenome assembly WNFM01 (sample SAMN13153352, study PRJNA577476) | soil metagenome | isolation source: 60 cm saprolite on Douglas fir-dominated hillslope | place: USA:California | collected 2013-09-17 | reverse complement strand
AATCTATGGCGACCTCGGCTGGGGGCGGCTCGCGAATTTCTACCTCGTCGACGACCGGCAATACCGGGCGCACCAGGTCTGCCCGACGAAGCCGGGAGGCTCGAGCGTGGTCGATCCCGAGGTCTGCCTGGAGATCCGCGACCCTTCGCGCAGCATGCTCGGCGCCGCGCAGGAAGCCTGGCTCGAGCAGGCGATGGCCGGCTCGAAGGCCGGCTGGAACATCCTCGCCCAGCAGACCCTGATGGCGCAGCTCGACCGCAAGCGGAACGGCGTCCGCCAGTTCTGGACCGACGGCTGGGACGGCTACCCGGCGGCCAGGAGAAAATTGCTGGGCTTCCTGCACGAGAAGCGAATTGCAAATCCAGTGGTGATCGGCGGCGACGTGCACACCCACTGGGTCGCCGATCTCAAGCCCGACTTCGACGACGCCAAGTCGCCGGTCGTGGCGAGCGAGTTCTGCGGTACCTCGATCACTTCGCAGGGCGCCTCGCAAAAGCAGGTGGATGAGCGGCTGACCGACAACCCGCACATCAGATATGGCCGCGGCGATCGTCGCGGCTACGTGCGCATGAGCATCGCCGGCAGCCGCCTGCATGCCGACCTCGTCGGCCTGGATACCGTCAAGAAGCAGGAATCGCGCGCCGAAGTGCTGGCGAGCTTCGTCGTCGAGGACGGCAAGGCCGGACCGCAGAAAGCCTAGCCGGGACCGGCGCCGACTATTTGCAGCGCAGGTTGCCGGCTGAGGGATCGATCGGCTTGGTGCAATCCTGTTCCGCGACCGGCCGATCCGCCGCGAGCTCGGGCGGCGGCGGCGTGTGCGTGGGCAGCAACTCCGTCGGGCTCGGGAAAGGACGCGGCTCGCGCATGTAGTCCACGGTGCCGACGATGAGGATGATCGCAAGGACAACCCACATCAGGTCATTCTACCGATTGCAGGCACGGCTCAGGCGATCGCGCACCGCCGCCCATTCGGCCGTATCGGGCGGCGCTTCGATGAGGATTGCCTCGCAGCCGGCGCGGTCGAGCTCGCGCAGCGCGGCGTAGAGGCGCTTCGCATAGCCGGCGGCGTCGCGCGGCATGCGCAGCCAGTAGTCCACGCGCTCGTCGGGGCGCGAGAAGGCGAGCACCGCCACTGTCGCCTTGAACGCCGAGATTTCTTTATCCAGCGCGTGCGTCGCGACCAGCCGCATCGGCGTGCGCGGCGCGTAGTGGCGTTCCAGGCCGCCGGGATGGCGAACGGAAGATTTTTCCTTTTCTTCGACTTTCGATTTCAGGGCTTCTTCAAGATCGCTTTTCGAAATTCTTCCCGGCCGCAACAGCGCCGGCTTGGCGGCGGACAGGTCGACGATGGTCGACTCGATGCCGATTTCGCTCGCGCCCCCTTCGAGCACCATGTCCACCTCGCCGCCGAGGTCCTCGCGCACGTGCGCCGCGGTCGTCGGCGAAACCAGCCCGAACCGGTTGGCAGAAGGCGCCGCAATGCCGCCGCCGAAAGCCTGCAGCAGCTCGTGCGCGACGGGGTGCGCCGGCACCCGCAGCCCGACGCTGTCCTGCCCGCCGGTGATGAAATCGCCGGCTTTGTCCGAGCGCTTGAGGATCAGTGTCAGCGGCCCGGGCCAGAAACGCTCGGCGAGAATTCTTGCTTCTCCCGGCGCGTCGCGTGACCAAGCGAGCGCGCGTTCCGCGGAATCGAAGTGAACGATGACCGGATGATCCGTGGGGCGGCCCTTGACGACGTAGAGCCGCGCCACGGCGTTGGCATTCGAGGCATCCGCGCCGAGGCCATATACGGTCTCGGTGGGAAACGCGACCAGCCCGCCGCGCTTGAGAATCTCCGCGGCGCGCTGGACTTCAGGCTTCACAGCTTGAGCGGCGCAGCTTTCAGGACCGCTGCGGCCTGCTTCTTGCGGAACGCCACCAGCTTCTTCGCCAAAGCCTTGTCAGTAAGCGCAAGGATCGCCACCGCGAACAGCGCCGAATTCGCCGCGCCCGCCTCGCCGATGGCAAACGTCGCCACCGGCACGCCCTTCGGCATCTGCACGGTGGAAAGCAACGAATCCAGCCCCTTCAGGTGCTTGGATGGCATCGGCACGCCGAGCACCGGCAAAGTGGTGTGCGCCGCGACCACGCCGGCCAGATGCGCCGCGCCGCCCGCAGCGGCGATGATGGCCTTCACCCCGCGCTTTGCGCCGACATCGCCTTCGCCTCGTACGGCACGCCGAAGTCCTTCAGCATCTTCGCCGCGGCCTTCATCGTCTCCCAGTCGGAAGCCGACCCCATCACGATGCCAATCATGAAAAACTTCTCCCCGTGAGCCGGTGCAGCGCTTCGCGATATTTTTCGGAGGTTTTTGCGATCACTCCCGGCGGCAGCTTGGGCGCCGGCGGCGTCTTGTCCCACTCGAGCGTCTCGAGATAGTCGCGCACGTACTGCTTGTCATACGAGGGCGGCGACACGCCGACCTTGTAGGAGTCGGCGGGCCAGAAGCGCGACGAGTCGGCGGTCAGGACCTCGTCGATCAGAACGATCTGCTTGTTTTCGTCCAGGCCAAATTCAAATTTTGTGTCGGCGATGATGATTCCCTTCCCGGCGGCGTAGTCGCTCGCTTCCTCGTAGAGCCGGATGCTGACGTCGCGCACTCTCGCCGCGAGCTCCTTGCCGATCAGCTTCTCGACCTCGGCGAAGGAGATGTTCTCGTCGTGTCCTTCCTCGGCCTTGGTCGCGGGCGTGAAGATCGCCTGCGGAAGCTTTTCCGCCTGGCGCAGGCCTTTGGGCAGCTCGATGCCGCAGACCCTGCCGGTCTTCTGGTAGTCCTTCCAGCCCGAGCCGATGATGTAGCCGCGCACTACCGCCTCGATCGGCAGAGGTTTGAGTTTTTTGACGACTACGGCCCTTCCTCTGACTTCAGGTTTTTCTTTTTCAAGAACCACCGATTCAGGGTCAATCCCGGTGAGCTGGTTGGGCACGATGTGCCCGAGCTTGCCGAACCAGAAGTTCGCCATCTGGTTCAGCACCCGGCCCTTGTCCGGGATCGGGTCCGGAAGCACCACGTCGAAGGCCGAGAGCCGGTCGCTCGTCACGATCAGCATCTTGTCGTTGCCGACTGCGTAGATGTCGCGAACTTTGCCTTTTCCCAGGCGGGGAAGACTTTTTATTTTTGATTCGTATAACAGCATCTAGGCTGCTTGTTTTTCGAGGTCGGCGCGCCATTTGCCCTGGGCGGCGAGCCCGTTCATGTGGGCGCGGTGATGGAAAGCCTTCTGCGCGGCGCCGACGTTGCCGGCCTGCCCGCGCCAGGCCTTGAGCGCGGGATTCTGCAGCGCGCGCGAGAAGGAGAAGGTGAGCGGCCAAGGCAGCCCTTTCATTGCCGCCATGGCGTTGAGATGCGCCGTCGCCGCCTCGTCGGATTGGCCGCCCGACAGGAATACGACGCCCGGCTGAGCAGCGGGCACGGTGCGCTTTAGCACGCGCACGGTCCGCTCGGCCACCTCGTCGACCCCGGCCTGCCGCGGGTTGTCCTTGCCCGAGACCACCATGCTCGTCTTCAGGATCAGGTGCTCGACCGATACGTTGTAGGCAGCCATCGCCGCATAGGTGGCGCGCAGCGTTGCCTCGAGCACTTCTTCCGCGCGCTCCGCGGTGTGATTGCCGTCGAGGAGCACTTCGGGCTCGATCATCGGCACGATGGACGCTTCCTGGCAGATCGCCGCATATCGGGCGAGCGCATGCGCATTGGCATAGAGGCAGGTATGAGTCGGAATCCCGGCGCCGATGGTGATCACGGCGCGCCACTTGGCGAAGCGGCAGCCGAGATCGAAGTATTCCTTCGTTCGCTTCTGCAGGCCGTCGAGCCCGTCGGTGACTTTCTCGCCCGAGGTAAAAGGAATATCGGTCACGCCCTTGTCGACCTTGATCCCCGGAGTGATGCCCTTCTTCGCCAAGTACTGCGGGAACGGCGCGCCGTCGCTCGACTTCTGGCGCGCGGTTTCGTCGAACAGGATCACGCCCGACAGGAATTGCTCGACGCCCGGCGTGCCGAACAGCAGGCCGCGGTAGACGCGACGGCTCTCTTCCGTGCACTCGACGCCGACCGTCTTGAAGCGCTTCTCGCAGGTGCCGCTCGACTCGTCGGCGGCGAGGATGCCTTTGCCCCTGGCGACCATTGCGGCCGCGGTCTTGGATAGAAGTTGCCGGTCCATGCGGGTCCTCGAAGATAGGTTGATGCAGGTGCCGCGATTTTAACGCGACTCCCACTGCAGCAACTCGCGCGCCGCGCTCATTCCGCCTTGACGCCGGCGTCGGCCGCGACCTTGCGCCAGATCCCGATTTCCTTCTTGATCTGCGCCAGAAACTGCTCCGGTGTTCCGCCCGCCGGCGCCACGCCGTCGCTCTGCAGCTGCTCGGCCGTTTCCTTGAGCTTTAGAGCCTTGGTGACTTCGCCGTTGAGGCGATCCACAATCGGGCGCGGCAGCCCCTTCGGGCCTATCAGCCCGTGCCACAGGGTCACCTCATAGCCGGGCACCCCGGACTCGGCGACGGTCGGGACGTTCGCCAGCGCGGCAATGCGCTTGGCGGTAGTAACGGCGATCGCGCGCAGCTTGCCGGATTGGATGTGCGGCATGGCGGTCGCGGTGCTGCTGAAGAAGATGTCGGTCTGTCCGCCGAGCGTGTCGGTGAGCGCGGGGCCCGTGCCTTTGTAGGGAATGTGATTCATCTTGATGCCCGCCATGCTGTCGAAGAGTTCGGTGGCCATGTGAATGACGCTACCCTGCCCTGACGATGCGAAGTTGATCTGGCCGGGCTTCGCTTTCGCCAGCGCGATCAGCTCCTTGACGTTTTTCACCGGCAGCGAAGGCCGCACCACTGCGACCAGCGGACCCTGCGATATCTGGATGAGCGGCGTGATGTCGCCGACCGGATCGAAGCTGAATTTGTAGATGCTGGGATTCACCGTGTAGCTCGAGGCGATCAGCGTGAGCGTGTAGCCGTCGGGCGGCGACTTGACGCCGGCGTCGATGCCGAGCATGCCTCCCGCGCCGGGCTTGTTCTCGACGATTACCTGCTGCCCGAGCCCCGTGGTGAGCCGCTGCGCCATGAAGCGCGCGATGAAATCCGAGCCGCCGCCGGGAGCGAACGGCACCACGATCCTTATGGGCTTGGCGGGATATTGCTGCGCCACGGACGCGGGCGGGAGCGCAAGCAGGGCCAATGCCAGGGAACTAATTAGCGCGCGCATGATCATTTTCCTCCGAAGGGGTTCGAATTCTAGACTCGGCATCGAGTTGGGCGATAATGCCGCCCTCCCGCAATTCTAATCATGATAAAGATCGAGAACCTGGTGAAGGCGTTCGGCGCCAAGCGCGCCGTCGACGACATTTCCTTCAGCGTCGAGCGCGGCGAAGTGCTCGGCTTCCTCGGGCCCAACGGCGCCGGCAAGTCGACGGCTTCATGCCGCCCACGGGCGGCCGCGTCACGGTCGGCGGCTTCGACGTCGCCGAGTCGCCGCTCGAGGCGAAGCGCCTCATCGGCTATCTGCCGGAGAACGCCGCGGCGTATTCCGACATGACGGTGCAGGGATTCCTGAGGTTCGCCGCCGAATTGCGCGGCCTCACCGGCGAGGCGCTGAAGAAGGCGGTGCGCCGCGTGGTCGACCTGTGCTTCCTCGAGTCGGTGATGCGCCAGTCGATCGACACGCTCTCCAAGGGCTACCGGCACCGCACCTGCCTCGCGCAGGCGCTGATCCACGATCCGCAGGTGCTGGTGATGGACGAGCCGACCGACGGCCTCGACCCGAACCAGAAGCACGAGGTGCGCAACCTCATCCGCGAGCTGGGCAAGAGCAAGGCGATCCTGTTCTCGACCCATATCCTCGAGGAGGTCGACGCAGCCTGCACGCGCGCGATCATCATCGACCGCGGCCGCATCGTGGCGAACGGCACGCCGCAAGAGCTGCGCGGCATGTCGCAGCTCGCCGGCGCGGTGACGCTGCAAGCGCAGGGCGCCACGCTCGAGGATTTGTCTTCCCTGGGCAGAGTGGAGCAGGTGAACGGCGCGTTCCGCATTTACCCCAAGGACAAATCCAGGCCCGCAGAACTCGCCCAGGCGGTCATCGATCTGGTCAATCGCCGCGGCTGGAAGGTGGAGGGCATGTACAGCGAGCGCGGCGAGCTCGACGAAGTGTTCCGCCGCATCACGCTGCCCGATACGGCAAAACCATGAGGCTGGTGTTTGCGATCACCAAGAGGGAGCTCGGCGCTTATTTCGCCTCGCCAGTTGCGTATGTGTTCCTGGTCATCTTTCTCCTCCTGACCGGCTTCTTCACCTTCACCGCAGGCAATTTCTTCGAGCGCGGCGAAGCGAGCCTCGCCGCGTTTTTCGGCTGGCACCCGTGGCTTTATCTCGTGGTGGTGCCGGCCATCGGCATGCGGCTGTGGGCGGAGGAACGGCGCTCCGGGACCCTCGAGCTGCTCTTCACCATGCCGATCGCCACCTGGCAGGCGATCGTCGCCAAGTTCCTCGCCTCCTGGCTGTTCATCGCGCTGGCGCTCCTGCTCACCTTCCCGGCCATCGTGACGGTGAACGTCCTCGGCGAGCCCGACAACGGCGCTATCTTCGCGGGCTATCTCGGCAGCTTTTTCCTGGCCGGAGCCTACCTCGCCATCACCTGCATGACCTCGGCCATGACCCGCAACCAGGTGGTCGCCTTCATTCTTTCCGTGGTCGTCTGCCTGTTCCTGGTGCTCGCGGGATTCAACCCGGTGACCGACCTGATGGTGCGCTGGGCGAGCCCGCCCGTGGTCGACACTGTGGCGGCGTTCTCGGTGGTTACGCACTTCGACGGCTTCCAGCGCGGCGTCATCGATGCGCGCGATCTCGTCTTCTTCCTCTCGGTGATCGGGTTCGCGCTCTTCGCGACCGGGGTCATTCTTCGCGGGCACCGGTCGGGCTAGATCATGAGGAAATACGATTACGTGGTCTATTCCGCAGTCGGGCTCGTTGCGCTCTTCTTCCTGCTGGTCGCCTTCAATTACCTGATCGCGAGAAGCGCGATCCCGGCGGTCGATTTGACCGAGGGCAAGCTCTATACGCTCTCGTCGGGGACGAAGAAGATCCTGCGCAACCTCTCCTCCCCCGTGAAGGTCAAGCTCTATGCATCGCGGGGCGAGACCGTGCCCGTTCCGATGCGCGGCTTTACCCAGCGCGTTGAAGACCTGGTGCGCGAATTCAAGAAAGAAGCAGGCGCCAACCTGCTTGTCGAGCTGTATAACCCGAAGCCCGACTCCGAGGAAGAGGACGCGGCGCAGCTCGACGGCATCGAGCCGCAGCAGCTCGCCTCCGGCGAATCGTTCTATCTCGGCGTGGCGGTGAGCCAGCTCGACCGCAAGCAGGCGATCCCGACGATCGCGCCGCAGCGCGAACGGCTGCTGGAATACGACCTGGTGCGCGCCATCGCTCGGGTGGGTGCGGCGCAGCGGCCCAGGGTCGGCCTGATGGCGGGATTGCCGGTGCTCGGCGAGAGGTTCAATCCCTTTACGCGCCAGAGCTCGGAGCCCTGGGTGCTCGCCAACGAGCTCAAGCGCGAATTCGACGTCAGGGAAGTGGGCATGGGTGCGAAGGAGATCGACAAGGACATCAACGTCCTCCTCCTCATCCACCCGCAGGGCGTGCAGCCGCAGACTGAATACGCGCTCGACCAGTTCGTGCTGCGCGGCGGCAAGCTCATCGCCTTCGTCGACCCCTATGCGTACTTCGACCAGGCGCCGACCATGCCCGGCATCCCGCCGCAGCCGTCGAGCTCGACCCTGCCGACGCTTTTCAAGGCCTGGGGGGTCGCGATGGATCCGGGCAAGGTCATCTCGGACGTGGTGTTCGGCTCGGGCGGCGGTCCGCGCTACACCCCGACCGTGCTGTCGCTCAACCGCACGGCCTTCAGCCGCGACGACGTCGTGACCGGAAGCATCGAGACCCTGCTCTATGCCTTCGGCGGTGCATTCGAGGTGAAGCCGGCCGAGGGACTGAAGGTCACCGAGCTGGTGAAGAGCTCGCCCGACTCGATGCTGGTCGACAACGCGGACGCCACCAAGTCCGGGGACGAGGCCACCAAGCGCTTTCAGCCTTCGGGGAAGTCGCTGCCTTTGGCTTTACGGCTCACTGGGATTTTCAAGACCGCCTTTCCCGAGGGGCAACCTGCGGATCCCGGCTCCAAAGACAAACCCAAATCCAATTCTGGTCTAAGGGAAACGGCGAAAGAAAACTCCGTCATCCTAGTGGCGGATGTCGACATGCTGGCCGACGGCGCGGCGGTGGACGTGCAGGAGGTTTTCGGACGCAAGATCGTCGTGCCGTCCAACGGCAATCTCGCGCTCGCCCTGGGCATGGTGGAGCAGTTCGCCGCCGGCGACGAGCTGATCTCGCTGCGCAGCCGCACCGCCTCCTTCCGCCCCCTCACCGTGGTGCGCGAGCTCGAGGCCGAGGCCCAGAAGGAATACTTCGGCAGGATCCAGGCACTGGAGAACGAGCTGCAGAAAACTACCGCGAAGCTGCAGGCGCTGCAGAAAGCGCAAGGCGGCGCGGGCAAGCCCTCTCAGCTCATGACTCCGGAGCAGCAGGCCGAGCTGGAGCGCTTCAGGAAAACCGTCGCCGAGACGCGCCTCGCGCTCAAGGAAGTGCGCAAGAACCTGCGCCAGGACGCCGAGAGCCTGGTGTTCTGGACCAAGGTCGCGAACATCGCGCTGATGCCGCTCGTGGTTGCGCTCTTCGGCTTGTTTCTGGCTTTTTTCAGAAAGAGAAAAATCGCTTGAACGCCCGCATCGCCGCGATCCTGGTGGTGCTGCTCGCGGCGCTGGGCGGCGGCGCTCTCCTCCTCCAGCGGCAGGAAACGGCGCGCCGCCCCTCGAACGCCGGCGAGCTCGGCCAGCGGTTGCTGAAGGACCTCAAGGCCGCCGAGATAGCCGCCATTCGCATCGTCGAGCGAGCGCGACGGCTTCCCCGCCGATCTCGCGAAAGTGCGCGAGTTCGTGCTCAAGGCGATCGAGCTGAAAATCGGGCAAAGCGAGCCGATCGGCGAGAAGGACCGCACGCGCCTCAATCTGGACGCCTCGGGCACGCGGATCGAGTTTTCCGGGCCGGATGGCAAATCGCTGGCCGGACTGACCGTCGGCAAGAAATACTTCAAGCGCGAGGTCGAGAACCCGGAAAGAACCCTGGCGGACGGCCGCTTCGTCGCGCGCCCGGACGACCCGGCGACCGTGTACCTGGTGTCGGACCCCATGCTCCAGGCGAGCGCGCGCAGCGCCGACTGGATCGAGCGCGGCTCTTTCAAGGTCGAGAAGGTGAAGACGCTCGAAGTGCGCTACCCGAAAGGCGACGGTTGGCGCATCGAGCGCGCCGCGGACAACGCCGACTGGAAGCTCGCGAAGGCGAAGGCCGGCGACAAGCTCGAGCTCACCAAAGCCAACGCCGCTTCCTACTCGCTCGGCCTGCTGGAGCTCGCCGATGTCGCCCCCAGGGACGCGAAGGACACAGGCCTCGACAAGCCCGTGCTGATCAACGCCGCCACGCTCGCTGGCGTTTCCTACGCCATCAAAGTCGGGCGCCTCGAGCAGGAAAACTACTACGTGAGCTTCAGCACCTCAGCCGATCAGCCGCGCGACAAGCTGCTCTCGCGCTATGTCCTGCTGATACCGAAGTCAAAGCTGGACGACACACTGAAGCCGCGCGCCGAGCTCCTCGAAAAGAAAGCCAAGGGCAGGAAGTAGAGCCCGGTCGTCTGCCTGCTGTTGTTTCTACGGGAGATTTCCCTGGCGGTATCGACGCCCCGGCATGCTCCAAGATAGCGATTGAAAATAGGCGGGCATCGCGGGAAACTCTTTCTTGAGGAGGAGGACCCGTGGCACATTCCATCAAACGCATTAGGACGATAGCGCTCGTCGGGCAGGCGGGGTGCGGCAAGACCAGCCTGGCCGAGGCGCTGCTCGCGGCGGCGGGAGCGATTCCCGTGGCGGGCAGCGTCGAGCGCGGCACTACCGTGTGCGACTACACCGCGCTCGAGAAGCAGCTGCAGCATTCACTCAAGCTCGCGGTTGGAAGTTTCGATTTTCAAGAAGCGAAAATTCATTTGCTGGATACGCCCGGCTACCCGGATTTCCTGGGGCACGCCCTGCCGGCGCTGGCGGCGGTCGAGACTGCCGGGATCGTGATCAACGCCCAGAACGGCCTGGAGATGATGAGCGGGCGTTTCATGCAATGGGCGGCGAAGCGCGGCCTCGACCGTCTGATCATCGTCAACAAGATCGACGCCGACAACGTCGACGCGGAGGACCTGCTGGAGAAGATCCAGGCGGCGTTCGGCAAGGAATGCCTGCCGCTCAACCTTCCGGCGGCGAACCGCAGCAAGGTCTCAGACTGTTTCTTTGCGCCTTCGGGCGAGGCGGATTTCTCCTCCGTCGCCGAAGCCCACCGCAAGCTCATCGACCAGGTCGTGGAGGTCGACGAGAAGCTGATGGAGACCTATCTGGAGAAAGGCGAAGTGACGCCCGAGGAGCTGCACGAGCCATTGGAACGCGCGTTGCGCGAGGGGCACCTCATACCAGTGGTGTTCACGTCCGCGAAAACCGCCGCCGGCGTCGCCGAGCTGCTCGAAATCATCGTGAAGCTGCTGCCCAACCCGACCGAAGGCAATCCCCCGGCGTACGTCAGCACGCCGGCGGGCGGCGGCGAGCCCACCAATCTCGTGCCGATTCCCGACCCGGGCAAGCACGTCCTCGCCCACGTCTTCAAGATCGAGATCGATCCCTACATCGGCCGGCTCGCCGTTTTCCGCGTTCACCAGGGAAGGCTCACGCCCGGGACGCAGCTCTACGTCGGCGAAGGCAGGAAGCCGATCAAGCCGGGACACCTGTTCATGCTCCGCGGCAAGCAGCAGACCGAGGTGAACGAGGCGATCCCCGGCGACATCTGCGCCATCGCCAAGATCGACGAGATCCAGTTCGACCACATCCTGCACGATTCGGCCTCGGACGCTCACGTTCACGCGCGGCCGCTCGAGCTGCCGACCTCGGTGTTCGGGCTCGCGGTGCAGCCGAAGAAGCGCGGCGACGAGCAGAAAGTGTCCGATGTCCTGCACAAGATCATCGCCGAGGACCCGTGTTTCCGCATCGAGCACAACGCGCAAGCGAACGAGACGGTGATGCGGGGATTGGGCGAGATTCACCTGAAGACCGTGCTCGAGAAGATGTCCTCTCAGTACAAGCTCGAGCTCGATACGCGGCCGCCGGCGATCGCGTTCCGCGAAACCATCGCGGCGAAGGCCGAGGGCCACAACCGCCACAAGAAGCAGACCGGCGGCGCCGGCCAGTTCGGCGAGGTATTCCTCAAGGTCGAGCCGCTGCCGCGCGGCAGGGGCTTCGAGTTCGTCGATTCGGTGAAAGGCGGCTCGATCCCAAACCAGTTCATCCCGGCCGTCGAGAAAGGCGTGCGCGGGGTTCTGGCCACAGGGTTCGTCGCGGGCTTCCCGCTGCAGGACGTGCGCGTCACCGTCTATGACGGCAAGCACCATCCTGTCGACTCGAAGGAGGTCGCGTTCGTCTCCGCCGGGCGCAAGGCATTCCTCGATGCGCTCGGCAAGGCGCGCCCGATCGTGCTCGAGCCGATCGTCAACGTCGAGATCACCGCGCCGGAAACCAAGATGGGCGACATCGCAGGCGAGCTCTCGGGCCACCGTGCCCATATCAAGGGCTCGGACAGCCCGCGGCCCGGCACGGTGCAGATCTCGGCGCAGGCGCCGCTCGCCGAGCTGGAGCATTTCCCGGCGCGCCTTAAGTCGCTCACCGCCGGCCACGGCTCCTACAGCCTGGAGTTCAGCCACTACGAGCCGGCGCCGGCGCAGCTCCAGCAAAAGCTCGTCGCCGCCCACCGGCCGGCCGCGGCGGAAGAATAGCGGCGGCGTGCACTACCTGCGCGCGGGACACGGCGCCCCACCGCTCGTCTTCGTGCACGGCTTCGGCTGCAGCCACGAAGACTGGTTGTTGCAGATAAGAGAATTGAAAGGCGGATTCGAGGTCATTGCTTGCGACCTGCGCGGTCACGGCCTGACGCCGGGACGCCCGCACGAGTGCTCGATCACGCACTTCGGCGGCGACGTCGCCGCGCTTCTTTCGGTTTTGAATCTGGAAAAATTATTTTTGATAGGACATAGCATGGGGTGCCGTGTAGTGCTGGAAGCAGCGCGGCTTGCTCCTGAGCGGATCGCGGGTCTTGTGCTGATCGATGGCAGCCGCCTCGCAAGCGGCGACCCGGACGCCGCCGAGAGCGCCGCGCGAGCGGCGATCGAAAAATCGGGCTATGCGGCGTTCGGCGAGAACCTCTTCCGCCAGATGTTCTTCGCGCCCTCGCCGCTCGCCGAGGCCGTCGTCGCCCGCGCGCTGCGGCAGCCCTCCGAGATCGGCTCGGCGCTCTGGCCCCGGATGGCGCGCTGGGATGCGGGAGAGATGGATGCCGCCCTGGCCGCCGTGCGCTCGCCGCTGATGGCGATCCAGAGCACGACGCGCGATGCGCAGCTACGGCGCGCGCCGCTCAAGCGCGGCGACACCTCGCCGTGGCTCGATCTGCTCAGGGCAAAAATCCCCGCCGCAAGAATCGAGATCGTCCCCGGCGTCGGCCACTTCACCCAGCTCGAGGCCGCGCCGGAGGTGAACCGCCTTATCGCAAGCTTTGCAGCGGCGAATCGATAACCTAAAAGCCGTACAGCTCCGCGGGATTGTCGGCGAGGATTTTCTTCCGCACGGCGTCGCTGGGCGCCCAGTCGAGCAGCAGATCGAGCATATCGGCGTCGTCGGGCGGCTGCGGCTTGCGCGCCGAAGGATGCGGCCAGTTGCTCGCCCACATCATGCGCTCGGGGGCGTGCTTCACCAGGGCCTTGGCGAGGCGGCCGACGTCCTCGTACTTCGGCGCCCCGGTCTTCGACGTTTCGTACGGCGCCGACAGCTTGACCCAGCAGCGGCCGGTATC
>WNFM01026729.1_pt1 | contig 13008 bp, 10 predicted proteins | sample 5400271 | NCBI WGS metagenome assembly WNFM01 (sample SAMN13153352, study PRJNA577476) | soil metagenome | isolation source: 60 cm saprolite on Douglas fir-dominated hillslope | place: USA:California | collected 2013-09-17 | reverse complement strand
AGGTGCGAACTCACGTCTCGCTTGGGAAGGACACGCCCTGCACACGCCCGATCGAGAGGTTCGGAGACATTGTTGCGTATCCGATCCTCGGCGGGCTACCATCGACGGCTTCGAGGAGCGCTACGTGCTCCACCTGCTCGAGCGCACACAACACAACGTGTCCAAAGCCGCGCGCCTCGCGGGCATTGATCGCAACTACCTCTACCGCATGATGAAGAAGCACGGCATCGCCCGCAAAGAGTGAAGCGCGCGTGAGCAAGACACGCCGTGTTCCCCAACGCGCGCGCGCCATCCGGCGGCTGGCCAAGCTGCGCGAGACCTTCGGGCCCGACGCCGCCGCCGAGCGCGAGCGGCTCCTGCGCGCCTGCGGGCGCGCGCGCTGTCGCAGCGGCAAGGAGCTCAGCTCGCTGCACGAGACGCTGTGCTTTGCGCGCGCGTACCCCGACAACCAGGCGGTGCTCGATCTCGTCCAGGATCTGCTCGATCGCTGGGAGCGCCGCGCGGACGTGCACGCGCTGGGCGAAGCGTTGCAGGGCCTCGGCATGGCGGGCGTGGCCAACGCCTATCCCTTCTTCTGGCCCACGGCGCGGTGGTTGGCCGAGCGCTGGCCGGGCGCGCTGCACGTGGACTGGGACAACCTGGAGGACGCCGACGGCGTGGCGTCGTTGCTCAAGCTGCTCATGCCGCGCGCCGAGTCACCCGCCCTCGAGGAGCTGCCGCTGACGGCGCGCCAATGGGTGCGGCACCTCAAGCGCGACGACGAGGGCGACGGCACCTTCCTCGTGCGTCGCTTCGCCGAGGCGAGCATGGACGAGCGCTGGCGCGAGGACGTCTTCGATTCGCTCGACGTGCCCTTCGTGCTCGCCCCGGCGCGCGGCACGCCCTCGCGCACGACGTCGTTCATCGCCGGCCTGCCGCTGTGCTGGCAAACCCACGCGCGCTCCACGGCGCGTCCCGATCTGAAGCGTGAGATCGAGCGCCCGCCGAAGCGCATGCGCCACGTCAATCACAAGCGCGGCGCCGAGCTGGTGGACGCCGCGCGCGTGGCCATGCTCACGCGCGAGCGCGACCTCGAGCAGATCGCCTACGCCTACCCGGGCGACGCCTGGATCCTCGAGGACGAAGACGGGCTGTGCTTCGTGGCCCTCGGCAAGGTGCCCGAGCGCCGCTTCGTGCTCGAGGCCACCTACGTCTATCTCGTGGTCAAGAACGGCGTGCCCGTGGGCTACCTGCAGGGCAGCGGACTCGGCGGCTGGGCCGAGATCAACTACAACATCTTCCCGCCGTGGCGCGGGCGCGACGCCGCCGCGCTCTACGCGCGCAGCCTCGCCGTCATCCACGCGTTCCAACACGTGTCGACGTTCATCGTCGATCCCTACCAGCTCGGCGCGGACAACGAGGAGGCCATCGAGTCGGGCGGGTGGTGGTTCTATTACAAGCTCGGCTTTCGCCCGCGCGATCGGGAGGCGCGCGCGCTGGCGTTGCGCGAGCAAGAGCGCGTGACCAAGCGCGCCTCCTATCGCTCGAGCCCGAGCACCCTGCGCGAGCTCGCTCTCTCCCCCATGGTGCTGCAGCTTTACGACAAGCCGCGCTTTCCCTACGGCGGCGTGGGGCCCGTCAGTCTGCACGCGTCCCATCGCTTGAGCGAGCGCGGCGGCGGCCTGCGCAGCGAGGGGCTCGCGCGCACCAGCGAGGAAGCCGCCGCTCTGCTCGGCGGCAAGCGCGACGCGCGCGAGGGCTTGCGCGGCCACGAGCGCGACGCGTTCACCGAGTGGAGCGCCATCGTGGTCTCGCTCCCCGGCGTCTCGCACTGGAGCCCCGCGCAGCGCGGTGGCCGAACCGAGCGCGCCTACGTGGAGGCGCTGCAGCGCGCCCCCTGGGTCGTCGACGCGCTGGCGGCGCTGGCGAAAGGCAAGCGCCCGGTCTCGTGACTCTCACTACTCCGCGATGGGAGCCCCCGCGGGCGACTTCTTCGCCTCGGCCGTCGGCGCGCTCGGCGGGCGCTCGAGCGTCAAGAGCTGCTCGCGCTCCTCGGGGGTCCATTGCCGACGAATTGGTAGATTAGCGCCATTTGATTGCTGCACCGCTTCCGGTCGTTATTGGCCCTCAACGGCCGTGGCAACACTCATCAAATATGTCCGCTGTTGAAGGTAAACCGGCCGTGTCATCACGCTGCCGTGACTTCTCAGTTTGACCGATACTGTTGAAAAAGTGCTCGTGATTTTCGGCGAACAGTGATTCCGTCGCTTGAAACATCAGCGGCGGAGGCTTGCCATGATGGGTTGGCAGACGGGCGATAAGCGTCGTGCTGCTCGCCAGGATGTCATGGCCGCGGCGGTTGTTGGTGAGCACAGCGTAGCCCAGCCGCACCAGGAGCGGCGCAAAATGGCGCGGCACGCCGGTGTAGAAGTTTCCGCAATTCCCGTGCATGATGAGGATGGCACCTTTGCCGGCACCGCTTTCCGGCTGGTAGAAGGCGCCATCGAGCGGGTAGGTGCTGGTTTCGATCGACACAAGCTCGAGTCTCATCGATTCACCATTTCCCCTGTTTCTCAGATCGAGCGGCGGCGACAGCGATGATCGGACGCAGAAAACTCGGAGCTCTCGACGTGTCGGCCATCGGCCTCGGCTGCATGAGCATGACACCGATCTATGGCGTGCCTGACCCCGACGAGGCGATCGCCACGCTGCACCGGGCGCCGGATATCGGCATCGACTTCATCGATACCTCCGATGCCTACGGGGCGAACGGAGCCAACGAGGAGTTGGTCGGTCGTGCCCTGAAAGGACGCCGCGAAAAATACATCCTTGCCACCAAGTTCGGCAACATTCGCCTGCCCGACGGCAAGCCCGGTGCCAGGGGCAATCCGGAATACGTCATCGACGCCTGCGAGAAGAGCCTCAAGCGGCTCGGTACCGATACCATCGACCTCTATTTCATCCATCGCATCGACGACACGGTGCCGATCGACGACACGGTCGGCGCCATGGTGCGGCTTAAGGCGCAGGGCAAAATTCGGCATCTCGGAATTTCGGAAGCGGGAGCAAACACCATCCGCCGCGCCCACAGCGTTCATCCGATGGCCGCGCTGCAGACCGAGTATTCGTTGTGGAGCCGTGACGTCGAGCCGGAGATTCTTCCTCTCGTCCAGGAGCTCGGCATCGGTTTCGTCGCCTATTCCCCGCTTGGCCGCGGCTTTCTCACGGGCACCGTTGCGGCCGCCGACGCCTTGCCGCAGAACGATGCCCGCCGCAACATGCCGCGCTTTCAGGGCGGCAACGCGCAGCAGAACCAAAAGCTGGTCGAGGCAATCAAGCGGCTTGCCGCGAATGAGGGTTGCTCGCCGGCGCAGCTCTGCATCGCCTGGCTGCTGTCGCGCGAACCGGCGGTCGTACCGCTCGCCGGCAGCAGCAAGCGAAAATGGCTGGACGAGAACGCCAAGGCGGCCAATCTGCGACCGTCCGAGGCGACGCTGGCGGCGCTCGACAAGGCGTTCGAGCCGGGCGTTGCCCGGGGCGACCGCTATCCCGCCCCGATGATGGCGCGGCTCGGATTGTAGGGCCGGCTCAGCGGCGGCGTTTCGACTTGGCGGAAGCAGCCGATGTCGGTCTCCGTGCTCCCGGTTTGCCCGGCTTCGATGTTGGCGGCTTAGCCTTCGGCTTGTCGGGAATGATCGGCAGCAACAGGAAGTTCTCCCGCCCGCTGCCGAGATGGATCGTGGTCTTGCCGCCGTAGATCGCCACCGGCCGGTCGCGCGGATCGTCGTGCAGGAACGGGCCGCAGCCGGTGAACTCGTTCTTCATGTTGGAGAGCCTGCCGCCGGAGCCGCCGGGATAGACGTAGTCGCGCCCGCGTACGGTCAGTCCCACGCGGTAGCCCTTCGGCACGACGATGCAGGTCGGGACGATCTCGATGTCGAGCTCATAGACCCGGCCGGGTTCGAGCGGCTGCTTCTCGTCGTGAGTGTGATAGGGGCGGAACGGCAAGGTGAGCTTCTTGTCGAGCTTGCGATGCGAGGCGCGCAACCAGCCTTGTCCGATCGGGGTATGCGGGTCGAGCGCCCCCTGGAACACGACTTCCTTCATGTCGGGCGCGAACACCCGCAGCACCAGGAAGATGTCGGCATCCTCGGTCGAGGATGAGATGTTGAGCTTGACGGCGACCGGGCCGGTGATCTCGGTGGCCTCCCGCATCGGCTCCGTGAGGAAGGTGACGCCGTCGCCGAGGGCGTCGAACGTCACCGCCGCGGAGCCTGTCGCCGGCTCCGTAATGAGCTTCTGCGTGTCACTCGCGAGGTGAAACTTGGTCCACTGCGTGCGCGGGATCGGCCAGTCGTCCTCGTGGCGAACGACGAACATCTCGCCGGGATGACGGATGTTGAGCTGCACCCGCGGCTGCTTGTCCCATCCGTTCTTCTCGCCCTTGAGAAAGTAGCCGAAGAACCGCTTCTGAAGGTCGACGCCGTAGTCCGTATAGTAGTGCGTCCAATGCTCGATCCCGTGCACCTCGAGCCACTTCTGCTTCGACGCCGACTGGAAGAAGCCCTCGAAGTTGCCGCGCGGATGCAGCGGCTGTCCGCCCCAGTTCGCGGCCGACAAAAGCGGCACCTTCACCCTGGACCAGTTCGGAAACATCGCCTTGTAGTAAGCGTCGTCCATGGGATGGGAGAAATAGGTCTGTCCGAGATCGTAGCGATTGCCGCCCAACGCCTCGTCGGGCAGCGTTTCCGGGCCAGATACCCAGTCGCCGTTCATCCGGCTGCGGTAGCCCTTGCTGCCCAGGCCGTACTGCACGGTCTTGATCTGCATGTCGTACCAGTTCTGCGCAAAGGTATTGTAGATTCCGCCGTTGTGGCTGAGCTCGCGATAGAAGTCGGCGAATCCCTCCCACACGCAGATCGCCGCGAGATGCTTCGGTTGCATGCTCGCCACTTTCCATTGGTTGACGGCGTAATAGGAGATGCCGCTCAGGCCGACCTTGCCGTTCGACCACGGCTGCCGGCCGGCCCACTCGATGCAGTCGAAGAGGTCCTTGGTCTCTCGTGGCGACCAGTGCTCCACATAGCCGGGCGAGCGGCCGCAACCGCGCGAATCGACACGCACGCACACATATCCGTCCGGCACCCACTTCTCGGGATCGCAGACTTCCCAGCTCTGGTACTTGTTAGTCGACCCCGCGGTCACGCTCGGATGCTTTTCCGCCATGCGCGTCCAGGCGGTCTTGTAGCCGTCCTCGAAGTGCAGCCACTTGCCGTAGGGGCCGCTGCTGAGGATGACGGGGTAGCGCCCCTTTCGGATCGGCCGGTAAATGTCGCATCGCAACACCAGCCCGTCGTCCATCGTGATCGGCATGTCCCAGTCGATCTGCATCCCGTCGGGGATCTCGCTGACCTCACGGTAACTCATGGTTTCTTGCTCCTGAAAAGTCTTGAACGCTGAATGCGGTGGCAGCCCGCCGCTCGAAGATTTCCACTTGCGAAAGTTCACGCGTCGGCGGCGGACCCGATCCATCACGCCGCGCACGGTCAGGCTCTCTTCACTCACGTCTTGGGGGTGATTGGCAGCAGGACGTGAGCCGGGCGACCGGGGCCGGCGTGCAGCGTCACATCCCCGCCGAAGACCGACGGCGGGCGGTCGCGCGGATCGTTATGGGTGAAGGGGCCGACGCCGGTCCACACCTTGCCCAGCGTCTCCAGACCGGCGCCCGGCTCGCCCGGAAAGACGTAGTCCCTGCCGCGCACGGAAAGCGCCAGCCGATAGCCCTGCGGGAGCACGATGCAGGTCGGCCATACCTCGACATCGACCTCGTAGACTTGGCCCGGCGTGAGCTTCTGCTCCTCGTCGTGGGTGTGGTAGGGGCGGTACGGCAATGTGAGCTCCGGGTCGAGCTTGCGGTGAGAGCAGCGCAGCCAGCCCTGGGCGATCGGCGTATGCGAATCGAGCGCGCCCTGGAACGTGACCTCCTTGAGGTCGGGCGTGAACGCCCGAACCACCAGGAACAGATCGGCATCTTCCGTCGCCGAGGACACCCAGAGCTTCGCCGCGATCGGCCCGGTGAGCTCGACCTCGCGCTCGAGCGGCTCGGTCAGGAAGGTGACTCCCTCACCCAATCCGGCATAGGTGACCGAGCTTTCCGCTTTCTGCGCCGCGGCCGACATCGTCATGTCGGCCGGATGCAGGTAGAACCTGGTCCACCGGGTGCGCGCGAGCGGCCACTCGTTCTCGTGCCGCTCGACGAATCGCTCGCCGGGGTGGCGCACCTGCAGCATCACTTTCGGCTGTTTGCTCCAACCGGTATCCTCGCCCTTGAGGAAGTGGCCGAAAAACCTCTTCTGCAGGTCGAGGCCGTAATTGGTGTAGAAATGCGTCCAATGCTCGATCCCGTGCACCTCGAGCCACTTCTGCTTCGACGCGGAGCGCACGAAGCCCTCGAAGTTGCCGCGGGGGTGCAGGCCCTGCCCGCCCCAGTTGGCGGATGAGAGCAGCGGGGTCTTCACCTTGCTCCAATCGGGCATGCGCGACTGCCAGTACGGGTCGGTGTCGAGCTTGCGGGAGATGCAGTCCTCATAGAAGTCGCGTCGATTCCGGCCCAACTGCTCTTCCGGCAAGGTCTCCGGCCCGGACACCCAGTCGCCGTTCATGCGGCTCTTGAAGCCGCGGGTGCCGCGTCCGTTCTGAACGGTATAGACCTGCGCTTTCGACCAGTCCTGCACGAAACCGCGGCAGAAGATGCCGCCGTGGTGCGCCATGTCGCGGTAGAAATCGGCGGCGCCTTCCCAAATGCAGATCGCGGAGAGATGCTTCGGCTGCAGCGCCGCCGTCTGCCACTGGTTCTCGGCGTAGTAGGAGATGCCGTTGAGGCCGATCTTGCCGTTCGACCAAGGCTGAACCCCTGCCCAATCGACGCACTGCGCCAGGTCCTGTGCCTCGCGCAACGACCAGATGTCGATGACGCCGGGCGAGCGACCCGCGCCGCGGCTGTCGACCCGGATGCAGACGTAGCCGTCGGGCACCCATTTCTCTGGATCCACCACTTCCCAGCACTGATACTTGTTGGTCGAGCCGGTCGGCACGTCCGGATGGTCGGCGCACATGCGCCGCCACTGGTCGGTGTAGAGATCGTCGAAGTGCAGCCACTTGCCGTATGGTCCATACGTCATGATGACCGGATATTTGCCGTCGGCGATCGGCCGATAGATGTCGCAACGCAACACCAGGCCATCGTCCATCGTGATCGGCATGTCCCAATCGATCCGCATCCCGTCGCGGATTTCACTTTTCTCGCGGTAATCCATGCGTTCCCTCGACCTTCGGTTTTGCAACTCATCCACCGACTGTTGGGCATTTCTGGAAAGCGAACATCGGCTTTGCGCGGAAAGCGCACCAAGCTGGCGGGCTATGACGACGGCAATCGCCTTCCATCAGCGCCGAACAGGTAGAGCCGACGCGGGTCCAAGGAGAGCGCCATGCGCGCACCGATCTTCACGTCGGCCATGTCGAGGCCTTCGCTGACCGCGACAAATGCCCGCTCGGTTCCGGCATCGAAATAGAGCAACGTATCCCTGCCGAGCGGCTCTACCAGTCGGACCGGAAGCTCGATGTCACCGTTGCCGCCGAGCATGACGCCCACATGCTCCGGGCGAATGCCGAGCGTGGCGGCCCCCGATTTCGTCGCCTTGAAGCGTTCGGGCAAGGCAACCTCGAAGCTCGCGGCACGAAACTGCGCGCTCCCGTTGTTTTCCATGATTTCGCCGGCGAGGAGATTCATCGACGGCGAGCCGAAGAAATCGGCAACGAAGTAATTGACCGGATTGGAGTAGATTTCCATCGGCGATCCGATCTGCACGATTTCGCCCGAGCGCATGACGACGATGCGGTCGGCGAGGGTCATCGCTTCTTCCTGATCGTGGGTCACGTAGATGAAGGTGCGCTTGAGCACCTGATGCAGCCGGTCGCATTCGGCGCGCAGCTCGCGCCGCAGCTTGGCATCGAGGCTCGAGAGCGGCTCATCGAGCAGGAAGGTCGACGGATGGGTGACCAGCGTACGCGCCAGCGCGACCCGCTGCGCCTCGCCACCCGAGCATTGGGCCGGCATCTTATCGAGCAGGTGCGAGATGTGCACCATGTCGGCAACCTCGCGCACGCGCTGCGCTCGCTCCGGCGTCGGCATCCGCTTCATGCGCAGCCCGAACTCGATATTCTGCATGACGGTCTTGTGCGGAAACAGCGCGTGGGTCTGGAACACCATGCCGAGTCCGCGGTCGCGCGGCTCGAGGTCATTGACCACGCGCCCGTCGATGCGGATCTCGCCTGCGCTCGCGTCCTCGAAGCCCGCGATCATCCGCAGCGTCGTGGTCTTGCCGCAGCCGGACGGCCCCACCAGCACGACGAATTCCCCATCCTCGATGGTCAAGTTGACGTTGCGCACCGCGGCCACGCTGCCGAACGTCTTGCTCAGGCCGACAAGCTCGATACGCGACACGGCTATCTCCGTACCATCCCGAAGCTGAAGCCGCGCGCGAGATGCTTGCGAATGACCAGGCCGACGATTATCAGCGGAATGGTGATGCCGACCGAGAGCGCCGCCTGGCGTCCGTAGACGCGGCCTTCGGTCGTCCCTTGATATTTCGACAGTTCGATCGGCAGCGTCGTGACTTGGGTCTTGGTGATGATCAGCGCCAGTAGATACTCGCTCCAGGTCAGGATCAGGATGAACAGGAAGGTCGCAACCAGGCCCGAGCGGATCAGCGGCAGCACGATCTCGAAGATGGTCCGCCAGCGCGAGGCGCCTAGAATCTCGGCCGCCTGCTCGATCTCGCGCGGGACCTCGTCGATGAAGCTCTTGGTCATCCACACGGCGTAGGGCAGGGTGGTGAGGAAATAGATCAGGATCAGCCCAGTCATAGAGTCGAGCAGGCCGAGGGCGGAATAGTAGAGCGACAGCGGCGCCACGATCACGATCGGCGGGATCATCCTTAGCATGAGCAGCTGGAACATGCGCGTCTCGGACAGGATACGATAGCGCGAGACGCCGTAGGCCATCACTGCTCCGAACAGCACCGACAGCAGCGTCGCGAGGAGATCGCATACTGGGTGGCGGCATATTCCTCGGCGCCGAACCAGACGTTGAGATAGTTCGACAGTGTTGGCGGATGCGGGAAATAGACCGGCGGCCAAGCGAACCACTGCGTGTCCGGCTTGAACGAGGTCGAGATCATCCAATAGATCGGGAAGGACGCGACGATCGCCCAGACCGTGAGCACGACGTAGCGCATGATCACGGCTATTCGCCGCCGGCGGGATTTCCCCTTCATGCGGTCGCCTCCCGCCCGCTCGCCGCGGCGCCGTACATGGTGTCGAGCGACTGCTTCTCCCGCCGCAGCAGCCGTATCGCGAGCAGCACGATGACGATCATCATCAGCATGACGATGTAGGACATCACCGCGCCCTTGGAGATCTCGAAATACTGCCACGTGGTCAGGAAAATGTAGACCGGAAGCGTCTCGGTCGCGGTTCCCGGACCGCCCTGCAGCAGCGCCCAGGTCTTGGGAAATTCGGCCATGGCTTCGAGGAAGCGCAGCACCAGGGCCAAGAAGATGACGGGGCGCAGGAGCGGAAGCTGCACCTCCCAGAAAATGCGCCATTTGGAAGCGCCCAGGATCTCGGCGGCTTCGATCGGCTCCTTCGGGACGGCGGCCAGCCCCGCCAGCATGATGATGAATGAGAACGGCGCCCAGTTCCAGATCTCCAGAAGCATCACGGTCAGTAGCGCGATGTCGGGATTGGTGAGCCACATCGGCTTGAAGTCGATTCCGGTGATGCGGCTGATGAGATCGTTGATCGGGCCGCTCTGGTACAGCAGCATTTCCGCCGTATAGGCGACGACCACCGGCACCGTCAGCATCGGCAGAATGAAGATGGTGTAGTAGAGAGCTTGGCCGCGGAACGGCTTATACATCAGATAGGCGAGCGCGAATCCCACCACAAAGCAGCCGATCGTGGAGCCGGTGGCGAATGTCAACGAGCGCACGACCGCCCAGCCGAAGCGCGGATCGGTCAGCACCTCCCCGAACAGTTCGAGCCCGACATATTCGGCATCCGACCAGCTGCCGAGATACACTGTCCACTGGTGGACCGAGAAATAGAGCTGCAGGAACAGCACCGGCATCAGCACGACGACGAGCAGCACGATCAGCGGAGCGAGGACCGACCAGCGGAAGCGCCTGATCGCGCGCTGCCGCGACAACGCACGCGGCGAGGGCTGCGATGGAACCGAAGCGGCCGAAACGGCGGCCACGCTCATGGAAGGGCCTCGGCGGGTGGGCCGGACGGCCGCGTGGGCCGCCCGACTGGGATGGGTGCGATGCCGCGCTTGACGCGACGCGACCTCACGCCGGCAGGTTGCGCCTCGGCATCACAGCCTTGTAGCTCGCGAGCTCGTCCTTGAGCTTGCTGCGGCCGATGCGGCGGACGACGGCGCTCCACTCGTCCTGGGTCTTCTTGAGCAAGTCCTTGGCCGGAAGCTGACCGACATAGGCCTCCGACAGGTTCTTGCCCAGCGTGTCTTGGAACTCCAGATATCCGGTGAGATAGGTCGGCGGCGCGACCACCTGGAAGTTGCTCTCGATCGCCTTGATCCCGGCCGCGCTATAAGCGTCGATCACCTGCGACGCGGTCATGTGCTCCTTCGCCCAGGCATCGTTGAAGGTGTTCACCGGGTCGGACACGATCGGGATGCTGTTCTTGCCCGAGCCGAGCCAGAGCGCGAGATAGGCGGCCTGGGCTTTGCGCGGGCTGTACCTGTTGATGAGCAGCGCGGCGAGCGGTGATGAGATCGACCGATGGATGCGCTTGCCGGAGGAGTCCGAACCCGGCACCAGGCCGTAGAGCCACTTGCCCGTCGTCTTCGACTTGGCGGGGTTCTCGTTGAGCTTGGCGGTTCCGTCCCAGTACTGGCAGCTCACCACGTGTCCCTGGGCAATCCGGGGAATCATCTGCGGCGTGCCCCAGCCGGCCGATTCGGGGTGCGCGACCTTCTTGTCTTGCAGGTAGATGTCGACGGCGTAGTGCCCGGCCGGCGTGTCGAGCGTCGGGTTCATGTCGTCGTCGAAGGTGAAGCCGCCGGCACTGTAGAAGATCATGTACCACCAGGTCGGGCCGTTGGCGCGGTTGCGCAGGTTGCCTGACCCATAGAGATCCTTGGACGGGTCCATCAGCGTCTGCTGGATCCTGAGATCGTCCTCCCAGGTCTCGGGGAATTTGAGCTCCTTGCCGTGTTTGTCGGCAAACTTCTTCTTGTTGTCCGGGTTCTCGAGAAGGTCCTTGCGCACGTACTGGATGTGCACGTTGCCGTCGGTCGGAATGCCGTAGGTCTGGCCCTTGTAGGTCATAAAGTTGGCGTAGTCGGCGACGGCCTCGATCTTGAAGTCGGCCTGCTTCATGTACTGGTCAAGCGGCTCGAGGTACCCGGCCGACGCGAGCGAGGGGATCATGTTGGAATCGATGTGGATGAAGTCGAACTGGGGCGAGCGCGAGAGCGCTTCCGCCATCGCCCGCTGCGGTGCGTCGAAGATCGAAATATCCTGGACCCCTCCGACGCCGATGCCGGTCTGCTTCTTGAACTCCGCGATCACCGGCTGCATCGGTACCAGGTACGGCGACCAGATCATCCCGCTGACATCGGCGGCTCCGGCGGCCTTGGCGGCGGCGACGGTACGCTCCTCCATGGAGGCGGCGAGGGCGAGCGGAGTTGTGCCGGGGATGAGGTTTGCAACCGTAAGTCCGGCACCGCCTTCGATGAATCTACGCCGTGAAATATTCGACTTGGTCATGGCTTCCTCCCTCCGGGTTTTTCTTTTTCAATAAGGCACACTCAGACTAGCATCGCTCCCAGCGAGTTTTGCCCAACACTGATTACGGACCAGGCGATTGCTTGCTTAAACATGCCGAGCGCAAGCGAACACTTCGGCTTCCCTGCCTCCCGGCCACGGAAGCAGCTTGCATTCCCTCTCCGAAACATTCGTGTTGTTGGCGCCTTTCGCACCATCGTAGGTTGGCGAGCCTCGATCCGCAATACGTTTCGCGTGCCAACCGGCACCGACCACGTATTCGATGCGTCCGGAGGTCTAAGGTGACGAGCGCGCATCGGGATCAGCCATCGTCGGTGGGCCGATGTTGGATCACCTCGTCAGCGCGCGGCAAGAAGCACCGCGACTACTTCGGCGTCGATGATCCTGACGTGCTCGTCGTCGCTGGCGCATCACAGGAGCAAGCCTACGTCGCAGCGCGCACCTTTGGTCTCGAAGGAATAAAAATCGAAATCCGCCGAATGGAGGATATCGCTCCCGCCTTCGAACCGCTCAAGGACAGCGCCTTCCTGTCGAGCAGCCGACCAAGTTCGATCTCGTCATCAACCTTACGACCGCGAAGCCGCTCGGCTTCACGATCTCCGAGTCGCTGCTTGCACGCGCGAACGAGGTGATCGAGTAGGCGCGCATATTGCTGCGGCGCATATGGCAGTTATTGGCACGAAGCTGCCGTGCCGGCGGCGCCGACCAATGTCCGAAGTTGGGGGTAGAACGGACTCAACGCGGACATGCCGCCACGGCCGAGTCTGACCCGTATGTATGGTCCGGCCGTGCGTAGCAAGAAGATTTCGACGAGTTAGCGGTGAACGGTCTTGCATCAATGTATCCGACCCTTTGGTTGGATCGGGCTCCGGGCCATCATGGATATCAGCGCGCGTGCGAGCTCATTAGCGGACAGGCCTCGACTGGGCCATTTGGGTCACCAGTGTTCGCATGCGCCGGGAGTGGCCGTATTCGGCGACTTACGGCAAGCGGCCGTCATGCCATCTCCTTCTGCGACCAACAAGGCCAACCTGATCGAAATGCTCACATATTGCCGTGCCCGCGCTTGATGGTCTGGCGGATCACCGGCGCCGTGACCTGGTCGGAGATTTGGATGTTCCACATTTCGCTTTCGCCCTGCGCGGCGAAGTCGGCGAAC
>WNFM01171406.1_pt1 | contig 13009 bp, 10 predicted proteins | sample 5400271 | NCBI WGS metagenome assembly WNFM01 (sample SAMN13153352, study PRJNA577476) | soil metagenome | isolation source: 60 cm saprolite on Douglas fir-dominated hillslope | place: USA:California | collected 2013-09-17 | reverse complement strand
AAAGCGTCACCAGATAAAGCGCCTGCGCGAACATCATGGTGACGATCATAAAGGCGACACCGCTGGTGCGCAAAGAGACGAGGCCGACCAGGAAGGCGAGACAGGTGCCGACAGCAACACCGCAAGCAAAGCCGGCCAAGGGATTGAAACCGAGGAAATGGACACTCATCCCGGCGGCATAGAGGCCGATTGCGAAAAACATCGCATGGCCGAGACTGAGGAGGCCGGTATAGCCGATGAGGAGATTGTAGCCCATGGCATAGATCGCCAGCACCATGATGCGGATGAAAGCGGTGTGGTGATAGGCCGGCAGCACAAATTGCAGGCCGAACAGCACAACGACGAGGCCGAGATGCAGCAGGAGGATACGGTGGCGCGCGAGGGCCGGCATCAAGCCTTGCTCCCGAACAGGCCACCCGGCCGCCAGACCAGAACCAACGCCACCAGCAGGGTCGCCAGGATTTTTGCCAAAGTCGGCGAGAAGAAGACCGAGATCATACCGTCGCTGATGCCGATGATGAAGGCCGCCAACAGGGTCCCGCGCAGACTGCCGAGCCCGCCGATGATGACGACGATGAAGGATTGCAGCAGGGGATCGAGCCCCATCAAATAATGCGCCTGGCGGATCGGCACCACGAGGACACCGGCGATCGCCGCCAGCATGGCACCCAAAGCAAAGACGGCGGCATAGACACGGTCGACCGGAATACCGAAAGCGGTGGCGGTTTCGCGATCGAACTGGGTTGCCCGCATGATGAGGCCAAGCCGGGTCCGGGTGATGCCATACCAGGTGGCGATCAGCAGCAGGGCCGATATCAGCATGACAATGAGCTTGTAGCCGGAATAGCCGAACCAGGGGAGCTGGATGCGAAAGTTAAATAAAGGTGCCACCGATCGCGCATCCGGCCCGAAGGTCATCAGCGTCACCTGCTCGATAATATAGAGAAGCCCGATCGTGGCGACGATGGTCGCTTCGGGTTGATAATTGAGCCGTCGCAGGACAAGGCGATCGGCCAGCACCGCCACCAGACCGACGATCAGGGGACTGCCGATGATGGCCAGCAGAAAGCCCAATGATGTGTGATCGCCAGCGAGGCTGGCGCAAGCGGCCGCGAGAACGGCACCCAGCATGAAAAAGGTGCCATGGGCGACATTGACGATGCGCATGACACCAAAGACCAGCGACAAGCCCAGGGCCGTCAAGGCCAGCACGAAGGCTGAAACTGTGCCTTCTAGGAAGGCCAGCAGAAGATGCGGTCCCAGGTTCATGACCGATGGCTCATGATCGATGACTGTTGCTGAAGAAAGACCCGAGAGACGTGACCGGCAGGTTGCAGCCACCGATCACGCTCGTCATGACGGACGCTCTATGCCCCTGCGCTAGAGCGGTTTCTTGGTGTAATCCGTCTCCGGCTCATAGGTGCCATCGGCGATCTCGGTACGATGCACGACCTTCAACCGACCCTTCTCCACCTGGGAGATATACTGATGACCGAAGCATTGATGCAGCTGGCCGTTGAAGGTCTTGTCGCCCTGCGGATGCTCATTGCCTTCGGCAAAAGCGGTCATGCTTTCGAGGGCCTCGATCAGCGCCGCCTTGTCCTTGTCGACCGCCGATTGATAGCCGCTCGCTTCCACCGCCTGCTTGATGACATAGAGCGTCTCCCAGCACCCGAACATATGCGAATACGTCGAGATGTCCTTCGGATTGGCGAGGCTGGCGCCGTTATCATCGACCCCCACTTTGCTGCGATAGAATTTATCGAATGCGGTCGGGTGACCATCGGCATAGCGCGGGAAGGCTTCCCAGAAATAGGTGCCCTTGAGGAACTCCAGACCGGGGCTCGCCAGATCAACCGCTTCCAGGGAATCGATGAAGCCGAAGATCTGCGGATGCGAGGAGCCATAGAACTCGCCCATCTCCTTGACGAAGGTCAGCACACCCGGCCCCACCATGACATGATAGATGACGTCGGTATCGCTGGGGATCTGCGGGAAGTACTTGGTAAAGGAGGATTCGGTCGGCGGGATCGGCAATAACGCCGCAATCTTGCCGCCCTGCTTCGCCAGGGCCGCCGAGAGATCATGGTGACCTTCTTGCCGAGATTCTGGCTGACCCAGGGTGCCATCGAGCTCACCTGCGCGCGAACATCGGTGATGCCGGGCTGGAAGACATAGCGGTTGAGCGCACCGGAAGCGACGTGATGACCTTCACTGACGACGAAATACGGCATCTTCAATTCACCGGCGCGGGGTGCCGAACCGATGACGACATGGGAGAACAGGGTCCCGAAGACGAAATCGACTTTGTGCTGGGTGGCGAATTTCTCCACCACCTCGGCGCCGCGCTTCGGATCGGTGCCATCATCCTCGGTGATCATCTCGATCTGCCGGCCGCCAATGCCGCCGGATTCATTGATCAACTTCACGGCAGCAGTGCTGGTCTGTTCATACCAGCGACCATAGGCGGCACCGATGCCGGTGCGATGCACCTGGAAGCCGATCTTGATCGGCTCGCTGCTCTGCACCTGTATATAGCGACCGAGGCCTGGCAGCAGGCCCGTTGAAGCGGCGGCGCCAGCAATGGCGCCAAGGCCTTTCAACGCCGTGCGGCGTGTGACGAGGCTGGATTTCGGTGACCGTGAAGTCACCATGGACGATGCATTTTCTTGTTTCTTCCCAGACATTTGTTCCCCCAGATTTCGAGTTGACGATCAACTTGGAAGTCTCGATGAGGCGCGCTCCTGGTTCCCCGCAATGTCACTGGAGCGTCATTTGTGTACAAACTAAACACGACCCTACCTAAAACTCAACCGGCCAAAACTCAGCCGGCCAAAACTCAACATGACAACGCGCAGCACAGCATGTTGGGGCAAGTCTCGCTGGCTGATGCCGACCTTATCCAGCAGATGGCGTCGCCAGCAGCCACAACCCGAACAACGTGTAGAGAATCATCAAGGCGGCGAGCGGCACCTCGCGTCGCAGAACCGCACGGTCTTGGCTCCCGTTAATTTCGCACCAGTAACGCCGCACCATCAGGTGGGCAACGGCGACGGCCAGGACATGGCCAAGGACGATGATCGCCGCCTCGATATTCCAGATCAACCGCACCGACTGATAATCGGTCAGCATGGCGGTGCTGACATGGTCGGCACCGGTGCCGAAGAGATTCCAGTCGAGCTCGAAGGGATCGGAGATCGCCACCCAGAAGTCCTGGATATTGACCAGGAATTCGGTCAGGTAATGGGCAATGTGATAGGCGATGGAAATCGGCAGGATCGAGACAACCAGCGCGCCGGCAGCTTGCAGAAATCTGGCGGGGTCACTCGCCGACCTGCCGGCCCAGATGAAACCCAACCAGACCGCAGTCAGATAGCCGATGACGAGTGTCAACCACGTACCGAGGAGGCCAAGCGTCATGATATTCATCACTGCAGAGCGACCGGGAAAATCAAGCGGGTTGACGCCGATGAGGCCGAGCCACCAAAAGGTCCGACCGAGGCCATCAAAGGTAACAGTTGCGAGGATTTGCAGGATGAAGATCGCGCCGCTGATCGATAGCGGCGACAAATTCAGCAAGCTGGCGCCAGGACAGACCAGATAGAGATGGCGACTGTGCAATCTGGCAGCCTTGCCTGGCATGACCGCGATGGGCGACATTCGCGCCACCAGCGCGAAGAAAATGGTGAAGGGCTCGGCCCGCGCGAGCCAGGTATCCTCACCGAATAAAATCATGCCGCATAAAGTCCAGCCACTATAAACGATGACGACAATGGCAAGATGTGCTGGGTCGGCCGGTGCCGGATAAATCAACTCGAACCAGGCGAAGCCGAAGAAGGCCAGCATGGCCGGCCAGTAACCGAGCCAATCAGGATAAGGCAATAAGGGCTGCTGCAGCGCCGGCTTGTATCTGCCCAAAAGACGCAGGATCAATCGGCCGGGCGCGATCCAGGGATTGAGATAGGCCCAAAGATTGCCGAACAGTGCCTGCACCATCGGCAACCCGACCCACCAGATTGTCCAGATGGTCAACGGCAGGGGATTATCGAGCGGATCGCGGTTGCCGATGAATCCGGCGACCACCAGGATAACCAGCAACAGCGCTGTCAGGGACGAGGTAACGACGGGATCGAGCGCAGGCAGCCGGCACAGGCGCCAATGTCCCTGCGCCCGGCGTTGCAGCAGACCAACGGGTGCGAGCGCAACCAAGCCAAAGCTGGCCGCGACAGCCAGCGTGCCACCGAGCAAATAGTAGACGGTCGGCAGCAGCAGGACAAAGCCACCCTCACCCGTATGCGCCAAAGCGGGTCCTGTCATGGCAGTGGTGATCCAGGCGACCCCGATCAGGAAACGTCGTGACGTCAGACACCGCCGACAACCGGCGCCATATTCCATCGACCGTCGCGCTGATCCGCTCGCCGCGCCAGATACCGATTGCCCCATCCCCCGATACACCTCGACCCATGGCCCCGGGGCATTTGATCTTAGTTTAAGTGTGGGATCAATCATGTCGCGGCGATGTCAGAACCAATGCCGCCGGCCCCTCAGCAGGAGCAACCTTCGCATGTAGCCATCACATCGCTGCCAGAAAATGCTATAACGCCAGTCGCACATGATGCGAGATTCGAACAGTCTGAAGGAGGCCCTGATGCTTCGGCTTTATGACTATTTGCCCTCTCAAAACGCCTGGAAAGTGCGACTCCTGCTGCATCATCTCCAACTGCCATATGAACAGATCAAGGTGTCGATATTCGAAGGCGACTCACGTACCGACGCCTTCCTGGCGATGAATCCTGCCGGTGCCACGCCGGTGCTTGAGGTAAAGCCGGGCCGGTTCCTGGCTGAATCGAATGCGATTCTTTGTTATCTCGCCGAAGGAACGCGCTACCTGCCGGTTGCACCGCTTGCACGAGCAGAGGTCCTGCAGTGGCTGTTCTTTGAGCAAAGTTATGTCGAACCACAGATTGGCAGTTTGCGCTATTGGACACTCACCGGCAAACTCGATCGACGCTCGCCGGATATGATCACGGCAAAACGAGATGCGTCTCTTCGTGCGCTGGCGGCGCTCGAACGCCATCTGAGCAAACACCATTTCCTGGCCGAGAACTGCTACACGATCGCGGATATGGCGGTCTATGCCTATGCGGCCTTGGCCGGCGAGGCCGGTATTGACCTCACGCCCTACCCGGCTTTTCGCGACTGGACCAAGCGGATTGAGGAACAACCAGGCTTTCTCGCTGAGCGGTTCGACTATTCAATTGATCCGCATGCGACGCGGGAACTGGGCTAAAGTCCGGATTGGAAATTTAATAACGAGGCGCATGACGGCAGCGCAAATGTGCCGGAAACCTGCGCCGACCTGCCTTCATCCCACCCGCTCAATGGCAACCGCCGTCGCCTCGCCGCCGCCGATGCACAACGAGGCAATGCCGCGTTTGAGGCCGTGATGCTGCAAGGCATGCAGCAGCGTCACGATGATGCGGGCACCAGTGGCGCCGATCGGATGACCAAGGGCGCAGGCACCGCCATTGATATTGATCTTCTCGGCCGGAATCGCGAGATCGCGCATCGCTGCCATGGGGACGGCGGCAAAGGCTTCGTTGATCTCGACGAGATCGACCTCGGGCATCGACCAGCCGGTTTTATCCAGCAGCTTGCGGATGGCGGGGATCGGTGCGGTGGTGAACCAGGCCGGATCCTGCGAATGGGTGGCATGGCCCTTGATCACTGCGAGGATGGGTAGTCCCTCCCGCTCCGCCACCGAGCGGCGGGTGAGAATGAGGGCCGCGGCACCATCGGCATTGGCCGAGGAACTGGCCGCCGTTACCGTGCCATCCTTGGCAAAGGCAGGCTTCAGTTGCGGGATCTTGTCCGGCGAGACCTTCATCGGGATCTCATCGCGCTCGACTTTGGCGCTGCCGCCTTTCACCGGCACGTCAATGGGCGCGATTTCCGCCGCAAAGACATTCTGCTCCACTGCCGCCCGCGCCCGGGTCAGCGTGCGGATGGCATATTCGTCCTGATCGCCGCGGGTGAACTGATAAGCCTGAGCCGTCGCCTCGCCAAAACTGCCCATCGGCCGACCGCCCTCATAGGCATCTTCGAGACCGTCCAGCATCAGATGATCGAAGATCTTGTCATGGCCGATGCGATAGCCACCGCGCGCCTTGCCGAGCAGATAGGGCGCATTGGTCATGCTCTCCATGCCACCGGTGACGACGATCTCTGCCGAACCCGCCAGCAGCAGATCATGACCCAGCATGGTCGCCTTCATGCCCGAGCCACAGACCTTGTTGACGGTGGTGGCGCCGGTTGCATCCGGCAGACCGGCACCGCGCAAGGCCTGACGCGCCGGGGCCTGGCCTTGTCCGGCCGGCAGCACGCAACCCATCAGCACTTCGTCGATCTTTTCCGGCGCGAGCCCGGCACGCTGCAAGGCAGCACGGATGACATGGGAACCAAGCTGCGGCGCCGTGATCGCCGAGAGATCGCCCTGGAAGCGACCGAGCGGTGTGCGGACGGCGGCGGCGATGACGACGGGGTCGATGGAATGATCGGTACTGGCCATGAAGATCTCCTTCGGCGGCGCATCTCGGGCCCGCATGACGAGCAATGAACCCATATCGGCGAGAAAGACACGATGCCGACAGGATCTTTATATGACAAGCATCATACTATATAGTGATCACCTGGCAACCCTTTCAACCGTGACGATTCAGCAACGGTCCAGATGCGTTACAGCAAAGAGCATAAGGCGGAGACCCGCCAGCAGATCCTGATCCAGGCAGCGCGGCACTTCCTGCAGGATGGCATTGCCGGGACCGGCATTGCCGGATTGATGGCGGAAGCCGGCCTCACCCATGGTGGCTTCTATGCCCATTTTGCCAGTAAGGATGATCTTGTTGCGGCGTCGATCGCCAGCGGCTTTGGCCATACCCGCGCTGCCCTTGCCAAAGAAGCCGCCAGCGGCGGGATTGAAGCCGTGATCCGGCTTTATCTCAGCGCCCGTCATCGCGATCTGCCGGCCAAAGGCTGCATTGCCGCCACCTTGAGCCCGGAGATTGCCCGCCTGCCGAAACCAGTACGGGACAGTTTCACGACCGAGGTCACGGCCTTGCTGCAGCTGATCGCCGATCTGTTGCCCGGCACATGGCGCAAGGCCCGCCGCGAGGCGACGGCGATCGCCCTTCTGACCGGCATGATGGGCAGCCTGCAATTGGCCCGTGCCGTCAGCGACCACGATCTCTCCGACCGCATCCTGGCACTGGGCATCGAGATGGCCTTGGCAGCGGCGCATTAGCTGCTGGCGATGAACATCAGCGAGACATCGCTGTTTTGTAGCACCTTGGCCGAGACGGCACCAAAGAACAGGCGCTCGCCGGGCCGCCGATTGACGCCCATGATGACGAGATTATAGCCACCGCGGCGTACTTCCCGCAGGATCGCCTCATCGGGCGGCAGATCAGCGCGGATGATGCTGGACATCTCTGTGCCATGACGCTCGGCCAAAGCGGTCAGGTCCTTAAGGAAAGCTTCTTCCTCGACCGATCCCAGGTCCAGATCGATGGCCCGAAGTGCGCTGACCGAGCGGATACGGGCCGCCCCACGTCGAGCCGGCCGCGGCGAGCTGTCGGATGCGGCCCTGCCCTGCTTTACATAGAGTGCCGTCAGCTTGGCCTGATTTGCCCGGGCAATGGCAATGGCAAATTCAGCGGCGCGGGTCGAGGCCGGACCACCGCTGACCGGCAACAGGATCTTGAAGCCGCTGGTCGACGGGCGGTCGTGATGATCGCCACGGGTGACCACGACTGCCAGTGGACCGACAAAACCGGTGGCGATCCGCGAGACATTGTCGTGAAATCCACTATCGGCACCGATCATCTCATCGAGACCGATCAACAACAGGTCATAGCCCTTGCCGGCTTCTTTGGCGACGGCGCGGTCGGCATCGCCCTGCTGAGCGTGCGCGGTTTTCACCGGCACCCGGTCGGGTCGGATCACCTCGCTTTTTTCCGTCTGATCCGCCGCTTTGTCGGCGCTGGCCTCGATGTCTTTTTGCAACATCTGTGACGCTGTCGCCGTATCGGACTGCCGTGTCCTCGTCGCATCAGCCGCCGGCATGTCGCTTTCCAGATGCAGAACCGTGGTCGGGATGCCACGCGCGCCAGCAACCACACCGGTCAGGCGCGACACGAAGCGCCCTGCAGGACTGTCATCCACCGCCAGCAACAGCCGCTCGACCTGCGGCAGGAAGCCCTTGGCATCAACTTCTTCGCGCTCCAACCGCGCCTGTTCTTCATCGCCCATCGGTAACCGCGCCAGCGCCCAACGCAGCATCGGCGGCATGGCGAGCGTGGTGATAATCGCCATGGCAACGACAACGGTATAAAGATTCTCGTTCAACAGCCCCATCGACAGGCCGATACTGGCAACGATCACCTCGGTCGAGCCGCGTGCATTCATGCCACAGGCCAAAGCCAGGCATTCAGCACGGCCGAGACCGCCGATCTTGCCACCGACAAAGGCGCCGGCAAATTTGCCGATGGTGGCAATCAGGATCACCATCGCCGTCAGGATCAGGAGATCCGGCTGACGCAGGACGCTCAGATCTGCCGACAATCCGGCGAGGCCGAAGAAGATTGGCGCGAACAAGGCGGTAATGAGACCACGCAGTTGATGATCAATATTGCGGGTCATGATCGGCGATTCACCGACCACAACACCGGCGACAAAGGCGCCCAGCACGGTATGCACGCCAATCGCCTGGGTGATCAATGCCATCCCCGTCATCAAGATCAGGATCAGGCTGATGATCGGCAATTCGCTGGTGAAATTATCATTGGTCCAGCGAATGAGATGGAAGACCAGGCGGCGGCCAAGCGTCAGGCTGATCGTCAGGAAGGCCAACGTCCCGATGATACTGCGGGCCAGCGATGCCGCATCAAGCGCGCCATGGCGCGCCAGACTGAAGATCACGGCGATGATGATCCAGCCGATCGTGTCATCAATGACAGCAGAGGCGAGAATGACCTGCCCGACATTGCGGCGCAGGAAATTCATCTCGCGCACCACCATGGCGACGATCTTGACCGAGGAGATCGACAAAGCGGTGCCCAACAGCAACGACACCATCAGGCGCTGTGCCGGATCGGGCAACAGATCCTGCGGCATCAGCTCGCCCAGGGCAAAGCCACAGATGAAGGGCAGCAAGATGCCGGCAACCGAGACGCTCAGCGCGGCCTTGCCGATACGGCGCACCAGTTTCAGATCCGTCTCCATGCCGGCCAATAGCAACAGCATCAGGATGCCGATCTGGGCAATGCCGTCGAGCATTGCCTTCTGCTCGGGTATTGGTGGAAAGAGGGCGCGCTGCGCCCCGGGAAAAATAAGGCCAAGGATCGAGGGACCCAACAGCATGCCAGCCAGCAACTGGCCGATCACCGTCGGCTGACCGATGCGCTGCATCAGCTCGCCCAGCAACCGGCCGACCAGGACGAGCGCCAGGACCTGCAGCATGAGAACCGCCTCGGAGGCCCCCTTGCCACCCTCACCGGCCAACCAGGCGATGCCCGGAACGAGGCAGAAAATGGCCATCAGGACCATCCGGGTGACTAACCGCCAGCCCCGATCGAAACTGAAATTATCTCCTGATATCAGCCACTTGCCAGCCATGATCATGATCCTGCATTCCCCGTTCCCCGGTTCAACCGGACCAGCTTGCGATCGCGCATCAGCAATGACCGCCGCCCGTGGATGTACCGCGCGAGTTCGGCAATAACAATCCCGTGCGCAAATTCGCCGCCGGTCGGGCGCAGTAATCAGGGAGCCCTGGCCGGTACAATGCCGGTTTGTCGCGCTTGGCGATCCAAAAAGGGCACCCTAGTATCGCTGAAGAGTGATCGGTTCCGAAACAAGCTGCCTGCTTCGGCCTGATCTGGGCGAATGCACACGCGGTTGGTTGATCCGGCACGTGCCAGTGACGGTTTCGAGGTGACGGATGATCTCACCCTTTGGCCTCTTCGGCCGCCTGATCAACCTGATCATTGGCGGGATCTGCCATTGATCATGACATTAGCGAACGCCATGTCCAGTGACAGACAGCGACGGCAAGCAATCACGCCTTGCCGTCCAAAACCGTGAACTGACCAGTCAATGCGTATTCTCGATATCCGTGAGCGCAGCATCGCTCTCTCTCGCTATGCCGATCCGGCGATCGGCACGGAGCCTCTGACCACCAGCCTGGTCGCGGTGGTGACTGACCAGCGGCGCGATGGCAAGCCGATCACTGGCTATGGCTTTGCCTCGATCGGTCGCTTTGCCCAATCCGGCCTGATCCGCGAGCGCTTTGCGCCGCGTCTAATTCAGGCCTCGGCAGCCGATCTCAGCACTGCCGCAGGTGACAATCTCGACCCGCATCGCTGCTGGCAGGTGATGATGCGCGGTGAGAAACCAGGCGGCCATGGCGAGCGCAGCGTCGCCGTCGGCACGCTCGACATGGCGATCTGGGACGCCGTGGCGAAGATCGCCGATCTGCCGCTCTATCAGTTTATTGCCCGGCAGCAAGGCATTGATCTGCCGGCCGCGCCAGACGTCGATCTCTATGCCTCCGGTGGCTATCCCTATCCGACAGATGATTTGGCACGGCTGCGCGGCGAGATCGGGTCCTTCCTCGATCAGGGCTATCGGCGGGTGAAGATCAAGATCGGTGCTGTCTCAACCGATCAGGATCTGCGTCGCATCGAGACGGTGCTGAAGCTGTTGCCGGCGCCAGATTGTCTGGCGGTCGACGCCATGAACCGCTATGACGCGGTGTCGGCAATTGCCATGGCTCGGCACCTGGCACCTTTGGACCTGATGTGGAGCGAGGATCTATGCGACCCGCTGGATTTCCTGACCCAGACCGCGATCGCCGGCCTGCATCCAGCACCTCTGGCCGCCGGTGAGGCCATGTTCGCGTTGGCCGAAGCGACGTTGCTGCTGCGCTATGGTGGCCTGCGCCCGGATCGCGACATCCTGCAGTTCGATCCGGTCCACGTCTATGGCCTCAGCCATTACCTGCAGATCGTCACCGCCGTCGAAGCCGCCGGCTGGTCGCGCAAGGCCTTCTGGCCGCATGGCGGACATCTCTTCTCGCTGCAGGTTGCAGCGGGGCTTGGGCTAGGCGGCAGCGAAATTAATCCGCAGGCCTTCCAACCGATCGCCGGTCTGGGTGATCAACAGGTCCTGAGCGCAGGGAGAGCCATTCCACCCGACTTGCCGGGAGTCGGTTTGGAATGCCGTGCGGAACTTTCCAGACTATTGACGACCCTGTAACGACGTTCTGTTGCCCAACCTGTTGCAGGACTGCCTATTCGGCGGCTGTCATCAACTTTTCCATCATGCGGCCGGGATCTGCCAGCAGCACCATAGCCTCGGCATGCGGCTGTGGCCGGCCGATCAGGAAACCTTGAGCCTGGTCGCAATGTTCGGACCGCAGCAGCGCCAGTTGCTGTTGCGTTTCGACACCTTCCGCCGTGACCGTGATGCGCAGCGAGCGGCCAAGGGCAATGACGGCGCGGACGATCGCCATGGAATCGCGGTTCTTCTCCATCTCCCAGATGAAACTGCGATCGATCTTGATCTTGTCGAAGGGGAAACGCTGCAGATAGCTCAAGCTGGAATAGCCGGTACCGAAGTCGTCCAGCGACAAGCGCACGCCAGCCGATTTCAACTCACTCAGGATAGATAAGACACGCTGGGTGTCATCGATCAGCACGCCTTCGGTGATTTCCAGCTCTAAGCGATGCGCCGGCAGGCCGGTCTCTTCCAGGACGCTCAGGATTTCGCGGGCAATGTCCGACTGACGGAATTGCACCGGTGACAGATTGACGGCGACGATGATATCGCTCGGCCAGGCCATCGCATCCTGACAGGCGCGCCGCAGAACCCAGGAGCCGAGCGGCGTGATCAGGCCGCATTCCTCGGCCAGCGGAATGAAATCGGCTGGCGAAACGAAGCCCCGTTCGGCGTGATTCCAGCGCACCAAAGCCTCGAAACCGCGCACCTTGACCCCCTGGCAATCGACCAGCGGCTGGTAATACAGGTCGAGTTGCTGATTGGCCAAAGCCTGGCGCAGATCGCGTTCCAGGTGGCGGCGCTCCTGCAGGCGTATATCCATTTCGGCTTCGAAGAAGCGGAAGGTGCCACGACCGGCCGCCTTGGCCCGATAGAGCGCGGTATCGGCGGCACGCAGCAATTCCTCATCATCTTCGCCATCGCCGGGAAAGAGCGAGATACCGATACTGGTGCCGATCACCAATTGATGGCCGGCGATCTCAAAGGGCTGGGCCAGCACCTTGACCAGTCGGTCGGCGAGGATCGCGGGACCGTCGGGATGGGCGACACCAACCTGGATGACGGCGAACTCGTCACCACTCAGGCGTGCCACCGTATCATCGGCACGGATGCTGTTGGCGAGACGCTGCCCCACCTGGCGCAGCAATTCATCGCCCACATCATGGCCGCTGATGTCGTTGATGTTCTTGAAGCGGTCGAGATCGAGGCACAAGACCGCCGCCGTCGCGGCGCCGCGCTTGCTGCGCGCCACCGCTTGGGCCAGGCGATCCTGGAACAGGGTGCGGTTGGGCAAACCGGTCAGCGCATCGTGATTGGCCATGTGACGGATGCGTTCTTCCGTCGCCCTGCGTTCGCTGATATCGCGCACCGCCACCACACGCAGGCGCCCGTCCTCGTCCTGCAGACGACGGCCGAGACATTCAACCGGGATCAAGCGGCCATCGGCATGGCGCAGATCAAGCTCGACCGCATGGCCGTCGAAGATATCGTTAGTGGCGGGATCGCTCGCCAGAACATCTTGTCCATCGCTCGTCGAGGCTGAGATCGCTTGCACGGCTTCCAGTAGGCACTTCACCTGAACCTGGCTGGCATCGGCCACCACTTCCAGGACGTGATGCCCGACCATCTGCTTGAGATCGAGACCCAGCATACTGCAGATCGCGGCATTGGCATC
>WNFM01269473.1_pt2 | contig 13011 bp, 10 predicted proteins | sample 5400271 | NCBI WGS metagenome assembly WNFM01 (sample SAMN13153352, study PRJNA577476) | soil metagenome | isolation source: 60 cm saprolite on Douglas fir-dominated hillslope | place: USA:California | collected 2013-09-17 | reverse complement strand
GTATAATAGAGTTATGCGAGTCCATTAAAAAGGGTTACGCCTGAAGGCTATCAAACAATGTGAAGTTTACAGGCAAAATGACGTATTTACATCGTCCTCTCTTTCTATCTGAGATAAGAGAGGTTCGGAGCACTTCCGAATTTAACCTAGCATATTTAGTCCAATCGATGGCTTGAACAAAGTCATTCTACTGCGCAGAAAGGAGTGTGTCTAAACTGAAACTTCAGCGTGAAAGGTGTGTCATACAGACGAATACAGGTACTGAAAAGTTAGTTGACCTGAGTTTTTGTGCTTTTATGATTTGATAGAGCCCAGTGAAAAAGGCTACTACTGCTCAGCACAGTTCATTTTTACGCTGATGTAAGTTATAATAGAGATAAGTGAGTCCGGCAAAAGGGTTACGTCTGCAAACGCACATAATGTGAAATTTGTCGACAAAATGACGTACTTTCATTATGCTCCCAAATTTTAATAGAGAGCTTTGGAGAACTTCCAAAATCTCTAGAGAAGGACTGCTGGACACGGATGTCCAGTAGATTGGAAGTCGAGCCAACACTTGATAGTGTTTGGTGTTTTCATTTACGTCAGACAGTATTTACTCCAAAGGAGGACTCTCCATGATTCTTGAGCAAGGTGAAGTCATTGATGAAATCATCACCAAAATCCGTGCCGGGCGCATAACCCGCCGGACGTTCCTTGAGCGTGCCGTTGCCGTCGGCTTGAGCAGCACCGCAGCCGTCTCGCTGCTGGAAGCCTGCGGTGGCACGAGCAACAGTTCCACCGGCAATGGGCAAACCGTCAACATTAATTATATTGAACGTGACACCAATGGCGTCTACGCAGGACTGGTGAGCAAGTTTAATGCGCAAAATAATGGTGTCCACGTCACCTACAACAGTAATGCACCACAGGATACCGGGCAGCTCCTGACGATCCTCACGACCATGCTACGCGCCCGCGGTAGCTCCTACGATGTCTTTCCAATGGATATCATCTGGCCGGCTGAGTTTGGGGCCAATGGCTGGACGGTTCCCCTGGATAGTAAGTGGCCAGCCAGTGATCGGGCGAATTATCTGCCAGGACCTTTGGCAGGCTGTACCTACAACGGCAAGTTGTGGGCGGCACCGGACCGCACCGATGCTGGGCTGATCTACTACCGCACAGATATTATCTCAACACCTCCAAATACCTGGGATGAACTGACGACTATGGCCAAGGCGGCCGCCCCGTCCAAGGCGAAGTATGGCTATATCTGGCAGGGGGCACAGTACGAGGGGCTCGTCTGTGACTTTACCGAGGTCCTCTACGGCTATGGCGGTTCCGTGCTAGATCCTAACAATCCCAAGAGTATCACCGTCAATAGCCCAGAAGGTGTAGCAGCCTTGACGCTGATGGCCAGTTGGGTGGGCACGATCTCGCCATCGGCGGTGACCACCTACATGGAAGAGAGCAGTCGTTCAGCCTGGCAGGACGGAGACTCGGCCTTCATGCGCAACTGGCCCTATGCCTATGCGCTGGGCAATGACCCGTCGACCTCCAAGGTTGCTAAAAAGTTCGATGTCCATCCCATGCTCTATGGTGGCAGCAATACCACCGGCCACTCAAGCCTGGGCGGCTGGCAATATGGCATCAATGCCTTCTCCAAGAACCCTGACGCGGCCTGGAAGTTTATCCAGTACAATCTCAGCCTCCCCACGCAGAAAACCCTCGCTTTGCAGTTGTCGCTGACAATGACGCACAAGAGCATCTACACGGACCCCGAGGTGCTAGCTAAGAATCCGTTCTTCAGCAGATTGTTTCCCGTGTTCCAGACCGCGCAGCCGCGCCCGGTCTCTCCTTTCTACCCAGACATCTCGAACGCCATTCAGGTGCGAGTCCATAATGCACTTACCAAGCAAAGCACTCCTGCAGCTGCTTTGAGTGCGCTGCAGTCTGATTTGCAGGCCATCGTGAACAGGTAGTACGATGTAGTGCGTAGCTAGTAGTGGAGTATCTGTACGGATACTCCACTGTATGAGATACATTTGGTAGAGCAGCCATCTGTGTATCTATCTGTTCTTAATCGGGGGGTTGTCTTGCATGCCATTGCACAATGCAGTTACGCTTGCAGGACACTCTCGATGTGGATAGCGATCGAAAGGAATACGTGCATATGGCAACACAAGCAGTAGAAGTAGCCACCAAAAGGAAAGGGCTGGGTCTGCGAGAACGCCTGGATGTGGGAAGTGGCTTCACACCGTACTTCCTGGTACTCCCTACCATCATCGTGATTGTGGCGGTAGCAGGCTTTCCCATCGTCAATTCCCTTTGGCAGAGCCTGCAATCTAATCCTCTCAGCCCTAGCTCAAATTTTGTTGGATTGCAAAACTATGCTCAGGTATTAGGGAGTAGCGAGTTCCGTACAGCGATTGGCGTGACATTCGGCTTCACGATCATCGCCGTGGCCCTGGAGACGCTCTTTGGTCTGGGAATTGCCCTCCTCATCAATGCCACGTTTCCAGGTCGTGGCCTGGTACGGGCCTCTATTCTTGTCCCTTGGGCCTTTCCCACAGTTATCTCCGCGCAGATATGGTTTCTGATGTACAATGACCGTACAGGCATTGTCAGCTACATCCTCCAGCGGATTCACGTACTGCCAGCAGGTGGTACATTATTGCAGACGAGTAATGGCATTGTTCTTGCTTCCATCATCACCGACGTCTGGAAAACGACGCCTTTTATGGCCCTCTTGCTCCTGGCCGGTCTTCAGGTCATCCCCCATGAATTGTATGAAGCGGCAGGCGTAGATGGGAGTACGCGATGGCAGTCATTCTGGAGGATTACCTTGCCCATGCTCACCGGGCCGCTGCTCATCGCCTTACTCTTCCGCACGCTCGCTTCCCTGGGCGTGTTCGATCTGCTCTACATACTGGGCGGCAACCAGGTGGAAAGCATGGCATCGTTCTCGTATAATTTCATGTTTACACGTTCCACCTTCGACTTTGCTGCTGGAGTGACAGCCTCAATGATACTCTTTTTTACCGGAATTATCGTTGCGTTGCTCTTTGTCTTGTGGATGCGTGTAGCGCAACGGTAGGGTGTCGATCTAGCCGTCCCTGGAAAGGAAGGAGATGTATTATGGCAGTTAAGGAGCAGGTTTCTCAAAGTGCAAGAGCGAGCGAGAGCACTGCGAAAGCGGGAGGGCGCATACCATGGGGCAAGATAGGTCGCTATACCGCTGTAGTGCTGATTGTGTTCGTCGCATTGGCTCCTCTTTACTGGTCAATTGCGACGGCAGTCAAGAGTGGACTCGAACTGAACGCTTCACCGCCCACCCTTTTTCCCCATACTTTCAGCCTGGAGAACTTCCAAACCGATCTTTCACTGTCCACTTTTACCCATGATCTGCTCAACAGCACGATCATCGCAGCCGTCACCACACTTTTGGCACTGCTCGTTGGCATACTATGCGCCTATGCTATTGCGCGTACGAAGTTCCGCGGCAAAGCCATCGTGCTGGGGATCACGTTGTCGGTGGCCTTGTTACCCTTTATCGCGATGGTCGGGCCGCTCTTCGTGGTTTTCACTGGCCCGATTCCGGTCTACAACACGTACATTGCCCTGATTATCCCCGACCTCGTAATCACCCTACCCATTACAGTCTGGTTCATGACTTCGTTCTTCCGCGAGCTGCCACCAGACCTGGAAGAGGCAGCCCGGGTGGATGGAGCCTCGCGTTTGCGCGCCCTGTGGGAAATAATTGTGCCACTCACAGCCCCTGGGGTCTTCGCGGCGGCTATTCTCACGTTCATCGCTGTCTATAACGACTTCATCTTCGGTTTGACATTGACGACCGATGAAAGTGCACAGCCGATCACCGTCGGGGTCTCACGCTTCGCCGGCGAACATACCATCCCCTGGGGCGAAATTGCCGCCGCCGCCGTGATTGTGACCATTCCGCTTGCGATTTTGGTGCTGATTTTACAGCGCCGGATCGTTTCTGGCCTGACCGCCGGAGCAGTAAAGGGGTAACGTGGGAGAATTGGACGCGGTACGTCGCGCGTCCAATTCATCTCGACTCGCCGGGAGCACAACGCTAGGGGAATCTTTTTGTCGATGCTTGAATACGTTGATCCCTTTATCGGGACCGATGGAAGAGGGAACTGCCTCTGTGGTCCCTATCTCCCTTACAGTTTGGTCCGCCTGGGCCCAGACACACTTCCTCCTCAACCTACTAATGGTTACAGCAGTACCGCCCCGATCATCTACTTCAGCCATACCCATGTGAGTGGTACAGGGGGGGGGAGTCGCTACGGCAATATTGGAGTGATGCCTTTCACAGGGCGGCCTCGATTTACGGTCGAGGCCAGTGAACGCAGCCAGGAAACGGCCAGTCCAGGCTACTATACGACTACGCTGACGTCGTCGGGGGTGCGGGTGGAACTCACCAGTACGCCAAGAGTGGGTGTGCATCGTTACCATTTCCCCCACGATACGCAGGCCAATGTCCTCATCAATGTTGGCGCAATTATTCGTCCTGCGACCATCGAACGGGAACTGGGAGCGGTGATTGGAGGATTCGTCGAGTGGATTTCCGATCACGAGCTTGTGGGACGCGCTGATTGTCAGGGGGGATGGGGCCATCGTTTCCCTTACTCGGTCTACTTTTATGCCCAATTTTCACTGCCCGCTGCACAGCGGATCGTGGCCAATGGGGCAGGTATCCTTGACGGCTCTGTCGCGACGGCAACCCATTGCCAGGCCGTCGCGAGCTTTGGTCAACAGCAGGCAGTCGAGGTGCGCGTGGGTATCTCGTATGTGAGCCTTGCCAAAGCGCGAGCCAGTGTCACTCGTGAAGCACAGGACAAAACGTTTGAGACGATTCACGCGGAGGCCAGGACGACGTGGGCGCATGCGCTGAGCCGAATTTGGGTGGAGGGAGGCACGGACGAGCAAACAACGCTCTTCTACACTCTGTTCACGCGCCTGCTCTGCATGCCAAGCGATCTGGGGATCGACGATGAATATCCTTCCTGGCACTCCGGGGTGCGACAGTTCACTGATATGTACTGTCTGTGGGATAGCGTGCGCAATGCCAATGCATTGCTGAGCCTCTTTGATCCACAAATGGAGGTGGCGCTGCTCAATAGTCTGCTTGACATTGCCGATCATGTCGGGTGGCTCCCGGATGCCTGGATTGCGGGACATGCCGCACAGATGCAAGGTGGGAGTTCAGCCGATGTCCTGTTTTGCGAAGCCGCACTCAAAGGCCTGTCTGGCATCAACTACGAGAAGGCGCTGGGCTATATGCGCAAGAATAACGAGGTCGCCTCTCCTGATCCCTGGCGCTATGGCAGATATCTGGCGGACTATCGCGATCTGGGCTATGTCTCGACGAATGTGAAAACAGCCTGTGTCTCGCGCCACCTGGAGTATAGTTACCAGGATTGGTGCATCGGCAGGCTGGCTGAACATCTCGGCCATCACACCATGGCTCAAACCTATTACAAGAATGCCCAAAAGCTCTGGAATCTCTGGCGTGCTGATCTCCACGCCTTTGCGCCACGCAGCCCCACTGGTGCCTGGATCAGCCCCTTTGATCCGAACGATGTCGGGGGCCCGTTCGATCCCTACTTCTATGAAGCAGCCAGCTGCCACTGGTCGTTTCAAACATTTCATGATTTCGCCGGGTTGATCGAGCGACATGGGGGAAGGGAAGCCTTTCTACAGCACCTTGATGCTTTCTTCGATGAAGGACGTTATTGGTCGAAAGAGATCATGCTGCATGTGCCGTATCTCTATCATTATGTGAGCAGACCGGACAAATCATCCGAGCGTGTGCGCGCGCTCAGGGAGCAATATTTCCACACAAGGCGCGATGGACTCAGCGACAATGAGGATATGGGATGCCAAAGTACCTGGTACATCTGCTCGGCACTGGGCCTCTATCCAATCATGGGGCAGGACCTGTATATGCTTGTGGCTCCCATCTTCACGCGTACAGAGATTGCCCTGGGCTCAAGCGGTAACTCCCTGATCATCGAGGCGCCCGAAGCAGGGGAGGAGTGTCTCTACGTGAAAGCCGTGACGCTGAATGGCAAACCGCTGCACCGTTCATGGCTTCGCCATCATGAACTCGCCCAGGGAGCCGTCCTTCGCTTCACCTTAGACACGACTCCTGGAGACTGGGGGACTCGAGAGATACCACCGTCATTCATGCAGGCAACTGATCGCTAGGGCAACGTTTGCACCTTTCCAAGGAGGATGCACAGACATATGGGGCGGGCTACCCGCATGACATCTGTCCAGGATTGCCCGGCAATTCCGGAGGCTGTTGATACCACTGACTACTGACGGAGGCGAACTGAATGACCGAATCCTTCATCACCCTGGGAGCCTTGCGCTCCTCCACACGCGAAGGGCGTACCCTTATCCTCGACTACGGCGGCCCGCGCGTCGCGATCACGGTCCTGACCGATCGCATGATCCGGGTGCGGCTGGCACCTGATGGAGCATTCGCTGCCCACCGCTCCTGGGCGGTCGCGCGGGCGGACGATGCATTCCCGGAGGCAATGTTTGAGATTGAGAAGTCGGGCCACGCGCTCTTGCTGCGAACGGCCTCCCTCACAGTACGGATCGAACGCGACCGGGGAAGCCTCTCCTTCATAGATGCGCAGAGGCAGCCGTTTTGCGCCGACGAGGTGGGCATGCAGTGGAGCCAGGCCGCATCGGGGCCACGCCGGGTCGCCTGTGCCAAGCGCATCGAGGCCGGCGAGCACTTCTTTGGCTTCGGTGAGCGCACAGGGCACCTCGACAAGCTCGGGTGCCAACTGATCAACTGGACGACCGATCCGACCCACGGCCACGGACCAGGCACCGACCCGCTCTACCTTGCCATCCCAGTCTTCCTGGCGCTCCGGCCCGGTCTGGCCTACGGTGTCTTCTTCAATAACACGTGGCGCAGCCGCTTCGACATTGGGGCGGGGCGTCCCGGCGTTTGGCTGATGGAAGCCGAGGGTGGCGAGCTCGACTACTACATGGTTTACGGCCCGCCGCCGGAGCAAGTGAGCGAGGGCTTGGGCGCACTGCTGGGGACTATGTCGCTGCCACCGCGCTGGGCGCTGGGCTATCACCAGAGCCGCTGGGGCCATGCAACGGAGTCGATGGTGCGCGAGCTGACGGCCGAGTTTCGCACGCGCGATATCCCCTGCGACGCGATTCACCTGGACATCGACTACATGGACGGCTACCGCGTCTTTACCTGGGATCCGAAGGGCTTCCCCAATCCACAGGCGCTGCTCGGCGACCTGCGCCGCGATGGCTTCCACAGCGTGACGATTGTCGACCCCGGCGTAAAGAACGATCCCGATTACCAGGTCTACCAGGCAGGGTTAGAGCGCGACGTGTTCATCCACCGAGCCGACGGCGCGGTGTTTCACGGCTACGTCTGGCCCGATGACGCAGTCTTCGCCGATTACACGCAGCCGGAGATACGTGAGTGGTGGGGTGACAGGCAGAAGGCGCTCGTGGACGTCGGCGTCAGCGGCATCTGGAACGATATGAACGAGCCGACGGTGTTCGAGCGCCCTTTTAGCCAGGGGGTGGGCCAGGTCGGGACGATCGATCTCGACGCCATCCAGGGTCCGGAAGGCGAGCGAACGACCCACGCCGAGGTGCATAACCTCTACGGCTATGGCATGGCACGAGCCTCGTATGAGGGGCTGCGGCGATATCTCAGCGACGAACGGCCTTTTGTGCTCACACGCTCCGGCTTCGCTGGCGTACAGCGCTGGAGCGCTTGCTGGATGGGTGACAACGACTCCTGGTGGGAGCACCTGGAGTTAGCGATGCCGCAGCTCATGAACATGGGCCTGTCGGGTGTGCCCTTCGTCGGCACCGACATTGGCGGTTTCTCTGGCAATGCCAGCGGCGAGCTGTTCGCCCGCTGGATGCAATTCGGTGCCCTCTCGCCTTTCTGCCGTGGCCACTCGGAGATCGGCACCCAGCGCCACGAGCCATGGGTCTTCGGCCCGCACGTCGAGACCATTTGCCGCGAGTTCCTGCGGTTGCGCTACCGGCTGCTTCCCTACCTCTACACGCTCTTCTGGGAGGCGTCGCGGCGCGGGATCCCCGTGCTGCGGCCGTTGCTCTATCACTTCCCGGACGACCCGGTCACCTACCCACTCCACGACCAGGTGCTGCTGGGGTCACAGCTTATGGCGGCGCCGATGTACCACCCTGGCAGTGAGCATCGCCACGTCTACCTACCGGCGGGCGCCTGGTACGACTGGTGGACCGAAGAACTGCTCTCCGGACCGGCTCATCTACTGGCGTACGCGCCGCTGGAGCGCATGCCGCTCTACGTCCGCGCGGGGGCGATCATCCCCAGCGGGCCAGACCTGCACTACGCCGACGAGCGCCCGCTCGACCCGCTGACGCTGGACCTCTACCCAGACAAAGGGACGTTCACGCTCTACGAGGATGATGGCCACAGCTTCGAGTACGAGCAGGGCCAGTTCTGTACAACGAGCTACACGTTGCGCCGGACGGAAGATCGGCTGGTTTTCGAGATCGGCGCGCGCGAAGGCGCTTATGTTCCGCCAGCGCGCCAGCTCCTGATCAGGGTTCATGCTGTGGACGAGCATGCGGCCCAAGGGCATCCCGGCGCGAGCTATGATTCAACTGGTCGGCTTCTGACGCTCCAGGTCGACGATGACGGCAACGCGCGGACGTTGAGCTTTAAAATAAGCATCTAGTCTTGCCTTTCATGGTCGGCGAGTGTGCAATAGGGAAGGCGCCGAGAGAAGGACTGGAGGCCCTTAAGTTGACCGACTCGACATGCCACGTTCACCCTCACCCCCGGCTTGCGGGCTGAAACAAGAGAGGGTCGCAGAATGCCATCGCGAATGTTGTGTAGAAAAAGCTGGCAAATGAACTGAAGGGTGGTCAGATGTTGAATGAAGGGGGGAAACTTGACGTGAATCCTGGGAATCGTGTCTTGCATCGCCTGGGAAATCCTCTCCACATCTGATATACTTGGACTGAGAGTTGTAAATTGAGTTCCCTTTGTGAAAGACTTGTGGACAGCACACACGATGACGCGACCTTCTCGTGAACTTGATGTGTCACCGCTACGGCTACGACACATTCGCTGGATCGGCGGCGGAAGCGGGGCGGGCAAGTCAACCGTCGCGCGCCTTCTCGCGGCGAACCATGGACTTCGTTTCTACAGCACCGATGACAGGCAGTCGGCACACACCGCCCGCTCAAACCCTGCCGACCATCCCTTGCTCCACGCTTTCCTTGCTATGACTATGGACGAGCGATGGGCGAAGTGGACGCCAGAGGAGATGTTTCGCACGTTTCACGGGTTCCACGGTGAAGGATTCGAACTTCTCCTGGAGGATCTTTTGGACCTTCCAACTGATCTGCCAATCTTGGTGGAGGGGTACAAGTTGCTGCCTCGCCTCATCGCTCCATTGCTGAGTCGACCCGATCAGGCGGTGTGGCTGATTCCTACTCCTGAGTTTCGGCGTGCTGCCCTGGCAAGCAGGGGATCGACATGGAGCATAGCGGGGCGGACAAGCGACCCGGAGACGGCCCTGGCCAACTTACTTGCGCGTGATGCGCTCTATACGCAAGAGGTGTTCAGACAAGCTGTGGCTTTGCAGCTCACCACCATCGAGGTCAACGGAAGCGCAAGTGTCGATGAGTTGGCGACGCGTGTTGCCCAAAGCCTCGGCATCAGGCGGTGGTGATGTCGCCGCCTGATGCCGACCTGACAAAAGGGAGGCCGATTTACAAGGTGTCGATGGAGGGAAAGCGGAGGTATTCGTCCTCAACGTGACAAGAGCGTCATCGATGAGCTGTACTGCTTGCTCAGCTCCTGAACTTGTCGGTAATAGGTACCATCATTCTCGATGCGGACTCTATAGCGGACCATCATCACTTCGGGCAGTGCGAGCGGCAGCTTTGTCGTGGCGTAGGAGAGCGCGAGGCGGTTGTTTTGCGACCAGGCGATCAAGATCTCGTGCATCTTTTCGGCAAGCAGAGCGACTTGAAAGCTGACGTACGCCTGGGCCTGCCATAAACAGGAGGGGGTAGATCACAACTTGAAAATTGCGCAAATTACTTCGATCTCGTCGTACTATTATAAGTATCGATTGTAGAACATTTTCTCTAACCCACAAAACGATAGGGGATAGAGTGGGAGTAGCTAAGAGCTATGTTATCGACATTGATAAAGGGAGACGAAAGGGTCTGTCAGTCGTTTGTTGACGGAAAAGAAACACCTTGAGGCTGACTTCTCCGTCCTCGGCTGCCCAAGACGCCACCGAGGAAGCCAGCTGCCATATTCAGGACAAAGGTGACCAGTGCCCTCAGAACAGGACTCCCAAAGCCCAGGCTTAAGAAGCAGAGGATGAAACCAACGACCAAGCCCACGAGTAAGCCATGTAGAAGAGCCTCTCTTCCTACTGTACGTGCGACCCATACGGCACCACCAAATGTCAACAAGAGGAGCAGAATGTATGTGCTCCAAGCAGAGACATGAATGGCAATCTGAGCTTGATCCGGTTGGCTCCATACATGGGTGGCGAGCACAAGCAAAACCGTATTGAGGATGACGACCAGGATAATGACCAGAACACCAGTCAGCAAGACCCGACCCCAGTTCATCTGCAAGAATTGGGCTTTCATTATCACACCTCCTGTTTGATCGAGCTGGTGTGAGTAGGGCGAAACGCCCTACTTGCGGGGATGCCCACAACCCCCAGTGTTTTGTAGAGAAGGAGTAGTGGCATAACAGAAAAACACGCGGGTGGGTCCCCTTTTTCGTTATCAAGATTATATCACCTGGGTCACTGGTTGAGTATCAAAGATGAGGTAAGTGGTACCCATTTAAATTGCCAAAAACAGGCACAGGATGCTGATCGAAACGATGCATCATGGCTAATGGCTTATGCCAATCTTCACTGTAAGAAAGTTAATAACAAGTCCAATTCCCCACCTGGAGCTCAGACGTTCATGAGAGCATAGTGATGCCAGACACTATAGGGGAAATCACCACTCTGTCAGACATGTCATTTGATTAAAAGGCTCTTATTGTCGTATAGCGCTGCGTGTGCCACTGATCCGCAAGGCCTGGGAGGCGAAAGCCCTACGAGTGGATCGAGTTCAGTTGGTAGAGGTGCAGGTCAATCAGCTGGGCAGTACCGCCTTGGACATCCAGGCTCATCCCGTCACTCGACAACCGCGGGAAGATCTGGTCGGTGAGCACTGCGCGACCGTCGTTGCCGAATACCTCGACCGACGAACGGTCGACGAGGAAGCGCAGTTTGAGTAGGTGCCGGTCAATGAGTCCCAGCGGCGCTTCAGTGCAGGTGGCGAAGTTCGGGTCGAACGATGCGTCCCCGGACCGAGTGCGGTCCAGGTACAGCGAAGCCAGTCGTACATCATAACCGAGGGTAGTCTGCTGCCCGCTACCGGTGCGAAGTTGGAAGACGACCTGGGTGGTGCTGCCGATGTCAATGGTGGTATCGATCTCGTAGCTAGTGCCATGCTGTCCAGTTAGCACGTTACTACCCGGATGCAGAGTTTGAGCCTGAATTGCCACTGGCTGATAGCGGAGCTGATTGAGCTCCCGTACTGGCTGCTGGACTAGCTGCAGCCCCTCAGTAGTCGAGATCAGGCTGAGCTCACGTGGCACAGTCATTGCACCACGCCAAGGGCTGGTGGGAATCACCTGGGCGTAGTCCCAGTTGTTCATCCAACCGAGGTAGACCCATCGGCCATCGGGGAAGTTGTTCCATAACTGCGAGGCGTAGAAGTCCTTGCCCCAGTCGACACGCCGTGCGTCGGTCTCGGGGACGAACTGGAAGCCGTCGAAGCGACCGACGTAGTATCGGGTGCCGCTTAGGCTGAGCACCCACATCACCTGCGCCGGGTTGCCGTCCACCGCCAATGGGAATATATCCGGCATGTCGGTGTAGACACCGTTCAGGGTGCTTTCATAGGTCCAGTGTATGAGGTCGGATGAGGAGTAGAAGTTGACCTCCCCGCCGTCCATGATCATCACCCAACGGTGAGTAGGGGTATACCAGAAAACCTTGGGGTCGCGGAAGTCCTTGATCCCGGGGTTTGGGATGACGGGGTTACCGGCGTACTTAGTCCATGTGCGGCCACGGTCATGGCTGTAGGCAATGGCTTGGGACTCCAGGCCATTCTTGTGATAGGTGAAGATCGCGACGAGACCGCTGCCCTGCGGGAAGAAACCGCTAGTGTTGTGCTCGTCGACGACGACACTGCCGGAGAAGATGTTGCCCTTGTCGTCGGGGGAGAGTGCGATCGGGAGCTGCTTCCAATGCACGAGGTCTCGACTGACGGCGTGACCCCACACAACCGGATCCCAGTGCAGGGCCTCCGGATTGCACTGGAAAAACATGTGATACTCGCCCTGGTAGTAGACAAGACCGTTGGGATCATTCATCCAGCTAACGGATGGAGTGAAGTGGTACTGTGGCCGATACGGCTGGTCGTAGCTGACCGAACTCACGCTATGTTCGGAATTAAAACTGCTTCCCTGAGACATCGTCACCTCTCTCGTTCTATGGACAAATCTTCCTTTACTTTCATAACATATGTGTGAGTTCTTGCAACCCCGCTGAACGAAGCATCGCTGTTCTCTCAAACAAAAAGAAGCTGCTTATACAGAATATAAACGCAGGGATGAGATTTTACCAAATCACCGATCCTTCTGGTCAGCCGCTGCGTCCGTTTCGGACCGAGTACCAGGCTGAGAGGGCAGAGTACCGTGCTCTGGCCTCTACGCCCGTCAATCAGAGGCCGCACTCACCCAGGATACCTTTCCGCCAACGCTTGGGACTTGGGAAAATCATCCATCAAGCAAGAAGGAATGGGCCATCTCAAGGGCCGTGGAGCACGTGTTGCCTTCGCACCTATTCCCCAGGCAAGGATGAAGCCTCCACCTCAAGCAGCAGCCCCTCGTTCCCGCGAAGATGTACTTCTGATAAC
>WNFM01257830.1_pt4 | contig 13011 bp, 11 predicted proteins | sample 5400271 | NCBI WGS metagenome assembly WNFM01 (sample SAMN13153352, study PRJNA577476) | soil metagenome | isolation source: 60 cm saprolite on Douglas fir-dominated hillslope | place: USA:California | collected 2013-09-17 | reverse complement strand
CACACTTCCACTCGCACCTCAGCGAGAACAGCTATGCCCCTTTCGTCATAGATCTCACCTCCTCGGAGAATGGGGAGAGGGGGTAGTTTGGCTCTTTTCTAAATTGATGCTTTTCTGCAATCAATCTTCTCGCTAAGGGACTAACCTCAGGTGCGCTTCCTCCGCGCCGTGCCAAGCGCCTTCGATACCGTCGCCGGAGCTTTGGATGCGACAACCAGAAGAAGCCGGGATGGGTCCGCACGCCAATGACGGCGTCATTGCCCGCCGGAGTGCAGGATGCCGCGCTCGCCAAGACGCTCCTCGGCACGTTCGTCGAGCCCGAGGATGTCGCCGCCACCGTGGCCTTGCTCTGCTCGCCCGCCGCCCGCCGCATCACCCCGGACAGATCGTCCGGGTAGATGCGGGGCAACTGGTGTAACTAGCGCGAGCCCGCGAGCTCGTATTTATACAAATTCGGTATAAATACAGATTTGTATATCCGCGCGCGTCGATGGCAGGCTCGGCGCGGGATGCGAACTTCTTCGCGTGTGGCATAGTGTGCCAGGCTCGATCCCATGGAACCTGTCGTTCACCAACCCGATCCCAGCAGGAGCTCCGAGGGGCGCTACGAGTACGACGTGTGTGTCGTCGGGGGCTGCGGCCACGTCGGTCTTCCGCTGGCACTCACCTTCGCGGATCATGGCTTGAAGGTCGCGATCTACGACATCAACGAGGCGTCGGTGGGGACGGTCCGCGGCGGCCGGATGCCATTTCGCGAGACCGGCGCCGAGGAGCTGTTGGGGCGTGTGCAGGCTGGGCAGAATCCGCTGCACCTCTCGTCCACGCCCGAAGGTGTGCCGCTGTCGCGATGCGTCGTGGTGGTCATCGGCACGCCGGTCGACGAACATCTCAATCCGACGTTCCATACCATGCGTCGCTTCTTCGGCCGTCTGGTTCCTCATCTCCGCGACGGACAGTGCGTGATTCTGCGGAGCACGGTGTACCCCGGGTCCACTGAGAAGATACGCGACTATCTTCGGGCCGCGGGGCTGGACGTCCACGTGGCCTACTGCCCGGAACGGGTGGCGGAAGGAAAGGCGCTCGAGGAGTTGAGAACGCTGCCCCAGATCATTTCGGGCTGCGACGGGGAGGCGGAGCGGGTGGCGGGGGAGCTCTTCAACCACATCGCGCCGACGCTGGTCCGGCTCACGCCGACCGAGGCGGAGCTCACCAAAGTGTTCGCGAATGCCTGGCGGTATATCCAGTTTGCGACGGCGAATCAGTTCCTCATGATCGCCACGGACTACGGCGTCGATTTCTACCGGATCTACGACGCGCTCACCCGCGACTATCCGCGAATGGCCGCGCTGCCGAAGGGTGGATTCGCCGCCGGGCCCTGCCTGCTGAAGGACACGATGCAGCTGGCCGCAGCGACGGCGAATACCTTCGCGCTGGGCCACGCGGCAATGCTGATCAACGAAGGGCTGCCGAACTTCGTGGTCCGACAGCTCAAGGAACGCCACGACCTGTCAACGCTGCGCGCAAGGCCGGGAGCGACGACATCCGCGAGTCGCTCTCTTACAAGTTGCGCAAGATCCTCGAGTACGAAGCGGCGCAGGTGTTCTGCACCGATCCGCATGTCCCGGACGAGTCACTGACCCCGATCGACGACGTGATCGCCCACTCGGATCTGCTCATCGTGGCTGCTCCCCATGTGGAGTACCGCGATCTCCATTTCCGTGAAGGACAGTTGGTCGTCGACATTTGGAACACCTACGGGAAAGGGACCATGCTGGCAGGAGATGCCTCGCTGCCGAATCCGTGGGCTGCAAGTGCCGTCGCCGGCGACGGCTAACGGCGGCTGGGTAACGACTCTTAGGACCCTGCACAGGTGATGAACATCCGGAAGGAAACCTACGCACGCCCCTCATCCGCCCTTCGGGCACCTTCTCCCACAGGGAGAAGGCTCTCACGAATCCGTCCCTCTCCCACCGGGAGAGGGTGGCGCGAAGCGCCGGGTGAGGGGTCGTGACTTGTGCAGAGGTTCACTGATGGACAAGGCAACCAACTCTCAGCTCGATGAATTGGCGCTTCAGCGTCTGTACGACCTCCGTTTCTCCGCGGAGGAGCGGGCGGCGAATCAACTCCTTTGGAGCGTCCTTTGTAAGAGCTACCTCTCGCGCCTCGTTCCGCGCGATGCCACCGTCGTCGATGTCGGTGCCGGCAGTTGCGGTTTCATCAACTACATCGATGCTCGGAGGCGGATCGCCGTCGACCTCGACCCGGGCGTACGCGAACGGGCCGCGCCAAGCGTCGAGACTCACGTCGCGGACATCGTCTCGCTTCCCGACCTGCTCGGCGCCGCCAGCGTCGATCTGGCCTTCGCCTCCAACGTCTTCGAGCACCTTCCGAGCGCGGGAGAGCTCCTTCGCGTTCTCGCCGCGATCCGCGCCATCCTCCGCCCGGGTGGGACGCTGGTCATTCTCCAGCCTAACGCTCGATTCGTAGGCGGACGATTCTGGGACTTTCTCGATCACACGTTGCCCCTGTCTGAGCGTGGGATGCAGGAGGCTCTGGCGGTGGCAGGGTTTCGCACGCTGTCGTGCAAGCCACGCTTCCTCCCGTACACGACGAAGAGCGGGATGAAGAAACCGGCCTGGCTGCTGCGGCTCTATCTCGCCCTACCGCTGGCACAGCGGATTTTTGGCGAACAGATGCTCATCGTTGCCGCGTCTACGACTGTTTCGCAGCCTTAGACTAGGGAGCCTCCGCACAGGTCACGACCCCTCACGGATGTCGGTGGGGTTGGTGAAGGCGAGAGAGAGTCAGTGATCAGCTGCTGGTTGCCAGTTGCTTACCGCGGTCACCGGCACAGATAGCAACTGACGGATGACAGCGACAACTGCAACTGCCGCACCCGTTTACTGTCAGTTCACGTTCCTACCACTACGATCCGCGTCATGAAGCTAAGCACGATTCGAGTCATCTTCACAGCTGCGTTTGCTACCCTCACCACCCTCGGCGTCTCAGCCGCCGAGTACAAAGTCACCATGCAGCCGCTTCCGCACGAAGGGGCCACCAGCATCGGCATGGACTACATCGCCTTCGATCCGTCCACGGGATTCGTCTGGGCACCTGCCGGCAACACTGCTGCAGTCGACGTCGTTGACCCGGCCACCGGGACGGTCAAACAGATCACCGGATTCAAGACCGTGGAAATGGGAACCGGCGAGCGCAAGCGGATTGCCGGCCCCAGCTCGGCGACGGTCGGTGCAGGCGTTGTCTATGTCGGCAACCGCGGAGACTCCAGCGTTTGCGCCTTCGACTCCAAGACCTTCGCCAAGGGCGTCTGTCATCAGTTCGACTCCATGCCGGATGGGATTCTCTACGTCGCGGCCACGAAGGAAGTGTGGGTGACCACACCCCGTGACAAGTCCGTCCGCATTCTCGACGCCGGAACCCTCGCCGAGAAGAGCAAGCTCACGTTCGATGGCGGCCCGGAAGGCTTCGCCGTCGACGGCAAGCGCGGGCGCTTCTATACGAATCTCGAGGACAAGGATGTCACCCTGGCCATCGACCTTCACTCCCACAAGACCGTGGCGACGTGGCCGTCGACGTGCGGCAAAGACGGCCCCCACGGCCTGCGCGTGGACGAGGGGAGCGGTCACCTCTTCGTCGCCTGCAGCGCCCGCGCTGAGGTGCTCGATGCCGGCCACGATGGTGCCGTGCTCTCGTCGATCGACACCGGCGACGGCGTCGATGACATCGACTATGCGCCGGCGACGCACACGCTCTATGTCGGCGCGTCGAGGGCGGGACAGCTGATCGTCGCCGCCGACGACTCGCACGGCAAGCTCTCACTCGTAGCGAAAGTGCCGACGCACGAGGGCGCACGCAATCCGGCCGTCACGAGCAAGGGAACGGTCTACCTGGCGCACTCCGGGTTCGGCAACCTGCTCGATCTCGTCGTTGCGACGCCAGTGAAGTAGGTCTCGACCCACTGGTTCACGCGGAGACGCGGAGGATGCTGAGGTTCAACGGTGGACCTTGCTCTTCTTTGCGTCTCCGCGTCTGCATTGGATACATACGGTCACCGATGCGGTGACCGTATTCGGGTGGTGCGAGAATCAGACGACTTCCAAACTGCCGGCTGATCAACTGGCCGACTGCCTGTACGCAGCCGCATAGCGCTTCGCCGCGGCGGGATCCTCGCTGACCTTGCGGATCGCAGTGGCGAATGACTGCTCCGTGAGCCCTTGCTCCTGGAGCAGGCGATGGGCATCACTGGGCTGCTTCTTGATCTGCGCGCCGAGGGTGCCTAGCTGCTCAGGCGATAGCGTCGACGCGTTGGAAGCCGTGGCGGAGGACGTCACGCCCGTCGGGGTCGAGCTGGTCGCTCCAAGCCCATGGTCGGCTTTGCAGCCGGCCGCTAGCAGGAGCATCGTGGTTGCGAGAGCGATGATTGAGCTCTTCATGGTCAGTGGTCCTTTCCTTTCTTCTTCTCGTCCTGAGGTTTCCCCGGCGGCGGTCCGGCCTGACCGCGACCGTTAGCCTGCGCGGCTGGCTGTGGCGGAGGAGCAGCGACAACTGCCTGTGGAGGAGGTCCTCCACCATGACCGTGTTGTTGAGGAGGTGGAGGAGGCGGTGGCGCGAAGTTGGGCTGTGCGACCACCTTGGGCTGTTCCACCGCCCGAGGCTGCGCGACCTCATGATGCTGTTCAACATGACGTTCAACGGCCCGAGGTGGTGCGAACTCCTGCGGCCCTGACTCGATATGCCGGCCGCCGCGGGGCTCCATTACTTGCGGTGGTGGCGCCACGAACGTTCGTGGTCCGGCGACGTGCTCGTGGCCATTACCAAGGCCATGTCGACTCTCGATTGCAGTCTGGGGCGGTGGGGCATGCTGAATTTCCGTGGGCGGATTGAAGGTTCTGAATTGTTCCGGTGCCGCTCCACGCCCATGACGCCCCTCGCCTCCGCGAGCCGCGGTGAAGTTGGACTGTGCGGGCGCGACGGCGGCGCCTCCGACGGGAACCATGTGGCCTCCGCGCTCGCGGAAGTTCTGCGGTGTCTGCGCGACGGGGAATCCGGTTGGTGGAACATACGTGCCGCGGGTCGCTTCCCGTTCGGCCCTCGTCGTTTGTGCCAGCTCGCGACGTGCCTGTCCGGGGTTCGACACGACCGCACCCGAGCCACGCTCGCCGAGGAGTCGTGTCACTTGCGGTGACGGGGCTGCGACCGGGGCGCCGGCGGGTGCGGCCAGCGGCTGCTGGAAGCCGCTGCCCGGTGCGACGCCTGAGGCAATGCGGGTCCGAACGACCGGCGGGACGAAGGTTGTGGCATCGATCGGGCTGACGTAGTTCTGCGCGACTGGAGCGAACGCCGTGCGGCCCGTGTACACCTGCGGGACGGGGTCGATCTGGGGGACCACGTTGTAGGTCAGCAGTCGCTGACTGGTGATCTGCACGAGCGCGTACCCACTGAGGCCGCCGACGCGCTGGTCATACACATACTGTGCGAAGTCGGGCTGCCCGAAGTCACTGACCAGCAGTGCGGGCGGCGCGTATCTCAGCAGCTCCACGGTCTGCCATGGCTCGACGTCTCCGAGATCGAGCTGGACGACCAATCGTCCCACGCGATCATATGGAACGCCGAGGTCACAGACGTCAGCGACAGCGACCGGCATGTCGATCAGCGCGAACGGATCGAGGAGCTCGCGCTCGCAGTATCTCCGTACGCCGATGGGAACGTAGTCGGACTCGAATGCCACGTCGTAGTAGTCCGGCTCGTAGTACCGCGGCTCGTAGTAGTGTCTGCGATAGGTCCTCGGCGCGGAGACGACGTCACCGCCGTAGGTCTGGAGCTGACGCTCCATGACGGTGACGAGCTGATCGCCGGCGACGCCATCACTCACCTGGGTCCCTACCCACTGGACGAAGTCAGGCCTCCGCCCGCTGCCGTAAACGAGCGCGACGGGGGCGTAGCGGAAGACATCGATGAACCCTTCAGGTGACACCTGTGCCTGATCCATATAGGCAGTCAGGCTCGCGACCTGATCGGTTTGGACGCCGCGAACGGCGCACACATCCGAGACCGCGAGTGGCATCGCCACGTAGGCCAGGGTGTCATCAGCAGGGTTGAGTGTTGTTGTATTGAATGCTCGAGCCTTCAGCGGCACGAGCACCGTCAGAAACAAGGTCAGCAGGGCTAGCTTTCTCATAGGTCTCACCTGTTATTTGAAGTGAGAGTGCAAGATGAGGGCCGGGGTGATGGGTGAGGTGAACTGCTCAGGTCGCGCTGGTGCGAGCAACGGAAGGTTACGCTTGTGCCCCCGTTCGAACGCGCCCAGTAGTGGTCTCCAGCGAGGGGATTTCCTTCATGATGTATCATCCGTAACCGATCGTCTCAGAGAGAGAGAGTCATCGATCTTGTACGCCAGTAGCTACAACCTGCTGCTCGTCGCGGCCTCGCTGCTTGTGGCGATTCTCGCCTCCTACACAGCGCTGGATATGGCTGGGCGGATCACCACGGCGCAGGGGAGTGCTGCCCGCTGGTGGTTAGCTGGCGGAGCGTCGGCGATGGGAGTCGGCATCTGGTCGATGCACTTCATCGGCATGCTGGCGTTCAGTCTGCCCATTCCCCTTGGCTACGACCCCACGATCACACTGCTCTCGCTGCTGATCGCCATTGCATCGTCGGTCTTTGCGTTGTGGCTGGTCTGTCAGGAGAATCTGCCATGGTCGCGGCTGTTTTTCGGAGCGATCCTGATGGGGCTTGGTATCGCCTCGATGCATTACACAGGCATGGCGGCGATGCGCATGCTCCCGCTGATCCACTACATTCCATCTCTCTTCATTCTCTCCATCGTCATCGCCGTCGTCGCTTCGGGTGCAGCGTTATGGATCGCCTTTCACCTGCGGCGCCCGGGGTCGCGGGTCTATCGGTACCGTGCGGCCGCCGGTGTCGTCATGGGTTTTGCCATCGTCGGGATGCATTACACCGGCATGGCGGCCGCACAGTTTTCGATCGGGAGTCTCTGCGGTGCGGCAAAGGGAGGAGTCAACACGGGGTGGCTGGCGCTCGTAGTCATCATTGTCACGATGGCGATCCTCGCCATCGCGCTGATCATCTCGGTGCTGGACATGCGCCTGGAGTCGCGTACGTCGAAGCTGGCGGTCTCGCTGGCAGAGGCCAATGAGGAACTGACGCACCTGGCGCTGCACGACAATCTGACCAAACTGCCGAATCGCGCTCTTTTGGAAGAGCGTCTCAGGCACGCCATCGGCGGCGCCGATCGTGAGAAGCGGCGGTTTGCCCTGATGTTTCTGGACTTGGACGGATTCAAGGCCGTCAATGATGCCTACGGTCACAGCGTGGGCGACTTGCTGCTGATCGAAGTGGCGCAGCGTGTTGAGCCGAGGATCCGGATCCAGGACACGATCGCCAGAGTGGGTGGAGACGAGTTCGTGTTTCTCGGAAGCATTGATGATCCGGGAGATGCAGCCACGCTTGCCGACAAACTCCTGACGATCATCCGGGAGCCATTTCACATCGCCGGTCATGAGTTGCGCATGTCGGCGAGCATCGGCATCGTCATGTACCCCGGCAATGGCGCGAATCAGCATGAGCTTCTGACCAACGCCGACGCAGCCATGTACCACGCCAAGTCGCTCGGGCGCGACTCCTTCTGTTTTTTTGAGGCGTCGATGAACGCTGACGTCCAGGCGCATCTTGAATTGATGCAGGACTTGCGTCGGGCCATGGATCGCCACGAACTGATCCTCCACTACCAACCGAAGTTCGAGGCCCCGAATGGTCCGGCCATCGGCGCGGAAGCGCTGTTGCGATGGATGCATCCAACCCGCGGTCTCATTCAGCCCGACGAGTTCATCCCTCTGGCCGAAAAGACGGGATTGATTGTGCCGATCGGCGAATGGGTGCTGGACGAGGCCTGCCGGCAGATGAGGGAGTGGCACCACGCCGGACGCCACGACTGGACGATGGCGGTCAATCTCTCTCCGGTCCAGTTCGGGCATCCGGCTCTGATTCAGACCGTCAAGGCCACGCTCGATCGCCACAGGCTGATTCCCCATTGCCTGACCCTGGAGATCACGGAGTCAACGGCGATGCGGGATGCCGACGCCAGCGTGGTCATCCTCCAGCAGCTTTACGAGATGGGCGTCCGGATCGCCATCGACGATTTCGGCACCGGATACTCGAGCTTGCTCTATCTCAAGCGTTTGCCGGCCAGTGAGCTGAAGATCGATCGTGGGTTTGTCAGCAACCTCGAGCACGGCTCCGAGGACCGCGCGATTGTCTCCGCGATCGTGGCCCTGGGCCAGACGCTGGATCTCAAGATCGTTGCGGAAGGCGTTGAGACGGAAGGGCAGCGGGCGTTTCTCGCCGAGATGGGTTGCGACTCACTGCAGGGCTTCCTGTTCGGAAAGCCAATGCCGCCAGTCCAGTTTCTCGAGGCCCTGGCGCATCGCGAAGGCCTTCGTCCGGCGATGGGGCTCGACGGCCTCACACCATCCCCGGCGACGGATTGATTCGTTGGCGCTAGTCGACAATCTCCCGAATCTCGGGCGCTTCAGTCTCGAAGTGGAATCGAGGGATATGCGGCGATCGGTCACGCCCGTCGCACGATCGTCTTCCGCGGATGCTTCTCGATCACGCGCGACTTCAGCGCGGCGTCGGCCACGTGAGTGTAGATCTCCGTCGTCACGATGCTGCGGTGGCCGAGAAGGCGCTGGACGTAGCGGATGTCGACGCCTTCCTTGAGAAGGTACGTCGCGACGGAGTGGCGGAACATGTGCGGGGTCACTCGCCGTGAGAGCACGACGTGCTCGCCGAGCTTTCGGATCAATCGGCGGATGAACTGGGGCGAGGCGGCCCCGCCGCGGGAGTTCACCAGGAACGGCGGTCCGGCGTGGCCGCGCTTCGTGCGGGCGCTGAGGTAGGCGATCATCAGATCGCGGATGTCGGAGTCGGGGATGTAGACGCGGCGCTGGCGGTCGCCTTTGCCCGTGATCGTGATGACGCCCGCGGTCAGGTCGATGTCTTCATCCCGCAGGGCGGCCAGCTCGGCGACTCGGACCCCCGTCGCGAACAGCAACTCCGCCGCCACGCGTGTCGAGAGTTGAACGAAGTCGCCGTTGGCCGGCGCTTGGTCGAGCAGCGCGAGTGATGTGCTCCGACAATTTCCGCACGCTCCCGCAATGTTGAATGAAGGACTCGCAGGCTTTCACGATCCGCACGCCGCACCACCCCCGTCAGCTTTGTTGCGGGTGACGGTACGTGAAATCCGCCCGGACCGCGGACGGATATCGATACCTCCGTCGCGGTTTGCCGGGCCTCAGCTGGTCGCCGCGGTGCGGGACGCAGTGGCACCTGGCCCTCGTAGACCGGTTAGCAACGCCAGGAAGACGGCCCGGATCTCGGCAACGGAAAACGGATCGTCCTTGCCTGCTCGGTGTGCCATGAGGCGGTCGCGGATCATCCCTTCGGTGGCACCGAGGATGGCGGAGGCCATCGCTTCGTCGCTCAAGTCGACGCTGAAGGTGCCGTCCTTCTTGCCCCTCTGAATCAGAAGACGGATCAGACTCGCGAATTCGATGAAACCCTGCGACAGGATGATCTCGGAGGACTCGCCGCGTACACACCGCCCTTCCAGCAGAAGAAGGAAGGCGAGGTCGGGATCACGGCCGAAGGCATCCGTGACACGTTCCAGCACGCCGGCCAGAGCCTCGCGGGCGTCCGTCGCCCCCATGACTACCTGTTGAATCTCGGGCGTGAGCGTCTGCCAGCATGTGTTGAAGATCGCTTCCAGCAGCCCCGTTTTGGTGTGGTAGTAGCGCGCCAGTTGCGATTCGGAGGTCCCGGCCTCGCGGGCGATCGAGGCAGTCGACGTCCGCTCGAAACCATGCTGCGCAAAGAGCATCTTGGCGGCAGCCAGGAGTCTCTGCCTGGAGGTCTGGGTACTGTCGTTGTCCAGGCTGACCACATCCGCATCGTAGTGTGATGGCCATCACTTCGTCAATGTGGTTGATCGGAACCAGGTAGCGTCACCACCTAACTCCGCGCCTGAGTCGGGCATCATGTTTGCTCTTCGGGTACGTCGCTACCATTTGAGGGTGTATCACTACTGCTTATTGGTCTTATGAGGTCCTGGCGGAAACTAACGCAGCTGTCATTGGTCATTGCGTCGTGGTTGCTTGTTCCGGCGATCGCGGCCGGTCAATCGCTGGGATCGCCTCCCTATGGAGCGAGCGTTGGCAGCGGCACCCTTTCGGCTGCCACTCCGAAAGTGTCGTTCTCCGATGGCCCGTTCATCATCCCCAACCCCTCGGCACAGACCAGCATCCTGAACCTCGCGGTCTCTGTGCCCACGACGCCGACATGCACGAGCACGCCAAAACTGCCTGGAGCGCCCCTCAGTACGAGTCAGTGCGACTTCTTCACGCTGACAACCGCGGCTTCGGTGCTGGCGGCCACGAACAACATTCAGTTCACCGTGACTTGGCTGGATGCGAACAATCCCATCGATCAATCGGAGTTCGATCTCTTTGTATACGACTCCGGTGGCAACGTCATCGCGTCAGCGTTCTCCGGGAATGCCTCGCCGCGCATGGCCTCGCTCCCCGTTCCGTCTGACGGCACGCAGTACACCGTCCAGGTGGTCCCCTTCAACCCGCAGGGGTTCAGCTACACGGCCACGGTCCAACTGGTGCCGAAGCCGGCGTTCACACCGCCGCCCCCAAACGCGGGTGCCGCACGCTTCCAGACCTACCTGTCGCCTGCCGGCCTTGGTGAGAACGCGGGCGAGCCTTCCATCGGCATCGACTGGATGGCGAAAGATCCGACGCTCAAACACGGCACAGTGAATCAGGGAGGGGTGAGCTTCTTCCAGTCGGGCCCCAACACGTTGCGTGTCAGCTTTGACGACTGCTCGTCGCCGGCCACGCATCAGTGGGACGACGTTTCCACTCCCCTGGTACAACAGTTCGTTCTTTCCGATCCGATCGGCTTCGTCGATTCAACGACGGGGCGCGTCTTCTCGGTCGACCTGATCGGAGGCGAGGGCAACAGCTTCATGGCTTACTCGGACAATGACGGCACCTCCTGGACTCCGGCTCAGGGCGGAGGCATCCCGGGCGGACCGGACCACGAGACTCTCGGCGGCGGCGCGTACGCATCCTCGCCGGCGAACCCTGGCGTCTATTCGAACGCGATCTATTACTGCGGCCAGGACATCGCACCCGAAGCGCAGTGCTCGGTCAGCCTCGATGGCGGTCTGACCTTCGGACCGGGCGTGCCGATTTATCAGACCACCCAATGTGCTGCGAACGGCAGTATTCACGGTCATGTGAAAGTCGGACCGGACGGCACGGCCTATGTGCCCTCGGGATCCTGCTCGGCCGGTCCAGGCGTGGCCTTCACCCAGGACAACGGCGTGACCTGGAACTTCTCGGCGGTTCCGAATTCGACCGACTCGCAGAACCTCGATCCTTCCGTCGCCATCGACGCTGCAAACAACGTCTACCTGATCTGGCTCGATGGAAGAACCAACCATCCTTACGTCTCCGTGTCGACCGATCACGCCGCAACGTGGAGCACGCCGTTTGACGTCGGCGCCACCTTCAACATCCAGAATGCCGACTTCGTGATCTCCACGGCAGGCGACTCAGGCCGCGCCGCGGTCGGCTTTGTCGGCACTACGGTGGCCGGCAATCCCCAGAGCGCCAACTTCGCCGGCGTGTGGCATCTCTACATCGCCAGTTCCTTCGATACCGGCAAAAGCTGGACGACCCTCGACGTGACTCCGAGCGATCCAGTGCAGCTCGGCTGCATCTGGACTTCCGGTGGCAGCAATCCGTGCCGCAATCTCCTCGACTTCAACGACATGAGGGTCGATAGTCAGGGCCGGCTGGAGGTGGCCTTTGCCAAAGGCTGCCTCGCTTCGGCGAACTGCAGCGCGGCGACCGCTACGCTTCATGGACCTCCGTACGCCGAATCGGAGGCCTCGAAGGCTGTCATCGCACGGCAGTCCGGCGGCCTGCGCATGTTTGCAGCATACGACCCGCCGCTCGTCGGCCCGCCCGCTTCGCCGAAAGTCGATGGGGCCAACACCGATCCAGTCACCGGCCAGATCACTCTGAGTTGGGAAGTGCCTGACAACGGTGGCGCGGCGATCACGAAGTACAACGTCTATCGCGGCACGTCGTCAGGGAATGAAGTGCTCTATGCCGCCGTGGATGCATCACGGACGACCTTTGCCGACACTACAGTCACGCCAAAAACCACCTACTACTATTACGTCCCCGCGGCCAATGGCTCCGGAACGAGCGGTCACTGTTCCGAGGTCGCGTCGGCCGCCGCGATCGCATCGACGCAGAGCCCCTGCACACTACCCGGCGTCACCATCGGTACCAGCCCCGCTGGCAATCAGGCCGACGCGCCGGCCACCGTCGCCGGTGAGCACGTCATCGGTGGTGTTCACCGTTCAGGTCTCGAACCTCTCTCAACTTCCGCAACTCCAGCCGAACTCGGAATGGGCTGTCCACTTCAACGTCCAGGACACGAACGGCGTTCTCCACACGATGTTCGTCGAGGCGGATACGAATGATGTCACCGCGCCCAACGGCAAGTTCGGCTACGGCTACGTGAGTGGGTCGACGGAAGCGGGCGAAGGCTCGACCGGAGTGACGGGCGCGTTCAACTTCAATACAAACTCGATCATCATCATTCTCGACACGTCGAAGCCGATTCAGTTCGCTCCGGCCATCGGCTCCAGCGATCTCCCATTCACGGTCCACCTCGGCTCGGGCAGTCAGTTGAACGCCATGTCTGCGAAGACGACGTTGCTCCTTGGCGCGCAGCCCGGTGGAATCGGAGGCGGCCTGCTGGAGACCGTCGACAGCACGAACTCAGGCGCCTACACGCTCCATGGCAATGGCTTCTGCCGTCCCGACGGACCGGTGTTCGCGGTGATCCAGGCCCAGCCGAACGTCGGCTGCCAGCCGCTGACAGTCG
>WNFM01074025.1_pt2 | contig 13013 bp, 12 predicted proteins | sample 5400271 | NCBI WGS metagenome assembly WNFM01 (sample SAMN13153352, study PRJNA577476) | soil metagenome | isolation source: 60 cm saprolite on Douglas fir-dominated hillslope | place: USA:California | collected 2013-09-17 | reverse complement strand
CAATACGCGCGAGGGAGCGCTCATTCGCAACCCCCAGCCCCAGCCCATCGGCATCGCCTGGCCGAAGCGATCGGCCACGAGCGGCGGCATTTCGACGATCGGACCGGCCGGCGTCTCCCGCACGTGCGGTCCCCGCGGAGACGACACACTCCCGACGATCCGCACGGGCGCGATGCTCGCATCGACGGTGAAGCCCTGCCGCACCAGCACCTCGAGTGCCCAGTCACTCCGCCGGTTGATCGACCACTCCGGCGCGCGAAACACTGCGATCGCCGGCGCGCCCGCGGCCTCGAGCGCGCGGACGCTCTCGGTCAGGTCGGCGGCGAACGTCGTGCGATCGAGCTCGTAGACCCTCCGGTGCCAGAAGCTATGCGATCCCACCTCGTGGCCGGCCGCCAGGATCGCCGCGACGAGCTCCGGGTACTGCTCGGCGACCCAGCCGACGATAAAGAACGTCCCCGTGATGCCGGCCGCGTCGAGATCATCGAGTAACAGCCGTGTTGTCCGTTCGACACGACTGGGAAGCCGCAACCAGGTTTCAGGCTCCAGCGCCGGTACACCGCAGATGTGAAACCACTCCTCAACATCGACGGTCAGCGCATTCAGCACGGCGCGGTCCCGCGCCTACGCCGGTTTGGCGTTGCGGCTGGCCTCGATGAAGGCCGCGATGGTGTCCACCGACTGCAGGACCTTGGTGCCGGTCTCCTGATCGGCGATCGTCACGCCGAACGCCCGCTCGAGCTCGAGCACGATCTCCAGCACGTCGATGGAGTCCAGTCCGAGGCCTTCACCGAAAAGGGACATGCTGTCTCCGATCTCCTCCGGCAGCAGGGGCAGACGGAGGCTTCGGACGAGCGCCTGTTTGATTTCGGCGTGGAGCGCGCTACTCATGTCTCATTGAATTGTTGAATTGCTACGTCAGTCCCCCATCGACCGCAATGACCTGGCCGGTGACGTACGACGATGCCCCGGAGGCCAGAAACGCGACCACCTGGGCAACCTCCACCGGCGTTCCTACTCGTCCAGCCGCGACCGCAGTCAGCGCCCGTGTCCTGGCCGCGGCCGGCATCGCGGCCAGCATGTCAGTCTCGATCATTCCGGGAGACACCGCGTTGACCAGCACGCCGTGGCCCGCCAGTTCGCGCGCGAGCGCGCGCGTGAGGCCGACGAGTCCGGCTTTGGAGGCGGCATAGTTGGCCTGTCCGGGCAAAGGGACCGTCGCACTGGGCGACGTGATGTTGACGATCCGGCCCCATCGTCTCAGCAGCATGCCCCGCACCACGGCGCGGGTGCAATGATACGCGCCGTCGAGATTCGTGCGAAGGACCGTCTCCCACCGGGGTGTGTCCATCATCACGATGTGCGCGTCGCGCGTGACCGCCGCGTTGTTCACCAGCACGTCGATCGGACCCACGTGACTCGCGACGGAATCAAAAAACCCGGCGATGGATCGCTCGTCGGCGACGTCGCAGTGGCCTGCCCAGATCCGCTGCCCGCGAGCCTCGGCCTCCCGTTCGACCGCGCGCGCGGACTCCTCGCCGGTACGGTAAGTGATCGCCACCGCCGCACCGCGCTCGGCCAGCAATTGAGCGATGGCGCGGCCGATGCCGCGCGAGCCGCCGGTCACGACGGCCACCCGTCCGGAGAGGTCGAGGTCAGCTGTCACACGAACAGGCCGAAGCGAAACTCGCTTCGTATGGTAACACTAGTCTTTTCCGAGGGGCTTTGCCCCTCGGACTCCCCAACACGCTCTCTCGCGCGCCGCTTCGCCGGCGCGCTCCGTTTCCACCTCCGCCAAGGCTTCGGTGGACGCGCCGAAGCGCCTTCGGCGCGAAGGCGGGCGCGTGGCTCACTCGCTGCCGCTCGTTCGCTGACCGCCCGGTCAGCCGCGTCGCGGTTTGTGAGATACGTTCTAACATTCCGTCGATCACGTCAGGCGCCCACCCGCAGGACGGCGCTGACAAGCGCTCCACCGGACGCGACGCTGTTGACCAGCACCAACGGCCCCGGCGCGGGCTCTGCACGGCGCGCGATTCGCAGTCCGGCGCACGCCGAATCGAGATGATCGAGACCGGCGATCGGAGGCACGAACCCGCTCTGTCCGCACAAGAGGGCCGCCACACACGCGGCCGCCCCGGCCGCGCCCGACTCTCCCAGCGCGCCTTTGATCGAGGTGACGATCGCCCGACGCCCGCCGAACAACGATTGGAGCGCCGACGCTTCCACGCCATCGAGCGCCGTCGAGTTGGCCGACGCATACACCACGTCCACCTCTTCGGGGCGGACGCCGGCCTGTGCGAGCGCCTCGGCCATGACGCGCGCCAGCGGCTCGGGCCGATCGGGCCATTGGTTCAGGCGCACGGACGCGCCGCCCGCAGCCACTCCCAAGAGACTGCCACGGATGTTCGCCGCTCGCGCACGCGCGCCGTCCCTGCGTTCGAGTAAGAGCGCGAACCCGCCTTCGCCCGTCACGAAGCCGTTTCGTGTGGCGTCGAAAGGCCGGCTCCCTTCAGGCCCGCCATTGGCGTGCGAGAGCGCCCCGAAGCGATCGTGCACGCAGTAGAACACGCGATACACCGCGTCCACGCCGCCGGCAATCATCGCCCGTGCCCGGCCGCGGCGCAGGATGTCAGAGGCGTGCACGATCGCGGCGAGCCCTGAGGCTTCCTTCTGGCTGACCGTGGCGTTCGGCCCTCGCAGCTTCATCTCCAGCCCCGCGAGGCTCGCGGCGATGTTTGCAACGGTTGCGTTGAAGATCAGGGCGGGCGCGCCGACGGGTCCCATCGCGAACAGACCGCGCAGGAATTCCTCAGTCGGTTGTCCGCCTGCCGTGTAGGTGCCGAGCACGATTCCCAGTTCGTCGTCAGGCACCTCTCCGTACGGCACGGCCCCATCGTCCAGCGTTTGCATGGCGAGCGCGACGGCGTACTGACCGGCGGCATCCATGCGGCGCAGCTTCAGCGGTGGAATCCAGCGCGTGGCGTCGAAATCCGCCACAGACGCGGCGCAGTGCGCGCGGCAGCCGCTGGTGTCGAAGGCGGTCACGGGAGCGACGGCGTGACGGCCCGCGAGGAGCGCATCGCGGAACGCACCCGGAGAGGTGCCGAACGGGGACACGAGGCCGACGCCGGTGACGACGATCCCGGTGGACACGCGCGCGTACGTTACCATTGGCATCGATGGGGGAGCAACGGCGCCGCGCGTTGGCCACTCAGCTTCTGGTGTGCACGATCGCCGTCGGATGTGGCAGCCTCTTGCTCCGCGCCGCCGTACTTGAAGCCCCGCAGGCTCCCGATCTGTTCGATCAGATCTACGCCAGGGGCCGGCCCCTTCAGGCATCACTGCGGACGGTGACGGCCGCGTTCACGGAGACGACCACCTCATCGCTCCTCTCCCGCCCGCTGGTGGCGCGGGGGACGCTGGCGGTGGAGCGGCCGTCGAGAATCGTGCTGCGGTACTCCACACCGGACGCGCGCATCCTGCTGATCGATCAGAACAAGATGACGCTCGTCTGGCCGTCGCGAGCCGTTCGCCAGCAGACCGATGTGGCGGCGGCATTGAAGCGCGTCGAGAAATACTTCCTCGACAAGTCCCCGGACGAGCTGCGCCGCAGCTTCGACGTCACCGCGACCGACGCGACCGACCGCACGGGAGCCTGGCGGATCACGATGACCCCGCGACGCAAGCAGATTCAGCAGGGCATTACCACGCTCGATCTCTGGATCGATCGAACGTCGCTGCTGCTGGCGGCGATGCGCATGACGTTTCCGAACGCGGATACGAAACTGATGGTGTTCGAGAACGTCGTCGTGAATGGTCCCGTGGATCCGTCGCTCTTCTCGGTGATCGATCCGCCAAAGTGAGGACGGGCGGTTCTGCTGGCTCGCCAGCCGGTCACGGGTACGGGGGCCGGGTCAGGTCAGGTTCCGCTGCCACTCAATCGACGCCGCCGCTCCCGCGACGGACTGCGCGGGGTCGCCGAGATCGTATTCCGCGACGTAGTGTCGCGGGTCCATCATCCGCTGTGTGCGCCACAGAGCCTTCATCAGGAACAGGGCGTTGCGCGGCTGGACCTGCCGCAGCCATTCCCAGACGCTCTTCCGTCCGCCCAGGTTGAGCACGGAACGCCGCCACGTTTCGCAATAGAGCTCGAAAAACCGCTCGGGGCCGAGCGCGGGCTCCCACAGCAGGTGGTGCATGTCGAAATCCGCCCACTTGCGCGCCGCCAGACGGGGTCGCATGTCTTCGAAGTACGCCGTGCCTGGCAGCGGCGTCAGGATTGTGAACCCCGCCTGGTGCAGGCGGTTCCTGTCCACGAAGTCCCATAACCGCTTGAAGTCGGCCTCCATCCATGCGGGGTCGATCACGAAGTTCCCGGTGACGCCGAATCCCAGCCCGCGAGCGACCTCGATCGCCTGTTCCGTCTGGCCGACGGTCGCGTCTTTGGCCAGTCCCTTCAACCCGTCGTCGGTCGCCGCCTCGAGCCCGAAAAAAATGTCGAACTCACGCGCAATTGGGCGCCACGCCTCGAGCAGCTCAGGATGGCGCGCGACGGTATCCACACGGCTCTGCGCCAGGACCCAGGACTTCCGGACTCCTCGTTTCCGGAGCGCGAGCGCGAGCTCAAGGCTTCGGGCAGGGTGATACCAGAACAGATCGTCGGCAATGAACACGTCGTCGCCGACGTGCTCGAAGTCATCGCACACCGATCCTATGGATCGCTCCCGTACGGATCGCGCGTGCAGCTGCCAGATTGAACAGAACGAACATCGGAAGGGGCAGCCGCGCGCCGTTTCCACCAGCCACGTCGGGCGGTGCGCCAGACAGGCATAGTCTTTCCGCCACCGATCGACGTGCTGCCGGGATGGTCTGGGAACGCTGTCGAGTATGAACACGTCGTCGTCGGGAGCGGTGCGTACCCACGCACCATCCGCGCCGCGGATCGCGACGCCGGCCACCGAGGACCACGGCCGGCCCGCGTCGAGGGCCTCGACGAGTCGAGGCACCGCGCGCTCGCCGTCGTCGAGCACGATCGCGTCAATTGCGGCGCCGGCGAAGGGCGCCGGATAGGCGGCCGCGGTGTGGCCGCCGATGACCACCGGTACTTGGGATGAGACGCGCCGGATTCGGGCGACGAGATCGAGCACGTTCTCGGTCTCGAGGGCGTGCATGGCCGCAACTCCGACAAAGGCCGGACGCTGCTCGAGGTAGTACTCGACCGGACGACCGAAGCGAAGATCGACGAGCGTGACGTCGTGCCCGCGGGATTCGAGCGCGGCCGCGATGTACTCCATCCCGAGCGGCTCGATGCGAAAGAACGGGCCGAGACCGAACCGCTCGTTGCCAGGCACTGGACGCAGCAGCAACACACGCATGGATCGAGTCGGCAGGTTAGCACACAAGATGTTATACTCCCGCCCCGCCACCCGGGTTGCCGTCAGGAACCTCGTGCTCTCACCGATCCAGTTCATCGTCACATGGGCCCACCGCCGCCGGTCACTGGTCTTGTGGGGATCGGCGATCGTCGTCCTCCTGTCGGGATTCGGTCTGAGACGGCTCTCCTTCGACGCCGACGTCCTCAGCCTCTTGCCGCGCGACGGCGAAGCCATTCCGGCCTTTCGCACGTTCCTGCAGCGGTTCGGATCTCTCGATCAGCTCTTCGTCGTCTTCACCGCGCCGGAGGGGCACGCCATCGCCGAATACTCGGCCGATGTTGACCGCTGGGTGGCGCAACTCCGGGGATCGCCGGAGATCGAATGGGTGGACCCGGGGACGGCAGGACCGGATCGGGACTGGGCATGGCTCGCGGAGCGCCAGCTGCTGTTGCTGCGGGGGAGCGCCCTCGAGACTGCGCTGTCACGGCTGGAGCCCCATGGCATGGCCGCTGCGCTGGGCTCGACCCGCGAGCTGCTCACGATGCCGTCGCCGGCCGTCGCGGCGATGGTGAGCCAGGACCCGCTCGATCTGCTCGGCCTGCTCCGCCAGCAACTCGGAGGGCAGCGCGCGGGAATCTCCGTGGGCCTGGCCGAAGGCGGATACATCAGCGCCGATGGCCGCCACCGGCTCGTCATCGCCAAGCCGCGCCACCCTCCTTACGACACCCATTTTTCCCATCTGTTGATGCAACGGCTGGAGGCGATCGGCGCGGCCGAGCGGGGCGCAGTCAGAGTGGAAGACGAGGAGCCGAAGCCACCGATCGAGGTGGCGTTCGCGGGCGGGCACCGCATCGCGCTCGAAACCGAGACCGTCGTCAAGCGCGAGAGCATTCTGAACGGGGTCGGCTCACTGGCACTGATTCTGCCGCTCCTGTACGTCGTCTTCCGCAGCATCTGGCTAATCGTCTATGGCGCCTTGCCGTCTCTCGCGTCGCTTCTCGTCGCGCTCGGAGTGCTCGGACTCGGGGGCGCGACACTGTCCGCCGCGGCCACCGGAGCGGCCGCCATGCTGTTCGGGTTGGGAATGGACGGAGTCGTCCTGATCTATGTCGCGCATCGGCTCGCGTTGGCACGCGGGCTGGACGCCGCAGGCTCGGTCGCGACACTCGGAGGGCCGTCTGCCAGCATGCTCCTGGGGATGCTGACCACGGCCGCGACCTTCTATGGCCTGGTGTTCGTCGATTTTCCGAGCCTCCAGCAGCTCGGGCTCGTGATCGGCCACAGCATGGTGGCGTGCGGGATACTCACGCTGTTGCTCGTGCCGGCCCTGCTGCCGACGCGCCGGCCGAGCGGACCGATCAAAGTAATGATCTGGCCGTCGCTCGCGTCCTGGATCGCCACGCACCGAACGCGAGTGCTCGCCACGTCGGCCGTCGCCACCCTCGTCCTCGGCGCCGCGTCGCTCTTCCTTCGCGTAGACACGTCGCTCGAGCGTATGCGATCGACCACGCCGGGAGCCTTGTTCGAAGAGTCCGTTCGCGAACAGTTCGGGCTGCCGAGCGATGTCTATATCTGGCTCCAACGGGGGCCGGCGCTCGACCCGCTCTTGCGGGCTGATGAGGCCATGGTCGCGCGCGTGCGCAGCGAGACGCCGGGCCTGACGATCGACGCCGCCTCGGCGCTGCTGCCGTCCGCCGCCGCGCAGGCGCGGTCGCTGGCGCGTATCCGCGAACGGGCGCCGAGGCCGGAGATCACTCAGGCCGCCCTGGTGCGGGCCGCGACGGATGCGGGATTTCGACAAGGCACGCTGGACCCCTTCGTCCAACGTCTCCCGCGGCTCTTGAATCCGGAGCGCCTCACGTACGAAAGCTATCAGGACCACGGTCTCGGCGACTTGATCGGCCGGTTCGTCTCGCGCGGGCCGGACGGCTGGACGCTCGCGACGTACGCGTTTCCGTCGAATGCCGACCAGGCGCGCGCGCTCGAACGCATAGTGGCGGCCGACGCGGGCTCGGGCCGGCTGACCGGGCTCGCGCTCGTCAACCGCGAGCTCGCCGCGCAGTTCGTGCCCCAGTTCCTGCGGGGCCTGTCGATCGGATCCTCCATCGTCGTTCTCATGATTGTCCTCACGTTTCGGACGTGGCGCCTGTCGATGCTGGCGATGGTGCCGACGGCAGCCGGCCTGGTCTGGGCCGCGGGCTTGCTCGCGCTCGCGCGAGTTCCCCTGGATTTATTTGCCCTCTTCGCCGTGGTGACGTTTGTCGGCATCGGGATCGACTACGGCATTCACCTCGTACACCGGTTTCGGGACCACGGCAACGCCGAGGTCGCCGTGGCGGAGCTCGCGCCGGTCATCGTCGTCGCGGGATTGATCACCCTGGCCGGCTACGGGACGCTCGTCACCTCGAGTTATCCGCCCCTGCGTTCGATCGGGGTGGTCTCGATGGTCAGCGTCTTCACGCTGGTTGCCGCATCGGTGCTCCTCCTGCCGGCGTTGCTGGTCGAGGGACGCCCGGCGCGGTGACGATGCGGATCCAGGCGCTCATCCCGGCGTTCAACGAGGCAGCCACGATTGCAAGGGTTGTCACCGGTCTGTCTCCGCACGTCGCGGCCATATGCGTGATCGACGACGGCTCGACCGACGGCACGGCCGAGGCCGCGCGCAATGCGGGGGCGGACGTGCTCGCGAACCCAGGAGGCCGCGGAAAGGGGGAAGCGGTTCGTGCCGGACTCGCCCGCATTCTCCAGGAAGATTGCTCGCACGTGCTGCTTCTCGACGGCGACCTGCAGCATCTGCCGCAGGAGGCGCCGCTGCTGATCGCCGAGGCCCGGCGCACCGGCGTGGACGCCGTGCTCGGTGTACGTTCCTTCGACCGTCGCGCAATGCCCGCTTCCCGTTACCACGCCAACCGGATTGGCAGCCTCGCGCTCTCGAAGTTTGTCGGGGTCGCCATCCGTGATACCCAGTGCGGCTTTCGGCTGTTCAAGACCGACGCGCTGCGCGGCCTCCGGTTGACGGCGCGGGGCTACGACATCGAAACGGAGATGCTCATAAAGCTCAAGAGGCGACAGGGCCGGATCGCCTGCGTACCGATCACCGCGGTGTACACAGGACAGCGCAGTAAGCTGAGGCCGGTGCGTGACACCACGAAGACCTGTTTCCTCGCGGTGTATTACCGCTTTCTGGAGCGGCTCTGACGATCGATCGCGATCGCGCCGGGCCGGTGCCGCGACGCTGGACCATGCACGGGCTCAACAGCGGCGCCATCTTTGGGGCAACTTGGTATGGCGTGCGCGTCCTGCCCAGGCCGCTCTGTTACCTGATCGGACACGTGGGCGGCTGGATGGCCTGGCGGCTCATGACCGCCAGCACCGCCGCCGTCGCCGACAACCTGCAGGCCGTGTTTACTGACGAGCCCGCGGATCGGCTGCACCGGCGCGCGCTCGACGTGTATCGCAGCTACACGCGCGACGCGATCGACTTTCTGAAGTCGGTGTCGCTCGACGACGCCCGAGCGCGGCAGATGTTCGAGATCGACCCGCACAAGCTGGCCGCGCTGAAGGCCCTCCACGCCGAAGGTCGCGGCATCATCCTGGTGACGGGCCATCACGGGAACTGGGAAGCCGGGTCGGTCGTGATGGCGCGGTTCCTGCGTCTGCCGCTCACGATAGTCGCCATGCGGGAGGCCAATCCCGAGGTGAACCGGATCCGCCAGCGGATCCGCGATCTCATCGGCGTCGAGACGATTGAAGTGCGGCAGTCGCTCGACACGCCATTGCAGATCCGCCGGGCGCTTTCGCAAAACCGTTTCGTGGCGCTGCTGGTGGACCGTCACGTCGGGCGCGACCGTGTATCGGTCACGTTTCTCGGTCGACAGGCGTGGTTTCTCCGAACGCCGATCGTGATGGCGAGCCTGACCGGCGCGCCGCTCGTGCCATGCTTCATCCGCCGACTGGGCGGAGGCCGGTTCAGCGCGTTGCCCGGCCCTCCGGTCGTCGTACAGCGTGGGGTCCCGCGCGACGTCGCCATTCAGTGTGCCGCGCAGGAAATCGCCGACCAACTCGCTGAGCAGGTGCGATCCCATCCCGAGTGCTGGTACCACTTCTATCGGTATTGGGATGCCCAGCACGACGACTACACCGGCCTCGATTGACGACGTTCGACGGACTCCATTTCACGTGTCGCGTCCGGTCGCACGCTTGCCCCGCTCGATCGGCGTCGTGCCCTCGGGTCTGGAGCGGTTTCTGCGTGCGTGATCGGCTCCCTCGAGCCGGCATCGGATGGGTTCAGCATCTCGGTTGTCCGTGTCGGGTGTTTCCGGCAGCGCAGACGTGTCCGCTGAACGCACACCGCGAATGAGGACGTTGGCAAAAGGCGTCCCTTCGCCCATCGGTTGAACGGCGACGTGCAGGCCCTCCCGACTGAGGAGCGAGGCCCATCCACTGCTCGACCTGAAATGAAACGGCTGGCGCCACTGGCCGAACACGATGGACTTCAGCCGATTGCCAAGACGCACCGTCATGAACCGCCAGCCGCTCGACCGATCGGCCTCGCGAATCAGGATGGTCCCGCCGGGCGTCAGGGCGACAACGGCGCGGGCGATCAATCGTTCCTGATCCTCAGGCGATACCAGGTGCAGAACGTCGAAGAACAGCACGGCATCGGCCGCCGGCGGCAGCGAATCTCGCGCATCGCCCGACAGCACCTCGACTGCGGGACTGAGCGCACGCCGGGCCAATCGGGCGACCCTCGGCCGCAGCTCGATGCCCACCATGCGATCGAACCGCGGGGGAGGCGGCAAGCCTGCCGGCCACGTCCCTTCAGCCCATTGGCGTTGCGCCTGAACCAGCACTGAGAGCATGAGGCCCTGACCGCAGCCGACATCGACGACCGTGCCACCGCCGCTCGAGAGACCGGCCGTGACAGTGGTGCGATAGAGAGGATCGCCGCGGAGCTTCCCCCGCGCGAACTCCCACGCCGTGATGCTGAAGGGCAGATACGGATCGCTGGCGGACTCCCATAGGCGGGCGAGCGGATCGCGGTACGCCGCGCCGGACGTGGCGTAGGTCGCCGCCGCCACTGCCAGGCCGAGCGGTGTACCGACGATCACGCTGCCGAGGAAGAGATCTCCAGCGTAAGTCCACACGCTCGTCGCGCGAATCGCGGAGAGGGTCAGATCGTGAAATTCCTGGCGACGCATCCAGGCGCCCGCTTGCAGCTCCGACAGCAGGAGCACAGGCGAGAACAGGGGGTTCGAGATGTTAGACGCGACGTACATCTTGAGACGGTTCAGCCGCAGCAGCCATCCGACAGACCACACCAGAACAAGATGAAATCCGTAGATGGGCACACACCCAATCAGGATGCCGACGCCCAGTGCCGCGGCGTCGCGGACCGGACCGCTCGCTTCGGTTCTCAGGTCATAGAAAATCCGGCGAAGACGCCGCGGGTCGTATTTCATGGGCTGGAGGTGTGTCGGGTCCGTCCACGCACGGCCTTCACGACACGATGCGCGCCAGTGTGACGGCGCCGGCGGCGACGATACGGCCCGCCACCGACACTTCCCCTTCGATTTTGTAGAGATCTCCCAGCTGGCCCACGACGCGCGCGCTCGCCTCGAGCACGTCGCCGGCACGAGCCGCAGCCGGGAATTTGAAAGGGCCGAATCCGGCAACTCGCAGCGGGGTCGACACGGGGAGCGCACCCTCCCCCGGAGTCCCGGCCGCAAGCCCGCCGGCCTGGGCCAGCATCTCCACGAGAATGACCGCCGGGACGATCGGATTGCCGGGAAAATGCCCTTGGAAGTAGAAATCGGTCTCGTGGGTCACGCGTCGCGCCCGCGCGTGCTTGCCAGGCTCCAGCTCCAGCACCTCGTCGAGCAATCGCATCGGCGGCTGGTGGGGCAACAGGGCCAAGGCGTCCATGAGGCCTCAGTATAGCCGCCGGCCAGGTGGCCCAGAACCGTCCGCGCGTCGCGCCTCGATTCCGTCAAGGCGCCGGACTACGAACAGGCGTCCTATTTCCGCTTCTGCGTCCTGGGGCGCGATTGGCGCGGAGCCGCGAGATTGAGCGAGACGCCGCCGACGAGCGACAGCTTCGCGCTTTGCCGATCGTGCGCCGACACCGTGCGGCCGACGGACCCGAAGACGATCCACTCCGGCCCGAGCGCGTAGCTGGCGCCCCCACTGACGTCCGCCCGGCTGCGCGCGAGGCCAAGGATCGCGGCCGCCGGGTCGGCCTTCGTCGAATAGGAGTCGCTGAACGTCCCTGTCAGCGAGAGACGCGGGGAGATCGCGCGCTCGACGGCCATGCTGGCAAACAGGGATCCACGCGAGAAGTAGCCCGCCGATCCATACGCCCGCCATCCTTCGCGGCGGACTTCCAGGCTGACAGGGAGCGCCCAGTTGAGCCGTCTCTGCCCGGCCGCGGGCTCGCTGAGGGCCTCGATGATGGGCAGCACGGCGAAGCCGACGCCGTTCGCCTCGCTGACGGGATCGCGCAGTTGAATCTTCGAGTGCAGATACAGATCGCCGATGCCGTGTGCTCGTACGCCACCCGGTGGGGTCACGTTATACACCGGCAGACTGAATCCCAACTGCACACGGCGGCTGAGCCCCAGGCCGGCGTCGGCCATCGGGGCGTCGATCTCGCGGAAGAGGTCGGTCTTGTAGTAGCCCAACGACAGGCTCACCCATCCGCCTCCCGGCGCCGCCACCGACGCGTCGTCGAGCCACACACCGAACGTGCGGATACCGCTGCCGGAGGCCGGCAGCGGAGACGCGCTGCCGCCCGATCCAGCCGTCACACCGCCTTGATGTGCGTGCCCGTTTCCCTGGCTGTTTCCCTGCGCCGTGACGCTTGACGCATCGCAACAAAGAAGCGCGACGATGGCGAACGGTGATGCCCCGTAGCGGAACATGTCAGACGCCTATTCACGGCCGCCGGAGATCCGCTTCCTGGGCCGCGGCGCCGTCGCGGTCGTCCTGGTCGTCTCCACTTCGATGACGAGCCTGCGGGCGTCCGACTCGGCGCGCTCCGCCTCGACCGGGGCGTTCGAGTTGGGCCGCAGATCCTGAATCGACTGCCCGAGGCTCAGGCGCCTGACGACCAAGTCGTTCTTCAACTGAGTGAACGGGATTCCGAGGTTGCGCGACACGTTGATCGCGGCGACGAACTGGCCGAGATTGCGGAATCCATCAGCGGCCGTCATCAGGTTGGTGCCCGCCGGGAGACGGGACTGAACCTTGGCCGCGAGCTTCGTATTCGTCGTCAGCTTCTGCTGGACCGGAGTCAGCGGGACCGTTCCGGACGGCGCGGTGACTGTCGTCTTCGTGGTGGTTTTCGTTGTTCCTGAAACGGTCGCGCTCTTGTGTGCCGCGGATTTCTCCGACGTATGCACCGTCGAGCCGCGGGAAGTCGTCATCGTACCCTGAGGCGACGTGCCACGGGCCGGCTGGCCGTGGGCCTGTGCCGGCGGGGCGGCATGTTGAATCGCTTGCGCCGGACGCGCCGCGCGACTGTTGCCGTGCTGGGCGTACGCTACAGGAAGGTAAACCACGAACATTGGGGCGATGGAGAGGGGGATCGAGGTCTTTATTGCGGAAAAGCCGCGAGCCATGAAATTCCTCCTTCGGCGA
>WNFM01024581.1_pt1 | contig 13013 bp, 10 predicted proteins | sample 5400271 | NCBI WGS metagenome assembly WNFM01 (sample SAMN13153352, study PRJNA577476) | soil metagenome | isolation source: 60 cm saprolite on Douglas fir-dominated hillslope | place: USA:California | collected 2013-09-17 | reverse complement strand
CGCCAACGGGCGTTATAATGCTCTAGGAAAAATATGAATCGCGTGCAAGTATCGACTCTGTCAGGGATATTGACTCCTCTCTGGTATAATTCAGTACAGCAGGAGCTTTTAAGGAGGACGACCATGACAACGGAAGAAAACAATACTGTTGATAACAGACAAATTTCGAAGCCAACTTGCACTGTCGTTCACTCCAGGGAGACGCACTGATCCTAACGAGCAGGAGAGTGTGGTTCTCCTGCCCGAACTAGACGAACGTGCTGGCTAACGTGATTCTTCAGTCTAGAGATTATTGATCTGCACCGGTTCCATGACATCAGCAGATTCAAAGCCAAAGATGCGCGCGTAGAAGTACAGCTCGGCCTCGAGGGCGCGCTTAATGTTCTCGGCGAGGCGGAAGCCGTGTCCCTCCCCTTCGAATGCCAGGTATGCGACCGGCACACCTTTTGTACGCAGCGCCTCAACCATCAACTCAGCTTGATTGGGCAGGACGATCTTGTCATCGAGTCCCTGGAAGAAGATTACCGGGCACGACAGCTGGTCCAGGAAACGGATCGGCGAGCGTTCGATATATAGGTCACGCCTTTCGGGATAGGGTGCAACCAACCGGCTCAGGTAACGCGACTCGAATTTGTGCGTATCCTGCGCAAAGGCCTCCAGGTCACTGAGCCCGAAGTAGCTTGCGCCCGCCTTGAAGATATTCCGGAAGGTGAGCGCGGCAAGCGTTGTATAGCCGCCAGCACTTCCGCCGGCGATAGCGAGCCGCTTCCCATCTACAAGCCCATGCTGTACGAGGTAGCGAGCGCCATTTATGCAGTCATCGACATCTATGATGCCCCACTGACCTTCAAGTCGCTGGCGATACTCGCGGCCATAACCGGTGCTGCCGCCGTAGTTCACATCGAGAATTGCGAACCCACGGCTGGTCCAATACTGAATCCCCAGGTCAAGGGTGTTGGAACTGAATCCCGTCGGCCCACCGTGACTATAAACGATCAGTGGCGGGCGCTCATCGGCAGGTCCAATATAGTCCTGGTTCCTCGGCGGGTAGAAAAAAGCATGTGCGGTGAGTCCCTGTTCCGTAGGAAACTCGATAGCCTGAGGTGTTGAAAAGTATCCTGCATCCACCTTAACAGAGCTGGAACGGCGCAGGACCTCCAGGTGAGATGTATCAAGATCGAGCCTGACGATAGTCGTTGACTCGCTAGTCGAGCCCCCAATGAACACTACATATCCTGTTCCCGCCCATACATTCGATATTGTGGAGTATGGCGTCTCGATTGTATGGAGTTTCCCGGTCATCGTGTTGAGGAGAGCCAGGTGCGAGAATCCCTGCTCTTCATAGCGGCACATGATGGTATCCTCAGCGACGAAACCGTAGGTGGACATGCCGAAGAGCCACTGTGGGCTGCCAAACTCGACATCCATCTTGCATAGCGCTTCGACATCATCCTCACGCCAGCGATAGAGATTCCACCAGCCTGTGCGGTCGGAGATAAAGTGTAACACCCCCTCCGGCGACCACTCCGGTTGGAAGATAGATTCACTGGAACCGCCTGCAACAAGTTTTGTGCCTCCCAATGTGCCCTCAGACTCGAACTCGCCGACCCATAATTCGGTACCATCCCAGGGCATATTCGGGTGGTTCCAGGTAAGCCATGCCAGGCGCGACCCATCGGGGCTGAGGCGTGGCGACGAGTAGAAATTGTTACCTGACACAAGCACCTGGCCATCATTGTCACCGGTCAGCTTCAGGGTTACCAGGGCATTGACCGCTTCCCGGCCAGCCATGGTGTGATCCTCACGCACACAGATCATACAATTCCGTTGGCGATCGACTTCGCCATCTGCATAGCGCATCTGTTCGTTCATCGTGATCGGCTCTGGCTCAGAACCAGGCACCAGGCGATAGACACGCCGGTCCTTGAAATTCGAGAAGTAGATTTCACCATTGTTGACTGTGAAGGCGCCGCCGCCATACTCGTGGACACGCGTACGAGCGTTGAATGGGGGCGGCAGCACGTCTGTTACCATTCCGTCAATTGTTCGACGCGCAATGACGCTGCGCCCCCCCTCGGGCTGCGCCCCCCCTCGGACGGCCGCGTCTCAGACCAGTAGATGTCCTGTCCATCGAGCACGACCTGACCAGGGGAGATAGATTCGGAGACTATCAGGTCTGTAGTGATAGGTGATTTCCAGGAACCATATGGTGCTACCTGTGGTTCAAGCATGATGCTGTTTTTCTCCGTTCTACAAAGTGAGTAGTACTACAACAGCGACAAGGCATATGCTGCTTCGTTAGGTACAATGAGCTTCATGTTAATATTATGGCATCTATCACACATCTGTTGTGATGCTACTGGCTGTACAAATGCGCAATTTATGATAGACTACGCCTGAGCATGAGGAGGATTGGTAAATGCGACATTGTGAATTTTGCGCAACAGAATTACCGGACCATACTACCTTCTGCTGGCATTGTGGACGGGCTCCCACTTCCTCAACAGAGGCACTAACGGGCGTTAGCAGTTCTCCGGCAGAAAATCTACCTGTGGAAGAGGTCTCTACTGCCCCGGACCTACCAATGGCTTCTCTTCCAGTACGGACTGATTTGACAGAGGAGATTCGGGAACAGAACGCTGTAACCACAATCAGCATAGCAGAAAATTCCACGTTACCTCATGCACAACTAGCCTCAGAGAATCAGGCATCAACGAATGTAGACTCAGACGAAGAGGAAGAGGAGGAAAAGCGGTGGCGTGCAGCAATGTTTGGCCCGGGCCTATCATTGCTGGGTAAGGTGGTCACGCCGGCGCCCGGCGCAGATGTACCAGTGGTCCAGGGCACGCCTCAGTTCAGAGGGGTTCCATCCGTCCCCTAAATGGCAAATTTCCCGCCTGCCCACATATCCCAGCGTACCCGCCGTTCACCATGCAGCCCCGGCACAGCCTGCAGCTCCAGCACAGCCTGCAGCGCAGCATGGAACAATGACACCTCCGCCACAGCCAGCGCATCCTCACCCTGGCCCACATGGGCCAGGGGCGCGCCAAAGCGGCTGTGTCCCAGGCCTGGTTGTTGCAGGTGTCACCTGCTTACTGATCATCGCAAGCATCATTGGCCTGGGTTTCACCATACTGAGTCCCTCTCTTTCACTCGGCGGCACCACCAATGTAGCCTGGGGAGAGTCGATCCACCTGCATGGCAGCAACTTTATTCCAGGAAGCACCGTACGGCTTACACTTGATGGCGCAGCCCCGCTTTACTACACCGGCCGGAATCCAGCGACCCAGGTTTCATACAGCACAATCACCACGGCTGGGTTGGAGATGATCGAGGAACAATTCGCACAGGACAGTTTAGCAAAAAATAGTGTTGTGGTCAGTGGTAATGGAACTTTTAATGTCGGTGTGATAGTCAACCCCAGCTGGCATGCAGGGCGCCATTTCATCCGCGCCTCGGAGGAAATCAGCCCGCGGAGCGCACAACTGACCTTTACTATCCAGCAGCCAGGAACACCTTCTACTACTACCCCAACAGAAACACCTACACCTCTTACACAGGGATTAAGCTGTGTCAAGCCTGCCTCAATTGCATTGACGGCCAGCACGGGCTATACACAACCAGTCTCACAGAAGGTGACACTCTGCGCTATAGGCTCAGGGACGATCAATTGGACGGCCAGTTGGGACCGCAACGCGGCTCCATGGCTTCAACTCGATCATACCTCGGGGAAGATAAATACCCCGGGTCAGGGACAGGTGAAAGTAAGTACGCTCGCGGCCAGTTTGAAGCCGGGGAAATACACGACGGCAATCACCTTCAGCAGCCAGGCGAGTGGCACCCAGGTATCTCTGACGGTGTCCTTTATGGTAGAGGCCGGGTGCGTCAGCGTTACACCAGGGACATTCAAAGTCTCAAGTGTGATAAGCGCCACCCAAACGCAAACGGCAACGGTGACTAACTGTGGAAATGCAGCCGGTAGCTGGTTCGCGGCGACAAGCGCGAACTGGCTGAAAGTGGCGCCCGCTAGCGGTACATTGAGTGCTGGAGCAGCACAGAAGGTGACTATTACTATGTCTCAAGGGAAGGTGGGAACATTTACCGGGCAGAGCACCTTCACGCTTGGAGAGAGCCAGTCTGCTGTGCATGTGACCTTGAAGGTACAGGCTCCAACGTTGTCGGTCAGCCCAAGCAGCCTCAACGCATTAAAGGACTGCAACCCCGATAACAACCGGTTGGTCTGGCTATGTCACGTGACAATAACCAATAATGGAAATGTTCACGCCAATCTCAACTGGTCTACAAACGGGCCATCGAATATCACCTTTTCACCGGCAAGTGGGACACTTGCTGCTGGTGCATCGGTACGGGTAGAGATCGATATTCCATTTAATGGCTGCCCTGATAGTGCCGCTCTCGGCTTCATAGGACCAGCGAATAGCGTCACTGTAGCGTGGATATACAACGTTTGCCCCGGCAATTAGGAGCAACCACATGGAGAACGACCCACTGATCGGCCGGCAACTGGGTGCCTATCTCATCCAGACCAGATTAGGTGAAGGTGGCATGGCGCGGGTTTACAAGGCCTATCATGCGCGACTACGGCGCGATGTAGCCATCAAGGTAATCCTCGCGCAGATCGCAGGCCAGGCGGGCTTCCAGACGCGTTTCGAGCAAGAGGCGCAGGTGATTGCTCAGCTCCAGCATCCCAATATCGTCACCGTCTATGATTTTGGTGAAAGTGGCCATATTACCTACCTGGTAATGCAATACGTCGGGGGCGGAACCCTGCGCGACCAGCTGCGCGACGGTCGCCCACTTGAAATACAACGGGCCGCAAGCTATGCGCTGCAAATGGCGCGTGCCCTGCACCATGCACATCTACACGGTATTGTTCATCGCGACGTGAAGCCACAGAATATGCTTGTATCCGCTGCCGATCGCAGCCAGCTCCTGCTTTCTGATTTCGGCATCGCCAAGCTCTTCAACAGCAGCCTGGAAGCGACGCTTACGACGCTCACTCCTGGCGCGCTGGCAGGTGACCACTCGTTGACCAATGCCGGTCAGATCGTAGGCACTGCCGACTACATGGCGCCCGAGCAGGTCAATATGAGACCTGTCGATGCGCGCACCGATGTCTATGCCCTGGGCGTTGTCCTCTTCCAGATGTTGACCGGGCAGGTGCCCTTTCAGTCCAGTTCCGCGTTGGGACTGCTCTACCAGCAGGTTCACACCGTTCCCCTCTCGGCGCGCGAGCTAAACCCTGCTGTCCCGGAGATGCTGGCACGCATCACGGCAAAAGCGTTAGCCAAAGCGCCCGAAGAACGTTTTCAATCGGCAGAAGCGATGGCACAGGCACTCGAGACGGCCCTGGCCAGAAGTACGGCCAGTCCTTACCCTGTTATCTCGGGTGACGATTATGCCACTCAAGTGAGCCCACGCAGCAATGTCTTGACCTACTCGCCCCAGGATCAGTCAATGCCTCCTGTATCCTCTTACTATGGTCAACAACAGGCGCCCGGCACAACCCGAGCAACCAGCAGCCCTGCTATGCGTAGCACCACTACGGGCGCAGGAAACCTCGTGACACCCGCCCCACTAAGCACTAAAGGTAAAATTCCCCTGAGCTATATTATGGTCGCAATAGTCGTGGCGTTACTCATAGTGTTTAGCCTCTGGCACCCCTTTCTATCTACCCCGACTACCACTCCAACGACAAAAGCGGCAACGGCATTTACTGAGAACTTTCAGGACAATCAACGCAGTTGGACAGTGGGAAGTTTGAATGGCCTTTCAGCGAGCCCGCCTGGTAACAGCAGCTACATGCTGGCAGTAAGCGATGGAAATACCTACTTTCCTAATCCTGCTGCAGTCGGCGTATTGCCGGCGAATTTCACCTTGTCGGTAGAGATAGAACAAAACACGGGAAGTCTCAATACATTCTATGGACTGGCCTTCCGCCTGAGGCAGAACGGTGAGAAAGTCTACTGCTATGCCTTTGTAATCAATGGGAAAGGCGACTACGAGGTGCTGAAATATAATGCCGATGCCTCAGCCACGCCAACTCCACTTTGGACCGGGCAGTCGTTTCCAGCGATCCACAGCGGCCTCAAGCAAACAAATACCCTGGTGGCAATTGTCCAGGGGAACAGTTTTTCTTTCCTGGCCAACAATGTGCTCGTACCGATCAACAATAGCAGCCAGCCCTATACCGACCATCCTTCACCCTACACGGGTGGTCAACTGGGTATACTGGTGGCCGGGTCAAATACGAGCTTTACCGTGACCCAGGTAAAGCTCACCATTCCGTAAACCAACCCGATTATGGGTTGTGCCCCACCCCCCTATGCGATGAATCGCGCAGCTACACCCATCTGTATGCCGTTTTATTTTGGTAAGACAAGGTTCAATTGTGAAGACGAGTCATTGACCGTGTGAACCGTCACACCCTGTCACCCTGAGCGCAGCGAAGGGTCTTTCGCGATCGGCAGCCAGATGCTTCCCCTTCGCGGAGTTTACCCTGAGCCTTCGCTTCGCTCAGGATGACAGGGCTGGACCTTTCTGGTGAGGAGGAACTGTCACGTTCATTTGAACCATACCTAAACTGCATTATACAGATGCCAAACAGCCGTTTATCTGGCAAGTCATTGCCCAGGCCGACGTGTGGGCACAGTTGACCGGTTGGATGCCCGGCCCTTCAGATGCATAACAATAGATGAGTAAAGGAGCAGAGTAGCAGGTGTAGTGGGTGTAGCGGGTGTAGCTTGGTCAGGATATGGGAGATAATGGCGTGATTCTGTGGCAGAGTAGCAGGTGTAGTGGGTATAACAGCATTTCGTGGTATTGAAAAATCTCACGAAGTAATGTATAGTAATCTCAAATACTGTATAGTACTTCGAAATATTACAGGGAGAAATCGATGGAACGCTTGTTGACCTCGGACGAAGTGGCTGAATACCTGCGTGTAGATGTTGTCACAATACGGCGCCTGGTCACCAGGGGAGAACTTACTGCGTACCGTATCGGCGGAGAATATCGCTTCAAACTGTCCGATATCGAGAAATATCTCCAACGGCAGCGTGTTTCTGGTGAGGTTGGAGACGAGTTTCTCATCCTCAACCCGCCCGCCATCCCACAAATGCTGCGCAAGGCACTGCGAGGTAGACTCACTACTCAACTAGAATCTTTAGGACGTGACCGCTTTGACAAGTTCACGGAGCGAGCACGTAAAGTGTTGACGCTGGCCCAGGAGGAAGCCCAGCGCCTCCAGCACAATTACATAGGCACAGAACACCTGCTGCTCGGGCTTGTACGCGAAGGCGAAGGAGTCGCTGTCAAGGTACTGAATAACCTGGGCGTCGAACTGCAACAGATACGCAAGGCCATCGAATTTATTATCGGGCGTGGAGACCGTGACGCACCGGGAGAGGTGGGGCTCACCCCCCGGGCCAGGCATGCGATTGAGTTGGCAGTTGACGAAGCTCGCCGTCTGAATCATCACTATGTTGGCACAGAGCACATGCTTTTAGGCCTCTTACGGGGCGAAGGCATAGCAGCAGGCGTCCTGGAGAACCTGGGGGTCAAACTGGAGAAGGCGCGTGCAGAGATCTTGCAAGTGCTTGCGCAGATGCAGGGAGACGCTGCCCCGACACCCACTTCTTCGGAGCCAGGAGAATCAGCAGAGCCGCCAGTAGAGAGCAAGGAAGAAGTTACTTGCAGTCATTGCGGTACACCTTGCCCCGCCCACTACCAATACTGTTTCAACTGCGGCCAGGCGTTGGCTGATAAATAAAAAACTGCGAAGCGCAGCCTCTGCGCTTCGCAGTCATGCAGCGTGACAGGCTATTCGCGGATGCCACGCGCAGGCAGCGGGCGTACCAATGGGCTCATCACCGGCAGGTCCTTTTTACCGCGCGGCAGGCGCTGCCGCACCAGGTAGTTTGGCGCGACTGCCAGGTCCCCCTTCTCTAGCGTGACATCGGAGCCGAAGCGGTTGAAGAAGGACAGCTCGAAATTGGGTGTCTCTCCCAACGCGCCGTGCGGGCACACCTCCACACAGTCGCCACAGAAGATGCAGCGATCGAGTGCGAATGCATAGCGCGTCAGGTGGCGTTCCGCCATCATCAGGGATCCCGTGGGGCAGACCTGGACGCACGCGCCGCAGGAGACGCAGTCGGTATCATGCAGGCTGACATTGAACGGCGTGGAGACAATCGTGTCGAATCCTTTCCCGAACATACCGTAGCAGTCGGGCCCGATCACGTCGTGACAGACGCGCACACACTGCGTGCAATTGATACACTTATTGGGATCGCGCAGGATGAAGCTATGCGACAGGTCAACCTCGTAGTCATGGTAGTCGCCTGGTTCGCCATCATGGAAGCGATTATCCGACAGGCCGTGCTCGATGCTATACTTTTGCAGGTCACATTGGCCTGCAGCAGGGCAGGCGCACTGTAAGCAGCGCGCAGCCTCGCGCTGAGCCTGCTCCTGGAGATAGCCCAGTTCGATCAGCTTGAAGTTCCGCTTGCGCTCCTCGTAAGGAAGCATGGGCATCTTTACTTTCGGCTCGACCGGCTTGTAGGGCACAATATCGAAGAGGTCCGGTTTGCGCTCCTCTAGCTCCAGGCGACGAGCCACTTCCTTCATATCTTCGCCGTTGAGGAAGGCATGGATTGAACGGGCTGCCAACTTACCCTGACCAACACATTCGATGATGGTCTTCGAACCCATCTGCGCATCGCCGCCGGCAAATACACCGTAGCGATCAGTCATGTAGGTATGCGGGTCGGTCTGGATGGTTGTCTGTTTCGTCCACTTCACGCCAGACTTCTCATCAAGCACGCTCGTATCCGGGGATTGGCCAAGGGCGGGAATGACCGTATCGCATTCTATGACGAACTCGGAGCCAGGGATGGGGATCGGGCGCTGGCGGCCCTTGGCATCGGGCTCGCCCAGCTTAGTTCTCTGGAACTCGACACCTGTGACCCTGCCATTCCCGGTTACGACCTTCGTCGGGCTGACATAGAACTGCAGGTCCGTGCCTTCAGCCTCGCCATCTTCAGACTCCTCCTGGGTGGCGCCATGCGCGTTCATCTCCTGGCGCGAGCGGCGATACATGGTATGTACCTTTGCACCCAGGCGCAGCGATGTGCGCGTGCAGTCGAAGGCAGTAAATCCTCCGCCGATCACGACAACCTCTTTGCCCTCCTTCACAGGCACCGGCTTGCCCTCTACCTTCTCACCCAGGTAGGCGATGGCATTGATGACACCGTCTGCATCTGCATTTTGCGCGGGCAACTCGTTACTTGTCCAGTTGCCAATGCCCAGGTAGACGGCATCGAAGCCTTCTGCGTAGAGGTCGTCGATGGTGAAATCCACACCGAGTTTGACATTGGTTTGCAGGTCTACCCCGAGCTGCCAGACATGGTCAATCTCCAGGTCCATCATGTCCTTCTGCAAGCGATACTCTGGGATGCCGTAACGCAGCATGCCACCAGGTTGAGGCTGCATGTCGAATACCTTGCAGTAGTCACCCTTCAGTGCGAGATAGTAGGCGCAGGTCAAACCTGCGGGCCCAGCGCCAACGACAGCCACTCTCTTGCCCGTTGGTGGGTCCTGGACAAAGGGAACAGGCGGATCGAGCAGGCATGCTTCAGCGGCATGGCCGTGCATGCGGCAGATAGCGATCTCTTCTTCAACCAGCGCCCGGCGGCACGCCTTCTGGCAGGGCGCCGGACAGGTCAGGCCCAGGATATAGGGGAAAGGCAGCACTTCTTTGACCAGGCGTGCCGCTTCTTTCATCGAACCTTTGGCAATGAGTTCAAGATAGCCCGGAATATCGATGTGCGTGGGACAGTCCACCTGGCATGGGGGTTGACAATAGGCATTATGGTCGGAGAGCATCATTTCCAGGTTGGTACGGCGAATGTGGAACAACTCGTCAGATTTCGTCGTTACCTTCATACCTGGCAGCGCCGCTATGTTGCACGAAGGCAGGGGGCGCGGCTCGCCCTCGATATGCACCAGGCACATGCGACAGGCCGAGGTCGGCTCCAATTTCTCGTCGTCACACAGATTGGGAATATCGGTAATGCCGTTGTCTATCGCAACACTCAGGAGAGTTTGACCTTCATAGGCTTGTACGGTTTTACCATCAATGGTGAGAGTAAAGCTGGAATGTCCAACATCATTGCGCACCATTGGCCCTGCTGGCTCCTGAACAATCGGTGAGAGATTATCTCGAATTGAAATAGCCATGAATTTCCTCTTCCGATACGAATCTATTACGGCAAAACATGTTTGGTGACAAAACGATGGGCACGCGCCGGAACACAGGTCCCGGTAGGGCACTGTTGCTCCTCGATGTGCATACGGAAATGATCCGGCCAGTATCTCCTGGCTGTCTTGAGGGGGTTGGGCGCATGCACTCCAAACCCACATAGTGAGCCGTTAGGGACATACTCTGCGAATTCATCCAACAAGTCTAAGTCTGCATTGACACCCAGATCACTGATGATGCCTTCCAGTATACCCTCAATGCGCTTTACGCCAAGCCGGCACGGCACACACTTGCCGCAGGATTCTTTGGCCAGGTAGCGGCTGCGCTCCATGGCCCATGCCACCATACAGGTGTTGGCCGGAAATAGCTCGATCACGCCGGAGCCAACGATAGCACCGGCTTCCTCTATAGGGTCAAAGTCAAAGGGAGTATCAAGCAGAGAAGTTGGGAGCGCACCGCCTTCTGCCCCACCTACAACAACGGCACGCAGATCGGCATAAGCACGGTTGTAGCCAGCATGGCGCATAATTTCTCGCAGCGTTGCGCCGAAGGGCACTTCTATTACCTTTGGCTCGCTATCGAGCATGTAATCATAGACTGTCAGGACCTTGGTGCCACTGGTCGTCTCAGTGCCAACACTGTTAAAAGCCTCGGCTCCATCGCGCATAATCACCGGCACATTTGCCAGAGTCTCGATGCAGTTAATAGCAGTTGGCTTATCCCACAGGCCGTATTGCGCAGGATAGGGAGGACGCTGTTCCGGCATACCGCGCCTGCCCTTAATGAGGGCAATCTGGACGGTTTCCTCTCCGCCCATAAAGCCGATATCCACTCCCAGTACGTTGACATTACAACTAAAATCTGTTCCCAAAATATCGCGTCCAACCAGGTTGGCATCCACAGCCTCTCGTAGCGCTTGCTGCACCACGGCGACCCCTTCGCGATAGAGGCTGCGTGTGAAGAGATAGGATTCTGATGCCCCTACGGCGTATGCTGCGAGCACGATCCCTTCAATAACCTGATGTGGATTGCGTTCTAACAGGCTACGCGCTGCCCATGCACGCGGGTCAGCATCGTAGGCATTGCAAATAACATATTTCTGCCCTTCGTCAGCTCGTCGCACAATGCGCCACTTCTCACCGGTCAAACGGCCGGCGCCACCACGTCCACGTAGTTTGGCATCAGCGATCTGCTGAATCACTTGCTCAGGGGTCTGCTGGCGAATGGCTTTCTCTAAAGCAGAGTAACCACCAGCACCGCGATATGAGTCCAGCGAGCGCTGAACGGGCTCACTGCGACGTCGTAGCACACGATACAAAGAATCAAACTCAGGCATTTGGCTGCCTCACATGATGAATATTGCCCCACACACCACGCTTATCAGGAGCCAGCCCACGCTCGGGCTGGTCATCTCGCTTGATACCTTTAACAGCGGGTGCTGGTCGAAATTTTGGACTCATAGTAGCAATGCCGAAGAGATCGCTCAGATCTACACCACGTACCTGGACAATACGTTTTGCCGCCGGCAAGGGAAGGTAGCCGTACATATCCATTACAACATCCAATAGTGCGGGCAGCGCGCCTGCCTCTTCCGGCCAGGTCTCTAATAGCTCATCCAACTTATCCAGATTTATTTCGGGCTCGAGATAGTCTTTGACCGGCATGGCGACACAGGGTGGGACCGGCTTGTTATGATACTCCACGGCATATTCGGAGATACGAGGAGCGTAAAAACCGGCCTTCGAGGCTCCCGATGCCGGTGGAATCTTGTGTGAGGTATACTTATCGGCCCCTTCACGAATGTAGGATTCGAACCAGGGGCGCTCTTTCCACCTGTGCAAGGGCTCATACTCAATGGTGATGGCACGCGGCGGGCAGGCCTTTTCGCACAAGAGGCAGGATTCACATTTCAGGTTAAATTCGGTACCGAGGCCTGCCTCTGCAATAAGCTGGATGAGGCCCCGGCTGCGCGGGGGCAGCTTTGGCTTCTCGTAGGGATAGAGGCGGGTCACCTTCGGCCTGAAGAGATGGCTGAAAGTCAGGCTCATGCCTTCGAGGATTCCACGCATAGGTTACACCTCTATTTCCTTTTCGTCACGTACTTTGAGACCCTGTTTAGCTATTTTCTCCCGCAGCTTAAGGATACCCTCTATCAATGCCTCCGGTCGAGGCGGGCAGCCAGGGACATACACATCTACCGGCACAATGGTATCAACTCCCTGGACAGTATAGTAGCTGTCGTAGAATTCACCACCGGAGTTTGCACATTGTCCCATACTGATCACCCACTTCGGCTCCGGCATCTGTTCCCAAAGGAGACGCAGGCGCGGCCCCATTTTCACAGACACGGTACCCGCTACGATCATCAAATCGGCCTGCCGTGGGCTGGAGCGGAAGACCTCCGAGCCAAAACGTGAAAGGTCATACTGCGGAGCAGAAGCGGCCGCGATCATCTCGATGGCACAGCAAGCCAGGCCATAACCCAGCGGCCAAACGGACTTAGAGCGTGCCCAGTTTTGTGCCCACTGTAACATGTCTGCAACGCTGGTGATTGCGACCGGCAGCTCCTGGTCTCCGGGAATATACTCATGGGGACCAGAAGCCATAACAATTGGCACTGGTTTACGTCGCGTCCCGGGAGCCGACGTTTTCCCATTTTCCGTATTCTCGCTGCTCATAATGTAAAACTCCTGTGCAAAGGTTTAGCAGCACCTATTGCCCGGTTGAGGTA
>WNFM01073803.1_pt1 | contig 13014 bp, 10 predicted proteins | sample 5400271 | NCBI WGS metagenome assembly WNFM01 (sample SAMN13153352, study PRJNA577476) | soil metagenome | isolation source: 60 cm saprolite on Douglas fir-dominated hillslope | place: USA:California | collected 2013-09-17 | reverse complement strand
CTGCCCTATTGGCTTCGGCCGCCATATTGGAGTAGCGTGCCATGTGTTGCGCTGTGAAATTGTAACCATGGTAATTGACAACGAGAGCTTGTGGCTGGATACCATACGATGGTGCGAGGTGAATGAGCATGGTGCGTTGGATACCCCCAGAGATAATTGAGGTCGTGCTATCACCAGGATTATGATGAGCAGTTTTGCAGGTGACTATGGGGGTAGGAGTACTTGTAGGCGGTCCGTTGATAATGGTCTTAATTCGTGTTAAAGGGCTGAGATGTAAGTCATAGGCATAGATTGCGACGCTGAGCAGTAAACCAATAGAGATAAAGATGCCGATGAAGCCCGCAAAACGACACCTTCTCATATTTCGGTGATGGTGCATATCAGGATCGAGTAGTTGCATATATTATTTGCTTTTCTATACTCTATTCAAGTTGAACAATGTGGAGTATAGCACGCCCTCGTGAGCCTTCGCAAGGAAGGAAGTCACATCGTTCCATCTCCGCTGCTTGACAAGGCTACAAGGTATATCTTATACTGACTATATGCCCAATAATAAATAAATAATTCGCCGAAACAGGGAGAGGCTATGCCTAAAGTTGTTGATGAGCAGATGCGAGAGGCGACGCGGCGTCGGATCATTCACGAGGCGGCGAGTGAATTTGCACGCTTAGGGTTTGACCAGGCAAATATCAATACCATTGCGGAGCTGGCGGGGATTGGCAAAGGGACCATTTACCTCTACTTCGCGAATAAACGCGAACTGTTTCTGGCAATGCTGCGGCATATCGCCCAGGCTCATATCGCGTCCATTCGCGTTGCGCTGGCTCCCGAAGGGTCATTACAGCACCGTCTGGAGCGTCTTTTCTGCGCCTTTGCCCATTTAGCTGAGCAAGAAAGCGATAGCTTTCATGTGTACATGAGTGCTCTCTACGGCGTCAATCGTGCTTTCCAGACCGAAGCGACCAAACTGTTGCGTGATTATGTGGCGATCATCTCCTTACTGCTTGAGCAGAGCCAGGCGCGTGGTGAGATCTCCTGCCAGGATATCGAGGCTACTGCGCTCATGATCTTGTCTTTGACCGAGTCCTATGTGCTCTCAGCCAGGGTGCTGGGGAGCTCAGAGCAAGCGATTGCTCAGAAGGCGAGCACTGTGGCCCACCTCATCCTGCGCGGTATTGGCACTGCCTAGATGAGTTGAGCTCTCTTTTTTCCAGTTTTAATGAGTGGCTGCCCACCCAATTAGTGGGGCCTAGCGTTGATGAGGAGTGTTCCCGATGAAATCCGCTGTCTTCATTCCCTTCTTGCGCCGCCTGTTTCATATCCGGCGGACCAAGCGAAGTTTCGAGAGCCCACGCTACCTGCTCAAGTGGCTGCTGATCAGTACTCTAATTGGCCTGGTCGCGGGAGTCGGAGCGATCGCCTTTTATGCTGCTATTCACTTTGCGACCACCGTCTTTCTGGGGACGCTGGTGGGGTATCTGCCACCTGAGCCAGCCGGAGAAGGTGGCAGGGGTGTGATGTCGTTGTGGTCTGCTGCTCGTCCCTGGCTCTTGCCGCTTGTGACCGGTGCAGGGGGATTAGTTGCAGGCATAATTGTGTTTAGCCTGGCTCCTGAAGCGGAGGGACATGGGACCGATGCAGCCATCTCGGCCTTTCACCAGGGTAAACCCATCCGGGCACGCATTCCCCTGATCAAACTCGTTGCCTCGGCAATCACCATTGGAACCGGTGGCTCGGCTGGACGTGAAGGACCGGCAGCGCAAATCAGCGCCGGTTTTGGCTCGATTCTGGCGACGGTATTGCGCCTGGATATGCAGGATCGGCGAATCGCGCTAGCCACAGGCATTGGGGCAGGGATTGGAGCGATCTTCCGCGCCCCGCTCGGTGGCGCTATCCTTGCCGCCGAAATCTTGTATAAGAATGACCTGGAGATCGAAGCGATTATCCCGGCATTGATTGCCTCGATTGTCGGGTACAGCGTCTTTGGAGCCTGGTCGGGGTGGAATCCGATCTTTGCGACTAATACTAATCTCGCCTTCACATCTCCCCCTCAACTCCTGTATTACCTTGTGCTTGGCGTCCTCTGTGGGGGTGTCGGCTTACTCTATGCGCGTGGATTTTACGGCATCACGCATCTGTTTCATCGTTTACCACTGCCGCGTTGGGTCAAACCGGGTATTGGGGGGTTGCTCGTTGGATTAATTGGGCTGGTTCTGCCCCAGGCTCTGGGGATGGGATATGGATGGGTCCAGGTGAGCATGGGGCCTGGCCTATTATCGCTGCCGTTGTGGGTGATCATAGCGCTTCCATTTGCAAAGATCGTGACCACGGGCCTATCGGTTGGTTCGGGTGGCTCTGGTGGTATCTTCGGGCCAGGAATGGTTATTGGAGGTATGCTGGGTGCAACAGTCTGGCGCTTGTGCTATCACGTCTTGCCTGGTGTGCCGACAACGCCAGCACCTTTTGTGATTGTTGGGATGATGGCGCTCTTCGGAGGCATTGCGCATGCACCGCTCGCCGTAATGCTTATGGTCGCCGAAATGACCGGCAACCTTTCGATGCTGGCCCCTGCTATGATCGCTGTCGGGGTCGCGTCTATTCTAGTAGGCAAAGCGACCATCTATACGAGTCAGGTCGATACGCGGGCCGATTCCCCGGCCCATCGTCTCCAACTCTCTTTCCCGCTGCTCTCTACGTTGGCGGTGCACCAGGCCATGGCAACTCATCCCTTGTGGTTTTCTCCTGAACGAACACTGGCGGAGGCTGAGCAACAGTTGGGGCAACACATCGAGAGTGGCGCACCTGTGGTAGACCAACACGGCAATTTGCAAGGGGTACTTACTATGGCTGATATCCAACGTATCCCACTGGCAGAGCGTGGGCAAAGCTGTGTGGAGGAGGCGATGCAGCGTGATGTCCTGGTGGTTTATCCTGATGATACGTTAGATGAGGCGCTGGAAGAGCTCACGAGCCGACGCGTGAGCTGGGCTCCCGTAGTAGATGCCGAAGCGCTCTCAGGGGATCGTCATGTGATTGGGACCATCTCGGCGGCAAGCATTGTGCGTCTGTACCGGCAGACTCTCGCCAAGGATTCCCGGCGCATGCGGGGTCTAATCGAAGGTACGGTGATGCTGGAGACCATGATCCAATCAGAGATGCGCCTGGCGAATGTGCCATTGCGCGATGCCCAACTGCCCGCAGAATGTCTGGTTGTATCGATACGTCGAGAGGATGAACTGCTTTTCCCTCGCGGAAGCACGGTCATTCGGCCTGGGGATGTCGTAACCTTCCTGGTGAATCCGCGAGGTGAAGCCCGCTTACAGCACTATCTGCACGAATCGCGGGAGGTGGAGTCCCAGGAAGCGGTTGCACTTGACTAGAGCGAGAGCAAGCGGGGTAGATCTTTGCTGACAAGTGACTTCACAACCTGTTACTGCTGCTGTGGCCTCAGGTTGCCCGCGAAGTTGTCACGATCATTGACGTGAGGGAAGGGTGTATCTGTGGGCACTTCGACCTTTAGAAAGGTGCAGAGGGGCTCCCATCCTTCTTTCACATCGTAGATCAGGAGCTTTTCCGGAGGAACGTGCTGCTTGACTTCCTCAATATGCTGCATAAATACAGTGATGGCTGAGTCTTTATCCTCGAATTGGCCGTGAAACGTCCGCTCCCAGATAAGGGCGTGGACTAACCTGGCATGAGGAGAAAGAGCAAGGTTACGGTGTGGAGCCTGGTAAATGGTGCTATAGGCACTCTCATACCACTGTTTGGGATCTCGTACCGTTAGTAGCACTTTCGCATCTGGATATGTGTGCATGAGTTCTTGATAAAAAGTGCAGGCTGGCCAGTCTGTCGTAGCCTGATATCCCGCAAAGACTGTATGCCAATCGGCAGGCGCTCCTCTGGTAATGTCAATCCATTGATCTAGCGCACCTGGTTTGTGAAAGAGTTCTACCATATGGTAACAGGGACCAAAGCCGAGCTCTTCAAGCGCGCTCTTCAGCGATAATGTCCCTGTTCGTCCAAAGCCGGCCCCAATAACTTTCAGCCCACTCCACTCATGCATTACTCCGGGTTGGTTTGCCATGTCTAATTCCTTTCTGACTTCATCTATACATCAAGCTCTACCTTTTTAATAATACATGAATGTAACCATGATAACAAGGTTTTGCATAGATTTACTACGGAGCCAGGTTATTCGTCAAATTACCATCGAAGTAGTGTTGGAAGACAAGGTTGTGTGCGACCTCTAACGCAGTTGCAATTGCCCCGAGAAGTACGCTATCATCTCCCAGCTTTGAGGTGACAATGTGAGGTCTTAGTGGGGTAAGTTGCTGTAGTCTACGCTCTAGTGGCGGAAGCAACAATTCACCACGTTGGCCGATACCACCACCGAGCACAATAAGTTCTGGATCTAAAACGGCGGTGATGGTTGCGATTGCCAGGGCCAGACGGTGTCCTTCCTGTTCGACCACAGCCAACGCTTTACTATCGCCCTGAAGTGCCGCCTCAAAGATCTGCTTCGTAGTCAGAGACGCGGACAAGCCTAGCTGCTGGGCTTGACGAACTATTCCCTCCGCTGAGGTCGTCTCCTCGAACATCCCTAGATAGCTATCGCTGATTTGCGTAGACGCATCTAAGGTGTCATCCACGCCAAACGGTAGAAACCCAATCTCACCTGCTGCGCCGCGTGCCCCTCGGTAGAGCGCGCCGTTGATGACAATACCCATGCCTACACCTGTGCCTATCATGATATACACAAACGTACTGGCACTAGAACCCCAGCCGAATGAACGCTCACCCAACGCTGCAAGGTTCGCATCATTTTCTAGCGAAAGACTCAAATCTAAGGCTACCTGCAACTCTGTCAGCAATCCGTGCCGTCCCCACTCAGGCAGATTCGACGAGAAAAGCACGCGCTCACTCTGCTCATCTAAGACCCCTGGTGTGCCGATGACAGCATGCACCACTTGTGACCAGGATATGCCAGCATGCGAGACGAGGTCACGAGCCAGGCGATTGATCAATGCCACGAGAGCAGATGCACTCATGGCGTTGTTTGGCTCATCACCTCGGGCAATAATTTGACCGGCAAGGTTAGCTACTGCGGCACGCACCCAGCTCCGGCCGACATCGACGCCAACCACATAACCAGCCTCTGGATTTGGCTCATACAGTATGGCAACACGTCCGCCCTTGCTCGACATCAATGATTGCCCGATTGGCCGAACAAGACCCGCATTCTCAAGACCTGCGAGTGCTTGCGAGACGGTTGGCTTGGAAAGTCCGGTTGCGCGCGCGAGCTGAGCACGCGAAGTCGGGCCATGACTGCGTAGATACTCCAATAGGGATCGCTCATTGATGGCCCGCAACAGGGATGGAGTTCCCAGTTGATGTTCGTGATGAAGATTGCTATCTGTTACTGGCACAATGCGGCTCCTTTGCAGTAAAGAAAGGTCTATTTTTAGCTACTATTAAAGCACCTTTCATGCTTATACGCATGCAAAATATTGACAAACCTTAGTTAGGAAACTATACTAACTCATAGATAGGAGTTTGTCCATATCTTTTCGCCTGGCCTGCATAAGCCAGACGCAAACATGAGGAGGCGACCCATGAGCTCTTCAAGCATAAACGATCAACCGGAAAAGATTCCTACTGGAACAACTCAAAGTGGAGCAGCGGAACAAACGAACAATGGTTTTGTGCGAAGTGTTGGATTGCCAACAGCGGTAGCAATCAACATGACTCAGATGTGCGGCATAGGACCGTTCATCACCATTCCTCTCATGGTCGTGGCCTTTGGTGGCCCGCAGGCAATCCTGGGCTGGATTGCCGGAGCGATACTGGCCCTGGCTGACGGCTTGATCTGGTCCGAACTGGGAGCGGCAATGCCTGGAGCAGGAGGCACCTATATCTACCTTCGTGAGGCCTTCCAGTACCGTACTGGGCGCTTAATGCCGTTCATATTTTGCTGGACCGCGGTACTCTTTATTCCTCTTATCATGTCTACCGGTGTCATTGGATTGGTATCATACCTCGGCTATCTCTGGCCAAATATGAACTGGCTGGAAATCCATCTCGTCTCTCTCGTAGTCGTTGGTGTGGTTCTGTTTGCTCTCTACCGCCGCATCGAGTCCATCGGTTTCCTTACCAGGATCTTGTTTGCCATCATGCTGCTCTCAATCGGCCTGGTGATTGTCGCGTCGCTCACCCATTTTAACCCGGCCCTGGCTTTCGCCTATCCGGCCAATGCCTTCACCCTGGATGGTCGCTTTTTTGCCGGGCTAGGCGCGGGCTTGATCATCGGCATTTATGATTACCTGGGCTATAATACGACGGCGTACATGGGAGCTGAGATTCGCAATCCTGGTCGCGTCATCCCCTGGTCTATCATCATCTCTGTCCTGGGTATTATGCTACTCTACCTGGCTCTCAACATTGGGGTCATGGGAGTGGTTCCCTGGCAGGACGTTGCGAAATCATCCTCAATTGCTTCTCTGGTCCTGGAGCAGGTCTGGGGGAAAGGCGTTTCAAGCGTGGTGACGGCCCTTATTATCATCACTGCGTTTGCTTCAGTCTTTACCGGGCTCCTCGGCGGCTCTCGTGTACCGTATAACGCGGCTCGTGATGGCGTCTTCCTACCGCAGTTTGGCAAATTACACCCACGCTATCACTTCCCTCATATTGCTTTGATCGTGATGTGTGTGATTACCGCTATTGGTTCCTTCTTCGATCTTTCGACGGTCATTTCTATGCTCATCGCGGTTATTGTGCTCATCCAAGGAGTCGGGCAGGTGGTCGCGCTAACGGTCTTACGCCGGAGGCAGCCGGACCTGAAACGTCCCTATCGCATGTGGCTCTACCCGCTCCCCAGTATTATCGCGCTCGTTGGCTGGGTGTATGTGTACTATGCGTCCGGTCCGCTGCCCATAGTGCTCTCACTCGTCTGGGTTGCTGCTGGCGTTGTCACATACCTCCTCTGGGCACGTTTCGTTGAACATACCTGGCCCTTTGGTCCCAAGGAAATCAAGGAAGAGTACCTGGAACAGCCTGTCGAGACAGAGGTGTCAGCCTGATCGCGGCAAAGGCTAGAGGATAAACAACGATGAATGACGACTCGCTCACTACACGTGCCCACGACTTTGTACTTGCCATTGATTTCGGCGGCACAAAGGTCGCCATTGCCACCGCTGCTACTACGGGCAGTATTCTACAGCAAGCGCGGCTCGACACACATGCTTCTCAGGGCGCTCAACAACTCCTTGAGAGAACGACTACTGCCGCGTATGCGCTGATTGAACGAACCATGGCGGAAGTGGGGGGACAGTGCGTTGCGGTCGGAGTGGCAACTCCCGGTGTCGTTCACGACAATGGTGTATTACTGTCACCCAATATTCCTGGCTGGGAACAGGTGCCATTGCGTGAAACGATGCGTGCAAACCTGGACATTCCAACGGTAGTGGTAGAAAACGATGTGAAGGCCGCGGCGATGGCTGAGGTTCTTTGGGGAGCGCTCAAGGGGGCAGACCCGGCGGTCTTCCTCAGTCTGGGTACAGGTATTGCCGCAGCGATCGTGATTGGAGGGCGAGTCGTCACTGGAGCGCATGGAGCCTCCGGCGAAATTGGCTATAATTTGCGCAGCGTTCTGGATAATGCTGGCGCTGCGCACGGACGAGCCCCACTAGAGGAGGCTATCGGTGGGCGCTTCATAGGAGAACGGGGCAGCCTCCTTTTGGGAGAGCAACTCAGCGCAGCCGATGTGTTTGCTCATTCAGACATTCGTGCCCGTTTTCTCGTAGATGAAACGCTTGCCGAATTGGCTACCCATGTCGCCAATCTCGCTATCCTGATTGATCCGGCACGCATAGCTATTGGTGGGGGACTGATAAGTTCGGGTGATGTGATATTACGCGCGCTCGCCTTTCGCCTGGAGTATGCAGTCCCATTTCCACCAGAGCTTGTCCCTGCCAGATTCCTGAATGATGCATCGCTATATGGCGCGATTGCCCTGGCGTTGAGCAGAGATTTTTACCCTCGGGAACGTGTACGGGATCGCGCAATGGAACCTGGCTAAGAGGGTCACTATAAGGATAATGCTTTCCGTATATTTATGGTTACTATGCACCCATCTTCTGGCTTATATATCCCCACCTGTTGTCAACCATTTTGAAGCCAATTGGAATGATGCTGATTGGCTTTTTTTCTATTACTGTATAGAAATGTAGGTAATGTATGAAGCAACGTGCTGTTCTGGTGAGTGCATTTGTCCTCATGATCGTTTTCGTCCTCGTGACGGTGGCCTTCTTTTCTTCTGCTTTGTCTGCCAAGCAGAATACCTCGAATATCATTCCCACACTTACACCAACTCCCACTCTTGCGTCTATACCCACCCCTACACCAATCCCAACGACCCCTACGCCCACTCCATCGCCGACGCCTATGCCTCTTGTCAACGGTCTATCTGCCTCACTGCTGGATGTGGCCTCGGGGCGGACGCTGCTGAATGTCAATAGCCATATGCATTTACCCATGTGGAGCACAACCAAGTTGATGACGGCCCTCCTGGCCATTGAGCGCCTGTCTCCCGACAGGATGGTGACAGTTCAACAGGCCGAGCTTGACGAGGTGCCGAGTGGCATGAGTATTGCCTTCTTACAACCAAACGATCAGTTGAGCGTGCGTGATCTACTGTACGCTCTGCTTCTTCCTTCGGGCAGCGATGCAGCTATTGTGCTGGCTCACGAAGTGTCTGGGAATACGGCGAGCTTTGTGGCACTGATGAACGCCCGGGCAGGACAGCTTGGTTTGACGGATACCCATTACAGCAATCCTCATGGGGCAGCCGAGCCTGATCATTACTCCAGTGCAGCCGACCTGGTGAAACTCGCCAGAGTGGCGATGGGCTACCCGTTCTTTGCCCAGATCGTCTCGACACAAAGCTTCCATTTGCCACCAACCCTGTATCATCATAAGTATCCCTGGGATAACATTCTCAATACGTTTCTTCAGAGCTATCCAGGCGCTGACGGGATCAAAACTGGATCAAACTCAGCAGGTGACGATTGGTGCATGGTCTTCTCCGCGTATCAACATGGTCACCTGCTTATTGGCGCTGAAATGCATGCTCCTTCCCAAGATCAGGTCATTATCGACGCAAAGAACATTCTTGACAGAGGCTTTACCTCATAGTTTCATCTAAACCAGAGGTTCTGGTTGGCATCCATGGCCAAGCCTAGTGGTAAACTGCTGGGAGCAGGAATATGATAGGGGATGAAACGGCCTGTCACAATATCCAGGCGCGCAATTACGTTCTCAGCTAAGATCGTCATCCAGATCTCGCCAGATCTGGTGGCGATCAGACCATAGAGTGCACTTTGTTCACTCCCATTCAATGGAACGCTGTAGGTCGTGAAGGTCCCGGGCCCACTGCGGTGGTCCATACATTACGCGGGCAAGTTCGAAAAATTGGGGAGCAGGATCAGACGGTGCCGAGGCAGGAGCGAATGCCGTCTTGCGCATGGCCGTGGGATGGAGGCGATGCCCCAGTTCGAGGCGCAGGTTCCACATCCATTGGCTGATCACCTGCCAGAACTCTTGCCCGCAGGGGGTATGGGAACACCAGCGGTCAGGGTCCTGTTCCTTGTCCTCATCGCAGAGCACCGTCTCGAACGCACCCCGATGTAGGTACAGGGCAACCACATCGCTTGGGGTGAATGCGCCTTGTGGCAAGGTCGTAAAGAACAGCTCGTAGACCACCCCATCATGTGTGGTGCCAATCGGGCTGGCGGTGGCGGGCGCCTGATGCGTTGCGACGATCACTCGTGTCCGAGTCCCGGTCGCTGTGAGAGGAACAGCGGGGCAATCGAAGAGCGCACGACACGTTCCCGTTTCAGGGTGTGTCGTCTGCTGGTCAGCAGGAAATCGATATCAGGAGACGCACTTTTTACCTCTTTGCTACCTGTTTGCTTTCATCTCGTTGCGCAATTCGTGGGCACCTCTGATGAAAACCGACGGGGCCCTCCGCTCGGGGAACATCCTGGAGCGAAGGCGTCTCTTTCCCTTCTCGTTCAGGCTGGAACGAACTCGCGGTAGCCTGTACCTAGTACAATCAAATAAATTTCGCGACATTGTACACGCCTGATGAGCGGACTTCATGCCACAGAAGTTACTTGAATGTACTTAGACAGATAGAACAACAAAAAAGCGGGTCTGGGCGCGCGGACTACGCACCAGGTCGCTGGACTGCTGCTTGCAGTCGCTCAAGCCGCCGCACTAGCTCCTCCTCATTTGATGAGGCGACATCGGCGAACAGGACATGATCGACGGCAAGGGCCTCTACCTTGACCAGATCTTCGGCTATCTGCTCAGGCGAACCACCCAGGAAAGGCCGGCTATCCTCAGGTAGAGGGTTAGCCGTGATTGGCACATTCGCTCGTACCATAATCATGAGCGTGGACGGATCGCGACCCGCCGCTTGAGCAGCGGAACGGAAACTATTCACCGTTGCCTCCAGCGCTTCCAGTGAAAAAGCGATGGGATTCAAGCCGTCAGCGATACGAGCGGCACGCGCGATAGCCGCCGGAGAGGCTGCCCCCAACAGAATGGGAACTCCTCCTTGCTGAAGAGGCTTAGGATCAATTTTTGAGGAAGGAATGTGGTAGAAACGTCCCTCAAAACTGACCGGATCTGGTCCCCAGGCCGCCCGCATGGCTGCGATGAACTCCTCTATACCTGCTCCCCGATACCTGGTCGTAACATTAGCCGTGATAAACTCTTGCTCCATCCATCCCTGGCCCAGACCTGCAATAGCGCGACCACCGCTCAACTGGTCGAGCGTGGCAAAGCGGCGAGCAAGAATAACCGGCACGTGGAAGGGAGCGTTAATGATACTCGTGCCCAACTTGATGCGCTCGGTCCTGGCCGCGACATAAGCAAGCGTTTCGATGGGCTCATAAGTCGATGAGTAATCCTCAGGGAGAGCAATGGGCTTCCCGTCTAACAGAGCCCCCTCTCCGAGAGGATATAACAGTCGCTCATACGTCCAGACAGCAGCGTAACCCAGACGCTCCGCCTCCTGAGCGATGCGAACAATAGCCCCGGTTGAGGCAAAAACGCCCGAAGTGGGCAAAGCAACTCCAAGATCCATTTTTTCATTCCTCCTGGGAACAAAAGGTGTGATTTGTACGATCAGCAAAATGAACAGTTCATGACTGTTTCTCAACTGGAAACTGGATTTCTGTGAGATAGTCATCCAGATTCCCCTCCTGGTTGAGACAAACTTTCCGTGATGGCCCATTAATGGTGATACATGTGGCATGGTGACTTTAGCCTCTTCGCTTATCGACGAGACTGCTCAGATGGCGGAATATTGTGATTGAAGCAGAAGATGTTCTGCGGATCATACGTATCTTTCAATGCGACCAACCGCTGATAATTTTCCGGCGTATACGCAGCTCGCGTGCGATCGAGACCGACATCGTTGTACCCCAGGCTGTTAAGAAGCGCTTGCACACTCGTGTCTGGCTTCAACGCCTGCATGATCTCCATGATGGACCGCTTTCCCGTTTCCAACAATTCGGTCGTGGGGGCTGCTGCCAGCGCATACAGGGTAAAGTTCACGTCGCAAAGGCTTGCCGCCATTGCATTTTCTGGTATGCGTGCGAGTACGCCGCCAAAATGGCGTATCTGGACGTTGAACACGCCAGAGGCAGGGTTGGCTGCAACGGCGAAGACGGCATCGATATCGCTCGGAGTGAAGTCTCGCAGCGTCTTATGATCAGTATAAAAATGGAGTGGTGGAGCTTCGACCGGGTCGTTGGCAATTGTGGCGATCTGCGAGTAGGGCATCTGGGCAAAGGTGTCGAGTAACGGCGTTCCCAGCGTGCGCATCGGGTGCAGCACCGCTTCTCCATCTGCTTGCGAACTATTGGAGCAGGCTGCGATCATGACCACCGTCTTGCCACGCACCATCGGCGGAACTTCGGGCAGAGGTGGAAAATGCATGATGCGAAACGTCGAAGTGAGCGTTTCAGGCACCGTTTTGACCCATTGGAGGTAGGCGTTGATCACCTCTTTCCCCTGTTCGACTGGATACATGACCTGACCGCCGAAGACTTCTTTGACCGGGTACAGGGCGAATTCGAGCGAGGTGACGATGCCGAAGTTCCCGCCACCGCCGCGCAGACCCCAGAAGAGATCGGGGTAGCTGTTTTCGTTGACCTGCAACAGACGTCCGTCGGCGGTAACGAACTCAATCGAGCGCATGCTGGAGGCGCCGAGGCCATACTGGCGCACGAGCCAGCCGAAACCGCCGCCGAGCAGATAACCGACGACTCCAACGGTTGCGGCGAATCCATTGAGTGGGGCCAGCCCAAAGGGGGAAGCCGCCTGGATCACATCTGCCCATTTCACACCTGGCTCCACGCGCGCTGTAGATGTCCCTGGATTGATCTGCAAACCGCTCATATTGGCGAAGTTGACCAGGACCGCGCCATCAGCCGGGTACGGATGTCCATGACCTCCACCTTGCACCGCGATGGGGAGACCGTGCTCACGCGCAAAGGTGACTGCGGCGAGCACATCAGTGGTAATGGCAGGCATGACGATGAGCGCTGGATGCTGGTCAAAGGTCGCTGTATCCCATGTCAGACGCGCCCTGTCATAGCCATCGTCTCCTGGGACGAGAGCACTCCCCTGGAGACGTGCTCGCAGGTTCTGAAGATTGACCGGGTCGAACGTGACTTTTGGATGAATAGATTGTTTGTTATTCACAGGTGTTTCCCTTCTTGCATTCCAGGAGCAATTGTGTGTTTCTGCTCCTATCCTGGATAGTGTAAAATGAGCAGTGCTGTGCTACATTGACAGCAGATTTGACAGACATGTAACAGAAAAGAGAACTATTCTGCATGGTTGTGCTCGTACAGACTGTATCAGTTGCACCGAGGAAGAGACACCCTGCTAAAGGATGATTGTCGGAGAAGAAGCGGCATCCTCCTAAAGGATGATTGTCGGGAA
>WNFM01129151.1_pt1 | contig 13016 bp, 13 predicted proteins | sample 5400271 | NCBI WGS metagenome assembly WNFM01 (sample SAMN13153352, study PRJNA577476) | soil metagenome | isolation source: 60 cm saprolite on Douglas fir-dominated hillslope | place: USA:California | collected 2013-09-17 | reverse complement strand
ATAGAAGCGACGCACCAGCTGGTCGATCATGATCTCGTCGATGCCGGTTTCGGCCTGGATCGCTTCGGTGATGGTGGCACGTCGTGCCGGCCCCGCTGAATGCGGCAGAATCCGCAAGTCGTCCATTGCCGATTCCCGGTCAGTCGCACCATCAGCCATGACGTCATCCTAAAAGAGGCATTGATAATACTCATTTAAGATCATGATAGAAGCATCTTCAATGCCTTTTTACCACCTGCGACACTCGGCCCCAGCGTCAGGCACTGGCGGATGCTTCATCCGCCAGCAGATGCCGCATGCGACGCAAGGTGCCGGGATTGGCGACTAGATCCGCCAGGGAATAGCCATCGAGCGTCGAGAGGAAGGCCAGCAAGGCCTCCTCCAGTGGTCCGCGCAAGCCGCAGGCCGTGGTGATGGCGCAGTGATTATGTTTGCCGTCGAAGCATTCAACCAGGTTGAAGCCATCCTCGGTTGCGCGAATGACATCGCCGAGGTTGATCTTTGCGGCCTGCCGGGCCAGACGCAAACCGCCGCCGCGACCGCGCAGACTATCGATGAAACCCGCTTGCGCCAAAGTCTGGGTGACCTTCATCAAATGGTTGCGGGAAATGTCATAGCGCCGGGCGATCTCTTCGATCGTGTGCAGCTCATCCGGTTCCATCGCCAGCAGCATCAGCAGCCGCAACGCAAAGTCCGTATGCATCGTCAGGCGCAATCAAGTCATGGTCTTTAACAGGTATTATCTGCACCTGTTAAGTGGACTTTGTCCATCCTGGGTCCGATCTTGTCGGCGAAGAGCATCGCCCCGCCCGGCAAGCTTTTCTCGTTCGGGCTGCCAGAATTGCTCGCTTTACCCTATAGGCGAAGTCGGGATTACTGACCGCACTAAGCAAGAGGCATTGCCGCCACAGCATGAACCGGGCGCCGAAAGGTGCGGTTCGTCGGCGGCCAAGTTTTGCCCGGATCAGGCAGGAGAGCGCCGATGACGACAGCCAAACTGCGCCAGTTGAAACTGGGCGCCTTCATGTATCCGGCCGGCCATCACGTCGCCGCTTGGCGTCACCCAGATGTTTCGGCCTCGGCCACCACCGATTTTGGCTATCGCGCTGCCTTCGCCCGCAAGGCCGAGGCCGCCAAATTCGACCTGATCTTCCTCGCCGATGGTGTCGGGGTCGGCGATCATCGCACCGAGGTCTTGAGCCGCAGCGATGAATGGTCGACCGGCTTCGAGCCCCTGACCCTGCTCTCGGCGCTCTCGACCGTGACAGAAAAGATCGGCCTGGTCGCCACCGCCTCCACCACCTTTCACCAGCCCTATAACATCGCCCGGGTTTTCGGCTCGCTCGATCAGTTGAGCAGCGGCCGCGCGGGCTGGAATCTGGTCACCTCCTCGGCCGAGCTGGAAGCCGAGAACTTCTCGGCCCAGCCACATCTCGCCCATGCCAATCGCTATGAGCGGGCCAATGAATTCATCGATGTGGTGCTGGGGCTATGGAATTCCTGGGAAGATGATGCCTTCCTGCGCGACAAGGAAAGCGGCCGCTTCTTCGATCCCAATAAGCTGCATGTCCTGCATCATCAGGGCCCGCATTTCAGCGTGCGCGGTCCCTTGAATGTCGCCCGCTCGCCGCAAGGCCATCCGGTGGTGGTGCAAGCTGGCTCCTCGGAAGACGGCCAGGAACTGGCGGCCCGTACGGCTGAAATCGTCTTCACCGCACAACGCACCTTGGCCGAGGCACAGAAATTCTATGCCGACCTCAAGAGCCGCCTGCCGAAATATGGCCGTGCGCCAGATGATCTGAAGATCATGCCAGGGGTCTTCCCGGTGGTCGGGCGCAGCGAGGCCGAGGCCGAGGACAAGTTTGAGCAGTTGCAAGACCTGATCCATCCGGAGATCGGCCTCGCCTTGCTCTCCAACTACATCGGCAATTTTGATCTCTCGGTTTATCCGCTGGATGGACCCTTGCCAGATCTGCCGATGACCAATGCCAGCAAGAGCCGCCAGCAGCTGCTGGTCGATCTCGCCCGGCGCGAGAACCTCACCATTCGTCAGCTTTATCTGCGTGTCGCCGGTGCCCGCGGCCATTGGCAACTAATCGGCACGCCAGCCCAGATCGTCGACGAGCTGGAAGAGCGTTTCCTGAAAGCCGGCGCCGATGGCTTCAACATCATGCCGCCGACCGTGCCCGGCGGGCTCGATGATTTCATCACCCTGGTGATCCCGGAGCTGCGCCGTCGTGGCCTGTTCCGCACCGAGTATGAAGGCCGCACCCTGCGGGAAAATCTCGGCCTCAAATTTCCTGTTCACCAAGCGCATGACCAGCGGCGCCATCGCACGGCTCAAGCCACTGCCGCTGAATAACTGCTCATCTTTTTCATCAGGAGACCTGACATGACCGCCTTGCTCAAAAAACAAACCGCCGCCCATCAAATCGAGATCCGCCCGATCGCCGGTCGCATCGGCGCGGAACTGGCCGGTATCCGCCTCAGCGGTGATCTCGACGCCGAGACCTATCAAACCATCCGCCAGGCTCTGCTGAAGCATCGGGTGATCTTCTTCCGCAATCAGCAGCATCTCGACGATGCCGAGCAGGAACGCTTCGCCAAATTATTCGGCGATCTGGTCGCCCATCCGACCGAAAAGGTGCGCGGCGGATCAACCGCCATCCTCGAGCTCGACACCGGCAACGGCAATGGCAAGGCCGATCAATGGCATACCGATGTCACCTTTGTTGATGCCTATCCGCAGATCTCGATCCTGCGCGCCCTGCAGGTACCGGATTACGGTGGCGACACGGTCTGGGCCAATACCGTCGCGGCTTACGAATATCTGCCGCTGGAACTAAAGGAACTGGCGGAACGTCTGTGGGCGGTCCACAGCAACAAATACGACTATGCCGCCCAGCGCCCCCATGCCAGCGAGGCCGAGAAGCAGCATTACGAGAGCACCTTTGCCGCAACCGTCTATGAGACCGAGCATCCGGTGGTGCGGATCCATCCGGAGACCAAGGAGAAGTCGCTAGTTCTTGGCTATTTCATCCAGAAATTCGTCGGCCAGAACCACATCGATTCGGCGCGACTCTTCGAGCTCCTGCAGGATCATGTGACCAGGTTGGAAAATACCGTGCGCTGGCGCTGGCAGGCGGGCGATGTTGCGATCTGGGACAACCGCGCGACGCAGCATCTCGCCATCAATGATTATGGCGACCAGCGCCGCATCGTGCGCCGCTCGACGATCGCCGGCGACGTCCCCGTCAGCGTCGATGGCCGCCCCAGCCGGACCCGCAGCAAGGTGACACCCTTGCGCCAACAGGCGCCGGAGTGAAATCGCAAATCATGACCTTATTGTCACTCTCGGGCTTGTTCCAAGCGTTCATGGGAAAGGCCGGCGTCGCTGATGGCATGGACCCACGGAACAAGTCCGTGGGTGACACCAATACAAATCGCAGGCGCACAGAAATACGCTCAAACTCAGTTGTCATTGCCGGACTTGTTCCGGCAATCCATGTCAACCACGAACTAGATTATCGCCCACGATGTAGCACCGCGCTCAACTGAGCGCTGCTGACCGCATAGACCACAACCAACGACTTGCAATTGGCCTCTGCATGACGCAGGGCCGCAACGAAGGAATTTGACCACATGAAACGCACGTTCCTCGCCGTCCTCCTGGGCGGCATCCTCGGTGCCAGCGCCGCTTATGCGGACCAGACGGTGATCCGCGTCGGTTATCCCGGTGTCGGGGTCGACAACCAGCCTTATGGCTATGGCGATTCCGTCTCGCTGGCCCGGGTCGGCAATTATCTGGAAGACGAGTTCAAGAACGATCCCAATATCAAGATCGAATGGACCTTCTTCCGCGGTGCCGGTCCGGAACTGAACGAGGCCCTGGCGGCGCACCAGCTGGATATCGCCGCCGGTCTCGGCGATCTGCCCTCGATCGTCGGCCGCTCGCGCGGCTTGAAGACCAAGTTCCTGCTGCCGGCCAGCGAGCATGGCTCGCTCTATCTCGCGGTCTCGCCGAAATCCAACATCAACTCGATCGATGATCTCAAAGGCAAGAAGGTGGCGCAGTTCCGCGGCACCAATCTGCAGATCGCCACCGACGCGGTGCTGGAAGCCCATCACCTGACCGAGAAGGACGTGAAATTCGTCAGCCTCACCACCAGTGATGGCCTCGCCGCCCTCACCTCCGGCAATGTCGATGGCTCCTTCGGTGGTGAGGAATATCTCGACCTGCAGAAGCGCGGCATCGTCAAGATCGTCTATGCCAGCAAAAAGGATGCGCCGATCTTCGGCACCAACTCCGCCATCTTCGCGACCGAGGAATTCGAAAAGGCACATCCCGATCTGACCCAGCGCGTCGTCACCGCCTTCGTCAAGGCAGCGGCCTGGGGCTCGACCGAGGCCAATCGCCCGCAGGTCTTCGCCGCCTGGGCCAAGGCCGGCGTGCCGGTCGAAAGCTTTGCCGAGGATTTCGAGGGCCAGACCCTGGCCCGGCGCAACACCGCCGTGCTCGATGACTTCATCATCGCCCGCTATCAGGACAAGGCGGCCAAGGCCAAGCAATACGGCCTGATCAAGACCGATATCGATTTCAAGACCTGGTTCGAGCCGAAATATCTCGAAACCGCGCTCAAGGAATTGAAGCTGGAGAAGTTCTGGCCGCGTTATGACGCCAGCGGCAAGAAGGTCGCCGATGGTACTGTCGAAAGCCAGAAACAGGCTTCTGCACAGTAGGCCGACATAACTCGACAAGGAAACCGACACATGACACATGGACAGCAGATCCTGAAACGGCCGGTCGATGCCCCGGTCAATGCTGCGGCCAGCACGGTTCAGCCGCAGCGTCTGCTGTTCAATGTCGGCCTCTCTGAACAGAAAGGCCACCAACCCGCGACCTTGCCGCGCGCCGGGCGCTCCGCCGTTTTGTCCCGCGCCCTTATCCGGGGCCGGCGGTGGAGTGATCTTGGCCGTGCGGTCAGCCGTCGGTCCAATGTTCTCCTTAGCCTCAGTGTTCCTCTGGCTCTGCTAATCGCCTGGCAGCTCTCATCCTTGTTCGGCTGGCTGCCGGAACAAATTTTGCCGGCACCGCAGGTGGTCTGGCAGACCTTGCTGGACTATGCCGCCGATGGCAGCCTGGCGAGCGATACCAGCATCAGTCTCCTGCGTGTCTTGCGCGGCTTTACCAGCGGCGCCGCGATCGGCCTCGCTTTGGGTGGCGTCCTCGCCAGCTCGCCGCGCTTGCGCGCTTATCTTGATCCGCTGTTCCTGGCGGTCAGCCAGGTACCCATTCTTGGCTGGGTGCCCTTGCTGATCCTGTTGATCGGCATCGATGAGGGGTTGAAGACCAGCCTGGTCGCCCTCTCCATCTTCATCCCCGTGACGCTCGGCACCTATCAGGGTATCCGTGATGTGCCGCAGGCCTATCGCGAGGTCGGCCAGGTGCTGACTTTCGGCCGCCACCAGATGCTGGGCACCATTATCCTGCCGGCCGCCGTGCCGGCGATCTTCACCGGCTTGCGCGAAGGCCTCTCCAACGGCTGGCAGACCCTGGTCGCCGTGGAACTGCTCGCTTCCACCGAAGGGCTTGGCTATCAGATGGCCTATGGTCGCCAGCTGTTCCAGCTGGAACTGGTGATCACCGCCATGCTGATCATCGGGTTGATCGGCTTCTCCTTTGATTTCCTGCTCGGCCGCATCGAGCGGTACCTGCAGCGCTGGCAGGTGACGGCATGAGCCCCCAGCCGCTCTCCAGTCGTGGCCAGAAAATCTGGCGCGCCAGTGCCTTGCCGCTGGTCCTGCTATTGGCCTGGGAAGCCAGCGCCCATCTCGGCCTCGTCAATCCGCATTTCCTGCCGCCGATCGAAATCGTTCTGCAACGCGGCTGGGTCGAAGCGAGCCAAGGCCAGTTGCTGGCGAGCCTCGGCGCCAGCCTCAGCCGCGATCTCGCCGGCTTTGTGATCGGCAGTGCCATCGGCATCGCCAGTGGTCTGCTGCTGGGCTTCTCGGCGCTCGCACGAAAGCTGTTCGGCCCGACCCTGCGGGTGCATCGGCAGATCGCGCTCTTTGCCTGGGTACCGCTGATCGCCGTGTGGTTCGGTGCCGGCGAGCCCGGCAAGATCGCCTTCATCGCCTCGGCCGCCTTCCAGCCGAGCCTGGTCAATACCTGGAATGGGGTCGCCCAGATTCCCCATCGCTACCGCGAACTGGCGGCGGTGCTGACCTTCAGCCGCCTCGATTTTCTGCGCTTCGTCGCCTTGCCGGCCGCCTTGCCGGCAATCTTCACCGGGCTGCAGGCGGGTCTCATCTATGCCTGGCAGGCGACCATCGGCGCCGAACTCTTCATGACCATCGCGCCCGGTATCGGCGGTGTCATGATGCAGGGGCGGCAATTATTCCAGATGGATCTGGTGCTGTTGACCATCCTGCTGCTGGGCCTGACCGGTGCCAGTTTCAACACCCTTGCCGCCTTGAGTGAAACCCATCTGCTGCGACGGAGATTGTCATGACCGATTATCGTTATCCGAGCCATCTGCATGAGATCGATCTGGTGAGCCCAACCATTCATGACCTCATGCCGCAGGACGATGGGCCGCAGCATGTCCCCTCCGTCGAAAGCAATCCCATCCTGACCTTGCGTCAGGTCAGCAAGACCTTCCAGGTCGCTGGCAAGCCCGTCGAAGCCTTGAGCGATATCTCGCTGGAGATCGCGCAGGGCGAGTTCCTCAGCATTGTCGGCGCCTCCGGCTGCGGCAAATCCACCTTGCTGCGCCTGATCCTCGGTCTTGACCACGCCTTCGACGGCGAGATCCTGCTGGATGGTGCGCCGGTCAGGAAGCCGGGCCTCGATCGCGGCATCGTCTTCCAGGAACACCGCCTGCTGCCCTGGCTCAGTGTCGAGGCCAATGTCGCCGTCGCCTTGCGCAAGAGCAAGTTCAGTCCGCGCCAGAAGCGCGACACGGTGCGGGAGCATCTGCAGCTGGTCGGATTGGAGAATTTCGCCGCCGCCTATCCGGCACAGCTATCGGGCGGCATGCAGCAGCGTGTCGCCATTGCCCGCGCCCTGGTCAACCGGCCGCGCTTCCTGCTGCTCGACGAACCCTTGGGCGCCTTGGATGCCCTCACCCGCCTGCGTTTGCAGGACGAGTTGAAGCGCATCGTGCGGCATGAGGGGATCACCGCCATTCTCGTGACCCATGATGTCGATGAAGCGGTCTATCTCGGCGATCGCATCGTCGTCATGCAGCCGCATCCCGGCCGCATCGCCAGCATCCAGCCGGTGCACTTGCCCACAAATCGCAATCGCTCGGATCCCGCCTTCCTGCGGTTGCGCGACCATATCCTGGCGCAGCTGGGTGTTACACCCGGCAGCGGTCAGGTCTCTTCGAGCGAAGCCACTCAGGTAGCCGGTCAACCCGTCGCCAAAATCTGGCCACGGCATGATGCAGTAGCGTGATATGTCGGCTGCTGCTGGAAACATCCAACAGCCATCAAGATGGATTGCCGGGTCAAGCCGGCAATGGCAGTGAAATTCGCGTTTGTCGCTGTGCGCCAACGACTCCCTCGATTGTCACCCACGGGCTTGACCCGTGGGTCCATATTGGCAACAGCTCAGTTCGTTGAAGGTTCACGCTCCATCGGACAGCAAAGCGACCAGGTCGACCGCAACGACCATCACGCCTTGGCGGCGAGGGCTTCCAGAATCTCGATCGCCTCATCGGCGCGATCGACCGGCACAAAGAGGTGGTCGTGATAGAAGGCGGAGACAGGATTGACGCCCATGCCGGCCGCCGCCAGATGGCTGGTGATGACGGCGAGGAAACCGACCGCATCCAGCGAGGAATGCACATCCAGCGTGATCAGCCGTGAGCGGAAGACCGGTTCCAAATCAAAAGCCAAGGCCTCGGCCTCGGTCAGGATCATGGTCAGCCCTTCGATCTCGCGGAAGCTCATCAGCGGTTCGATGCGCAACCGGTCCGAGCCCGGCGGCAAGGTGACGAAGACATAAACGCCCTCGCGCAAGACCGGCCGCATGCCCCGCAATAGGACCGCCAGATTGGTTTCGCCGATGGTCCGGCCCGCTGTCTGATCGTCACTCATGATCCGCCCCAACTCGTCCGATCGGCACCTGCCCCGGCGACGGCCGCGACTTTAGCCGAGCGGTACGGCTTTTGCCAGCTTGAGATCGCCACGCCGGCTTTAGATTGTCACCTCGATCTCGCCTAATCAGGTTGCGCCCCGAGAATTCGGCACAACCTACTTCGGGACCGGCGCAGTGGACGCGAGAAATGGGCGCAATTCTGCCCAGGGAATTGTCACCTCCGTGACACTTCCCGCATAACCAAGCCATTCCTCAGATGAAACCGTCAGGGTCATCCCTTGGTCGGACAAGGTCCAGTTCTTTGGATCCGCGACCTCATCGGCAACGGTCGATTGGTCAATGTCGGCGGGATTTGGCAGATCCTTTGTCCGATCCGCTATCACCGCCTTCATGCGTTCGGTCAGAGTCTTTGCCCAGGGGCTCGCAAGGTCGAATAGATCCTTGGCAGCGAGGCGGTGCAACTCGGGGACGAGAACATAGGTCTCATGCGCGGCCGGATTTCCCCAGCCGTGCGGCGCGCCATGACAATAATAGCCCCAAATGCGGGCCACACTGATAACTGACGCGCCCATGCGCTGGACCGAAAAATCGGTCGTCACGTCGGCCGGAGCATTGTCGCAATAGCCGTCCATTTCCAGTGCTTTAAGGATGGCGATCGTGGACTCTTTATTGAACTGAGCCGCGGGTGCCGAGACCGGGCGGTCGATATAGAGATATGACCCCTGAGCCTCATACGGCCGATGGTCGTCGCTGCGATCCTGGGTGGACGGCAGACTGGCAAAATGATCCCGCCGGGAGAAGACATACGCGCCCATTTGCAACGCCGCTGTATCGAGCTCGCTCAAGCGTCGATCGTATTTTGAGCGCAGGCATTTCGACTGTCGGTCAGCGTTCCTCTGATTGAGGCAAACCTCACGAATGAAATGCAACCACTGTCGCTCGCCATCACGCAAGACCGCTTTTCCGTCTTCCGACAAGCGCGTCAACGCACTGACGTACTTTTTGTTGAGTTGGGCGTCGAGATCGGAAAGCTCCGTATCGACACAGATCGCTTTCTCGAAGGCATTGGCAGCCTTACTGCAATCGAAGCTGGCGGCTTGTGATGTCGCCGGCATGAGCACCGTGCTACCCAAGAGTAGGGGTGCCCAAACAAATCTGCTCAACATCTTATAATGATCTTTCAGGATATTTGGATCGGGGTCTCAAATCGTGACCGCGATCTCGCCCAGCCTTTTGGTAAGTATCGGATTCTCGCGGTAATCGATCGGCACCACGATCAGCGACGGGCCCTTATGATCGATGGCGGTGCGCAGAGCCTTGGCGAGATCCACCGATTTGTCGACCAGCTGGCCTTGCCAGCCGAACGCCTTGGCAAGATCCAGCCAATTCGGGTTGCCAAAGCCGAGATCGGTGTGATGGCCAAACTCATTGTCCTGCTTCCAGGCAATCAGGCCATAGCCGCCATCTTCCCAAACCATGACGGTGATATCGGCATTGAGGCGCCGTGCGGTTTCCATTTCCTGCACATTCATCAGGAAATCGCCATCGCCGCAGATGGCGAAGATCTTGTTCTCCGGCTGCACCAGATGCGCAGCGATGGAGCCCGGCAGCGGCAGGCCCATGGAACAGAAGCCATTGGGGATGATGCAGGTATTGGGTTCGTCGCAATGATAATAGCGGGCGATCCACATCTTATGAGCGCCGACACCGCTCAGCAGGATATCCTTCGGCCCCAGCGCCTCGCGCACATCCCACAGCACCTTCTGCGGCCGGATCTTGCCCTCGGTCGCATCATCCTTATGGGCGGCGAGATCGCTTGCCATCAATTGGCGCCAATAGAGCTGGCGCGGCAAATCGAGGCGTTGCTGGCCGGCGGCGATCAGGGCATCGGTCAGGACGGCGAGATTGGTGGCGATTTCACCGGTCAGCTCGACATGGGCCTGATATTGGCCATCGATCTCCGCCGGCAGGGTATCGATATCGATGATCTTCTTGTCGCCCTTGGGATTCCACAGACGCGGTGGATATTCGACGAGATCATAGCCGATGGTGATGACGAGATCGGCCTCCTCGACGGCAAAGGCGGGAAAGTCTTTCTGCTGCAGCCCGATCGTATAGAGGCAGTAGGGCGAGCTGCGTTCAACCGCACCCTTGCCCATGAAGGTGCTGATGACACCGATGCCCGTCGCCTCGACCAGGCGGCGCAATTGCGGGGTGGCGCGGCGCCGCATTGTGCCATTGCCGGCGATGATGATCGGCTGCTTTGCTTCCCGGATCAGCGCCACCGCTTCGGCGAGGCTGAGGTCATCAGCCTGCGGACGGCGATAGCGATGCGGTTCGATCGGCTGGACCTCTGTCTCCATCTTGGCGATGTCTTCGGCGAGTTCGAGGAGCACGGCGCCGGGTTTTTCCGAGCGCGTCAGGCGGATCGCCTTCCTGACCATTTCCGGAATCGCATCGGGATGCTGGATGCTCGCCGCCCATTTGGTGACCGGGCGATACATCTCCACCACATCCATGATCTGGTGGCTTTCCTTGTGCTGGCGATTGGTGGCGCCCTGACCGGTGATCACCAGCACGGGGGCACGGTCCATATTGGCATCCGCCACACCGGTGATGAGATTGGTGGCACCGGGACCCAGGGTGCCAAGGCAGACCGCCGGCTCGCCTGTCAACCGCCCATGCACCTCGGCCATGAAGGCAGCGCCTTGCTCATGCCGCGTCAGCACGAAGCGGATCGAGGATTTCTGCAGCGACATCATGACATCCGCATTTTCCTCGCCGGGCACGCCGAAAATATATTTGACGCCTTCGCGTTCGAGGCAGCGGACCAGCAGATCGGAGGCTTTCATGGACGATACTCCAGGGTGATGTCGTTTCGTGCGGAGGATGAGCATGCGGGTGAGTTGGTGCGCGACATGGCACCAGCAACCGGCTTGAGCCTAAAGGACAGTGAGGCAAAAAAGCAATGCAAACGCCGCAAGCGAGTTTGCGCGCAACGGGAGGCTTCAGGCCGGGGATCGTGGCAAGAGTGCTGCCCTGGCCGCCAGGAACGCCCGCTGGGCCGGATCGCGGCTAAGCTCGATGGCACGGCAATAGGCGCTCCGCGCCTCATCCGGCCGCTGCAATCGCGCCAGCAGATGTGCCGCCACCGCCCAATAGGGCTGATAGCGCACCACCAGATCGGCCGGGATCGCCTGCAAGGTCTGCCAGCCGGTTTCGGCATCGCGGGCCTCGGCCAAGGCCGCCGCGCGGCTGACCAGAGCACCGATACTGGGGGCAAGTTGGATGAGCGCTTCATAGAACACGGCGATCGCCTGCCAATCCGTCGCACCGCTGAGTGCCCGCGCCGCATGCACCGACTGGATCGCGGCTTCGAGCTGGAAGCGACCCGGTCGATTGCCACGGGCGGCAATCGACAACAGCTGGTTTGCCTCGCTGATCATCGGCAGCGACCACCGGCTGACATCCTGCTCCGACAAGGCGATATAGGCGCCATCGGACGCATGGCGGGCATCGCGCCTGGCTTCGCAGAACAGCATCAGCGCCAGCAGGCCGCGTATCTCCGGCTCGTCCGGCATCAGGCGCAAGAGCAGGCGGCCAAGATCGATCGCCTCGGCGGCGAGGCCGGGCGGCGCCTCATCGCCCGTGACCTGCTCCTCCCAGCCGCTGCCATAGACGGCGTAGATGGCATCCAAGACGGCATCCAGCCGTTCCGGCAGATCGCGGGGCCGTGGCAGGTCAAAGCCGATGCCGGCATCGCGGATCTTCACCTTGGCGCGGCTGAGGCGCTGGCCCATCGTCGCCGGTTGGATCAGGAAGGCCGCGGCAATGCGGGCGGCATCAAGACCCAGCACGATCTGCAACATTAGCGGCGTGCGGATGCCGGCATCGATCGCCGGATGGGCGCAGATGAAGAGCAGCTTCAACCGTTCATCGGGAAACACCGTCTCGGCAAGCGCCATCTCCGCGGCCTCCTCGGCCAATGTGATGAGATCAGGGAGCGCCGCCTGCTGGATTTCCCGGTGCCGCGCCTGATCGGTGAGACGCCGCCGCGCTACCGTCAGCAGCCAGGCTTCCGGCTTATCGGGAATGCCCGTGCCGGGCCAGCTTTCCAAGGCGATGCGGCAGGCATCGGCCAAGGCGTCCTCGGCCGCGGGCAGATTGCGCGAGCGGGCAGCGAGATAGGCAAGCAAGCGTTCGACTATCCGATGCGCCTGCTTCGGCGCATCGCCCTTACCTTCCATTCCCTCGCTTGCTCGCGGCTCGCTCAGCGCATCACCTCATCCGGCCATCGCGTCGGTCCTGGCCGTCGAGAGCAGGCTCGCGACCGGCGGCAGGTTCGGTCGCAACTCGACGGCACCGGTATGAATCGCCGGACACCGCCACAGCCAGTCGACCGCCGCGGCGATATCCGGGACATCGATCATGATGACACCACCTAATTGCTCCTTGCTCTCGGCATATGGGCCGTCTTCGACCAGACGCTGACCGTGGCGCAGCCTGACCACCGTCGCTTCCGCTGGTGGCTGCAAGCCAGTGCCGCCGGCCAAGATGCCGGCCTCCCGCAAGGCGGCGAAATAGAGCAGCCAGGCAGCCCTGAAGGCCTCGCGCCGAGCGGGATCGTTGCGCCGGGCGAAGTCATCCGCCGGATAATAGATCAACAGACTGAACTGCATGTTGTGCCCTTTCGTCAGCTGGCAACCGCCAGATGTCTCATTTCGCCATGGGCGGCAGATTGGGCCGGATCTCCAGGGCACCGGTCGCGGCGGCTGGACATTTCGCGGCCCAGTCGAGGGCGGTGTCGAGATCCGGCACCTCGATCATGTAGAAGCCACCCAATTGTTCCTTGGTGTCAGCATAGGGCCCGTCCTCGACCAGACGCTGTCCTTGGCGCAGCCGGACGGTGGTG
>WNFM01256222.1_pt1 | contig 13018 bp, 11 predicted proteins | sample 5400271 | NCBI WGS metagenome assembly WNFM01 (sample SAMN13153352, study PRJNA577476) | soil metagenome | isolation source: 60 cm saprolite on Douglas fir-dominated hillslope | place: USA:California | collected 2013-09-17 | reverse complement strand
TCCCTTGAGCGCGGCGCGCCGTGACAGGCGCCTCCCGGTGATGACATTCACGGCTGCTTCTTCACGCGCTCAGCGGTCCAGATCATTGTGGCGTCCGGACTGCTCAATTCGCCCGCGAGCGTCCCATCCGCTTTCAGCGTCGCAGTGTAGCCAAGGTGCATCGCGTGTGGATCGGTGCCGCCGCTGGAGAATTTCAGAGCGCCGCCTGAAAACGTGCCCTCGAACGGCACCGTGCCCGAGTGCGCGCTCGTAAACGTCCCCGTCAACTTCTCGCCGTCCTGTCTGATTGCGAGATCGAATTCCATCTTTCCCTGCGGAGCGATGACGATGGCCTTCCAGGCGCCCGTGAGGCCCGGTCCGGTGGTCGACGTCGAGGCCGTCGGTCTGACTTTCTTTTCGCGGAGACGCTCGGCGATGAACGTGAGCGGCTGGCCGTTCGCGCTCGGCATTTCCCCTGCGAGGGTCCCATCGTCTTGCAGCTTCGCCGTCATCCCGAGCGGTGAGCTCGGCGGCGCCGCTCCGCCGTGAAGCGCCTCGGCGTTCGGCGTCGACGGCGCCATGATGCGCGCGTTCGACGTCAGCGTCAGTGTGCCGTCGACGAACTCGCCTTCGACCGGCACGTCTTTACCCATCAGCATGAACGTGCCCGTGACTTTTTTCCCATCCTGCGCGAGCACCATGCCCACCTGATGGCTCATGACCGTCATCGTCCATGTGCCAGCGACGGTTGCGGCGGGTTTCTTTTCGTCCTGTGCGTGCGTCGTCGCGACCGGGGCGGCTGCGATAGCGATGACGGCGAGATAGCGTGCGAATCGGCTGGTCATACGGAGCTCCTTGGAACCCATCGTATGAAGACTGCCCTGAATGGGCCGTGAATGCGGCGTTCAGCCGCGATTCAGGTTCCGGCGTAAGATCCGCCCATGCGTAAACTGATCCTTGTCGCCGCCGCGGGTGTCGCGCTGGCTGCAGTCCCGCTCTTGGGAAGCGACGCGCCGCAGAAAATCGTCTTCGCGCGGGTCTTTCCCAACGCCGGACAGGTGGGCCTGTTCATCGCCGCCGCCGACGGCAGCGGCGAGCGGCCGCTGGTCGGCCTCGGCGAGATCGATTACGACCCGGTGTGGTCGCCTGACGGCACGTCGATCGTCTTCACGTCCGATCGCGAAGGGTCCGCCGAGCTCTTTCGCGTGAAGCCCGACGGCACGGGCCTCGAACGGCTGACGACCAACGCCGCTTACGACGATCAAGCCGCGTTCTCTCCTGACGGCAAACAACTCGTGTTCGTGTCGACGCGCGGCGGCGGACGGGCGAACCTGTGGACCCTGGACCTGCAGGCGCGACGGGCCAAAGCGCTGACGACCGGGACGGGCGGTGATTTTCGGCCGGCGTGGTCGCCGGACGGCCAGTGGATCGCGTTCTCGTCCGATCGCGGCAGCACCCTGCCGTTCGGCAAGGGCCGCTGGGAGCACCTGCAGCTCGAGGACATCTACGTCATCCATCCCGACGGCACCGGACTGAAGCGGATCGGCGAGCACGGCAACTTCTGCGGCAGCCCGAAGTTTTCCGCCGACAGCGCGCGCGTGATCGCGTACTGCATGGACCGCGAGGACACGCTCGAGACAAGGCGTCCGAGCCCGAGGCCCGAGAACGGCCAGGACACGCGGCCCACGATGAACACGCGCCTCGTGTCGATCGACGTCGCGATGGGCGCGGTGACCGACGTCACGGCGCCGGCGGGCGTGAAATTCAATCCATCGTTCCTGCCGGCAAACGACATCGGTTACGTCCGCAAAGACGCTCCGGGCGCCGGCATCTATTACACGAGCGGAAAAAAGGGACCGGTGGGCGACGTTCGCGCGGCCGCGTGGTCACCTGACGGCACGCGCGTCGTCTATCACAAGCGGATGACCGCGCCGCCGACGGCGTGGCTGAAGACGTTCAGCAGAAATCCCCAGTACGAACTCACGCTCACCGGCATTCTGCCCTCGTTCAACACGGCCGGCGATCGATCCGCCGGCGCGCTGGGCGCGGCGCTGCAGATCTCGAACACAGGCACCAATAAGTTCGACGTCGTCTATCAGGATCCGAAGCGCAACGTCATGGCGCCGAGCTTCTCGGCGAGCGGCGACAAGATCCTATTCGGCGTCGGCGTCTACAATCTTTTCTTCAACGGCTTCAACGGCCTCGTGCAGAGCCACGAGGATCGCATCGAGGGCGGCGCGCAGATTGCGACGATCAATCCCGACGGCACCGGCTATCGCGAGGTCACGAGCGGGCCGAACAACAACGGCTTCCCGTCGATGGCGCCTGATGGCAAGCGGTTCGTCTATCGGTCGTTCGGGCCGGACGGCGAAGGCCTGCGCATCATGAATCTGGACACGAAGGCCGTCACCATCCTGACGAAGGGTTACGACAACTTTCCGCTGTGGTCGCCGCGCGGCGATCTGATCATGTTCTCGAGAGCCGCGCAGGGCGACTACGAGATTTACACGATCAAGCCCGACGGCACCGGCGTGAAGCGGCTGACGTTCTCGAAAGGCAACGACGCGCACATGGCGTGGTCGCCGGACGGCGAGTCCATCGTCTTCTCCAGCACGCGCATGGGGTTCTTCGTCATGCGCTACGACGGGACGAACCTGCAGCAGCTCACCGACAACCAGTGGGAAGACGGTACGCCGGCCTGGCAGCCGGCCGCGCGCCTGACCACATCGCGCTAAGGAGAAACGCTTCGATGGCGGACGCGGCTCCAACACCAAACGATCCGGTTCAGCATCTTCTTCAAGTTGGCGGCGGCTATGTGCGCGCGAGCGCCCTGTACGTGATCGCCGAGGCTGGCGTCGCCGATCATCTCGCCAACGGCCCGAAGACGTGCGCGGAGCTCGCGAAGGCCACGAACACGAACGAGGACGCGCTGTATCGCCTCATGCGCGTGCTCGCGAGCGCCGGCGTCTTCGAGGAAGCGGGCCCGAGGTCGTTCGCGCTGAATACGCCGGCGGAGCTGCTGCAGAAGTCCCATCCGCATTCCGCCCGCGACCTGATTCTGTTCATTGCCGATCCGTTTCACCACCGGGTGTATGCGGACCTTATGGAGTCGCTGCGCACCGGACGTCCGGCAGCGGAGAAGACCGTGGGTATGCCGGTCTTCGAGTACCTCGCGAAGAACCCTGAGTACTCGGAGGTGTTCAATCGCGCGATGACTAATCTCAGCGCGGCCGTCATCCCGGCTGCGCTCGAGGCGTATGACTTCGGCGGAATCGGAACGCTGGTCGACATCGCCGGCGGCCACGGAGAAGTTCTCATTAACATCCTGCGCAAGTACCCGAACATGCGCGGCGTGCTCGTGGATCTCGGCCATGTCGTCGAGGGCGCCAGGCCGCGCTTCGCTTCAGCCGGCGTCGCCGATCGCGTGCAGACCGTCGCCGGCGATTTCTTCAAGGCAGTGCCGCCCGGTGGCGATGCCTACCTCATGAAACACATCATCCACGACTGGAACGATGCGAAGGCAACGCAGATCCTCGGCAACATCCGCTCGGCGATTGGTGACAGACGCGGCAAGGTCATCCTGCTCGAAGGCGTCATCGCGCCTGGAAGCGGGCCTGGGTTCGGCAAGGTCCTGGACATCGAGATGATGGTGCTTCCAGGCGGGCGCGAGCGGACCGCCGACGAATTCCGCGCGCTCTTCGCCGGCACCGGGTTCGAGTTGACCAGCATCACGCCGACGAAGTCGCCGGTCTGCGTGATTGAGGCGCGGCCCAAATGACGCGCGTGATTCCGGCCGTCGTTCTTCTGACGTTCTGCCTCACGCTTCCGGCGCGCGCCGACGAGGTCACGCTGATCGCGCCGGGGGGCATCAGAGCGGCGATCGAGAAGCTCATCCCCGGCTTCGAACGGAGGACCGGCCACAAGGTGAAGGCCACGTTCGGATCCGGCGGCGGGACGAAGCAGCAAGTCGTGCGCGGCGAGCCATTCGACGTCCCGATCGTGCAGCCTCCGTATCCCGACGTCCTGTCATCCGGCCACGTCGTCGTCAGCAGCGAAACACCGCTGGCGACGGTCGCCGTCGGGGTCGCGGTGCGGACCGGCGCGCCGAAGCCGGACATCTCGACGCCCGAAGCGGTGAGGCGCATGTTGCTCGCCGCCACGTTCATTTCGTATCCGGATGGCTCGCGTGGCGCGGCCGCCGGCGTCAGCTTCGACGCGACGCTGAAGGCCCTGGGCATTTCCGAGCAGATGAAGCCGAAGATCAAAATCGCGCAGGGCGGCGCCGGCGCCATGGCGCTGCTCGCGAAAGGCGAGATCGATATCGGCGTGACGTTCATCAGCGAGATCATCACGGAGCCAGGCGTCGAGGTCGTCGGCCCGCTGCCGCGCGAGATTTCGACGCCGACGTCGCTGGTCGGCTTCGTGTCCGCACAGGCCAAGGCGCCGGAGGCTGCCAGAGCGCTGCTGCGCTATTTGTCGTCTCCGGAAGCCGCGGCGATCTACAGAGCGGCTGGAATGACGCCAGGGAAATAAACTGAAAAGAGAAAACTTAAAACAGAAAACCTAAAGCAGAAAAGTCTCAGTTCGTGGCTGTGACTAGCCAGGCAAACAACTCATGGACAACGCGACGATGAAGGCGAATCAGGCGGCAACATGGCGGACCGTCGCCCCGGGGTGGATGCGGCACGAGGAGCGCATGCGTCAGATCACCTCGCCGCTCACGCAGCGGATGCTCTCGACGGTTAAACGCGGGGACAAGGTCCTTGACATCGCGACCGGCGTCGGCGACCCGGCGATCGCAATTGCTGAAAAGGTCGGCCCTTCCGGCTCGGTCCTCGCGACGGACCTGGTGGCCGAGATGCTCGCGTTCGCGCGTGACAAAGCGGCCGAGCGCGGCGTGAAGAACATCGAATTTCGTCAGGTGGACGGCGAGGGCCTCGACGCGCCCGCGGGATCTTTCGATGCCGTGACGATGCGCTTTGGGTTGATGTTCATGCCCGATGCTGAAGGGTGCCTGATGCGGGTGCGCTCGGCGCTGAAGCCGGGCGGTTCGTTAGCGCTCGCCACGTGGGCGGCGCCGCAGAAAAACCCGTGGGCCGCGGTCCCGATGGCAGCGTTGGGACGCCACGTTGAAATCCCGAAACCTCCGCCGGGCGCGCCCGGACTGTTCGCGTTCGCCGACAGCAGCCGGCTTGAATCGACGATCAAGAGCGCAGGATTCTCGGACGTCCGCGTCGAAGAAGTCGAGGTGGTGATGTCCGACTTCGACAGAGGCGCCGACTTCTGGGCGTTCATGATGGACGTCGCCGGTCCAATCGCGATGATCTTCTCGACGAAGGTGCCGCAGGAAAAACGCGCGGCGGTTGCCGCCGAGATCGCCCGCGATGTCGAGGCCGCTGGCGGTGGAAAGGCGCGCCTGAAGGGCGTTGCGCTGCTGGCGACCGCCAAAGCGTGATGGACGCGCCGCCTCAGGGAAGCAGCGCGGCCCGCGCGAGCGGCAACGGCAACGGCCCGATCTTCAACAGGCGCTCGTGGAATTCCGTCAGCGAAAACGCGCGGCCGCGCGCCGTTCGAACGTCGTCGCGCAGCCTGGTGATTTCCGTCAGGCCCACGTAACCGAGGCCCGACCCTGGGTCATCGATGACCGCCGCGATCTCGTGCTCTGCAGCGGCCCTCGTCAATCCCACGCGCTCAATCAGGAACGCCACCGCCTGCGCCTCGGTCATTCGGTGCGTGTGGAGGCGGATGTCCGCCGACGCGCGCGCGATGGCGAGCAGCCGGAGTTGCAGGAACCGCAGCATCGTGTGGTCGTCCGGCAGGAGGTCGTGCGCCTCCATCATCTGTTCGACGTAAAGCCGCCAGCCCTCCGTGGACATCGACGCTCGCCGCTCACGGCGCGCTGCGCTGGCGTTGTGCGCCTGATACAGCGCCCGCACGCGATCGCCGTACGCGGCGTATGCGTGGATCGACACGACGGCAGGATCGAGTTTCCCGAACATTGTCCCTACCGCTGAATCGCCCGTAGCGAGTCGCCAGTCATCGAGCGACGAAGTCCACGGTACGGCGACGAGCCGCTCGGCGTCGAGATTCGCGCGTGCGGCCCCTCCCGCCGCGCGATACAGCGCCGCGACCTTGTCCGCATCGCTGTCGTCGACGACGTTGTCGTCTGTGTCGCCGGCCACCGCCAGCCACGGACGCGTATCGTCTATGTCGGCCGCGACGTTTGTGAGCTGCTCCTCCGTACGATCGAACTCCTGGCCGATGAATTCGTTCAGCTGGTCCGGGCTGTCCTGCAGGAGATACTGATCGCGCAAGATCGCCGCATACGTGGCAATCCCCACGCCCGAGTAGCCTGTCGGGCGTTTCGGCAGTTCTTTCGACAGGTAGTCGGTCCAGTCGCTCAATGCCGCGCGCGCGACTCCGCCCGCAGCCAGGATCGCGTCCTTTTGATCGGGCACCCGCCCGGCGAGTGCCGTGACGGCGGTGGCGAGCGTCGTGCCGCGCTCGGACGCCAAGGCGAGCGCGAGAATTTGAAACACCTGCACCGAGAGCGTCAGATTGCGCCGGCCGAACCGAAGGTCCTTCGGAAGCGTCTTCAGCAGGCGCAGAACGTCAACGGCCGTCGCCGCATCGTCGTCCTCGTCCGCGAGCCGATCGGCGATCGCGTTCAGCGACCACATGTAGACCCGCGGATCCATCCGCCAGCGACGCATCTGCGCCTGCTCGATCTCGCGCCGCGCCAGCAGCGTTTCCACGAACCGGCGGTCGAGCGCGTCGTCGGGCGGCAGCGGTGACGCGTCCATTGCGCGCAGCTCTGCCACCGTCGCGCGCGTGCGCACGAGGTCTTCGCCGAACGACGCCGCGCTCAAGTCGCCGGCGTGATCCGGTTCGGCGAGAAAGCGTTCGACGAACGCGGTCCAGGCCGCGTCGTTCGAATCGGCGAGATCGTTCTTTTCGCTCGGCGGGCCGATGAGCGATTCGACAGCTCTGGCGTCGAGGCCGACGATCGTTGGCCGCCCGGCGGCGCCGCGGTCCTGGCGCGCACCGATCGTGACGGTCAGCACGATCAGCCACAGACAACACCAGCGCCGCATCATGGGATGATGCTACTCCAATGGACGACCGCCTCGCCGCGTGGATGGCCGCGCTCGAAGCGCGGCATCTCGCCGAGCTGACGTTTTCCGAAGTCTCGCGCGCGCTGCGCGCGCTGTCGTCCGCGTACGTCGAGCGTCGCGCGAAGCTGGCGCAGGGCGCCGCGCTCGATGGCGCCGGCAAGCGCGCGGCGTTCGCGCTGTTCTACGGTCCGCTGCACTACCTGCTGTTGCGCCACATCGTCTCGGCGTTGCCGGGAGCGACGAGCGGGATGGACACGCTGGTGGATCTCGGGTGCGGCACGGGCGCTTCCGGAGTGGCATGGGCCAGCGCGTGCGTCAAGCCGCCACGAATCGTCGGGATCGATCGGCACCCGTGGGCGGTGCAGGAGGCGGCGGCCACGTACCATGCGTTCGGCTTGTCGGCCCTGGGCGCAACGTCGCGTCAGGGGGACGTCGCGACGGCGAAGCTGCCGCGCCCGGCGTCGATCCTCGCGGCGTTCGCACTCAACGAGCTGGCGGACGCGAGTCGGGACGCGCTGCTGACCCGCCTGGTCGAGCGCGCCACCTTGTCTGCAGGCGGCGATCGCGTCCTCATCGTCGAGCCGATCGCCGGATTCGTTGCGCGCTGGTGGGATACATGGAGGCAGGCGATCGAAAAGGCGGGCGGTCGCGCGGACGAGTGGCGGGTGCGCGTTGAGCTGCCGCCGATTGTCGTAAAGCTCGATAAGGCGGCGGGCCTGAATCACCGAGAATTGACCGGACGCAGTCTGTACATCTCATAATCCTTAATTCGCATGTCCTCCACCGTCCCTTCCGATCCGCGTCCGGCGTCCACCGTCGTCGTCCTGCGTGACAGCGCCGCCGGTCCGGAGGTCTTCCTCGTCCGTCGCCACGAGCGGACCGTGTTCATGGGCGGCGCGCACGTGTTTCCCGGCGGGCGCGTCGACGCGGTCGATCGCGAGGGCGATCACGCCTGGTGCGACGGCATCGTGCACGCCACGAAGCAGCTTGATACGCTGGCGGCGAGCGAGGCGGTCGCGTACCACGTCGCCGCCGTGCGCGAGCTGTTCGAGGAAGCCGGCGTTCTGCTCGCGCACGACGCGGCCGGCACATTCGTCTCGCTGGCGAGCGCGTCCGATCACGCGCGGTTCAAGCACGATCGCGAAGAGGTCCACGCTGGACGCACCTCGCTGCGGGCCGTCGTCGATCGCGAACGCCTGCGCCTCGCGCTGGATACGCTCGTCCTCTTCTCGCACTGGGTGACGCCGCCGATCGACACCCGTCAGTTCGACACGCGCTTCTTCATGACGCGCATTCCGCCGGATCAAACGCCGGCGCACGACGAGACCGAGACGACGCACAGCACGTGGATCACTCCGGGTCACGCCATGGCGCAGGCGCGCGCCGGCGACATCGTCCTGCCGCCGCCGACTTGGACCACGCTGCGCGAGCTCGAACCGTTCGCGTCGGTCGAGGAGGCGCTCGCGTGGGCCGCGAAGCGCCGAGTGATTCGTCGTATGCCGAAGGCGCTCGAGCACGAGGGACGACGCCTGCTGGTGCTACCGGGGGATCCGCTTCATCCCGACCCAGGCAGTCCTGATGATGCCGGTCAGCCGGTCGAGACGCGCTTCGCGTTTGTCGATCGCCGCTGGCGCGCCGAACGCGAGCGCACGTAGAATCCGCGAGTGCATAGCGTTCGCCGCGTGGTCACTTCCGTCTTCGCTTCTTCCTTCTTCCTTCTTCTTTCACACTTCATCTCGGCTCAGTCTCGCCCCCTCGTTTCTCCGTCAGCGGCCGCGATCTATCAGCGGCTCTTGCCGCAGATCTCGCGCATCAAGATCTTCGATCACCACGCGCATCCCGGCTGGGCCGACGACGCGGAAGTGGATCCCGCGCCGGTGCCGCCCAGCGCGCTCCCGTTGCGCCTGCGCGAGGAGAATCCGGATTGGATCGCCGCGGCGCGCGCGCTTTTTGCCTTTCCGTTCGCCGACCTGAAAGGCCCGCACGGCACCTGGCTGGCCGACAAGAAAGTGGCGCTCAGAAAGAGCCGGCCGGGTCCGCAGTACTTCAACGCGCTGCTCGATCAGCTCGGCATCGAGACGTCCGTCGCCAATCGCATAACGATGTCAGGCGATCTCGATCCCGCTCGCTTCAAATGGGTGTTCTACATCGATCCGGTCCTGTTCCCGTTCGACAATGCCGGCCTCGCCGCGCGGAATCCGGATCAGGCGGCGTTCATGCCGAACCAGACGAAGCTGCTGCAGCGATTCGAACAGCAGACAGGCGCCAGTAGTCCGCCGGCTGATCTGGGCGCGTACCTGGCGTTCGTGACCCGCGTGCTCGAGGACCACCGGCGCCGCGGCGCGATCGCGGCGAAGTTCGAGGTCGCGTACTTTCGCTCGTTTGCTTTCGACGACCCGCCGCGCGAGGCTGCCGCCGCGGTTTACGGCCGATACCGGGTGGGCGGCGTGCCGTCGCCCGCGGAATACAAGACGTTCCAGGACTTCGTCTTTCGCTACGTCATCTCGGAATGCGGACGGCTTCACTTGCCCGTCCACATCCACAGCTCGGCCGGCGCCGGCGACTACTTCAGCCTGGCCGGCGTGAACGTTCTCAACCTCGAACCCGTGCTGCGCGATCCGCGCTACGAGGCGACCACGTTCGTGCTGATTCACGGCGGCTACCCGTTCGAGCAGGCGGCGATCTTCATGACGGTGCGGAAGAACGTCTGGCTGGACTCGTCCGGGACGGGCAGCTTCCTCTTGTCTCCTGACCTCTTGAAGGACGTGCTGCGCCGCTGGTTCGCGATCGCGCCCGAGAAAGTGACGTACGGCTCGGACGCCTTTCCGATGGACGAGCGCATCGGCGCCGAAGAGATCTACTGGATGGCCGTGCACGGCGCGAGGACGGCGACGGCCGCGGCGCTCGCGGAAATGATCGCCGCGCGCGAGATCACCGAAGCGCAGGCCCTGACGATTGCCCGCGGCTACCTGCACGACAACGCGGTGGGGTTGTACAAATGAAGAACCCCACCCTGAGCGAGCGAAGCGAGTCGAAGGGCGGGGAGATCAAACTCCGACGCGTCCTTACGTTTCGCGACCTGTTTCTCTTCTACATCGTCACGACGTTCAGCCTGCGCTGGATCGCGACGGCGGCGGCAGCCGGCCCGAGCGCGATCGCAATCTGGATCGTCGCGGCGCTCGGCCTCTTCGTGCCGCTCGTCTTCACGGTTCTCGAGCTGTCGTCGCGCTACCCGGAAGAGGGCGGCTTTTACGTCTGGACGAAGCGGGCGTTCGGGCCGTTCGCCGGCTTTATCACCGGCTGGACGTACTGGGGATCGAACCTGCCGTACTTTCCAGGCGTGCTGTACTTCGCCGCGGGCAACGCGTTGTTCATCGGCGGATCGTCGTGGCAGTCGCTCTCGACCAACAGCACCTATTTCATCATCGTCTCGATGATCGGCCTCGCCGTGGCCGTCTGGCTGAACGTCGTCGGGTTGAACGTCGGGAAATGGCTGAGCAACGTCGGCGCCGTCGCGACGTGGTTTCCGGTCGCGCTGCTGATCATCCTCGGCCTCGTATCGTGGACGCGCTTCGGATCGGCAACGCCGATGGCGCCCGGCGCGTTCGTGCCGAGCACCGGGCTGAAGGACGTCATCTTCTGGTCGACCATCGCGTTCGCGTTCGGCGGCGTCGAGAGCGGATCCACGATGGGCGAGGAGATTCACGACGCGCGGCGGACTGTGCCCCGGGCGGTTCTGGCCGCCGGGGCCGTGGTCACCATCCTTTATATATGTGCGACGCTGGCCATCCTCCTGGCCATGCCGAAAGAGCAGATTTCGGGCCTGCAGGGCATCATGCAGGCGATTCAGGTGCTGACCGTGAAAGTCGGCGTCGCATGGCTCGCGCCGCTTGTCGCCGTCTTCGTCGTGCTCAACGCGATGGGCGGCGTCGGTGGATGGTTTGCCGCGACCGCGCGGCTGCCCTTCGTCGCCGGCATCGACAACTTCCTGCCGCCCGTATTCGGCAGGTTGCATCCGAAATGGGGCACGCCGCACGTCGCGCTGCTCGTGCAGGCGGCGCTGGCCGGCGCGTACGAAGCGCTCGTCAGCATGGGCATCATCGCCTACTTCATTCCGTTCCTGTTCATGTTCGCGGCGATGATCGCACTGCAGCGCGAGCCGGCCGGGCCCGGCGTGATGCGCGTACCCGGCGGCAAGCCCGCCGCGGTCGCGCTCGCCGCGCTCGGCTTCGTCGTCACGGCGATTTCGATCGTCCTCGCCTGCGTGCCGCCGGACGATGAGCCGAACAAGATGCTGGCGGTCGTGAAAGTGGTGGGCGCGTCCGCCGTTTTCGTCGGAATCGGCGCGATCGTCTACGCCGTTGATCGCCGACGTACGTAGGTCGGGTCCTTTTGGACCCGGCTGCTCAGGCGGGTCTGAAAAGGGCCCGCCCAACAGGTCCCATGAAACGTTCAACATTCGGTCTCGTCGCTTTGCTTCACGCGTCCGCAGTCTTCGCCGCGCAGCCCGGCACGATGCGTGTGGACTACTACCACACGGGCAACGCGAAGGAGGAACGCTTCAGCCTGGACCGCGTGGTTCTCGAGCCGCTGCCGTGGCCCGGCAATCCCGCGAAGCCGCTCGACGACACCAATCGCGGCAAGTACTTCTTCGAGGTGCGCGACGCGGCAAGCGGAAAGATTCTCTACTCGCGCGGGTTCAGTTCGATCTACGGCGAGTGGGAGACGACCGCGGAAGCGAAAGACGTCAACCGCACATTCTCGGAGTCGATGAGATTTCCCGCGCCCGGCGCACCGGTCCGCATCGTCGTTCAGAAGCGCGACGCGAGCAACGTGTTCCGGGACGCCTGGACGCTGACCGTCGATCCGGCCGACAAGTTCATCGCCCGCAATACTGCCGCGCCTGATGCCGGACCGTTGATCAAGTTGCACGAGGCCGGCGATCCCGCGACGAAGCTCGACCTGCTGATTCTCGGCGACGGCTACACGGGGCGCGAGCGTTCCAAGTTCGAGCGCGACGCGAAGCGGCTCGTCGATACGCTGTTCAAGACCTCGCCGTTCAAAGAGCGGCAGGGCGACATCAACGTCTGGGGGCTCGTGCCGCCTGCGGCGCAGTCCGGCGTCTCGCGGCCGTCGCAGCACATCTACCGCCGCTCGCCCGTCGGCGCGGCGTACGACGCGTTCGATTCCGAGCGCTACGTGCTGACGTTCGAGAACAAGGCGTTCCGCGACATCGCCGCGAACGCGCCGTACGATGTCGTCGAAATCCTGGTCAACAGCGCGACGTACGGCGGCGGCGGCATCTACAACCTTTACAGCACCGTCGCGGCGGACAACGCGTACTCCGCCTACATCTTCGTCCACGAGTTCGGCCACCATATCGCCGGGCTCGCCGACGAGTACTACACGTCGGACGTCGCGTATCTGCCGGCCGCTGTGGACATGGTGGAGCCGTGGGAGCCCAACGCGACGGCGCTGCTCGATCCGGCAAATCTCAAGTGGAAGGATCTCGTTGCTGTCGGCACGGCCGTGCCGACCGCTTGGCCAAAAGCTCAGTTCGAGACCTTTGCAAAGGAGGTCCTGCAGAAGCGGCGCGCGATTCGCGCGGCGGACCGGCCCGAGTCCGAAATGGACGCGCTGTTCCGCGACCAGGAAAGACACGACACGGCGCTGCTCAACGAGGGCTCCCACGCCAGGGTCGTAGGCGCGTTCGAGGGCGCCAACTACGAGGCGCGCGGCTACTTCCGCCCGCAGGCGGACTGCATCATGTTTACGCGCGACAACGTTCCGTTCTGCCTCGTCTGCCGCCGGGCCATCGCGCAGATTCTGGATTTGTACGCCCGCGCTTGACGCCGCCTCAGAAATTCGCTCAGACTAACCCCTTCCACACCTAACCACGAGGCGCATCATGCAAGACGATTTCA
>WNFM01305890.1_pt2 | contig 13019 bp, 14 predicted proteins | sample 5400271 | NCBI WGS metagenome assembly WNFM01 (sample SAMN13153352, study PRJNA577476) | soil metagenome | isolation source: 60 cm saprolite on Douglas fir-dominated hillslope | place: USA:California | collected 2013-09-17 | reverse complement strand
TCGCCGCCCGTCGCCGCCCGTCGCCGCCCGTCGCCGCCCGTCGCCGCCCGTCGCCGCCCGTCGCCGCTGTCAGCGCCGGCGTGTCGTCGTTCCGTGGCCGTGGCGTCGGGCGGATTGCCCGCGCGAACGCAGCGGATGGCGGTCCCCGCTCAGTGAGGGTGAGTCTGGCTCGGGGTCGTGCTGCTCCTGCTCTGCGAGCGGCGTGCGCTCGAAGTCGCGCTCCTGGGGTCCTTCGTGCGGCGCCCCAGCTTCTGGCCGGTCGTGCGGGGAGGGCAGGGCTGGCAGCTGATCGGGCTGGCTCAGCGGCAGCGGGTGGTCGCCGTGATCGTCGTCGCCGTGATCGTCGTCGCCAGTGCCCTCGTTCGAGGCGTGGCGCACCACCTTGACCTTGGTCACGCGGCGGCCCTTCGTGCTGAGGATGGTAAACGTGAGATTTTTGTAATGCACGATGTCACCCACGGTCGGGATCTTGTCCAGCTGGGCGTAGACAAAACCGCCGAGTGTTTCGTAGCTCTCGGCCGTGAGGTCAGCATCCAGAAGCTCGTTGAAGTCGTAGATGCTGATCTTGGCGTCCACGATGAATTCGTTGTCGCTCAGCTTCTCGAAGAGCTGCTCTTCCTTGTCATACTCGTCCTGGATGTCGCCGATGATCTCCTCAACCACATCCTCGATGGTGACGAGTCCGGCCACCGCGCCGTATTCGTCCACCACAATCGCCATGTGCACGCGCTGCTGCTGTAGCTCACGCAGCAGGTCGTCCAGCCGCTTCGACTCCGGCACGAAATAGGCGGGGCGCACCAGCGACTTCACCGTGGCGGGCTGCTGATGGCTGGCGACGACGCGCAAGAGGTCTTTGGCGTAGAGCACACCGATGATGTTGTCGATCGTGCCCTCGAAGACCGGGATGCGCGACTGGCCCCCCTGTACGATGATCTCCATCGCGTCGGCGACGCTGGCATCGGCCTCGACCGTCACCATATCGATGCGCGGCACCATGATCTCGCGCACCTGGGTATCGGCCAGCTCGAAGACGTTGTGGATCATCTCGCGCTCGTCTTCTTCGAGCACGCCCTCCTCTTCGCCAACCTCGACCAGCAAGCGCAGCTCCTCCTCAGTGACGAACGGGCCGCGACGCACAGGTTGGCCGCCAAAGATGCGCACGATGCCGGAGGTGATGAAGGTGAGCACGGTGATCACAGGGCGCAGGATGACGGTGAGCAGCTCGACCGGCCCGACGAGGAAGCGCGCCCAGCGCTCCGGCGCCTGTACCGCCGCCGTCTTCGGTGTGATCTCGCAAAAGATTAGCACGAAGAGCGACAGCACGATGGTCGAGATGATCTCGCCATAGTCCACGAAGAGGCGCAGCGCAAGAATCGTCGAGACGGTGCTGGCGATGATGATGGAGACGTTGCTAGCGACCAGAATCGTCGAAAGAAATACTTGCGGGCGTTCGAGCAGGCGTATGACGCGTTTCGCGGCGGCATCGCCCTCTTCGGCGAGGTTCCGCAGCTTAATGCGGTTGACCGAGGTAAGCGCCGTCTCCGCGGCGGCGGAGGTGGCTGCCATCAGCAGCGATGTGAAAAGGAGCAGCACGAGCGCCCAGTCGGCGCCCACTAATCCGCTGCTCGTCACACCTACCACCATGCCGGGCCAACTTGAGCTATCCATCCAGTGCTTACTCCCCCTCTCCCCAGCCGACATCTTCAGATTGTATGCCAAGCTCAGGAGAAGATTCGGCGGTCATCGTCTCACGTTCAGGAGGGTGATCGGGTCGCGCGTCCGGACCCACGGAGCGCACGCGGCGCACCTGGCGCGCGGGCACGCCGGCCACCAGCGTGCCCCGCGGCACGTCGCGCGTGACCACCGAGCCGGCGCCTGTCGCGGCTTCATCGCCGACGGTGACCGGGGCGCGCAGCATGGTATCGCTGCCGATGAACGCGCGCTCGCCGATCTCCGTATGATGCTTCTGCTGGCCGTCGTAATTGACGGTTACCACGCCGGCCCCAATATTCGTGCCGGCGCCCACGTTGGCGTCGCCGATGTAGCTGAAGTGATGCATCTGCACGCCGGCGCCGATGGTTGCGTTCTTCACCTCGCCGAAATTGCCCACGTGGGCGTCGGACTCCAGCCGGGCGCCGGGGCGCAGGTGGCTGAAAGGGCCGACGCGCGAGCGCGCCGCCATGCGAGACTCCTCCACCCACGACGCGAGCACCAGGCAGTCGTCGCCGATCTCGCTGTCGCGCACTACACTCTGCGGCCCGATCTCGCAGCGCTCGCCGATGACCGTGCGCCCGAGCAGCCGCGTGCCGGGCCGTAGGATCGTGTCTTGGCCGACACGCACGCCGCACTCGACGTAGGTCGCCGCCGGATCCTCGACCGTCACGCCGGAGAGCATCAGCTCGCGCAGTGTGCGCTCGCGCAGCAGGCGCTCCGCCTCGGCTAACTGCACGCGGTCGTTCACGCCGATCGTCTCTTCCAGCGCGACGCTGGTGGTGGCGATGGGCTGGCCCTCGCGCACGGCGACCTCCACCAGATCGGTCAGGTAGTATTCGCCGTTCTCGTGCGGCTCCAGCCGCTCCAGTTGGGACCAGAGCCAGGCTGCCGCGATGCAGTAGATGCCGGAGTTGACCTCGGGGATGGCGAGCTGCTCGCCGGTGGCGTGGCGTTTCTCGACGATGCCGCGCACCTGCCCGGCGGCGTCGCGCACGACCCGGCCGTACTCGCCGGGCCGGTCGGTGATGCCTGTCAGGAAGGTGAGCGTGGCGCCGGACCCGGCGTGCTCTTGCAGGAGGGCGCGCAGTGTCTCGGCGCGCACCAGCGGCGTATCGCCGTAGAGCACGAGAATCGTGTCGGGTGACGGCTCGCTGCGCCAGGCCGCGCGGGCCGCGCGCACGGCGTCACCGGTGCCCAGCTGTGGCTCCTGCTCGATGTAGGTGAGGCCGCCGCCCTGTGGCGGCGACCACTGGACGCGCTCGCGCACGGTCTCGCGCTCGTGGCCGACGACGACGACGAAGCGCGTGCTACTGTGGTCCTCCGCGTCGCCGGAGGCGGGGGTATCGCTCTCGGGGACGATGGCTTCGCTGGCGGCACGCAGCACATGTTCGAGCATGGGGCGGCCGCCGACGGCATGCGTCACCTTGGGAAAGCGCGACTTCATACGCGTCCCCTTGCCGGCGGCGAGGATGACGGCTGCGACGTACATAGGCTCGAACGACTACTCCTCACGTGCTGGGCACTGATGTGAGCCAAGGCTGGCTCGGGCGCCAGGATTCGAACCTGGGATCGTGGATCCAAAGTCCACTGCCTTACCACTTGGCCACGCCCGAATGAGTTTCTAGGATTTAAGCAGCTTCGTACCATCCAGGCGACGTTACTTTGGCCACTTCCACGAGCCATATCCACTGTCCTACATCCTCGTATCCACTGTCCTAGAGGGCTTCGTAGGACAGGAGACTTTGGGTGGTAGGATGGAAAAGCGCTCCCATCCACTATACGATACAGGCACAGCTTCGGCAAGTGAGGGATGACGACTAGGCAAGCAATCAGTCAAGGGAGGTTTATCTGCGAGCATTCCAGGCACGTTCGGCACGTCTGGGCAGCCACAGCGTCTTGGATGGACTGCACGCACGGCGGTAGCTTCGTTGTTGGGGTGGCAAGGAAGCCCAATCAACCAACCGTAGAGAACGTGGTGCGGGACGCGCAGGTGGAGAACTGGTTCCTAGGGACCGACAGGATTCCACGTTGGTCGCCTCTACTTACTATCGTCAGGGAGGTTCGGGCGAGAGTAGTGAGCACGCCGATGTCCTTCTTCCGGCACAGCACACCGCGCAGTTGGTTAGCTACCACGCTGCAATTCGATGCGAACGTTGTAGCCCTGCTGTTGGCAGAGATAGACGAGTTCGCTGCCGTCTATGAGCGTGATGGGCTTATTCTTGACGAAGTCGCGCGAGTCGTTGCCGAAGTAGCTGGTCGTGACCAGAATGCCCTTGACCGCCCCCTCGTCGTTCATGACCCCGTTGAGCGCGCGAACGGCCTCGATGGGCACGACGTGGTTGTACCGCTTGGCCTGGATGATGAACTTGCCGCCCCTTATGGGGTCTGGGTCGAAGGCAACAGCGTCCACGCCGCCGTCCCGGCTCGCCTGCGTCACGCGCACTTCCGAGTCCGGCCCCCCGAATATCCGCCCGAATAGTTCGCGCACGAGATTCTCGAAGTCCTGCCAGTCCATTGTCGCAAGGTTGTCGGTTGCGGTCAGGTTGGCAAGCACCTCGCGCGACTCGACGAACCGCTTGTCGGCCGTGTCGAGGTCCAAAATGGGCCGCACAGGCGCGAGTTGCGCAAGCGGCCCGGCAACCAGCCCTTTCAGGCTCCGGATGCACTCCTTGGGGTCCACACGCTCTAGGTTGAGGGCCTGGAACTCGTCCCGCACCGCCTGCACCGAGATGATGCATGAGGTAAAGTCCTTGCCGGTGGCGCGGTCTACGCTCGTCACCCAGCCGTTGTAGATGGCCGCTTGGACGACGGAGGTATCCACCTGCGTGAAGACCCGGTACAGGGTCAGCAAGGCCATCTGGTGAATAAGAGAGTCGTAGAGAGCATCGGCATCCTTCGGCTTCATCTCGATGGCGTCGATGGCCTTGCGGCTGTCCACGTACCTGTATCCAATCACCTGCGGCACCTCGGGGGGGCTGGGCAGGGGCATCGACACGACGAGCGTACCGCCCTCAGCGTCGAACGCGACCTCACAGTCCTTGCCGTAGCCCTCGGGCAGGTCGAGATAGTCGAGTACCCGTTGCGCCACCCACACCACGGTCTCCGCGTCGCCTGCCTCGAACCGCTGCATGCGCTCGTCCACTCCGGCGTTGTAGGCCGCACGCTCATTCTCATAGCCCTGATGCAGCGCCTCGTGTCGGCGAAAAGCCTGCCCCTTGCGCGCCTCACGTTCGGCCACCAGCCGCGCGACCTCGACCCTTGCCGCGGCCTCCAACTCCTCGCGCTTGGCACGTCGGGAGGGAATCAGAGCCTCGACGAACGCTTGTTGCCGTGGCACCTGCATGCGGGCAGCGACATGTTCATATGTGGGTAGTGGCTCGCGGAACTCGAAGTTGATGCTGAACGGCTGATGGTTCTTGAGTGCGTTCCAGTCAAACCGCATGCTGGGGCGCAGACCGTGCACCAAGAGGTGGCTCAAAGCCGTGAGCCGGTCCTGTGCGTCTTGATTGTCCCGCTCCGCCTGCGCCTTCAATCCTGACTTGAGGGCTAGTTGCCGGTCCCGCTCGCGCTTGTCGGCTTCTTCTTTCGCCCACGCTTGCTGTTGTTGGCCGGCTTTATACTGGACTTCCGCCTGGGTCATGCCCTTGACGACCTTGGTCTTGCCTAGGTAGGGGTTCGAGACGATTGCCTGGTAGTGATAGCGGCTAGGCATAAATCTCGCGTCCTTCATCCCTGGCCATCCCTGTACGGCCTTGATGACACCGCGCGTTGCAGTTTGCTAGTGGAGATGCAATGACGCATTCAGTATAGAGCAGTAGTCAAGCGGCTCAGATGGAGTCGTAGCATGGGCCGCTGACAGAGACGCTCAAAACGGCCACTACGCACGGAGCACTGAAGCATCAAGCGGGCGGTTAGCGGGCGAAGAACCAACTGGTCAGCGAGCGCGGAGAACAGTCGTGGAGCTACCCAGGTATCCACTGGAGTTGCAGAAACGCACTCAGCGCCCAGGAGGCACTCGCCAGCAACACGAAGGGAGTCATCACGAAGGGAGTCATCACGAGCACTACGATTACGACCAGTCGAGCCAACGGTACGGCCTGCGCGGAAGAGAAACGCGTGAGCGCCGCGGCGACGGCCTCTGGTGTCATCCCTGGTTGGCGTATGTAGTACAGTGGCACCATCGAGGACCAATCGCGATAGAGGAGCCGAACGCGACAGGTCGCTTCGACACGGCGCAGCCAGCGAAACCGGGCCACGCCCGAGAGCGCAATCGCTGCACACAGGCTGGCAATTACTAGCCACGAGACGGAAAAGGTGGGTGGGCACCGATTCCCATTGGTATCGCACTGCACACGACCGAGCTCAATAAATCCATATACCGATGACGCGATGAAGATACCCACCAGCTCAATGGCGAGCAGCGTGCCGAGCACGAGCATTATCAGAGTCAGCGTTTGTTCGCGGCGTCCGTACCCCAACCAGCGTGGGAGCGATGGAGGCTGGGGACGTGTCGGCCAGGGGATGGGCCACGCTATGGGCGGCCAACCGGTCATGTCGATGGCCTGGGCGACCTGCTGCCTAATTTGCCACACCGAGAACAGGATAAATGGTGGGCCAACCATCAGGAGGCAGAGCGCCGTCAACAGGAGCGCGCCAAGTGGGGTGGTAAGGGCCCATTGCAGCACTGGCCACGGCAGATGACCGCCTCGTGCTGCACTCAAGCTGACTTGAAGCAGCGCGAGGGGCAGAAAGAAAACCAGGGCGAGCGCTCCAAAGAGTATCGCCATGCCCTTCGCCGCTCTGCTGGCGCTCGCTACCGGGTGCCACAGGCGTACCTGCGCCGTCCAGTACGCACGCCTGGCAGGGCTGTCACTAGGGGTCGGGCGTCGCGGCTCGTCACTCATGGCACGCTCCTACCGTTGGGCAACCCTTGGCCTGAAGTATACGCGCTTGACATGCACCAAGGAAGCCTGCTGACGGGAAGGGAACAGAGCGACCAGGATGTGGGCCATACATAGATGCGCGTCTACGTAAGAATGGCGTGGGTATCTGGAATCTCGTTCCCGTACCAGCCAGTATGTTTATTCCTGTTGGTTCCACGATTCGCACCAACCAATTCAGCATCAGGACGGCGGACAGATTACCCAACGTGAAGTACCTGAGAAGCGTGCGGAAACATGCTAGAATATGGCCGAAATTGCGCTGAGGAAAAGGTCGTGGCACGAATGCACCCCGCGCAACGTCTCTACAAGAGAACGGCGTGGCTAGCGTGTGCTTGCGGCTGATACGTTCCTCGTGGGTGAGAGGGGTGCTCTATGCGGAATCGGGGTCGCCTCACCTTGACGCTTGCCAGTGCTGTCGTGGTGCTGGTTATCGGCATGTTCGCCTATGTGCTACACGCGCGCACCCAGCCGCAGCCCACATCCTATCTGCACCTGAAATCCCATGTCACCGTTATGTGCCCTGGGCCGACCGTCACTGTGAGCGAGGTAGGTGGCCCGTCCATCCAACCGCGCAACAACTGCACGCCATCATTCACGGAGCAAGATGTGCGCGACTACCTGGCACACGTGATAGGCCTGGGCCACATCGACGTCATTGGGCAGTGGACCGTCGCACAGGTCGTGTTCCTCACCATTCGTGACCTGGGCCAGCAGACGGGCGACTGTGAGTGGGAGGCCAACTATCCTGCCGATTTGGTGGTCTGCTACGTTGTCCTGCACGGCACCTTCCGCGTCATTGGCCCGCATACCAGCAATCCCCCGCGCACCGTCAGCACCGCCCCCATCCTCTTTGACGCACACACCGGCAACGTGCTTGAGGTTGGAGCAGGCCCATAGTTCGGGTGAAGACATGTTTCACTCCGAGCCTACAGACAGCAGCCTGTACCAACAGCATCCGGCGACCTGGAATGAGGAAAAGTCTTGAGTTTGGCGAATTTTGAGAACGAAGTACCTGCCGCCGCGAAGTCGAGGTCGTTGCGCTGAAGCATCACCAACACGAGACATAGCCCCGTCTTGTGTAGCAGACAACCTAGCAATCGCCAAGCCCCAACGAATCCCTCCCGCGCCATCTGTGACAGGAGAGGGTTGGCTGGGAGCTGCTGACGACCCTCGCGCCTACCAAGTTCAGGATGTCGTTTCGAGTGTGTAGGTTGGCGACACACCACACCTACACGCGGCGGCGGCTCCGCACCACGAGGTTGTAGACCAGGACGATGACAGCCACCAGCAAGAGCAGGTGAATCAGGGCGCCAGTGATGTGGATGATAATGAAACCGAGTACCCATAGCACGAGCAGAACGAGCACGATGCCCCACAACATAGCCGATACCCCTTTTCCAACGTCCCACCGCTCCACGGCTTAGGAAGCATACTGCGTGCCAAGGGAGCGCTCAGGAGACGTGGCCTTGGCAGTCCGCTAGCGAGCAGATGCTTCGATTGCTGGATTGATTACGTGTCAGGCGCTCTTAGGTTTGCCACCGCGCAGCCACTGCATAAAGAGCTTGAACCCCGTGCCCACCGCGATGGCTTTGAGAGAGGGGATGAGGAACGCCTTGACGAACAAACCGCCAACAAAGACGATAGTGACGACCTCTTGGCCTGCGCCGACCCTCGTGAAATAGGGGTAGAGGGCGTAGACGACACCAGCGAGGGGAAATACGAAGACCACGAGGAGCACTGGCCAGCCAAGCGCTTTCGGCAAGGAAACGGTCTTCCCAATGCCGAAGATGAGCGCGAGATAACACCAACCGAGCGCTTGGGCGAGAAAGCCCGCAAGCACGACGCCCCCAAGCATGAGCGCGCCTTGGTAGGGAGTAGCCGAGAGGCCCGCGACCTGCACGAGCGAGGGTGCGACAACTGCCCCAAGAATCAGCCCGGCAATTGACCAGGCCCAACCAAGGAGCCAAATGAACCAGTGGCTCGCCCGCTCGTTGACTAGCCCAGAGTGTCGCCAGGGCGGTTGAAGCATCCACACCCACATGACTTTCACGCCGCCAATGTAGTCGCCCATACCCGCCCCCTCTCCGTCCGCTCGTCCCCCCTAGTATATGCACGAGCGACCACCGCAAGGACAGCGAATCCCCCTATCATCTTGCTTCCTCAGTTGGTTGCTCCGAACTTTAACTAATGCATATTATCGGAAGTATCCGAGTACGCGAGGCGAGCGTTGGAGGAGCTGCACGACGCGCCTATGGCAAGTGACATCTACTGGCAGCGCTGGACGACCGTGCTCGGTCCTAGCTTCTCTGGACAAGATGCTACACTGGACAGCATCAGTTTCCTGGCAGTTCGGTCATGCAAGTGCCTGGAGAATAGGCACGCGATGCGGGGAGGTGGCAGGGTGAGGCCGGGAATCGCTCCGGTGTTGGTCGTGGAATCTGACGATGACGTACGCGACGTGCTGCACGACCTGCTTACGGATGCGGGCTGTGAAGTCACCGAGGCCACGACGGATGCGGCAGCCTTAGACTTCCTCGCCGCGTGTCCAGATAGCGTGGTCGCAGTGTGTAGCAACCAGGATGCCGACCACCACCGCAGTGCGGCGTTCTTCGCTCAGGTGGTGGCAGACGAGCGTCTGGCTTCACGGCACCAGTACCTTATGCTCTCCAGTACCCCCTCCGCGATACCCCCGGAAATGCAGACAGACCTAGCACAGCTCCACGCGCCCATCCTATCCAAGCCGTTTGATATGGAGACCCTGGAGGCCTATGTCCACGAGGCCGCAGGTCGGCTGGCTCATACACACCCGCACACGCGCCTACCCCGCTGACGTTCGAGCTGCGAGGTGGATGGATGCGCTCAGAGCACGGCCACGGTGAGGAATGCCCAGGAGAGCCACCTAGAATGACCGCCAGGTGGCCTAGGATGCGAAAGCGGTACCAGGCACTGCCCAGCTTTTCACGCCGTCAGAATCGAAGCTGAGACAGTCCTTAGACAGGCTTCTTGCAGTGCGCAAGTACGTGACCAACGAAGCTGCTGACTCGTCTCTAGATGTAGGGAATTGGCAGTGTTCTGCTGCGCTCTGCGGGCGTTGCCGTGCCCAACTGTCCGCCTTGCAGGGCTACGCGCGGATGGCCTGTGTAGCGACTTTGTGGGAGTCTGTGCGATTTTCGGCGCCAATATGCTATACTTGAAGTAGGAGATTAAGAGCGCGTGCCACAGAAGGCGCTCGAATGTGCTACAATAGAAGTAGGCAGTAAAGCTTCGACCAGCAAGAAAGGCGGTGCCGCGAACAAGAGAGCGTAATTCCACATAGAACTGCATCAGAGACCAGAGGCAAAGAAAAGAGCTGCTGGTTTTTTTGTTGGCTTGAACCTGAATGACGAAACCCCGCCAGGCGGTAACCTGACGAGGTCTCTATCACACGCTGGGATTGGCAGCGGGTGCATGACGACAAGAATACCTGCGTCCTGTATTCGATGTCAAACGCCAGCTCCGTTTCCCAAGGAGTTTGGCAATGAAAAAGAATCAACTCGGTTTCCTCACCACCGTCTACATCGCTATGTTGGTGCTCGGCAGCGGCAGTTTCCTTCAGCACCCCAATGGAACCAGCTTAGCAGCACTGGCCTGTATGGTCCCTGCCGTCGTCGTCAGCTTCGCATTCCCAACCAGGCGGAAGGGAGGGCGAGCATGACGCACAAGGAACTCCCCCTACTTGGTGCGATTGCGGCATTACTGCGTTGGACGGAAGAACTGGTATTCCTCCTGAGCGGACCAGGGCTAACGTTGGCTGCTGGCATCGCTGTGACCGACCTGCTCACCCACGGAGCCATCCTGGCGGGTAACGGTTGGATGCTGCTGACCTGGGGAGTATTGACAGCCATTGGGTGCGAATCTCAGCTAGTGGGCACGTTTGATAAACTCCGGCAGTCCGTCATTCACCGGCGATGGTGGGCGATGCTTGGCTGGTTGGTACTCGGTTTGACGCTCGCCTACGTGACGTTCGTATCCGTCGAGGTGTTTGCCTACCAACAGAGCCAAGGGTTGAACGAGGCTCAAGCGTTGGCGCAATTGGGCATTTCAGCAACGGCTTGGTTGTGGCAACGTTTGCTGTTGAGCGGGGGTCTCGTGTGCTTGGCAGGGTTCAACAGATTCAGGCCAGAGGTTAGGTCACTCCAGGACGAGCGTGCCGAGCTGCACCGCGAACTAGAGTTGACGCCACTCCGACAGAGATTGACGGAGATGAAGGCCGTTGGTGCGGTTGCGTTGACACGGACGGTAGCAGCTACGGCAGCAGGCAAGGCCAAGGTGAAGCACGCCACTCCGCCTCGGTATCCGACTGGTGGTGGCAGTCCCGCTGCGGTGCCCAACAGAGACGGCCTGCCAACGAGTGACGCAGTGCCGGAGCTTCTGAGACTTCAGCCCGGTACGAGAAAGGTGCCAGCCCTGAGTGCGCGAGAACGAGTGTTTAGGCTGCTGGCCAAGAATCCCAACCTTTCGAAGCGGGAGATTGCCCGCCTTGCCAAGGTCAGCGAGACGACGGCATCAAAGTGGCGTACGTCGTGGCGCGAAGAAGTTGGCGGAGATACTGAAGTTGTGGCGACGTAGTGGACGGGGCGGGCTGGAATGACTGGCCTGCCCCATAGAGGAAAGGACAGAGACGAATGCAACCAGAGGCGGTCGAAAGTCTTGGCGGATACGTTACTCTCAAGCGAGCGGCGGAGATAGTTGAGAAGTCACATAGGACGTTGCAGCTCTACATCCGCTTTCGACGTGTGCCCTTCGTAACCCTGGGCGGCACGGCGCTTGTTCGCTTAGACGGCCTTAGAACCATCCCAGGTGTGGCGCAGAAGCTGGAAAGCTTGAAGGAGGGAATGGACTAACAGACTGACAGACTGACAACTGAAAACACCAAGCCAGACCCAGCGGAGCAACGTGCCCCGGTGGGATTTATCGTGCCTACAAGTACCAAGGAGACGAAGTAGTGGCGACCTTAGCGTTCTTTGACAGAGGCGCGGCGGCGTTCGCGCTGTGCCAAGGCGTTCGATTCATCCGCGTTATCCCAGGACAGTGGCAACTTTACGAACTCGACAACAGCGATGGCCGTGCAGCCGAAGCCCTTCAACTGTGGAAGACGGGCAGTGCGACAGTCAACGCGCGAGAGTTCTGGACTGCGTTCAAAACCCTGAGACAGGCAACTTACAACACCACTATTGACGGAGAGAACGAAGATGGCACTACCCTTCACGCGCCCGGTGTCCGCTAGTCGAAATGAAATCCTGCGTGCGCTCGATGTCCTGACAACGCCTGGTACTGAAGTCGAGCTGCGCGCTATCGGAGTACAAACACACTCAGGTGACAAACCCCATCCCATCTCGAAGTGCTTCACTGACCGGGATGAACTGGCGAACAGTGCGATTGCTTTAGATGCGTCAGCCAAAGGCATCTATGTCACCCTTAACCCGCTCAAGGCCGGTGCGACTGGCAGCACAGCAGACACGGACATCGCTGCGCGGCGGTGGCTGCCGATTGATGTCGACCCTGAGCGACCAGCCAACACAGCATCGAACGCCGAAGAGCACGCGGGGGCGCTCAAGCGGGCTGGCGAGATACGCGACTTCCTGGCGAGTCAGGGATGGCCTGAGCCGGTCGAGGCGGACAGTGGCAACGGCGCGCACCTGCTTTGGCGCATGACTTGCCAGCGAACGATGGTGGGCTAGTAGAGCGTGCCTTGAAAGCGTTGGATTACCTGTTTAGCGGTGATGGGCAGTCGGTGGACACGGTTAATCACAATCCTTCGCGCATCTGGAAGCTGTACGGGACTGTGGCGCGCAAGGGAGACAACTCGCCTGACCGCCCGCACCGCATGGCACATGTGACTCAGGTGCCGGAGCACATCCAGGTCGTGACGCGCGAACAGCTTGAAGCGCTGGCGGCGATGTTCCCCAACGAGCGCGAGGCGGTGAAAGACTCCGAGCCGAGTGGGATGGCACTGGACGCAGCGGCATGGTTGGCAGAGCACGGTGTCGAGGTGGACCGCATCAACCAGCGTACCGACTGCACCATATACCGGCTGGTTGAATGTCCTTGGGCAGACGAGCATTCGGACGGCGTAGACGGCGCGGCGGTCATTCAGCTTACCGGCGGAGCGTTGGTTTTCAAGTGTCACCACGCGCATTGTGCCGAGCGGGGCTGGCGTGACTTCCGCGTCGCCTTCGAGCCGGATGCGTACAGCAAGATTGCTCCGTCCCCCACGCATGCGGCCCTGTTGACCTCTCCCCATGCCTAAAGGCAGGGGATTCCCGGGCCGAACACTGCGGACCAGACATGCTCACCCGAAGGGGAGACGCTGTGACCGGCTTA
>WNFM01304109.1_pt1 | contig 13020 bp, 17 predicted proteins | sample 5400271 | NCBI WGS metagenome assembly WNFM01 (sample SAMN13153352, study PRJNA577476) | soil metagenome | isolation source: 60 cm saprolite on Douglas fir-dominated hillslope | place: USA:California | collected 2013-09-17 | reverse complement strand
CCTGTCTTCATTCCGGTCCGACGCCAGTTTCCGCACGTGGATCACTCGGGTGGCGACGAACGAAGTCCTACAGCTATACCGTCGCAATCGGCGGAGCGCCATCGGTCCGGCGGCCACGGGTTTGGATGGGTTCGCTTCGCGCGACGAATCGCCGTATCAGGCCCTGGTCCGCATGGAAGCGCGCCACACGATTCATACGGCCGTCGCGCGACTTCCGGAAAAATACCGCCGGGTGCTGATCCTTCGCGATCTTGACGAACTCACCACGCACGAAGCGGCTCTGTGCCTCCAGTCCGGTATACCCCTCATCAAGAGCAGACACTTCCGCGCGCGCCGGATGCTTTCGACGGCGATCCTCGGGCGCCGCGCCGGACATGCGTCGTTCCGATAGAACGGGCTGAAGCCCGCTGCAGCCTGAAGCCTGCCCCACAGTTGGCTACTCCATCGTGGTATTTCGAGATGGGTCCGCAGAGGTAGCGAAAAACCATCCGATCTCGTGACGTTTTTTCCGCTCCGATCCGCCAAAGTGTGTATTAGCGAGGCCGCCAAAAACGGCCTCGCAGAAGGGTGTCAACATGAACTACAAGAACGTTATTCCTTTTGATGGAGGGCAGCAGGACTCGTCTCGCGACTCCGAGCGCAGTTGTGTGGTCATGCCGTCTATAACGACAGTGCCAATGATCGGGCCTATGAAGCTCCAATCGATGACGACCGGGCCGAAGGAAACGCCGGCGGCGGGCGTTGAAGTGTTGTTCGAGCAACTTGAGTACTTAATTCAGTTTGCGGATCAGGAAGCGGATCGCCTCGATCGGGTCAAGGCCATCCTGCTGGAGACCTTCAACTAAACGGACTTTCCACAGCGTGTATTTGCTGGTCCTGGTAATGGTCCGCTAACCCCATGGTGGTATTTCAGGATGGTTCCGCAGAGGTAGTGAAAAAGCATCCGATCTCGTGACGTTTTGTCAGACCCGATCCGGGAGAATCTGTATTCGTAGCAAGAAGGCAAAGGCAAAGGGAAAAACTGAATGGCGTCTATTACTTTTGACTGCAACCTCTGGGAAAGCGATGTGGCGGACCAGTTTCTCGATCACCCGAGCGAAGAGTCGTTCACGGCATTATTCAACATTTTCACGCCCCAACTGCTCGCATTCTTCCGTCGCCGCGGCCACGAATTGGCCTTGGCGGAGGATCTGGCTCAGGAAGTGATGCTTACGGTATACCGTAAAGCCGAGCAGATCCGGGACCGAAGATTGTTTCGCGCGTGGCTTTTCAGAATTGCGCGAAACGCCGCCTGCCGGCACTTCGCCAAGCTTACTCGCGAGGCGCCCACGGTTGCCCTGGAGGACTTGGGTGACCGGTTCGCAGCCCAAAGCTGGAATGCTCCCAGTGGGCCCTCCTTCGAGTTTCGCGAATGGATGGCCTTTCTCGATCCCAAGGAGCGCGACGTGATGACACTGCGCTTCGTCGAGGAGTGGGAATACCACGAAATCGCCGCCGCCAAAGCCATCCCGATCGGCACGGTACAGTGGAGAGTTTTCAACTCAAAGAAGAAGCTCGCGGCGTATCTGAATCGACGGGAGGATCTCGCTTGCAAGGCGGCCTGAGACGGTCCATCCGGAGCCGTGAGACTGTTCCGCTGAGAGACCAGTAAAGTCCTGCCAGCGTTGGTTGTGGAATTCATGCGAGCCGTCGGGCAGAGTGCGCCAGGTGAGCGTAGGGATGGTGTCGACGATCTTTCGAAGTTCCGCATCCGACATCCGACTCCATCTCCCTTCCTAAACCTTGAGACTACAACATAAAGGCCGCTGAACGAAGCCCGAACGGCTATAACACTGACAACGGCGGTACTGGAGAAGTAGGGTCAACTTGGAGAGGAACTGGCGCCAGCATTCCGCGAAGAATGGAAGCGCAAAATGACGCGCCGCTCTGTTATTTGGCGGCACGAAACATCATAACTGGAACACTCCGCGCGTAAGCGCGATCGTGACTGCATGAGTTCGATCGTTCGCGGCGAGCTTACTCAGAATGTTTTTCATGTGCATCCTGACTGTCTCGTCGGCTATCGATAAATGAGCGGCGATTTCCTTGTTCCGATTGCCACGGGCGACCAGACCAAGAACTTGAACCTCACGCGGCGTGAGTGCTTCATCCCCGAAATGTTCGGCCAGCGCCGAGGCGACTTCACGAGGGATCATTTTTCAGCAGTTCCTGGTTGGCCATTCCTTTCAATACAAAACCCTTGACTCCGGCTTCCAGGGCCCGGAGTATATGGACGTCGCCTCGCGCGCCGGTAATCACTACAATTCGCGCGCCGGGAAACTCAGCTAGAATTCGTTGCGCAAGAGTCTCTCCGGTCATGTCGGGCAAAACCAGGTCGACAGTCACCACGTCCGGGCGCCAGGCGCGAAAGTACTCGATCGCTTCCTCGCCATTTGACGCTTCAGCGATTACCACCATTCCAGGTTCTTTGTTGATAATAGCCGCGAGACCTTCCCGAATCAGTGGGTGTTGGTCTACGGTCAGCACCCGAATCGGCGCCTGGGCGGATTTCGCGTTCCACGAGAATTCCGCTGGCTGCGTGGGGACGATCTTGGGCATAGCGCTAGCCGCTGCAGACATAATCCATTACTCCTTGTATTCCGAACTGCCCGTTGAGGGCTCATTATTTAGACTATGCTCGAATCGGGAACAAAGCATCACGATATGGAACGATTGTTTGCTACCACGGTGGACGGCATCCGGCAGTACCACTATTGTGGTACTCGATCGTCTCCGGTCGACCATCCGGAGCGAGCCGCCGGATCGACAAGTTTGGCAGACGGCGGAGTTCGAGGAATGATGATCTCGCGGCGTCCGAACAGTCGTGCGTCGACTGACCACGCTCCCGGGCCTAAGCAAACGACCGCCGCCGCGACAACAGCCGCAAAGATTGTCGGTAATGTCCCATCGAATGGATTCGGAGCCGGCGACGGAAACCAGGAAAGGACGGCGCCTATAGCGCCCAGCCCGGCCAGGGCCCCGCCAAGGGGCGTTAGAAACCCGAGGATCAGAGAAGCGCCGCCCGATATCTCAAGCAGGCCGATGAGGCTGGTTCGAAGGGTCAGATTCCCGGGGTCGGCGAAATACGATCCGCCTTCAATGACAGCCGTCGCGCCGGTTGCGGCCCGCAACAGCAACAGACCCACTCCAGGGCAGCCACCTGGAAACGTGGAAAAGAGCCTCTGCAGCTTGTTTCTCCTCGGTAGCGGCCGTTGTTATTCGAGCGCACCTATCGCTAGAGTAGCCCTTTGAGGCGGCAGAGCGAATCCCCCAACGTCGGAATTTTGGCGTACCACTATCGTGGTAGCGGCTCGAAGTCACAATCGTATGATTCCACGACGCGCCGCTATGGTGAGCGCGTTGGTTCGGTCACGGGCGCCCAATTTCTGCATGATCTGTTTCATGTGGGCTTTCACCGTGTCTTCCGAAATGAACAGCCGCTGCCCGATATCGCGATTCCGATTTCCACCCGCGACGTGCGCCAGAACCTCCACTTCCCTCGATGTAAGCGCTTCGTCGCCGAAGTGCTCGGCAAGGTGGGCGGCGACCGGAGGCGGAATGCACTTCTTCCCGGCGTAAACCTGGCGGATCATCTCGACTATTTCTCGTGGATTGGTGGTTTTAAGAAGGTAGCCCCAAGCTCCCGCTTCGAGTGCACGCTGTATTTCAACATCACCCTCAAAGGTAGACAGGAGGATGACGCGAGCCCCGGCGAGGTGTTTGCGGATGGCGATCGTCGCCTCAATGCCGCTCCAATCGGGGAGTCTTAGGTCCATCAGCGTGACGTCGGGCTGGTGTTCACGAAACCGCTGCAACGCTTCGGCGCCGCTGGCAGCTTCAGCCACGAGCAGCATGTCCGGCTGGTTCTTGATGACGGCGGCAATCCCCTCCCGAAAAAGCGGATGGTCATCGACACTCAAGATGCGAATCATACGACTCTCGCTTTCCTCTACATGCGTCCAGCTCCCGCTAATGCCCTTGTCCAATTCAGCAGGCGGCCCGGACCTGACTTTGCTCGAAAGCAACCCGGCCCGGCACGCACAACTCGACCTCGGTTCCCAGTGCGACTCTGCTCAAAATGCGAAGCCGGGCGCCGATTCGTTCGGCCCGCTCGCGCATTCCGCGGAGACCCCAGTGTCCATTCCGTCCCCACTTCAGTTCCTGAGGATCGATCCCGCACCCGTTGTCGCGCACCGTGATGCGCAGCTCGCTGCCCCGATATTCGATCTCCGTCTCGATATCCTTGGCCCGGGAATGGCGGTAAGCATTGACAATCGCCTCACGGCCAATGCGGTAAACTTCGTCACGCAGCTCCTCCCTCAATTCCCTCTGCCGTCCTTCCACAACCACTCGAAATCCGACCGCTGGGCGCAGGCCCAAGTCGTTCGGAACACCGGCAAAGGCCTTGCCGAGGGATGGAAGGCGCAACGAGCGCAGGCCCTGCACGGCGAGTCGTCCCTCCTCGAGGACGCGCTCCATCATCAGGACGAGATTGCTAAATCGCGCCTTCGCAGCGGAATCCGCGGGCAAGTGGTCCACCGCCTCTTGTAGCTGCATGGACACGGCGAAAAATCCCTGCAGCAGCGTGTCATGGAGTTCCTGCGCGATGCGAATACGTTCCCCAAGCAGCTCTTCATCGCGCGGATCGAGGTTTGTGTCAAGATTGATCCCCGCGAAGTCCCTCGCGGAGTTCGTTGTGGCGTCATTCAGCCGAGAAGTTAGAATACCGTTGAAACCCATTGCAATCCTCCCCTACGATTGATCGGCCCGCGTGGGCCTACCTCTTGACCGCTCAGAGCTTTTGCCGGCTGCCTCTTTCTGCGTCGATCCACTCGCGGATATAAGCCGGACAGTTTTCCAGCTTGACTTTCTCCGCTTCGCAGCCCGCCAGGAACTTCACGGCGCCGCGATCGACCAGCATTACTTCTTGCAAATCGAGCGCGATGTCCTGGCCGACTGCTTCGAGACTAAAGAGCCGTTGCAACTCGGCAACATCCTCGATCTCGATTCGACCACTCAACGAAAAGACCACTCCCGGGTTAGACGATCGCTGAATCCTCAGCATGAATTTCTTGGCACATGTCTGTGCAATGGGAGAACCAATTGTAAGATGTTGATTAAGCAGGTTCTACGTGGAGCGGCTCCTCGCGAGGATCGCGAATTCGCGAAATTTTCGCGAATCCGGGGAACTGTCAACCTTTCTTAAAGCGGAACTTATTGATCTTCAGCGACCGGATCTTCGATTCCAGCGTGGAGGGCGGCATTCCGAGTTGGGCTGCGGCGCCAGACGGTCCCGAGACGCGGCCTGCAGCCGCTGCTAATGCCGTCTCTATTGCTACCTTCTCTTGATCGGCGGACTTCCCGGCGATTGGCCCGCCGTGCCGTGGAGATGAAGATTCAAAAGAGAGCCAGCTTGGATCCACGGAGAAGAGATCCGTTTCACAAACGATGACCGATCGTTCGATCACGTTCTGCAGTTCTCGAATGTTTCCCGGCCAGGCGTACGACTCCAGCAACTCCAGCGTCCCCTTCTCTATGGTCCTTATTCTCTTCCCGGCCTTTCTGGAATAGCGGTGGATGAAGTACTCGATCAGTGTGGGGATGTCTTCCCTCCGCTCGCGGAGAGGCGGCATCTCGATCGGGAACACGTTCAGGCGGTAAAAGAGATCTCGTCGAAAGGCGCCGTCGGCGATGGCGCCCTCCAGATCGCGATTGGTCGCGGCAATCACCCGCACATCCGCGCGAATCGTCTGGCTTCCACCCACGCGCTCGAATTCCCGCTCCTGCAAAACGCGCAGCAGAGCAATCTGAGTTTCCGGAGGAAGCTCCCCGATTTCATCCAGGAAGATCGTGCCTCCGTCCGCAAGCTCAAACCGGCCCAGGCGCCGCTGCAGGGCTCCGGTAAAGGCTCCTTTCTCGTGGCCGAACAGCTCGGAGGCAATCAAAGTTGCCGGTGTCGCCGCACAATTCACACTCACAAAGGCTCGTGAGGAGCGCCGTGACCGCTTGTGGATAGCACGGGCGATGAGCTCCTTGCCCGTGCCTGTCTCACCGGTGATCAGGACGGTGGAATCGTTCGGCGCGACCTTGGCGACGCGCGCAAGGACAGCCTGCAAAGCCGGCGATTCGCCCACGATCTCCTCGAACATGGATGCTTTGTCGATTTCTTCGCGGAGGGCCAGATTCTCTTTTCGGACTCTCTCCTCCGCTTGTTTACGAGCCTGGATTTCCGTTGCAGTTGCATACCATCTGCTGACGGTCCCGTGTTCCACCAGCGGGTTGTAACGAAATAAGAACCATCGATACACGCTATCTTTCCCGAGCAATCTTGCCTCGATTTCAAACGGCAACGCCGCTGCAAGTCCACGCGCACGTTCAGTCCGCAGATTCTCTATATCCTCTGGGTGAGTCACCCTCCCAACAATGTCCGCGGACTGAACATCATCGAGGGTTAGATTGGTGTACTCCAGCGCAACACGATTTGCATGGATCCACTTCCCGTCCGGCGCTAATACGATGATGAGCTGGGGGACGAAATCCACGAGTTGCCGAAGTCTCTCCTCCGCACGCTTGCGCTCGGTGATATCGATCATGGTACCCACGAATTCAACGAGATCGCCGGATGGGCTGAGAACAGGATGACCCACCACGTGGATGTCCCTGATATCGCTACGCGAATAAACGATTCGGAAATCCAGTTCGAACTCCGCCCTTTCACTAAGCGCTTTCTGGAACCGTTCCATTACCATGGCTTGATCATCGGGATGAATGTGCTGGACACATGTTTCGAATCGCGGTAGCGGCCCAACCGGATCGAAGCCTAGCAGGCGGTATGTTTCCTCGGACCAATACCCGATCTCCCCCGTGGCCGGGTTGCAGGCCCAACTGCCCGTGTGGCTCAGCCGTTGCGCCTCTGCCAGATAGGCTTCGCTGCGGCGCAAGGCCTCTTGCGCCTGAGTGCGTTCAATCGCGATGCTCGCGAGATGAGCGAACCGTTCGACCACGCTGAGCTGTTCCGAACTCGGACTGGCTGGTTCACGGCAATAGAGCGCGAACGTTCCGAGAACGCTTCGTTTCGTGGAGAATATCGGTGTGGACCAGCACGCTCGTAATCCTTCCGCCAACGCGAGATGGTAGTAGTCGGCCCACAACGGGTCGGTCTCGATTTCGGAAACGACTACCAGTTCCCTTCGGTAAACGGCTGTTCCGCACGAACCGGCCCGCGGACCGATCAGGCCGCCATCAATGGCTTCGGTGTAACGCCTCGGAAGACTCGGGGCTGCGCCGTGCCGAAGACTCTTGCCGTCGGCGCTCACCAGGAGAATCGAAACCAGAGGGCCGCCCGCTAACTCTTCAACGAGCACACATAACGCGTCGAGTATCGGGGCGAGCGCATCGCCGCGGGCCACCATCTCAAGGAGTTGTTTCTCTCCCGCGACCAGGCCCTCCGCTCGCTTCCGCTCGGTAATGTCCGTCACCGCTCCCACAAACTCAAAGCGGCCCGACTCGCTTTTTGAGGGATGACCCACAACCCGGACGTATTTGACTGATCTATCAGGCATCAGCAACCGATGTTCAAAATCGAACTCCTGCCTGTCACGCGAAACGCGATCGATTAACTGCTGCACGGTCGACCTGTCTTCCGGGTGAGTCCGTTGCACTACCAGTGCGATCGGAACCCTGGCTGCCGGTTCATATTCGAATATCCTAAAGGTCTCTCGCGACCAGTAGATCTCTCCGCTAGAGACATCCCAGCCGAAGCTGCCTGTGTGGCTCAGTCTCTGCGCTTCGGCTAAATAAGCTTCACTCCGCCGCAACGCCTCCTCGGCGCGGCTGAGCTCGGTTCTCTCCTCCGCCTCGCGTAACGCCCGCTGCACGGAAGGCACGATCCTCGCGAGCCGCGTCTTAAAAACATAATCCGTCGCGCCGATCTTGAGGGCTTCGATTGCCACTTCTTCGCCCAAGGTTCCGGAAACAAAGATGAATGGCACATGCGGCCAGCGTTGCTGGGCTACCTTCAACGCAGACAGGCCGTCGTAGGAGGGAAGGGTATAGTCTGCGAGAATCAGATCAAAGCCACCCTGCTCGAGTAACGCGATGAAATCAGCCTCGGTTTCAACACGTGTTACCTGGCAGCTAATACCGTCGGCTTCGAGCGTTTCCTGAACAAGCTCTGCGTCCCTGGGGTCATCTTCGAGGTACAGTATCCGCAATTGAGATTTCATTCCGGGCTAGTGCTTTTTGATGCTTCCTGGTGGCGGCTCGTTAATAACCGCCCAAAAAATCCCGAGTTCCTTAATGGCGTTCACAAACTCATGGAAATCTACCGGCTTCACGACATAGGCGTTCACGCCCAGGCTGTAGCTCGCCACCATGTCTTTTTCCTCATGGGAAGATGTGAGCACGACCACCGGAATCATCTTGAGCTTCTGATCCGATTTGATCTGCTGCAGCACCTCCAGTCCATCGACCTTGGGCAATTTCAGATCGAGCAGGAGGACGGCGGGATTACCATTCGAGCGCGTACTGAAGTTACCCCTGTAATAAAGATAATCCAGGGCCTCCTCGCCATCATGGGCGACAATAACCTCGTTGGCAAGATGATATTCTTCTAAGGCCGTTAGGGTCAGCTCCACGTCTTTCGGATCGTCTTCAACCAGTAAGATACGTCCCAAGATGCCCATAAGTTAAACTCCCTGCGATTTGGAAAGTGAGAAATAGAAAGTTGCGCCCTGGTCCACCAGACCTTCCGCCCACACTCTGCCCCCGTGCCGATGCACAATACGCTGAACGGTAGCGAGCCCGATGCCGGTGCCTTCAAACGCCTCAGCGGGGTGGAGTCGTTGGAATACACCGAACAGTTTATTAACATACTTCATATCGAATCCGACGCCATTGTCTCGAATGAACACCACTACCTGGTCTTTCTTTTGGTCCGTGCATCCGATTTCGATCTCGGCCTGCGGGCGCGTGCGTGTGAATTTTGCGGCGTTCGAAATCAGATTGACGAGCGCAAGCCGCAGCATGGAGCGGTCCCCATACGAGGCTGGCAATTTACCAACCTTCCAGACAATGTTGCGCCCTGCGGTCTCCTGCCGAACTTCGCTCACAGCTTCTTGCACAAGCTGCTCCAGGTTAACCTGCGCTTTGTGCGTCTCGGTGCGGCCTATTCTGGAAAAGGCCAGGAGATCGTCGATCAGGTTGCCCATCCGCTTCGCCGATTCCAGGATCATCGTCATATAGCGTTGGCTCTTCTCAGTTAGGAGGGAAGCCATATTCTTTTGCAGGAGCTCCGTGAACCCGGACATATGACGAAGGGGCGCGCGGAGGTCATGCGATATGGAATAGGCAAATGCCTCCAGTTCCTTGTTACTGGCCTCTAGCGCAGCGCTCCGTTTGCCCAGTTCTTCGTTGAGGGTGCGAATCTCCTCCTCCCGCCGCCTACGCTCGGTGACGTCGTTGTTGGTTTCGAGGATCGCCGCGGGCCGCCCCAGTTCATCCCGCCGCAACGACCATCGGCTGGCGACTACTACCTTGGTTCCGTCAGCCCGGGTCTTCTCGAGCTCGCCGTCCCAACGCCCGGAACGAAGCAGCTCTCATCGATTGGCGCCGGAAAAGCAGTCTGCAAAAGCTCGTGAGCGCGCTTCCCGATCGCTTCCTCCGCCGTCCACCCGTACAACTCCTCAGCTCCCCGATTCCAGTAAGTGATGGCGTCGCTCATATCCCGGACGAAAATGGTGTCGTGCGTGAGATTCAGCAGGCTAGCCTGCTGGGTTCGTTCCGCCACCTCGATTTGGAGGTTGTCGCGAGCCTCACGAAGCTCTTCCTCAACGCGACGGCGGACGGCGCCGAACCAGGTGATCAGCGATTGGAACGCCAAGAAAACGAGAAAGCGTGGGACATCCGAAGCCGTGACATAGAGTGTGTAAAGAGGTTCCGTAAAGAAGTAGTCAAAAAGCGCGCTGGACAGGATCAGCGCAACCACTCCGGGTCCAGGTCCTGCGTACCAGGCGGTTACGGCGACGGCCAGCAGGAAAGGGGTGAACTCGGCGCGGAAGTTGTAGCGCTGCATGGCAAGGGAGACGCCAAGCGCCGCGGAGACAGAAAGAACTGCAAGACCGTACGTTTGAATCGCAGACAGCGGATTCGGCAAGTGGGGTTTCCGCTGCGCCACTGCGTGCCTCGCTTCGATACCTGGCTGATTCATTCGACGCCAATCGGAGGAACCATGATAACGCGTTTCGCTTCGTGCCCTCCGGAGATCAACAGCGCGGGCGACGCCGGAAGCTCTCTGGGCCGCACGCTTCTACGAAGCAGCGAGTAATCCTCTCAGACGCAACGGCCCAGTACACGGACGCCGGCTTCGTGGCCCATGATTTTGGTCCATCCGCAGCTTCTGGCTCAGAGCTGCCGGCCTCGATCACAACTGGATGATTCCGCGGCGAACGGCTATTGCAATTGCCTGCGTGCGGTCACTGGCGCCCAGCTTATCCATGATGTGCTTGATGTGAACTTTGACGGTCTCCTCTGAAATGAACAGCCGTTCCGCGATGTCGCGATTCCGGTTGCCGCCGGCGACATGGCGCAGGACATCTATCTCGCGTGGAGTCAAGGATTCGTCGCTGAAATGCTCCGCGAGGTGGGCGGCCACCTCCGCGGGAACACGCTTCTTTCCCGCGTGAACCTGGCGGATCACCTCAACCAGGTCGCGGGGCGGCATGCTCTTGAGCATGTAGCCGCGAGCTCCTGCCTCGAGGGCACGCTGGATTTCCACGTCTCCTTCGAACGTCGTCAACATGATGATCCGGGCTTCAGCGAATTCCGTGCGAATGGCGATCATCGCGTCAATTCCGCTCAAATCGGGAAGTCTGAGGTCCATCAGAGTGATATCAGGCCGGTGGTCCCGAAATTTTTGAATCGCTTCCGTGCCGCTCGACGCCTGGGCTACCAGCAGCATGTCTGGCTGGTTGTTGATGATTGTGGCAATCCCTTCGCGGAGAAGAGGATGGTCATCGACACTTAAAACCCGGATCTGGGCTTGATCGTTCATTCATTTCTCCCGTTACGTGGATATCGTTTGGCAAACCATTTCAACAGGCCGCCTGAGGATTGGAACTCGAACGCGATATGGCCCGGGACAGACAGCTCGACCTCCGTGCCGTTGGTTGCGCTGCTCCAAACATGGAGTCTAGCCCCAATGGTCTCTGCGCGCTCGCGCATTCCCGGCAGCCCCCAGTGTCCTTCGCGTCCAGCCTGAAGGACTTGGGAGTCCATTCCGCAACCATTATCGCGAACGAGAACGCGGAAGCTTTTAACCGCGTACTCGAGCTCGACTTCGATGCTTGCCGCGCCGGAGTGGCGAAATGCATTGACCAAAGCTTCGCGGCCGATCCGGTAGACTTCATCCCGGATGACAGGGTGCAAAGGCCGAGGCCGACCTTCCACTATGACACGAAAATCAATTTCCGCCTGGATCGCGAGTTCCTGTCGAATCAGGGAAAATGCATGCTCGAGATCGCGAGAGCCGCTGTAAGATGAGCGCAGTCCGCCCACCGCGTTCCGGCCTTCTTCGATAACACGCCCCATCAATTGAAGAATGTGGCTCAGCGGCGGCAGATTCACGACATATTCCAGCACGGATGGCCTGGCTTCGAACACCGTGGCCTCGATTCTCGGTGCAGTTCCTGGGCGATGCGCGTCCGCTCCGCGAGCCGTTCTTCAAAGCGGACATTGAGGCGCCTGGCCACCTGGCGCACTCTGAACCGGTAGAGAGCCAGGGTCGCAAGGATACAGGCCAGCGCAACATTAAGGCGGAACCACTGCGTTTGCCAGAATACCGGCTCGATCTCGAACCCAATCGTGGCCTCCGCGCTATTCCAAACACCGTCTGCGTTGCTCGCGATCACATGAAAGCGATACGAGCCGGGGCCGAGGTTGGTGTAGATCGCTTCGCGAGCGGCAATCGGCTCGCTCCAGCCGCGATCGAATCCTTCGAGCGAATAGCGGAATCGAACGCGCTCGGGAACCGAAAGACTCAGACCGGCGTAGCCCAATGTGAGCCGCTGGCGGCTTGCCGGAATTTTGACGGGTCTCCGTAAGTCCATCGGCCTGCCGTCAGCCGAAATCGTCTGAATTTGAACGATGGCTGGGGCGGAACTGCTTGTCAGCCGAGCGGGTTCGACAACGGATAACCCACGGTTCATGGAAAACCAAATCCGCCCCAGCGGATCGGCCACTACGGATCTGTGCCGCTTTACACCTTCGACGCCCCGCAAGCCGTCCGCTAGTCCGTACTCGCGCAGGTCTCCGTCCGCCAGCGCGCCGCGGACCAGCTTATCGCGCTTCACTCGAAGCACATGATTCGAAGTTGCAATCCATAGCGATCCGTTTTGGTCTTCCGCCAGGCCCAATACCTGCTCACGCAGCGACGCCGGCGCCCCAGCGGGGAGCTGAAAACCGTCGGAACCACGGAAGGCAAGGCCGGCTGCCGTTCCCACCCAGAGTACCCCGCTCGAATCTTCAAACAGACTGTTCACGTTTTCCGAGGGCAACGAACCACATGGTCCCACCCGAGCCTTCGAGAATCGAGGCCACGGTGTTCGAAGCCAGGCCATCCGTGCTGGAATATGTCGTGAATCTGCCGCCGCTGAACTTGCTGACGCCGGCGCTGAGGGTTCCGGCCCAAATCGTTCCGTCATGGTTCCGGTGAACCGAATACACGCTGTTTTCGGCTAGCCCGTCTGCTTGCATGTAGGTTTCGGACGTAAACGAGGCTCCTTTCGAGCGCAGATGCGTAAGTCCTCCGCGTTGTCTTCCGATCCACAATTCCCCATTACCGCCCGTGATCGAGTAAGCTACATCCGTACCCAACCCGGCTTGAGTAACGCGTCCACGTCCGCGCTCGCTAACCCAATGCAGCCCGCCATCGACGGGAGCGAACCAAGTGCGGCCTTCCGGATCCGCGTACACGGGTCCGTTGCG
>WNFM01099140.1_pt1 | contig 13020 bp, 15 predicted proteins | sample 5400271 | NCBI WGS metagenome assembly WNFM01 (sample SAMN13153352, study PRJNA577476) | soil metagenome | isolation source: 60 cm saprolite on Douglas fir-dominated hillslope | place: USA:California | collected 2013-09-17 | reverse complement strand
CTGCGTTGGGTCAATGGGTTGGAGCATTTACGAATCTTTAATTCGGGTTTTCGGTGCGATCGGAGCGAACCATCCGGCGCGTAGCCGCATTCGAATTGAGGTGCGATTAACGGTTCCGTGGGACATTTGCTGCCGAAAAAGGCAATCAGCTCGTCCCTAGGGAGATCATTTTAGCATTGTGACCGACGACGCGCTCGACGAAGTCGATTTCGAGTACGCGGCCAGTGTCGCGGAAAAAGCCATGCATTCCATGGCGCACCAGCGCGTGCCGCCGACGCCGAACAATTTCCACGTCTGGTTCAAATATTCCCTCGGCACGTTGCCCGATCTCAAGCGCGCCATCGATATCCTGATCGGCAACAAGCGAAAGTTCGACGCCGCAACCAATCGCGGTCTGTTTGCGACCTATGTCGGATCGCGTGGTGCCGACGAGCTGGTCGCCATCGACGTTTCACAACAGCTGCATTCGGTAATGAGTTCCGCAAAGCAGTTTCTCACCACCGCGATTGCCGATAACCATACCCAGATGCGCGCCATCAGCGATGTCGCTGATCGCAGCGAAGCCGGCGTCGATCCGAAACTGCTCGTCGAGAGCTTGATGAACGAGCTGACCAAGGCCGCCACCCGCGCGACGAAACTGCAGATGAGCTTCGTCGAGAAAACCCGCGAACTCGACGCCATCCGCGATTCCCTGAACAAATCCGAAGAGCGCGCCCGGACCGACATCCTGACCGGCCTGCCAAACCGCCGGGCGCTCGAGGAGTTCTTTCGCACCGCCCAGATCGCGGCGATGGAGCGAGGCGAACCGCTCAGCGCGCTGTTGATCGACATCGATCACTTCAAGACCTTCAACGACAATTTTGGCCACGGCGTCGGCGATCAGGTGCTTCGGCTGATGGCGAAGGTGCTGCGGGAACAGATCCGCGAAGGCGATCTGCCGGCGCGTTATGGCGGCGAAGAACTCATCGCGGTGCTTCCCAGCGCCGAGCTTAAAACCTGCGAAGCGGTGGCCGAGCGGATTCGCCGCTCGATCTCGGAGTGTCGCATCACCCGCCGCTCCACCGGCGAGATTCTTCCCAACATCACGGTTTCGATCGGCGTCGGCCAGTTTCAGCCGGGCGAGTCGATGTCGGATCTGATCGAACGATGCGACCGCGCGCTCTATCTGGCCAAGAGAACCGGCCGTAACCAGGTCGTGACCGAGAACGAACTCGATTCCCGGCTGGCGGCGGGTTAGCTCGCCAGCGCCATCGAACCGTCGGCCTGTCGCACAAAACTATGCTCGATCACGGCGTTGCGGCCGCGGTGCTTGGCGGCATAGAGCGCGGCATCTGCTGCCTCGATCAGATCGCCCGGCCGCAGCGCGTCGTTACTAATGGCCGATACCGGATAGGCCGCCATGACCATGGGGTTGTTGGTGGGTCTGGCGAACAGAAAGTCGCTGAAGACAAAGTCGCGGCCGGCGCGCGCCCGCTTGAGGTAGCTGCGGTCACTGAGGTCGAGACCGACAAAGGTGTTGTTGGTCGAGCACTGAACCCGTCCGTCCTCGCCGACGATCAGCAAGGTGCGAATCCATGGCAGGCTCGCCGGCAGGCTGGCGCGCAGGATGTCGCAACTGCCGCTGATACCGCCGGCTGACGCACGGATATAGGCCGCCGATTTCAGCACGGTCTCGACCGAGGAGATCACCTCGCTCTGGGCATCGGCGCTGTGCTTGACGAGACTGGAAAATTCCACTGAGGCGGCCGCGATTTCTTTGGCACGGGTGTCCTCGAGCGAGCGTGCGCGCTCCAGCATCAACGGCACCACCAGCATTAGTGCCAATAGCGCCACCCGCGCCCTGATTCCCAAAAGCTGCTTGAGTTTGAGCCTTTTGCGGTTGAAACTGATGCGTGACATCTTTGTCCCCGACCCCAGATGAGAGGGGTAAAGGGAAGGGTTCAAAGAGCCTTTCTCGAACTCGGTAAAATTCGAGGTAACCCCGCAGATTTACGACCGGCAGTTGAAATGACGCCCCAAAATCCTTCGATGATGTCAGAGCCTTTACCAAGCGCGCTTGCCGCGGTGGAGCAACAGATTGCCCGTGCCTGCGCGGAAGCGCGCCGGGATCGCGCCTCGGTGACGCTGATCGCGGTATCCAAGACGTTCGGTGCCGAGACGATCGCGCCCGTGATCAAGGCCGGCCAGCGCGTTTTCGGCGAAAATCGCGTGCAGGAAGCCAAGGCGAAGTGGCCAGGATTGATCTCGGCTTACCCAGGGCTAGCCTTGCATCTGATCGGGCCCCTGCAATCCAACAAGGCGAAAGAGGCCGTGGCGTTGTTCGACGCCATTCATTCGGTGGATCGTCCGAGCATTTGCGAAGCATTAGCCAAGGAAATCGTTTCCCAGAAGCGCCAGCCGCAATTGTTCGTCCAGCTCAATACCGGCGAGGAGCCGCAAAAGGCGGGCGTCGCGCCTTCCGAAGCCGATGCGTTCATCGCGAGCTGCCGGGAAAAATACGATTTGGAAATTTCCGGCCTGATGTGCATTCCCCCCGTCGACGACGCGCCCGCGCCGCATTTCGCGCTGACCGCGAAGATCGCCGCCCGCAACGGCTTGAAGAATCTCTCGATGGGCATGAGCGCCGATTTTGTCGCCGCGATCGCGTTCGGTGCCACGCACGTGCGCGTCGGTTCAGCGATTTTCGGGGCGCGCTGAAAATAAAACTCGTCGTCCCGGCCTTGAGCCGGGACGACATCGAGTTCACCCGATCACAATCTTCGTCTCTGGCCCCAGCCGCCGCAGCAAGCGCAGCATCGATGACCGCGTCATCGAGACGCATCCGGCGGTGGGGCCAAAATTCTCGCGCGCCAAATGCAGGAACACCGCGCTGCCGCGGCCCTTGATGCGCGGGGAAGAGTTGTGGTCGATCTCGACGATGAAATCATAGAGGTGGTCGTCTCGCTTGAGGCGATCGCCGTCTTGATCGCGATGGCGGCGCACCGGCTGATTGTAATGACGGCTCTCGGGGTCCTCGCACCAGGCGTCCTCGGGCTTTATGGCGCGAACGGCCAAAAATGTACGCGGTCTTGGATGGCGATCGGCGCGCCACCACAATCGCCGGGGCCGAAAAATGCCTTTCGGGGTCCCGTCGTCGCCTTCGCGCTTGTTGGCCTTGATTCCGCCGCGTCCGAGCGCCACCGGCACGGCCTGTCCGTCTGCGATCAGCCAGCCCCGGCGCGGATCGCCGGCGGCGGGCGAGACCCGGATCGTGGAAAGCCGCCGATTTTTTTTATAAGCGTTTGAAATCACGCGACTTTCCACGCGATTGGCGTAACCCTTTTGTCCCGATTGTATCCGAATGTTTCTATTCCCCGCATTACAGGACATTCATCCAAAACCTTCCGAATTCCGGGCTAGACTACCTTGCGGCTTGTTAATCCGTAACGGTCCCCTACCTCTGTACGAAGAAGACCTGACGAAGCCTTAGACTCTACCCATCAAGACCCGGCTGAAGGCGCTTCCACTCGCGCCGGCGCCCTGAAGAGGATTACCCATGGCCAATGCCCGCAAGATCCTGATCGTGGATGACGATACTGATCTTCGCGATACGCTGGTCGAGCAATTATCGCTGCACGACGAGTTCGAAGCCTCCGCCGTCGATACCGGCGCCAAGGGCGCCAGCGCCGCCAAGGCCAATGCCCCCGACCTCGTGCTGATGGATGTAGGCTTGCCGGATACCGACGGCCGCGAAGTCGTGCGCTCCTTGCGCAAGGGCGGGTTTAAAGCGCCGATCATCATGCTGACCGGGCACGATACCGATTCAGACACTATTTTGGGGCTCGAATCCGGCGCCAACGACTATGTGGCAAAGCCGTTTCGGTTTGCGGTGCTGCTGGCGCGGATCAGGGCGCAGCTGCGCCAGCATGAGGCCAGCGAAGACGCGGTGTTTTCGGTCGGCCCCTATAGTTTCCGCCCCGGCTCCAAGATGCTGACCGGCGCCAATGCCAGAAAAGTGCGGCTGACCGAGAAGGAAACCGCGATCCTTCGGTTTCTCTACCGCGCCGGCCAATTGCCGGTGTCGCGCGAGACGCTGCTGCAGGAAGTCTGGGGCTATAATTCGGGTGTCACCACCCACACCCTGGAAACCCATATCTACCGGCTGCGTCAGAAGATCGAAAAAGACGCCGCCAATCCCGAGATCCTGGTGACGGAAGCCGGTGGCTACAAGCTGGTGCCGTGATACGTTTGGCCGGGCGATTCGCGTCAACTGGCCCGAATAGCGCGTCCCGATCACCGGTCCTTAAATGTCGATCGAAGATGATGTTGCCCTGCTCGAGCGTGTCCCGACATTGCGCCTGTTGGGGACAACCGCGCTGCGCATGCTGGCGATCGGCTCCGAACAGCGCGATTTTGCGCGCGGCGATGTGCTGTTCAATGCCGGGGACGATGCGGACGCGGGATATATCGTTCAGCGCGGTGCGTTCCGGATCGATGACGGCGCAGGCGCCGAGATCGTCGTCGGGCCCGGTGCACTAATCGGCGAGCTCGCATTGATCGCCGCGATGCGGCGGCCCTCCACCGCGACCGCGCTGGAACATTCCTCCGTGATCCGCGTCGCCCGCAGCCTGTTTCAGCGCGTGCTGGAAAGCGATCCGGCCGCGGCGCGCCGGCTGCGCGATGAACTCGCCAACCGCACCAGCCAGATCGCCAGCGATATTTTGATGGCCGGCGCGAAATTGAGTATTTAGTCTTTGTCGTCCCCGCGAACGCGGGGACCCATACGCCGCGGCCTAGCAATTTAGCGCTGTGGGTAGACGGCTTTCTAACAACAAACACCGGTGGTTATGGGTCCCCGCCTTCGCGGGGACGACGGCGGTGTGTGTCTACACCTCCAGCGTCACCGTGACTGGCACGTGGTCGGACGGCCGCTCCCAGCTGCGGGCGTCGCGCGTGATCTTGAAATCGCTGACCGCCTCTTTGAGCGCGCGCGATACCCAGATGTGATCGAGCCTTCGGCCGCGATCGCCGACCGTCCAGTCGGCGGCGCGGTAACTCCACCAGGTGTAGACCTTCTCCGACAGCGCGATGCGTTCGCGCGCAACGTCGATCCATTCGCCATGCGCCTGCGCCGCGAGCAGTTTTTCACATTCGATCGGGGTGTGCGAGACGACTTTCAACAGTTGCTTGTGCGACCAGACGTCGTTTTCGTGCGGAGCGACGTTGAGGTCGCCGACCAGGATATGGCGGTCCTCGCCGCGTGGGTGCAGCGGCTCGCAGGCCTTCATCTCGTCGAGAAATCGAAGCTTGTGCTCGAATTTTTCGTTCAGCGCGGGATCGGGAATATCGCCGCCGGCCGGAACGTAGAAATTATGGACGACCAGCGGTTTTGTCAGCTGCGCTTTTTCGCCAAATGCCACCGAGATGTGGCGCGAATCGATCTTGTCGCAGAAGGTACGGATGTCGGTGGTCTCGAACGGCAATTTCGAAATCACCGCGACGCCGTGATAGCCCTTCTGCCCGTTGAGCGCGATATGCTCATAGCCGAGACGCTTGAAGCGCTTGCGCGGAAACGCGTCGTCGATGCACTTTGTCTCCTGCAGGCACAATACGTCCGGCCGCACCGATTTGATGAATTTTGCGACGATATCGATGCGCAGCCGCACCGAGTTGATATTCCAGGTTGTCAGGGAAAGCCGCATCGGGAGGATGTATCAGGGCGAAGCCAAAAAGACACGACCCATCCTGAGCGGCTGTGAATATGTCTCCGACCTCATCCTGAGGTTCGTGCTCGTTAGCCCGGCGTAGGGTATTTGGTGAAGTCGATCTTGAACAGGCCGGGATCGAGTCTCTTGGAGGTATCGAGATTATACACCGCGACCGTGGTGTCATACCCTTGCGGGTCGGTCACCGTCCACTGCTTGAGCTGGCCATCCTTGGCGCCGATCATCACCATCATGCGGCTGGTGCCGACCAGTGCCTGCTTCTCCTCGATGGTGACGCTGATGAAGAGATCATCGGCGGTCACGCTGACGACATTGGTGTCCTTCAGGAGGTCGATGCGGTCGGACAATAGATAGCGCAGCGGCGTCTGCGACAGCGGGTAGATGTCCTGGGTCGCGAGCTTGCGGTCGCGCACCGCGACCGACGATCCGTCGGCGATGATGGCAATCGGGCTCGGATCATCATATTCGAAACGCACCTTGCCGGGCTTCTGGATGTAGAAATCGCCCTTGGTCCTGCTGCCGTCGGGTCCGACCTGAACGAAATTTCCGGCCAGCGTCTGCAGCGACGACAAATAGGCGCTGACCTTGGCGGCTTGTGCCTTTTGGTTGGCGTCGAAGCTCGAAAAAATACTGGCAGGAACATTCCTGCGCGGATCGGGAATCACCGGCTCCGGGGGGGTAGCCGACGTCGCGCCGGTCGTCATCGGGGCTTTCTGCGGGTCCGACGCGCTCATCTGGACGCTGCTGCGCGCTTTCGGCGCGGGTTTTGGCATAGGAACCGTCTGCGCCGAAGAAGACGTCACACCAGATAGCGCTGCGACGCCGACGATCGATGCCGCAATCAGCGACGCCAATCCGGTGCGCATGCACGTTGCGAATGGTTCGGCCATTTGACGTTTTGGATTTCTAGTCAACGCGAGGTCCTGCCCAGGCATTCGCCCATGTTATCGTGGTTTCGGCCAAAGGAGATATCGTTTTTCCGTGAAAATTTAGTGCCAATTCGCAAGGTCCCTTGGATCGGTCAGTTTGTCTCAAAAGCGGCTTTCTTCTTCTTCGACCAAAATCTCGCGCTTTCCGGCGTGGTTCGCCTGGCCGACGATTCCTTCCAGTTCCATCCGCTCCATCAGCGACGCCGCGCGGTTATATCCGATCTGCAGCCGGCGCTGGATGTAACTGGTCGAGGCCTTGCGGTCGCGCTTGACGATTGCGACTGCCTGCGCGAACAGGTCGCCGCCGCCATCGCCGCCCATGCCGGTCTGGTCGAACACCGCGCCGTCTTCGTCGGTCGGCTCCTCCGCAGTGACGGCTTCGAGATATTCCGGTTGTCCTTGCGTCTTGAGCTGGCGCACCACCTTCTCGACCTCTTCGTCCGAGACGAAAGGTCCGTGCACGCGGCTGATGCGTCCGCCACCGGCCATATAGAGCATGTCGCCCTGTCCGAGCAGCTGCTCGGCGCCCATCTCGCCCAAAATGGTGCGGCTGTCGATCTTCGAGGTGACCTGAAACGAGATGCGGGTCGGAACGCGAGGATCACATGCAGGCCGGCGGCGCGCGCCATTTGCGCCAGCCGCTGCACCGCGCCTTCGATGTCCTTGCCGGCGACCATCATCAGGTCGGCCATCTCGTCGACGATGATGACGATATAGGGCAGCGGATCGAGATCGAGTTTTTCTTCCTCGTAGATCGCCTTGCCGGTTTCCTTGTCGAAGCCGGTATGAACCGTGCGTGTCAGCGCTTCGCCCTTGGATCGCGCCTCCACCAGGCGGGCATTGTAGCCGTCGATGTTCCGCACGCCGACCTTGGACATTTTCTTGTAGCGCTCTTCCATCTCGCGCACCGCCCATTTCAGCGCGACCACGGCCTTCTTCGGATCGGTCACGACCGGCGTCAGCAAATGCGGGATGCCGTCATAGACCGACAGTTCGAGCATCTTGGGATCGACCATGATCAGGCGGCATTGATCCGGCCGCAATCGATAGACCAGGCTCAGGATCATGGTGTTGATGGCGACCGACTTGCCGGAGCCGGTGGTGCCGGCGATCAACAGATGCGGCATCCGCGCCAGATCGACGATGATGGAATCGCCGCCGATGTTCTTGCCGAGGCAAAGCGGAAGTTTTGCCACGCTCTCGTTGCCGTCTTTCACCGAGAGCAATTCGCGCAAATAAACTTTTTCGCGATGCGCGTTCGGCAATTCGNNNNGACAGCGCGCTCATCGACCGCGCGATATCGTCGGCAAGCCCGATGACGCGGGAGGATTTGATACCGGGCGCGGGCTCGAGCTCGTACAATGTCACCACCGGGCCGGGATGGGCCTTGACGATTTCGCCGCGGACGCCGAAATCTCCCAACACGCCTTCCAGCGCGCGCGAATTGTTATCGAGCTCCGACTTGCTGAGCGGCTGGCGATCCGACGCCTTTGGCGCGGTCAGCATCGACACCCCAGGCAGTTCGAACCGGTCGGAAGATTTTCGCGCGGGCGCCCGCGGTGCGGCCTTCTTGCGCGGGGCGCGCGCGGACGGGGCTTCGTCTTCTTCGTCGTCTTCTTCATCGAAATCTGCTTCGGTCTGCGGCGCCAACGCTAGCGCCGCGCGGCCGAGACTGGGCTCCTGACGCTCGAACGCGCCTGTGCGCGGCGCCGGCGCGCTTGCGACCAGCGAGCGGTAGGCCGTGGTCAATAACCACCCCAGCCGCGCCTTGGCGCTCATCAGGGCATGAAACGCCCATCCCAGCGAAACCGAGCCGCCGTCGTCTTCCTCTTCTTCCTCGAAGGGGGCCTCTTCGTCCTCGATCTCGCCCTCCTTGTCATCCTGCGCGCGTGAACCGATGCCGCCGGCGATCAGGAAGGTCGCCACCATGGCAACGAACAGGATGGTCCCGAGCAGCAGCCGATAGATAAAGCCGGGCGGACCGAACACCACCGCGGGCGCGCGCACCAGCGCGTCACCGACGACGCCGCCGAGCCCGGTCGGCAGTGGCCAGGCAAAACCAGCCGATATCACCGAGCAGAGGATCCAGCATCCGAGCCGCAGCGCCTCGCGGTCGAAGCTGCGATGGGTCAGCATGCGCCAGCCCCACACTGCGACGGGGAGGATCAGCATGATCGCGCCGAGACCCAAAATCTGCATCAAAAGATCGGCGCCGATCGCGCCGGGATAGCCGACGATGTTGCGGATGGCGCGCGAGGTGGCGTGGCTCAGGCTCGGATCCTGCACCGACCATGTCATCAGCGCCGCTGCGACCACGCCGGACAGCGCGATCAGGCCAAGCCCCGCGAGCTCGCGCACGCGCCGCACCAAGACTTCGCGGATCGCCGTCGGCAAATGGCCGACCAGGGGAATGACACGTTCGATCGCCGGCATGCTCAAAAGGCCTTTGCGATTAATCGAGAATTTCGACGAGACGATGCAACGCCTCGGCTGTTGTTTCGCTGTCCGCTACCAGCGCGAGCCGGATATAGCCCGCGCCCGGATTGGAGCCGTCGGGTTGCTGCCGCGCCAGGTAGCTTCCGGGCACCACGCGCACGCCGCCTTCCTTGTAGAGCTTTAGCGTCGCGGCTTCGTCGCCGCCGCGCCCGGATACGTCGAGCCAGACGCAGAAGCCTCCGGCCGGCCTGACATAGCCGTAGCGGTTGCCGAGGATCTGATCGGCGAGATCGAATTTCATTCGATAGAGCCTGCGGTTCTCCTCGACATGCGCCTCATCGCCATAGGCGGCGATCGCGACATGTTGCAGCGGCACCGGCACCTGAGGTGCTGCGACATTGCGCAATTCGTGAAACTGGCTGAGGAATTTCTTGTCGCCGGCGGCAAAGCCGACGCGCATGCCCGGCAGGTTCGAACGTTTTGAGAGTGACTGGAACGCGACGACGTTCTTGAAATCGGGTCCGGCGCATTCCAGCATGCTGCCGGGCGCCTCCTTGGTATAGATTTCCGAATAGCATTCGTCGCTGAGAATCATGAAGCCGAAACGATCGGCGAGTCTCTTCAGATGGCTGAAATATTCTTTCGAGGCCACCGCGCCTTGCGGGTTTGCCGGCGAGGCGATGTAGATCGCAACGGTTCGCGCCAGAGTCGCTTCGTCGAGCGCATCGAGGTCCGGCAAAAATCCGTTGGCGAGCGTGGTCGGCAGGTAAATCTGCTCGCAGCCCGCGGCACGCGCGCCGGCGCCATAGGCCGGGTAGAATGGATTGGGCATCAGGATCGCGGGCCGGCCCGCCCGTTCGCCGACATAACGGGCGGCGGCGAGGCCAGCGAAAAACAGGCCCTCGCGGCTGCCGTTCAAGACCAGGATCTCGCTCTCCGGATCGACCGCGCGTGGCAGGGCGAATCGGGTGGAAAGCCAGCTTGCGGCGGCGCGCCGGAACGGGTCGATACCTTTTGCAATCGGATAGCGGCCGAACTCGGCGACGTGCTTTGCCAGCACCGGCCCGACAAAATCGGGTATGGGATGCTGCGGTTCGCCTAATGATAGCGCAATCAATGGCTTACCCGGCTGGTAGGGGGCCAATAGCTCGGTCAGCCGCGCGAATGGCGAGCGCTCGCCTGCTTCGGTGCCAGCGCCCTGCGGCGCGCGGGATGGAGCGGTCATAGCCATACGTTAAAGCGCCAGCCCTGTTGGGCGGCCGATCGCACGCGCAGACCGGCCGGAAATGGGATCAAACCACCATAGATACGGCGAGGTTAAGACGCGATTAACCATCGGCGAGACTGGACAAATTGCGCGGTATTACCATATTGCGGTGAGGTATTACTTCCGGAGGCTGCAATGGCAACCACAGTGACGAGCAAGGGCCAGGTGACGATACCGAAGCCAGTCCGAGATCATTTGGGGATCGGCCCTGGCAGCCGGGTTACCTTCCGACGCGCACCCGACGGTAGCATTATCATCGAGAAGGCTGACGGAACGCGGCAGCCGAGCCGTTTCGCCGAGTTGGTCGGCATTGCGGGTCCGGGTCCTTCTACTGATGAGATCATGGCGATGACGCGTGGCGAGTAACCCGTGACGCTGGTGGACTCGAATATCTTACTCGATATCTTCACCAGGACGCCAAATTGGTGGGAGTGGGCAGTGATGCAATTGGAGGAGGCTGTCATACATGGCCCGCTCCTCATCAACGATGTGATATATGCTGAGACGTCTGTCCGCTTTCACAGCATCGATGATTTCGACGTGGCGCTAGCGAAGGCCGGCGTTGCCGTTGCACCAATGCCATGTTTGGCGCTGTTTCTCGCTGGTAAGGCCTTTGCGCGATACCGAGGCTCCGGAGGCATTCGCGCTGGAGTATTGCCTGACTTTTTCATCGGGGCTCATGCTGAAGTTGAGCGACTGCCATTGTTGACGCGCGATGCGCGTCGCTATCGCAATTATTTTCCGAAAGTCACGTTGATCGTGCCGGAGAGCGAGGCGTAAGCGATATCTCCACGGCTCCTCAGCCGACCCAATGCGGAATATCGCGCATTTTATCTAATCGCTTCGGTCGCTGTTAACCCCGGTGCGAACGATGGACCGCAATTTAGCAATTCGCAATCGGTGCCAATGCTATGGCCTGAGATCAAACGGGGCGGATCGTGGCCATTCAAATCAACACTCACGGCGATGTGCTGCGCCACACAGCCAGGCGCTGCGGGCTGTCGGCGGGTCTGACGATTGTCATGACCCTGACCACCCTGCTGTTGATTCTGGGCACGGATTTCGACGCCACCGTCCGGGTTGGTTATGTCATCGGCTTCAGCCTGTGCGTGGCGACCGCGATCTCGTCCATGCTCTCCGGCGCGCTCAGCTATCGATCGGCGCTGGTGATGCGGGAGTTGACGTTGACGCGCATCGAGCTGGCGCGCATTTCGCAAACCGATCAGCTGACCGGACTGCTCAACCGCCGCGGCTTCGATGAGGCCGCTGTTCCGGCGCTCAGCGCGGCCCGCGATGCCGGCGTCAGCGCGGTGATCTTCATGTGCGACATCGATCATTTCAAATCCATCAACGACAGATTTGGCCATGAAGCCGGCGACAAGGTGCTGGTCGGGATGGCCGATGTGCTGCGCCGGTTCGCGCGGAAAGACGGGGTATTGGTCGCGCGCTATGGCGGCGAGGAATTCGCGGCACTGATGATCGGCATTTCCAGCGACCAGGCCGAGCAATATGCCGAGGAAATCCGCAAGGCCTGCGCGGCAAAGGAAATCCTGATCGGTGAAGCCTCCGAGCGCGTGACCATCAGCATCGGCTTCACGGTCAGCCGCGGCGACGTGGATCTCGCCAAAATGATGCGGATCGCCGACCAGGCGCTTTACACCGCAAAACGGCGCGGCCGCGATCGCGTGGTGCAGGCCGACAAGCGATCGCTCGAAATCGCGTGAGACTGACTACCCTCGCTGCGGCAATCGCTCGAATGCTGGCAAACCTTCCGGGATCATATGGAACGGCTGTTTGTCGACGGTGTAGATCGCCATCTTCGGACCTTCGAACAGCGTGGGATCGTCGAGCGTGCCGACTTTCAGAACCACCGCGGGAACAACCTGCGGCCGCGTCACCATATGCGTGCCGCAGTCGGCGCAGAATTCGCGCGTGACCGGTCGCTCCAGATCGCTGCGGGCGAATTTCTTCGGGCTGCCCTTTGTATATTTGAAGCCATCGAGCGGCATCAGCACAAACATGTTGGGAGCGCCGCCCGAAATATATTGGCATTCGCGGCAATGGCACTGCGCCTTCATCATCGGCTCGCCCTCGGCCACATAACGCACGCTGCCGCAATAGCACCCGCCTTCGAGTTTCACGGTGTTTCCCCTCTTGTTGTCGCCGCGCATTCGACGCCAGCGAAGCCGCTTTGGCAATCTTTTTGAACCGTAGCCCGGATGGAGTGCAGCGAAATCCGGGAATTTCGTCGTGCGGGTGGAGTCCCAGATTGCGCTTCGCTCCATCGGGGCTACCGATTACGGTGCTATTTTCCGCCCGACGGGCAAATCAGCAGAAACCTGTCCAGTCCCCTTAGCAAAAATATTCCTGTTTTGTTCTTACGCCAATCAGTTCACTAATTACCCCGTCTCGTCCCACTCGAGGGGCGTATCGCGATCGTCACGGACGCGGGATGGGATGTGGTGGACGCGGATGGAGCTTTTGACGGATGGCACTGAGGCGGATGGCGAAGTCGTGTGGTCCTGACACCCCGACGCTGGTGTCAAGTTGGCGGAGACATCTCCGCTGATGACGGTGGCAAACAAGCCCGGTCACCGGGGAGCAACTGTGTTGAAGTAGACCAGTGATCGGCCGGGCTCAAGGCTGGCGCTGCGCGCCACCGCCTCCGGCGGCTGACGGCCTT
>WNFM01073581.1_pt2 | contig 13021 bp, 9 predicted proteins | sample 5400271 | NCBI WGS metagenome assembly WNFM01 (sample SAMN13153352, study PRJNA577476) | soil metagenome | isolation source: 60 cm saprolite on Douglas fir-dominated hillslope | place: USA:California | collected 2013-09-17 | reverse complement strand
ATCGGCGCTCTTGAGCTTGCCGTCGGGAGTAATGGCGCGAGGCAAGAGGTCGTTGGTGAAACACACGTGGGGACCAACAAAAACACCATCTTCGAGTGTCACACCTTCGAATACCGAAACGTGATTCTGGATTTTGACGTTTGAACCGATGCGCACGTGCGCGTCAATGTACACGCCCTTCCCGATAGTGCAGGTTTCTCCAATATGTGCATGTTCTCGCACCTGTACCTGGCGCCAGATGCGCGTGCCTGCCCCAACATGTGCATCTGGTGACACTTCGGCACCAGGATGCACGTAAACTGGTATGTCTGTCATATATTACCTCTATCGGCAACTCATGGTATTCAGGTTTCCAAAGCGGACCCCTCTTCAATTGTCCACAGCCTGTCAATACGAACGTATTGTCTTCTCTACCAGAGCATGAGCTTGTTAACCACATCTAAACAACTGCAAGAACCAATTCACTACGCAATCATTGTATGCTTGTTACAAATCCCTGACTGTTTCCATATGTATAGAACTGATAGTCATTATTTGCAAAAAAATAGTGATCGGGAGGTAGTTGTCGTGTACACCAATGGCGATGGATTTGGCGATATGTCAGTTAACGGTGCCCTCACTGTAGTGGGAGGGGGACACAGCGTGGCCCTACCCCGATTGCCGGGGATTGAACAGCGAAAGTTGGCAGCGTGGAGCGCAACCCAGCAGGATTACCCCCGCAATTTGTGCGTTCCGCAACTGGTGGCCAGACAAGCTGGTGCCGCGCCTGCCGCAGTAGCCCTTGCGGAGGGTGCTCAGATTCTCAATTACCAGGAGCTGAATCGGCGTGCCAACCAGCTGGCCCATTACCTGCAGGCACTCGGTGTGCGGCCCAATGCGCTCGTGGGTTTATGCGTGGAGCGCTCCTTGAGCATGGTGGTGGGACTGTTGGGGATCCTTAAGGCCGGTGGTGCTTACGTGCCGCTGGATCCTACCTATCCACCCGAGCGGCTCACTTTCATGATGGAGGATGCTCAAGCTCCAGTGCTGGTAACGCAGCAGCATCTTGTTGCACGTCTCGCCACCCAGGGAACACGTGTTGTTTGCCTGGATGCCGACGCGGGGTTGTTGGCACAGCAATGTGCGACCGATCCAGCTTCTGTCGTCACGGCGGAGGACCTCGCCTACGTCATCTACACGTCTGGCTCGACTGGCCGTCCCAAAGGCGTGCAGATCACCCACGATAGTCTGCTCAACCTCGTATTCTGGCATCAGCGTGCCTTCGCGGTAACACTCTCTGACCGGGCAACCCAACTCACGAGCCCTGCTTTTGACGCGACAGGTTGGGAACTATGGCCATACCTTACGGCTGGTGCGGGCGTGTATCTGCCCGCTGATGACATCCGTGTCGTACCCGCGTTGCTCCGTGATTGGCTGCTGAACAACGGAATTACCATCACTTTTCTGCCGACAGCGCTAGCCGAAAGCGTCATGGCCCTGGAGTGGCCGCCGGAGACCTCGCTGCGTCTCCTGTTGACTGGGGCCGACACGCTCCACCACTACCCATCACTCACGTTGCCTTTCACAGTAGTTAACAACTATGGACCAACCGAGACGACAGTCGTGGCCACGTTCGGGCTTGTGCCCCCTACCGCGCACGCCGAGATGCTGCCGTCGATCGGACGCCCTATCGCTAACACGCAGATCTACATCCTGGATGAGAAGGTGCAGCAGGTTCCTATTGGCGTGACAGGCGAAATATATATCGGGGGTGCGGGCCTTGCGAAGGGCTACCTCAATTGTCCTGAACTGACTGCCGAAAAGTTCATCTCTCATCCCTTTAGCAACGGGCCTGGCGCTCGCTTGTACAAGACGGGTGACCTGGCACGTTTCCTACCCGACGGGCAAATTGCTTTCATGGGACGCGCAGACTACCAGATCAAAATTCGCGGCTATCGCATCGAGCCGGATGAGATTATGGCGGTGCTGCGCAAGCACCCATCCGTCCAGTCCAGCCTGGTGGTAGCTCGCGGAGATTCGCCCGGTGATAAACGCCTGGTTGCCTATCTTGTGCTTGTTCCTGGAGTGAACGTCACCGCCAGTTCACTGCGTGAAACTCTGAGCGAGTACTTACCCGAGTATATGATCCCTTCAGCTTTCGTCATATTACCAGCGCTGCCGGTAACATCAAATGGTAAAGTGGATCGGGCTGCCTTGCCTGCACCAGATGCCACCAATACGCTGCGGGACGAGGATATCGTTGCTCCGCAAACCCTTACCGAAGAACGTGTGGCGCGTATCGTCACTACACTGCTGAATGTAGAGACAGAGAGTATCGATGAGAACTTCTTCATGTTGGGTGGACATTCGTTGTTGGGTACACAGATCATCGCGCAGGTCGCCGAGACATTCGGAGTCAATTTGCCCCTACGCAGTTTGTTTGAGGCCCCTACCATTCGGCTCTTAGCCGCAGAAATTGAAGAACGTGTGATTGCAAAACTCGATTCAATGAGTGAGGATGAGGTTCTACAGTTGCTCAATGGCAACACTTCCCCGGATCTCGTCAAATAGTCGAGGAAGGAGCGAACATGACTATACATGCAGGATCATCAACCAGGACGGGAAAGCAGGAGCCACCATTGAGTCTCTATCATTTGCTTGATCCAGAGGTTCTTGCCAATCCCTATCCCTTGTATCACCGGCTCCGTAGCGAAGACCCTGTCCACTGGGATCCGTATCTGCATGCATGGGTAGTCACCCGCTATACCGATGTCATCACAGTGTTCCAGCGCTTCTCAGCTAGCCGCACGTTTACACCTGAACAACTGGCGGCGCTCGGGCTACGATCATTGGCTCCACTGGCAAAGGTGATGGTGCTTCAGATGCTCTTTTTAGACCCGCCGGCACACACTCGCGTGCGCGGGCTCGCATCAAAGGCCTTCACCGCTCGCAGGGTAGAGGTGCTGCGCTCCCATATCCAGGACATCACCAACAGCTTGCTAGATGCTGTGCAGGATAGGGGCCGCATGGATGTGATTAAGGACCTGGCTTATCCCTTGCCAGCTATCGTCACGGCTGAAATGCTGGGAGTACCCACCTCCGATTGGCAGCAACTGACAGCGTGGTCTGCAGATTTTGCGCAGGTACTTGGCAACTTCCAGCACAATCCTGACAGCGCGCCGAAGGTGATTAAAAGCCTGGAAGAGATGACCGCTTACTTCCGTGCCGCCGTCCGCGAACAGAGAGAACATCCTCGCGATGGTCTCATCAGTGCATATTTGAACGCTGAAATCGATGGTGATCGCTTTACCGAGGAAGAAGTGGTTGCTAATACCATCGTGACCATGGTAGGTGGTCAGGAGACGACAACCAACTTGATTGGTAATGGCGTACTTACCCTGCTGCGTCACCAGGATCAGCTTGAGAGGCTCAAGGCGGATATGTCCCTCATTCCCTCTGCGGTTGAGGAATTGCTGCGCTATGAAAGCCCCAGCCAGCACACCGCACGCCTGGCACCGGACGAGGTCATGTTGGGGGGAAAAATGATTCGCAAACGGCAAGCCGTCATTGCGGTGATGGGTGCTGCGAATCGTGACCCGGAGCGTTTTCCTGACCCCGACCGTCTGGATATTGGCCGACAGGATAATCGACACGTTGCGTTCGCATGGGCCAGCCATTTCTGCTTTGGTGCACCACTGGCAAGGATCGAGGGTCAGACAGCGTTCGCCACGATGCTGCGGCGCATGCCAAACTTGCAACTGGAACCCGGACCACTTACCTGGCGAGAAAACCTGGGTCTGCGCGGTCTAACAGCCCTGGCGGTGACATTTTAATAATAGCTAAGTAGGAGACAAAGATCGATCCAGAAACTGAAGTCGAGTGGAATGTACCTACTGCCACGAAAGGAAATGATGTAATGCCAGATGTCCCACGGATTTCAGAGACCAAACGTGCTCTGCTCGAAAAGTATCTACGCGCGGACCTCTCGCAAAGTGTAACGGCTGCGGCGCGAGGCCAGGGAGGCACCGCATCCCTCTCCTCTACTGATTCCCGGGCTCCCCTGGTGGCTATTCAGGCCAATGGGTCCAAATGGCCCTTTTTTTATGCGCATACGCATTGGGTTGGCGGCGCTTTCTATGCCTTCACGCTAGCACACTCCCTGGGAGTGAACCAACCCTTCTACTTGCTGGATCCCTATAGGTTTGATGGCTTGCGGGTCGTGCCCACATTAGAGACGATGGCAGAGGCTTACATTGCGTCAATGCGCGCCGTTCAGCCAGAAGGCCCATACCGCCTGGGAGGATTTTGCGGTGGAGGCCTTGTTGCGCTCGAGATGGCTCAGCAACTTCAAGCGGCAGGACAGGAGGTTGAACTACTGGTTTTGATTGAACCCGGTGCCGGCCCTATCCAATTTACCAGAATGGTTGGCCGTTGCATCCGTCGTATTGGCAAGCTGATACGGATGGGCCAAGATAAACAGCTAGATTGCTTTCTCCGGATACGACACATGTACAGACTACTGAAATATGAGGAAGACGAAAAAATGGACCGCCTGTCATTTACCGCATCGGCTAAAGCTCTACGTCAGGACTGGATGGGCCTATTTGTCTGGTCGTTTTCGCAATACCTTCCTCGACTGTATCCAGGCAAAGTGGCCTTCTTTTGGGCTGCTAACGATACAAAGCGCAGGAAAATGTGGCCTAAAGTGGCTAAAACCAGGGGAGAAGGGGAGGTCTACGTCATTCCTGGCACACATATGGGCCTTGTAACCGATCAACTCCCTTTGCTCTCCGCGCAATTGAGGGTCTGTTTAGACAAAGTGCAAGCAGCTGCGCTGAGTTGAGCGCGGGAGATAGGAGGTTACCGGGTAAGGCGATGTTGAAAAAACTTTTAACCATCACACCACCGCGCATCTCATACCCGATCATCCATAAGGTCCTTGGGTGGCTTGACCAATTCGGGCGGGTACCAGCAGGAGTAACAACCTACCTGGGGCATTCCTTCGTCTATCCGTTGGACAGCGTGATTGGTCGAGAGATAGCCCTTGGTGAGGAATGGGATGCCCTCCTGGGTACAATCATCCCGGCACTACTACCTATGGACGAACCGGTAATGTGTGAGGTGGGTAGCAATATTGGTGCGAGCTTACTCCAGCTGATGAAGGTGAAGCCCCACGCCCAGCTATTGGCTTTCGAGCCGTCTGATCGCTTCCGTCCTTTCCTCGAACGAAACCTGGAACGAGCTGCTATCAGTCACGTTGAGGTATCCTCCCTATTGGTGGGGAAATGCCAGGGCACCATGTGGCTGTACAATACTTCCAGTTCTGCTTCAGCGGCCCGGGCGAGATATGACCTTAAGCCACGTAGAAAGCAGCTGGTTACGATGACTACATTAGACGAGGTCTTCCGCCAGCGCCCTCGCGTGGACTTCATCAAAGTGGATACAGATGGTTTCGACTTCGAAGTTTTACGGGGTGCTGAAGAAACGCTGGCACGCGATTCGCCCGTTCTATATTTCGAACTATTTCCTACTTTACTATCCGCGCCCGCTGCTGACCTGATGTGGTTGCAAAGCACCGGCTATCGTCATTTCGTTTGTTTCACATCCCCTGGAAAACTGCTGGGGGTGACTGATAACGTCGAGCAAACCCTCGCTTGGGCCGGTGCCGAACTTTATTGCAACATACTCGTGTGCCGCGAGGGCTCACCAGCCCAAAGGCGAATCGAAGGTCTTGTGAGTCATCTCACGCTGCTGGCTATATAGTAGCTAATGTCACTCGTGGAGAAAACGGGGTTCCCTATGACGAAAATGCACAGAATACTCATGCTGGTGGAAAATGGCCCTGCACCGGCTGATCGTCGTGTCTGGCCTGAGGCCACTGCTCTACGGGACCAGGGCTATCAGGTTAGTATTATCAGCCCAAAGGGACCTCCTAACCATCAACAGTCGTATATTTGTCTCGAAGGCATTCATATTTACCGCTACCGGCTCCCTGCCTTTGGGGACTCGTACATTGCTTATATCGTTGAATACGGCATCGCCATACTCATGACATTCGTGTTAAGCTTGAAAATCTTGTTTCGCCACGGCTTCGATGTGATCCATGCCGCTAATCCCCCGGACCTGTTTTTCATCATCGGGTTGTTTTACCGGCTCTTGGGCAAAAAATTCGTCTTTGACCAGCATGACTTATCGCCAGAGTTGTTCCAGGTGAAATTCAATCGGAGCATAAAGCCACTTCGCAAGTTTCTGCTCTTCCTGGAAAGATGCTCCTATCAAGCTGCTCACCTGGTCATCACGTCAAACGCATCGCAGAAACGCTTCGCTCTTGAACGCGGTCGTTGCCATTCCGGCAAGGTATACGTTGTCAGGAACGGGCCGAACCCGAAGCATGTCAAACCGGTCGCGCCTGAGCCGGAATTGAAAAGGGGAGGTCACTATTTGCTAGCGTATGTAGGCTCGATGGAGGTGCAAGATGGGGTCGAGAATTGCCTTTTCGCCCTGCATGATCTGATCCAGAAACGTGGACGGCGCGATGTTTCCTTGGTCCTAATAGGGGGAGGCAATAGTTTTCCTACATTGAAAAGCCTCGCTCACGAACTCCAGCTCGATGAGTATGTTACGTTCACCGGCTGGACGATGCCTGAAGATGTGATGCGCTATCTGGCCGCGGCAGATGTCGGACTTGTGCCCGACCCGCAAAATGGGCTCAATGAGCACTGCACCATGATCAAAACGATGGAATATATGGCGATGGGCAAGCCAGTCGTCGCTTTCGATCTGGCAGAAACGCGCTTTTCGGCACAGCATGCAGCCCTGTATGCTGCCCCCAATTGCGTAGAAGACTTCGCAAGCAAAATCGATGCCCTGCTGGATGACGAACCACTACGGCTGAGCCTGGGAGCACTAGGCCGCAGGCGCATCACAGAGGCGTTAAATTGGGAAGAGAGTAAGAAACAGCTCTTGCTCGCGTACCAGGCGCTTTCCCCACATGAATCTGAAGCTACGGGTTTCTAATGCCTGTCAGGTTGTGGCCTCTTTGTGCTCGGATAGGCCGCGAAGAAGGGAATGCGCTTATCTACATCGCTGTAACAAGCGACTTCTGCACCGTCTCTCTACCATAGCGCGACTTTCACAACAGCATCTCTACGTCGGTTAATACCAGATTCCTAATAGCAAAGGTAGTATCCTTGAAATGCGAGTGTTTGCTCCAAATTAGCATGGAGGGTAAGCTATGAATCTGGTCTCTTTCTCAATCAGGACGAAAGGAGCGCATAACTTCACCAGGCGACTCAGGACGGTTTTTACCCGCTTTGGCTTTTCTGAAGCGCCAATTCGACATGCCTTGTACACTATACTAGATTCTCTTCAAAGATACGATGGAGCGCCGACATTCTTTATCCCGGCAGTCGTACTTGACCGGCATCCTAGATTGATTTCAGAGATAGCCCGTGCTGGCGCTGAAATTGGTATACATGGGTATGTTCACAATGATTATCGCACGTTGAGTAAAGATGAGCAGTATAGACAAACAAAGCGGGCTATCCTGCTATTTAAAAACAACGAGATTCCCTATCAAGGTTTTCGCAATCCCTACCTCGGATGGACGGAAGAATCGCTCGCTGTCTATGCTGCCCTGGGAATTAATTATGAAAGCAACGTAGCTGTCCTGCATGATGTGGTTGATCTAGACGTCTTCTCTCCACTGCTCAGAAGTGGCTATGCAAAATCTCTGGAACTCTTTCAAGCTGCTCCTTGCAGCATCTATGCGCTCCGCCCGCATATTGAAGGAGCTTTGCTGCGTATTCCGACCAGTATTCCAGATGATGAGATGCTCTTTGATCGCCTGCGCATAACCGACCCACTGGAGGTCGGGCATATCTGGAGCAGGGTGATGCAGCGTGTGTACGACCGTGGAGGCCTCTATACCCTCAACTTTCACCCCGAACGTGGCGTTCTTTGTAACCCAGCTCTTGAAAGGTTGTTATCATATGCTCGCAGCCGTCCACTCCCAGTCTGGGTGACGCGTATAGGAGATGTTGCGCGGTGGTGGAGGGAACGTAGCGCGTTTAAACTAAGCGTTACGTCTCTGGGTTCCGATCATTGGCAGGTTGAAGCCACCTGCACTGCTCGCGCTACTTTACTTGCCCGGCATCTCACCGTCGAGAACCTGCCAACCACTCCCTGGTATGGTGTTGATGTGCGCGTGCAGTCTCATAGCTTTACTGTGAGCGCAGCACAATGCCCGTGTATAGGCGTGTCCCCACAAACGCCTCAGCAAGTGCTCGACTTCCTCAATGAGCAAGGTTATCCTGCCATGCGTTGCAGGCAGGAAGAAGCGCCTACCTATGCCATGTATCTCGACAAACCGGAAGGATTGGGCGAGACCCGCGAGGAGCAAGCAGAATGTAAGAGTTCGCTTATTCAGCAGATTGAAGATTTAGAAACCCCTTTGCTCTATTTTGGATGCTGGCCCAGCGCTAACCGGGCAGCCCTTGCCATTTCCGGCGATATTGACTCGGTGACCGTGCAGGATTTCTTTTTGCGTATTCTGGAGGTATTGTGGCATAAGTAATGCTAATAGGCTTCATATTATGTTAGTATAAGAAAGTTATGCGAGGAACCCATGAAGCCGTCCACGAAGATTTTAATACCAGCTCTTTTGGGATTGCTCATCCTGGCTCAGCGAAATATCGAGCAAAAAAGGCTTACCGTAGCTAGCATCATCAATGCGGTAGCATCCTGGCCGAAGTAGGCTTCTTCTGGGGCAACGAGTAAGGATAGGGATGTATACCTGGAGACGAGTTTTAATACGGTATCTCAACCGCCGCATAAACCAGCTTCTTCGAGGAAAGATTGTATGCTTTACGTGGGAACCGAGATGCGATAACTTTCATCCATGATTCATGCTCGGTTTGCTGAAAGCATGCGCAAGACTGTTTTTCACTGTAGATGGGACGGCGGTGTCGATGACAAAAGCTTCTCCTAAGAAAGTACTCATGCTAGTAGAAAATGTCCCTGCGCCTGCAGATCGACGTGTTTGGCCCGAAGCCATTACCCTACGCGATCATGGCTTTCAGGTATCTATTGTCAGTCCAAAGGGACCCTTCGAGCATCAAGAGTCATATGTATGTATCGAAGGCATCCATATCTATCGATATAAGATACCTACAATCGGGCATAAATTCACTGCTTACGTCGTGGAATACGCTATCGCCATCCTCATGACGTTCGTGTTAAGCTTTAAAGTGTGGTTTCGCCATGGTTTTGATGTGATTCATGCTGCTAATCCTCCCGACTTGTTCTTTCTAATCGGGCTGTTTTATCGGCTCTTCGGTAAAAAATTTATATTTGACCAGCATGACCTGTCGCCCGAGCTGTTCCAGGTTAAGTTCAAGCCTAGTGTGAAGCTGCTTCGCAAATTGTTGCTCTTTCTGGAAATGTGCTCCTATAAGGCTGCTCACCTGGTCATCACGTCGAACTTATCACAGAAGCGATTCGCGATTGAACGTGGTCACTGCCATCCTGATAAGGTGTACGTAGTTCGTAATGGACCGAACCTGAAGCATCTGAGATTGGTCACCCCTGAGCCGGATTTGAAAGGAAAGCGCCGCTACTTGCTGGCCTATGTGGGTGTGATTGATGTTCAAGATGGTGTTGAGTATTGCCTTTACGCACTCCATAATCTCGTCCATAAATGCGGTCGTCGAGATGTTTCATTGATAGTGATGGGAGGTGGCAACCAGCTTCGTAGACTGCAGACACTCGCTCATGAACTAGAGCTTGATGAGTATATCGATTTTACCGGCTGGACGAGACCTGAAGATGTTGCGCGCTATCTTGCAGTGGCGGATGTGGGACTCGTGCCTGACCCACAAAACGGGCTGAATGAGTATAGCACCATGATCAAAACGATGGAATACATGGCGTTGGGTAAGCCGGTAGTGGCTTTCGATCTTGCTGAGACACGCTATTCGGCGCAGGACGGGGCCCTGTATGCTGTACCAAATCTCGTAGAAGACTTTGCCGATAAAATTGAGACTCTGCTGGATGACGGAGAACGCCGTTTTAGAATGGGAGAGCTTGGTCGCAAGCGCGTTGAAGAGGCTTTAAGTTGGGATATTGCCAAAGAAAATCTCTTGCTCGCGTACGGGACGCTCTCTCCACATGAGTCCTGAAGCTACACGGAGATTCTTATGGAACCAGTCAACGTTTTCGACTATGAAACCCTTGCCCAGGCTCGTCTGGAACCAGGTGTTTGGGGCTACTATTCGAGTGGTAGTGACGATGAGGTGACGCTGCGTGCCAACCGTACCGCATTCGAGCGCATTCGGCTTCGTCCGCGCATGCTTGTGGATGTCAGTACGTGTGACATGCATACCACCGTGCTGGGTACACCTCTGAGTATGCCCATTCTGTTGGCTCCAACGGCATTTCATTGTCTTGCTCATCCTGAGGGTGAGTGTGCGACTGCGCGAGCTGCGGGTAAAGCTAATACTCTGATGGTGGCCAGTACCTCTTCAACTCGAAGCTTGGAGGACATTGCCAGGGAGGCGAGTGGTCCGCTCTGGTTCCAACTCTATTTCCATAGTCGTGAAGTTTCGGAGGAACTGGTCCATCGAGCTGAGGCGGCTGGTTATCGAGCGCTTGTCATCACGGTGGACTCTCCGCGCTGGGGACATAAAGAGCGAGCTATTCGCAGTGGCTTTATGCTGCCGCCTAAGGCAAACTTCACAGATGAGAATGATGCTCAAGGGGATATTCATATCACCTGGGAATCGCTGGCTTGGCTGAGGTCGCTGACCTCGCTACCTCTTGTTCTCAAGGGCGTTTTCACGGCGGAGGATGCGATACTGGCTGTTAAGCATGGCATAGATGGCATAATTGTCTCCAACCATGGTGGCCGTCAACTGGATAGTGTTTCGGCCAGTATCGAGGTATTACCTGAAGTTGTTGAGGCTATCGATGGGCGTTGTGAGGTCTATCTAGACGGCGGAATACGTCGTGGAACTGATATATTGAAAGCTCTGGCTCTCGGGGCGCGGGCTGTGCTGGTTGGTCGACCAATTCTTTGGGGGCTTGCGGTAAGCGGCGCGGAAGGCGTAAGTCATGTGCTGGAGATACTGCGTTCAGAACTTGCCCTCGCAATGGTGCTTGCCGGTCGACCTACCTTAGATGACGTTGATCGTTCACTTGCGAAGATGTTCTGAGCAGAAGATCCTATCTTAACCCGTGATCACCACTGCTACCCAAATTGTAACTTGTTTCTGAACCTGTTTTAAACCAGCACCTGCTATTCTATCTACGTAGCCCAACGGGTTTCACCCACCTTGGGGTGCCATTGTTGTGGGAAGCGGGCCGCTCATCGTGCTTATGATTCGCCAAAGGGTCCACGATGACCGACAAATTCAAGCCGCTCCAGCTAGCATATTTGGGAGCATCTGAAATGAGCGATTTCGCCGAGACGTATCTTCGACAGCAAGAAAAAGTGAATGCCTACTTTCAGTCTGAGTCGTCTTACTGGAAAGATGTATATACCCTCAAGGGCGTGCAGGCCGAGATCATTCGGGATCGTCACGCAGCGGTGCTCGAATGGATCGACGGCATGACTCTCGCACCAGGCTCCCATGTGCTAGAGGTCGGCTGCGGTACGGGTCTTATGGCGGTTGCGCTCGCCCAACGTGGTTTGCGTGTCCAGGCCATTGATTCCGTCGAGGCCATGGTCGAGCTAGCGCGCCGGCATGCAACGGAGTCCGGGGCATCCAACCTGCTCTCAGTGGATGTCGGCGATGTCTTTGCCTTGGCTTTCGACGACGGATCATTCGACCTCGTGATCGGGCTTGGCGTCATTCCCTGGCTCGAGAGGGCGGAGTTGGCAATGCAAGAAATGGCTCGCGTGACAAAGGCTGGTGGGTATGTCATCCTCACGACTGCCAACCGGGCTGGATTGGCCAGTCTTCTCGACCCATTGGTGAGTCCGCTGCTCAGGCCCCTCAAGCTGCGCGTAAAGGATGCGTTCGTGCGGGTTGGGTTTCGCCACCGGTCGCCGAGTATGGTCTTCCATAGCTCCCGCGCCATCGACAAGGCTTTGACAGGCCTGGGCTTCGTCAAGACCAAAGGCATGACGCGCGGGTTCGGGTTCTCGTTCTTCCGCCGTTCGGTCCTCCCAGAATCGCTTGGTACCGCACTCAACCGTCGGCTTCAGAGCTTTGCCGATCAGGAGGTACCCGGAATCCGCTCTATTGGCATGGCCTACTTTATCCTGGCCAGAAAGTCGCCATCCGGGCCTCTCGTGCGGTCGACTAGCATCAGGGATACCTCTCCGGCGCCATGAAGGCACTATAACCCGGAAGGGCTAGGGTTCATTGGTGAGAAGAGATACGACCAAGCTACTCTTGTGACGTGTTAGACAATACAATCAGAGGGCAGAGCTCTGATACAAAGAGGGTCAGGCTGTATGCCACGGCTATTTGTTGATGCCGAAATTACTCTGTTCGACGTAGGGGGACAATCGTCAGTTTGGAGTCTACAAATATGACTTTGGGCGGCTCGAGCAGGTCATTCTCAAGAACTATTTAAGATACTCAGAATCTGCACGCGCACCTTTCCACGTCTTGGGCGTTCTCTAGTTTAGAGAAGGAGCATGTCTTAAGATGGGAGTTAGAACCGGTTTTTCATCCCGCAATCGCTCATGTATCGTCGGTTTTATTCTGCTTGTAGTTCTTGTTATTCTTATTCCTCTGGCCGTTCTTAAAGCCATTACACAACAGAATCCTACCCGTAACGTCACAGGCTCTTCTGTGCCGGCAGGGACAACAGCAGGAGGCTCAGGCAGCACCAATGGAAGCAAATCTACTGTGGGTAGCAGCGCCATCCGGCATTTCGAGTATGTCTTTCCGGATGGCGGGATGTATGTGTATGACATGGACGACGGTCACAAGCCGGTCAAGTACATAAGCCTGCCGACGAAGGCAGGAGTCAGGGGAGTTGCTGCCAGCTCAGTCACCCGAATGCTCTACATTAGTTATGGCGGTGATGGGGG
>WNFM01323995.1_pt1 | contig 13022 bp, 13 predicted proteins | sample 5400271 | NCBI WGS metagenome assembly WNFM01 (sample SAMN13153352, study PRJNA577476) | soil metagenome | isolation source: 60 cm saprolite on Douglas fir-dominated hillslope | place: USA:California | collected 2013-09-17 | reverse complement strand
CATGAACGTCGGCATCCAGGACGCCATGAATCTCGGCTGGAAACTGGCGAGTGTTATACACGGTACCGCGTCTGACGAGATACTCGATAGCTATCAGTCGGAACGTAGACCGATCGGCGAGGCGCTCCAGGATGACACGCTTGCGCAATTCGCGCTGTTCTCCGCTTTTGATCCTCCGGCACTGGCTCTGCGGCGCATGCTCAGCGGCTTTCTTCGCGTGCCGGAGGTCAACCGCCAGCTCTCGGACCAGCTCTCCGGCTTTGGTGTCGCCTACCCAGAACCGCTGTTTCAGGCGGAGCACAATTGGGACCATCGGAAAAGTGTGAGCGGACATCGTCTTTCCGACGGGGATCTTGTGTTGAGGGACGGCTCGCGCACGACCCTCTACCGCTATCTCCAGGAAGGCCGCTGGGTCCTGTTGCAAGTCGCTGCGGAGAGCGACGCAACGCCCGTCAGGGACGCAATCAACATCGTCAGCCTGGCACCCGGCGCCAACGACGGCCTGCTCGGCAACTTCGCTTCAATGCTTGTCCGTCCGGACGGCTACGTCGCCCACGTGCGCGCCGTAGACGACGCAGGCAGCATCGAGTTCGCCGCCTGATTGCCCGCGCGCGTCCCGCTATAGACCCCGATAAGGATGACCGGGCGAGATGGCGGAGGGGCCGCTTGTTCGTTTTGACCTGTACTGCCCACCTGATCTGGACGTGTTGGCGCGCTCGCGAAGTGCATAGGGTTATGTCGTGGCAAATTTCTCCTGCTTGCAATTGAGTGGCAAACAAAAAGGCGTTTGAGTTGATTCATTGAAGTCGACCATTCGCAAAGGCGTGCCGGGTTTCCACCTGTCGCGGGCAGGCCCCTTCTTGGGCAGTTTACCCTTCACAACGCCACGCAAGGCAAAACAGATCGAAGGCTGCGGCGACGAGCGGCATGAATCCGGAAAGGATCTGCCGTCAGCGTTGCTTTGCCTTCTCGACGACTCACTCCACGGCCTCGGTAGGGTGCAGGAGATCATCTGGCCATTTTCTAAGAGGACCCTGACCCGGACGCGCAATGTCGTTCTTCATGCGATATAAAATATCACTAGAAATTTTTAATGCTTGACCATAAAGATATACTGTATATTGTTTTGGCAAGCCCAAGGCCGGACGAGTAGCGCAACGATTGAGCGAGAAATCACCATGGCCGGACATCCCAGCTTCTCCAAGCGCGACTTCTGCTCGATGCTCCTTGGGCTTCCTTTCGCTGCGATCGGGGGAACTGAGTCTCGAGCGCAGGCACCGGAAACACTCAGCGTCGCTTTTCCCGCTGACGTGCAGAGCTGGGATCCGACGGCGGTGACCTTTCCGGCCGGTCAGTCGATCTTCAAATCCGTATTTGATTCGCCGCTCAGCTATTCGCCCGATCAAAAGCTGGTCAGCAGGCAAATTCGAGCGCGCCGATGGATTGGTGACGACAACACGCGTCTGGAAATCACCCTCCAGGAGAACATCCTCTTTCATGATGGGTCGCCGCTCACGATGGAGGATGTCCGCTACAGCTGGATCGAGCGACCCAAGAGCAACCGAAAGCTTGCCATCGCAGGGATGATTCCCACGCTTGATGACGTGGAAATCCAGTCTCCGACGCAGGGTGTTTTGGTGTTTTCGAAGCCCACACCATCGGCTGAATTCTATCTGGGGTTTCTTGCCTGTTATATCTTGCCGAAGGCCTATCATCAAAAGGTTGGAGACGAGGGATTCGTTTCCAAACCGATCGGCGCCGGTCCGTACAGGCTCGTCGACTATCAGCGCGGATCGAGAATTGTTCTCGAGGCGTTTAACAAGTATTGGGCCGGGGCGCCTTCGGTCAAAAGAGCGGTCTTCCAGATTTTGCCTGAACCATCAACGCGTGTCGCGGCGGTGGAAGCGGGAAGGGTCGATGTCGCGATCCAGTTGCCGTTCAGGGAGGCCGTTCGGCTTCAGGCCAAGGGTGATCTGACGGTAAAGATCTATCCGCAAGCGGAAATGTGGAGGCCTTTCAGAACGCCAATCTACGCAAGGCGCTCTATTTCGCCATCGACAAGCAGGCTTTGTCCAAGGCGTTTTTCAACGGGCTTGCCAAGCCGCTCGACGTGCTCGCATTGCCAAAATCCGTAAGCGACGTTCCGAACTTCAGTTTGCCGTATGACAAGCAGCGCTCGATTGCGCTTCTCAAGGGAGAGGGGTTCGGCCCGAGCAATCGACCAAAAATCACCCTGCTTTGCACCAACGGCACGTTTCCGAACGACTATGAAATAGCCCGCGCGATCGCAGCGATGTGGAGTGCTGCCGGATTCGATGCGACGGCCGAGGAAACGACCATCGCCAAGTATCTTGAGCTCAACCATTCGGCAAAACTGCCAGGCCCGATGTTTTACAGCTGGGCAAATCCAACCGGTGATCCCGAGAACGATATTGGAAGGATACTCGATCCGAGCACCCGGTTTTCTGCCTGGAAGGAGCCAAGCCTGGCTGATCGGATCGCGAAGTTGCTGGCAATGAAACTCTCGGAGCAGCGAATCGAGGGATATCGAAGCATAGCGCGTGAAGCGTCTGAAAATGCCTGGAGCATTCCCTTGCTGCAAACCGTCGGCAATATCGTGTCGAGGAAGCAGGTCGACGTTCCGAGCTACGCCGCCGGATATATTCTTCCCGCGGAAATTATCCGAAAGCCGATCTAGCGGGCTGCGAAGCGCGAACTCCCGAGATTAGAGTCTGGGTTTGAACGGCACATGTTTAGAGCTCTTGTCAATGTAGGGTTGAGAAGAATTGTCGGTGCGATTCCGACGATCCTTGCTCTGTCGATAATGATCTTTATTGCGCTGAGGGCTGTACCTGCCGATCCGCTCGCACTCCTGTTGCCTCCGAATGCGACCGAGGCGGACGCGGTAAACGCGAAGAAGGCGCTGGGATTGGATAGGCCGATTGTCGTCCAGTATGGAATTTGGTTGAAGGGCGCCTTGCAAGGCGACCTCGGATCGTCAATTTCGTTTCAGGAGCCGGTAACTAGATTGATCAGCAAGACACTGCCCGCCACCGTAGAGTTGTCGCTGAGCGGTCTCGTGCTGGCGCTCCTCATCAGCATTCCAGGTGGCTTGGTGTTCTTCGCTTCAAGAGGCACGCCATTTGAGGTTCTCCTGGACGTTTTGATTGTATGCATTTTGTCCGTTCCCGCGTTTTTGTGGGGATTGTTTCTGATGTTGACGTTAGGCGTGGCGCTGGGCCTGCTGCCATTCGCCGGGAGAGTCGATGTCGACGCCCAAGTGTCGGACGGAGGCGGGTTTCTTCTGTTCGACCATCTTATACGTATGCAGTGGCGGCAGTTTCTGGATGTCGCAGAACATCTGTGCCTGCCTGCGCTGGCACTGGCGCTGGGCTTTTGTCCCCTTGTCATTCGGGTTCTGCGATCCTCTCTGGTCGATACGTCGGAGGAGCCCTATGTCACGGTTGCCCGGCAGCGCGGTATTTCGGAAATTCGAATTCTCATGTCGCACATGCTCAAGAATGCAGCGCTGCCAACGATCACGTTGATCGGCGCGCAGCTCGGATTCCTGTTCGGCGGTACCCTGCTGGTCGAGACGATATTTTCATTTCCCGGTGTAGGAAACCTCATGGTCCAGGCCGTTCGCAATCACGACCTTCCGCTGATTCAAGGCATTGCCCTGGTATTCTGCGTCGCCGTTCTTGCTATCAACACGTTGGTTGACATTTTCTATGTCGTCCTCAATCCGAAGCTCAGGGACTCAGCGTGAAGCCCTCCGCCGACCATATGTTCGGACCAGCCTCACGCTCGCCGCGCGTGATCATCGGGGCGTTCATCGTGGTGGCGATCGGCTTGGCAGCCCTCCTTGCGCCGGAGCTGGCGCCGCATGATCCGGCTGAGCAGGATATTCTCAACGCGCTCGTGCCGCCGATGTGGGCCGAGGGCGGTATGACGAAGTTCCCGTTCGGTACCGACAGCCTCGGCCGGTGCATTCTGTCGCAGATGATCTACGGCGCACGGGTAGCACTGATCGTCGGCGTATTGGCGGCGACATTCGCGATGTTCATCGGCAGCACGCTGGCTCTTGTCGCCGGCTATTTTGGCGGCTGGACCGATCGCGTGATCGGTTATCTGGTCGACCTCCTGATGTCCGTTCCGCCGGTCGTGTTGTCGCTGACGCTGATGGTCGGTTTGGGCACCCAGATCGGACGTTCTCGTGGTGAGACGGAAGGAGTACGTGTCCGCCGCAGGCCTGTTGGGATTTGGTCACCTGCGCATCATCATTTTCGAGATCCTGCCCAGCGTCGCGCCGCTGATCGTCACGCTGTTTGCGATTCAAGTCGGAATCGGCGTCGTGGTCGAGGCGATTTTGAGCTTCGTCGGCTTGAGCGTCCCTGCCAATGTCCCGGCTTGGGGTAAGATCATTGCCGATGCGCGGAGCTATCTGCATCAGGCTCCCTGGGGAATCGCTCTTCCGATGCTGGCAATATTCGTGACCGTTTTTGGTTTCAATCTGCTGGGGGAAGGCCTGCGCACGACACTCGATCCGCGGCTGCGGCGACGGATGGCATCGTGATGAGCGTGCTTTCCCTTCAGTCGGTAACGCTTACCGCTTCGCTTCCCGGCGGAAGCATCGCAGTGCTGCGCGACGTTGATATTGAAGTTTCGGCGGGCGAGATGGCTGGCCTAGTCGGCGAATCGGGCGCTGGGAAAAGCATGATCGGGAGGATCATCTCGGGTCTGCTGCCGCCGGGCTTCGAGGTCACGCGCGGGCGCGTGATGTTCGACGGCCGGGATCTGTTGCGGGAGACACCGCGCGCCCGGCGCGAGCTGCTTGGTCGCAGAATCAGTTTCATTCCTCAGGAGCCGATGTCGGCGCTGAACCCTGTTCGCACGATCGGCGATCAATTCAATGAGCATCTCAGCCGGCTTCGAATTCCAAGAGCGGATCGTCGCGCTCTCGCGGTGAATTGCCTTGACCAGGTCGGGCTGGTCAATGCAGCAGACATCGTCCGCCGCTATCCTCATCAACTATCGGGCGGGCAGTGCCAGCGTGTCCTGATCGCGATGGCGTTCAGTGGAAAACCTGCCTTGGTCGTCGCCGATGAGCCGACAACCGCACTCGATGTGGTGACCCAAGCCAAGATTGTGCGATTGATTGCCGATCAGCAGGCGCTTCATAATACGGCCGTTCTGCTCATAACCCATGATCTGAAGCTGGCTGCCCACGTCTGCAAGACCGTCTCGGTCATGTATGCGGGAGACATGGTGGAGGCCGGGCCTGCGTCGGTCGTGCTTGGCGCGCCATCGCATCCCTATACAAGAAGCCTGCTCGCCGCCGTGCCCACCCTTGCCGGTCCGCGCCGCGTGCTGCCGGCGCTTGCAGACCTCATGCCGGGGTTCGCGCGTTTCAGCGAGCTGGATGGGTGCCGGTTCGCGCCTCGTTGCCCGGTCAAGGATGATGCTTGTCGAGGGAAGCGAGTGGCTCCTCGCATGATAGGCGATCGTCATTGGACGCGCTGTAGCCGCGCCTGTAGCGAGTTCAGAGGGACCGAAGGCGAGGTTTTGATGGCCGCTTCGGCGTTCTCGGGTGGGAGCGCGCCTGCCGCGGTAGAGCTGCGGGACGTCAGTCTGACTTATCGATCGAGCGGCGGATTCCTGGGCCTGCGGCAAAAGAGCTTTGAGGCTGTGAAGGCGGTCACGTTTTCTGCCCGTCGCGGCGAAATGCTGGGTATCGTCGGCGAAAGCGGCAGCGGCAAGAGTTCGATTGCCCGTCTGATCGTCGGCCTCGAGCACCCCTCGAGCGGAACTGTTCACGTCAATGGCAATGGTAGCCGAAAGATTGCGCACCTTACCAGGCGCGATGCCCAGATGATCTTCCAGGATCCGCAATCGGCGCTCAATCCGAGACGGAGCGTTCTCAGGTTGCTGACCCAGGCGATGGAAGTAGGGGGGCCGGGGAGATCGCCCGAACGGCTTGAAATTGCAGGACGCCTGCTAAAGGAAACCGGCCTGCCGGAAGACTGCCTGCATCGCTTTCCCTCCGAACTTTCCGGTGGGCAGAAACAGCGCGTTAACATTGGCCGCGCGATTTGCGTCATGCCGGAGGTCGTGGTGGCCGACGAAATCGTGTCCGGCCTGGATGTTTCAATTCAGGCGCACATTCTCAATCTGTTGCTCGATCTCAACCGGCGGCATGGAATCACGGTGATTCTGATAAGCCATGATCTCGCCGTTGTGAGATATCTTTGCCCGAGGTCACTCATCATGTATCGGGGTGAAATCGTCGAAGAAGGGTTGACCGACGAGATATTCGGCAACCCTCGACACCCCTATACCCGAACCTTGCTTGCGGCCGTACCACGGGAAACGTTGGATATGAACCGTCCGGCGTTTGCCACAACGGCCGCGCAGTGAGAAATACTGAAAGTTGAAAATCCTCCAACCCGCCAGGTTGAGCCGAAAAATGACAATAGTTCGTCGAGCGACCCCGGAACCGAAGATTACGAAATCAAAGAATCTGCGGGAGAAGATCTACGACATGTATCGTGAACGGATCACGACCGGCCAGATCGCGCACGAAGACCGCATGGTCGACGTTGAGATCGCGGCGCAGCTCAACATTTCCCGAATGCCGGTACGAGAGGCATTGATGCAGCTGGTCAACGACGGCATGCTCGAAAGCACGTCGCGCGGCTTCGTCCTGCGCCGTTTCTCGGATGTCGAAATTGAAGATATTTTCGAGATCCGGAACCTGCTCGAACCGGTCGCTGCGGCGCATGCCGCCTCGAACATGACGGCCGCAGCACTTCAGCGCATGGAGAGTGTGCTTGAAGACTGCCGGCGAGCCGGCCGGAATGGCGAGCTTTCCCGCTTCATTTCCTGCAACGCTGAATTTCGCGGCATATGGCTCGAACAGGTGGCCAATCGCCAACTCGTCGCGGCGATCAAGAACCATGTCGATCATGTACAGGCGGTGCGTCTGGCGACGCTGAAGCGGAAAGAAATCAGGAAGGACGTTCTCGACAAGATGCAGCAGCTCTATCTGGCATTTCGAGCGCAAGATGCTTCCAAGGCGTCGGCCGTGATCGAGAGCGCACTCGCGGCGGCTCTGAATGCCTTCAGGTTCGAACAGCTGCAGGTACAATCTCCCAGGGAGCGTAAAGCTTCCTGACGCCTCGCGGCGGCATTCCGTTGGTGCCGCTGCACAAACAATATACCGTATATTTTAGGAGGAATGCCGTGTCTTCAGTCAATCCAATGACATCATCGGCGGGCCCGGGCTTCAAGCTTGGGGTGTTTTCCGCAAACGCAGACCGAGGCAGTTCGTTTTCAACGGTGCCGGAAGCGTGGAAGGCGGATTGGGACGATTGTCTGCAAGCCGCACAAATTGCCGATCGGGGAGGTTTGGACTTCTTTCTGCCGATCGGGCGATGGCGGGGGTACGGCGGGACAACAAAGATCCGCGAGCATTCGTTCGAGACCTTCACATTCGCCGCCGGCCTCGCGTCAGTGACAACGCGTATCGCGCTGTTCATGACGGTGCACGTTCCGTTGTTGCACCCGCTTTACGCCGCCAAGGCGCTGGCGACGGTCGATCATATCAGTCACGGACGCGCGGGATTGAACATCGTCTGCGGCTGGAATCCCGATGAGTTCGCCATGTTCGGCGTTTCACTGGTCGACGACGCCTACGTGCAGGCCAAAGAGTGGCTCGATGTCATCGTGAAGACATATGATAGCGCGGAGCCGATCGATTTTTCCGGCAAGTATTATCAGCTGAAGGGCGCGGTGAGCCGGCCGGCATCCGTGCAACGCCCGCGTCCGGTTACAATGAACGCCGCGTTTGGGCCGCCAGGCCGTGATTTCGCGGCGCAAAACTGTGATCACCTGTTCACCAGCTTTACCGATCTGGAGGTGGGAAGAGGGCACGTGAGAGATATTCACGCGCGTGCTGAAAAGTGTGGACGCACCGTCGGAGTCTGCACGGTGGCGCACGTTGTGTGCCGCGAAACCGACGCCGAGGCCGAAGATTTTTACGACTATTATTCACGCCGGAACGTCGACGAGGTCGCTGTCGACTATCACATGACGCAGAAGAAGGGTTTTAGCAGTAGCCACGAGCCGGAGGCGTTTCAGCTCTACCGGCAGCGGTTTGCGGCAGGCACGGGTACTTATCCGTTGGTCGGCTCGCCGAGGAAGATCGTCGACGAATTATCGAGGATTGCCGACGCCGGATACAACGGCGCTGCGCTGTCATTCGTGAACTACAAGGATGAATTGCCGTTCTTCTGCGAGCGGGTTGTTCCGCAACTCAGACAAGCAGGCCTGTGATGGAGCAGTCGATGGCAGCGCGTTCCTTTTCGGACGCGACGGGGGTAGCGAACACGCTACTGCCCGATATTCTTCCGGTGGCGGCCGACTTGTTCAAGACCGGGATGCGTCGCCTGACCGGAGGCGTGGCCGTTGCGACGGCCCGGGGAGACGACGGAAGTCCGGTTGGCATGACCGTGACATCCGTCTGTTCTCTTACGGCTGAACCGCCCATGCTTCTTCTGTGCGCCAACAAAACAGGCTCCTTTGCGGCCCACGTTCAGCGCGGGACTGCCTTCTGCGTAAACCTGCTGTCTGCCGCAGACGAGAATATCGCACGTGCCTGTGCCGGTATGGCTCCGCAATCTGACGAAGGGCGGTTTGCTAGCCGGAACTGGCGGATTGGGGCTGATGGCACGCCGATCTTGTCAACAGCCCTTGCGCGGTTCCACTGCGTGGCGTCCGAGCTGATCCCTGCATCGACACATCTGCTGACGATCGGCCGTGTGTGGGATGTTCACCTGAGCGGCGATGACGAGGGTGCATTGGCCTACCGCGAAGGTAGATACGTTAAGGTCCGCTGAACACGGTGCGGCGTTCCGGGATTAGCGGACGCCCAGACATATCACATCAAGTTCGATCAATCCGATCCTGCGAGGCGCGCGATGACAATTTCATGGTTCTGTGAGTGGCGGGCGTTCGGTGGAGCCACGTCGCAGCTCGACCTCCCCGACCAGCGTGCGCTGGTGTCTCTGTTGTCCGAATGTCCCGGACTGACGGAAGGCCATGTCATGATTCCCGCATCCGCGCATGATCCTTACTACCTCAATATGTCAGATTCTCCGCGTTTGGTTCTACAACTGAAGTTTGCCGCCTTACACGCGCTCGAGAACGGCTTGAAAAAGAATGGACATCTGGCGAGGCTGGCCAGTCGCGACTTCCTGCCGAGTCTTGCGAACGCCATTATTTCTCACCAGGCATTCCTGAGCCGTGAATTCCCGGTTGCCGATCCCAAGATCATGTCTTCAGACGGAAGTACCCTGACATACCTTGTTGAATATCCGGGCCCGGCGTCGGACGCGAATGCCTGGCACTCATTTTATGTCTCGAATCATCCGCCGCTGATGACGCAATTGCCGGCAATCCGACGCGTCGAAATCTATACGCCGGCCGTCATTATCTGCGATCTGCCGTTCGCGCCACGTGCCGCCATGCAGCGAAACAAAACCGTCTTTGATTCTGCGGAAGCCATGAGCGCGGCAATGCTGTCGCCCGTTCGCGAGGAGATGCGTCGGGATTTTCACAGCTTCCCCGCATTCGAGGGCGGGAACACACATTATCCGTTTCACACGACAACGGTGAAGGGCGCATTGTGATGGCCGGTGATCGGCGTGTTGACGAGCCGGATGTGACGCACCAGGCGATTGATCTTGCTCTGCTCGGTCCGGCGCAACGTTACAAACTGCTGACAGGCGCGGTGGTGCCGAGGCCGATCGCCTGGGTAACAACCAAGTCGGCCGACGGGGTCGTCAATGCGGCGCCGTTCAGCCAATTTGTCACACTGGCCTACAATCCTGCGCTGTTGGCAATTTCGATTGGGGTGGGGCCACGAGGCAAGAAGGATACGCTGGTCAACATCGAGGCGACCTCGGAGTTCGTCATTAATTCGGTGCCGGAAAATGCCGCCGGCTTGGTGCATCGTTCAGCCGAGGAGTTGCAGCCGCACGAGAGTGAAGTTGAACGGCTCGGACTTGGCGTCATTCCCTCGGTGCAGGTTGCACCGCCGCGGCTCGCGATTTCCGTCGTTCAGTTCGAGTGCCGTCTCAATCGAATCATCGAGGTTGGTGATGACCCGAACTACATCGTTATCGGTGATGTTGTCATAATGCACATCAACGATCGTCTGATCCGCGATGATCGGATTGATGCGAAATCCCATCGCCCGTTGGCGCGCATTGGCGGTCCGAATTACCTGGAATTCGGATCGATCATTCGCGTCTGATGCGCGTCCAGAGGCAAATCCCGATTAGTCCGATGAAGAAGTGGTTTTCCTGCGATGTCTAGTCTCCCTCCACGGTCGACTGAAAGTTCCAATCGAGACGCCGAATTGGCAGCGGCTGCAGCTGCTGCCGCCAATCATCTTGCACGCACGTTTGCGCCCAGCCAAAGGTCAGTTCCGGCAATTCTCCAGCAGCAGGCGAAGCGTTTCGGCGACAGGCGCCTGTTCGATTGCCTGGGAGCCTCATGGACGTTCTCGCAGGCATGCGATCAGGCGGCGTGTTGGGCTGGAGTATTGCATTCCGCGGGAATCTCCCGCGGTGATCGCGTCGCCATCATGTGCGGAAACCGGATCGAGTTCATGCAGCTGTTTCTGGGATGCGCATGGCTAGGTGCGGTCGCCGTGCCGATCAACATCGCCTCCCGCGGATTTCAGCTCCAGCACATTCTTCAGAACGCGGCAGCCAAGCTGCTCTGCATCGAAGCGCCGTTGCTGGTTGCGCTTGATAATCTGGAGATGCAGGCGCTCGCGCTGCGACGGGTCTACGTCATCGGGGACGATGGGAGCCTGCCCACGGCGCGTTCGACACCGACGGTGGCGTTGCCTGAGGCGGGGACGGCAATCCCTGCGGCGGAGTTGGGTCCGGCCGACCCGCTTGCCATTCTTTATACCTCGGGAACAACGGGTCTCTCAAAAGGCGTCTGCTGCCCACACGGACAGTATTTTTGGTGGGGGGTGTATACCGGTCGTCAGCTCGGCGTGCGCGAAGGCGATGTGCTGCACACGACGCTCCCGCTATTTCATACCAACGCGCTCAACTGCTTTTTCCAGGCCCTGCTCTACGGCGCAACCCAGGTCGTGGAGGCGCGCTTTTCGGTGTCCCGGTTCTGGGTTGCGCTTGGCAAGAGTGGCGCGACCGTTACCTATGTTCTTGGCGCAATGGTGCCGATGCTTTTGTCGCAGGCGCCGTCGACCGGGGAACGGGCCCACAACGTTCGGGTTGCTCTGGCTCCCGGTGTGCCCGAACATTTCCACAGCGAGTTCACCGGACGGACGGGCATCGTTTTGCTGGACGGGTACGGTGCAACGGAGAGTAACGCGGTCATTGGCACCGATATTGTCACGTGGCGCCCTGGATACATGGGCAAGGTGGTGGACGGGTTCGAAGCCCGCGTCGTCGATGACAACGACGAAAACGTCGAAGACGGTGTAGCAGGCGAGCTACTGCTTCGGGCGAAAGAACCCTTTGCGTTCGCGACAGGCTACTTCGGTATGCATCAGCAGACCGTCGAGGCCTGGCGGAATCTTTGGCTGCATACCGGTGACAGGGTCGTGCGTTCGCCGGAGGGCTATTTTCGATTCATCGACCGGACAAAGGATTCTATTCGCCGCAGGGGCGAAAACATCTCGTCATTCGAGGTCGAGCAGGTTTTGCTTTCTCATCCGGCTGTCGCCGTCGCCGCGGTGTTTCCAGTTCGATCCGAGCTCGCGGAAGATGAGGTGATGTCGGTCGTCGTGGTCAAGGATGCCATGGCGGTGTCGGAAGAGGAAATCATCCGATACTGCGAAAAGCGGATGCCATACTTCAGCGTACCCCGCTTCATCGAGTTTGCGTCGGAATTGCCGCGAACCGAAAGTGGGAAAATTCAGAAATTCATTTTGCGAGAACGCGGTGCGACCGCGGCGACATGGGACCGCGAAGCCGCCGGCGTGGTTGTCAAGCGATGAGCAAACCGGAACGGCGAGGTTGCAATCTGATGAATTTCGAGGGAGCGGCGATTGCCGGCGCGATTGAGGTGCCATATCGCCGCAAAGCGATCGGCGTGACCACCGTATCTCTGCTGGCAGACGCGTTCTTCGCGCTTTTGGACGATGCAGGATGCGATGCTGCGCGGATTGATGGGTTGGCGGTCTCGTCGTTTACGCTCAAGCCGGACCACGCGATCGATGTCGCCTGGCGGCTTGGAATCAGTCCGCGATGGATCATGCAAGACACCAATGGCGGCGCCAGTGGCATCAATATGCTCCAGCACGCGGTTCGCGCCATCCAATGCGGGGACGCATCTGCGATCGCAATACTTGCTGGAGATCATTACACAGGGTCGGAATATACAGACCTGACAGATAATTATAATTCGACCGTAAGAGACTTTCTCGCACCGCTGCCCTACGGCGGGCCGAACGCGTTGTTCTCGTTCGTGACGCAGGCGCAGATGGATGCCGAGGGGCTGGACCGACGCGATTATGGCGCCCTTTGTATGGCTCAGCGAAGTTGGGCGGCACTGAATCCCGCATCCGGCTGCCGTCTATCGTACGCCTCTGACCCTCGATGAGTATCTATCCGCCCCTCCGGTGGCCCCTCCGTTGGGGCGGTTTGATTGTGTGCCGGTCGTATCGGGGGCAAACGCCATTCTGGTGACGCGGTCGGAAGACGTATCGGGCGCGGCGGTCAGGATTCGCGCACTCCGCGCGCGACATAACTACGATCATCAGGCCGGCGATGGACTGGAGACGGGTCTGAAGGGCATTGCCGACGAGCTTTGGCAGGATGCCGGCGTCGGCCCCGGCGCCATCGATGCCGCTTATGTCTATGATGACTATCCGGTGATGGTGTTGGCACAGCTGAAGGACCTCGGACTGATGGGGTCAATGTCCATGAAGCAGTTCGTTGCCGATCGTCTGACGACCAGGTCCCTGCCTGTTAATACCT
>WNFM01284610.1_pt1 | contig 13022 bp, 10 predicted proteins | sample 5400271 | NCBI WGS metagenome assembly WNFM01 (sample SAMN13153352, study PRJNA577476) | soil metagenome | isolation source: 60 cm saprolite on Douglas fir-dominated hillslope | place: USA:California | collected 2013-09-17 | reverse complement strand
TCCGCGCGAAAGGGCGGATGGCCGCGTCAAAAAGCTCACCGAGATTTCAGGCGTTTGACGACAAATCGTGCTTGAGCCCGCAGCGCCGTGGCGTCGATGCCTCCACGAGCCGCAAGCTGGATGCCTTGCATTGTCAACTGGATGAACGAAGCTGCCGTAGCACAGTCCAGTGAGCGATCTATCTCACCCGCCGCTTGGCCTTCTTTCAGGCGTTCCATCAATCGGCTGCGGAGCGCTGGAGAGGCTTTGGCGCGAAGCGCCGCGATGTCGGGATCTGTCGAGCCGAATTCGCAGATGGCACCGACCCCCATGCAGCCAAGTGCACGAATATCGTCATTGTTGCTGATAAGTCCCAATAGTAGCGCCTCGACTCCGGCGATCGTAGAAGCAGCGCTATTGAGACGTTGTAGATGTCCCGCGATGGTCGTCCGCTGATATCTCTCCAGCGCCTCCAGATAGAGCGCTCGTTTATCCCCAAACGCGTTGTACAGGCTCTGCCTAGCGATTCCCATTGCGGTGAGCAGATCGTCGGTTGAAGTGGAGGCGTAGCCCTTGGCCCAGAACACGGCAGTTGCGCGTTCCAATGCCTCTTCCCGATCGAATTCTCGCGGCCTTGCCATGAGGCCGGTTATCGCAGTTATGGACTAATCTGTCAATAACTGACCAGCTGCACCATCCCTGCGCATGAATAGGTCATATCAGCTTCATCCCCTTCAAGCTCGCGTGCCCGTTCTTGCCGACGATGATGTGATCATGCACCGAAATGCCAAGCGGCGTGGCGATGTCGACGATCGCCTTGGTCATCTGGATGTCGGCCTGCGAGGGCGTCGGATCGCCGGAAGGGTGGTTGTGCACCAGGATCAGCGCGGTCGCGGATAATTCCAGCGCGCGCTTGATGACCTCGCGCGGATAGACCGGCGTGTGGTCGACGGTGCCGGTCTGCTGCACCTCGTCTGAGATCAACTGATTGCGCTTGTCGAGGAACAGCAGGCGAAACTGCTCCTTGTCGGCGAACGCCATGCCGGTCCTGATATAGTCGATCACGTCGTTCCAGGATGACAGCGCGATGCTGCGCTTGACCTCGCCTTTCGCGACGCGCGTTGCCGCCGCGGCGAGCAGCTTGATCTGGTTGATCGAGGCCTCGCCGATGCCTTCGACTTCACGTAAGCGCGCCACCGGCGCATGAATGACCTCGGCGAACGAGCCGAATTTCTTTAGTAGCAACTTGGCCAGCGGCTTGGTGTCGCGCCGGGGCAGGGCCGGAAACAGCGCCATTTCCAGCAGTTCGTAGTCGCTGAGGGCCTCCGGTCCGGCGCCGTAAAAGCGCTCGCGCAGCCGTTCCCGATGGCCGTGATAATGCGGCGTCTCGGCGGATGAATCGGGCTGGTCGCTGGTCTTGGCGGGCATTGGCCAGGAGCATGCCGTGCCGGTCAGGTTTTGCAATCACGAATTGCGGGTGGCGCTGACGAAATCAGGCAGCCAGCGGCTTCTCGCCATGGCGTTGTGACAGCGTGAAGATCTCGACGCCGGTGGGGGTCACGCCGACCGAATGCTCGAATTGTGCCGACAGCACATGCGGCTTGCCGAGATTGATCATCGGCTCGATGGTGAAGAACATGCCGGGCTTCAGCGTGACGCCTTCGCCGGGCCGGCCGATATGGATGATGTTCGGCTCGTCGTGGAACATGCGCCCGAGGCCATGGCCGCAGAAATCGCGCACCACGCTCATGCCCTGCGGTTCGACAAAACTCTGGATGGCGTGGCCGATGTCGCCGGTGGTGGCGCCGGGCTTTACCGCCGCGATGCCGCGCATCATGGCTTCATAGGTGACTTCGATCAGCCGTTCCGCCTTGCGGGCGATCGGCCCGATCACATACATCCGGCTGGAATCGCCGTACCAGCCGTCGACGATGAAGGTGACGTCGACATTGACGACGTCGCCTTCCTTCAGCGCCCGGTCGCCGGGCATGCCGTGGCAGACCACGTGATTGATCGAGGTGCAGGTCGAATAGCGGTAGCCGCGATACATCAGCGTCGCCGGATAGGCGCCGTGGCTGAAGGCGAAGTTGCGGACGAACTCGTCGATGACCGAGGTCGGAATACCTTCCTTGACGAGGTCAGTGAGCTCGTCGAGGCATTTGGCGACCAGCGCGCCTGCCTTGCGCATGCCGGCAAACGCGCTCGGTCCATGCAGCTTGATCTGGCCGGTTTTTCGCAAGGAGTTGTCTGTCGCTTCGATATAGCTCATGGGCGGGTCATGCTTCGGCGGGTAGGGGATAGGGTAACGGGCTGATTTGCAGCCTAATTTAATGATCGGGGCGGTCAGCGCAAGCCAAGGTTGGGGCTTAAAAAGCCTTGCCATAGCGTTTTCAAGCGAAGTGGGTACCGGTTCGGGTAGCAATCAAGCTTGCGCAGATTGCGTAGACTTATCTGCGGTAGAAAACGCGTCAAAACAAAAAGCCTAGCCGGAAGCCTCCACCACGGTCTCGACCGGCAATGCGCCGCCGCGGATCCGGATTTCCCGCACCGGGTAGGGCACCCGGATGCCCTCGCGCTTGAACACGTCCCACAGCGCCAGCATCACGTCGCTCTTCACATTGTCCATGCCGTCGGGGTCGGCGATCCAGAAGGTCAGGGAAAACTTCATCCCGGCCTCGGCGAATTCGGTCAGGATGCAGTTCGGCGGCTTGTTCTTGATGGCGCGCGGGGCGGCGGCAGCGATCTCGATCGCCAGCTTGCAGACCAGTCTGGGCTCGGCGTCGTAATTGGTGCTGAACAGCACCTTCACCAGCGTGTTCTTGTCGGTGTAGGTCCAGTTCACCACCTTCTGCGTCACCAGATCCTCGTTCGGGATCAGGAATTCGCGGCCATCGCCGGCGGCGACCGAAATATAGCGCGTCTTCATCGCGCTGATCCGCCCCGAACTGTCGCCGATGGTGACGAGGTCGCCGGGCTTCACCGATTTGTCCGCCAGCAGGATGATGCCCGAGATGAAATTGGCGACGATCTTCTGCAGGCCGATACCGATACCGACGCCGACCGCGCCGGAAAATACCGCAAGCGCCGAGAGGTTGATGCCGACGGCGCTGACCGCGATCGCCACCGCGATCACCATCAGTCCCATCCGGATCATCTTGACCAGCAGCACCTGGATTGAAGGCGTCAGGTCGGTCGAACGGTTGATCCGGCTTTCGGCAAAATTGCTGGCAATGTTGGTCAGCCACAGCGCCACGATCAGCAGCGCGCCGAGCTTGATCAGGACCAGCGGCGTCAGCCGCAGCCCGCCGAGCACGATCGCAACCTGGTCCGAGTCCAGGAGGTCGACGGTCGGTCCGAGTTGGCCGAGGACGCTCAGGGCCGCGATCATCCAGGCCGAAATCGAGACGACGCGGACGATGAAGGCGTTGCGGATCACGGAGGTAATCAGCCGGATCACGAGCCAGGCCAGCGCCAGCTTGGCGGAGACCGCGAGCAAATAGCTGCGGCTCGGCCAGGTCGAATGGTACATCGTGACCCGCGACGCAATCACCAGTATCGCGAAGATGACGGTGGACGCGCTGCCGACCAGCACGTGGGCGAGATGCCGCAATGGCAGCGGCCACTTCATGGCTACCGAAGACATGTCGACGCGCGCGCGGATCGCCGCATCCGCGCCGTAGGCGATACCGAACGCGGCCAGGATCAGGCCGAACTGCAGATAGAACCAGGGTGAGGTAACCTCGGCGCCCAGCGATCGCGCGGTCGCGTGCAGAAACTCGATGACGTCCTTCAGGTCCATATCCATTCGCAAAATCTCTTTTCGGCCTCAGCGGGCGAACGTGATTCGAAGTCCGGCGAGAATTCCATAAGCCCAGCGCCGGCGCCATCGATACGACATGCCGGGAGCGTGAGTTAGGCCGGTAAATCGGGCACTTTGCCGCTCCCGCGAGAAAATGGGTTGGCGTTGAAGTGTGGCAACGATAAGGATGCAATTGCAAGTATTTGCAATGATTTGTGAGAACTCATGGCGTCGCTCGACTCGGTCAGCATAGCGGTCTTTCTCGGCGCGATTCTGGTGATGGCCGGAATCCTGTCGAGCCTGCTCGCGCTGCGCTTCGGCGCGCCGCTGCTGCTGGTCTTCCTGCTGATCGGCATGCTGGCGGGCGATTCCGGCCCCGGTCACCTGCAGTTCGACGATGTCCGCACCACCTATCTGGTGGGATCGGTGGCGCTGGCGCTGATCCTGTTCGACGGCGGCCTGAAAACCCGGTTTCAGAGCATCCGCACCGTGCTGGCGCCGTCGGTGGTGCTGGCCACGATCGGCGTGCTCTTGACCGCGCTGATCACGGCGCCGGTCGCCAAATATGCGCTCGATCTGAACTGGACCGAAGCCTCGCTGGTCGGCGCGGTGGTCGCCTCCACCGATGCCGCCGCGGTATTTCTGCTGGTGCATACCCAGGGCCTGCGGCTGCGCCCCCGCGTCGGCGCGACGCTGGAGGCCGAATCCGGCACCAATGATCCGTTCGCGATCTTCCTGACGCTGATGCTGGTCGAATACATCTCCAGCGGCGAAAGCTCGCTGGCGCATATCGCGCTGGAATTCGCCCGCGAAGCCCTGCTGGGCGCGGTCGTGGGCGTGATCGGCGGGCGCCTCGTCGTGCTGGCGCTCAATCGGGTGGCGCTGCCGCAGGGACTGCATGCGCCGTTTGTCACCACGGCGGCACTGGTGATTTTCGGCGCGGCGCAGATCGGGCATGCGTCAGGTTTTCTCGCGGTCTATCTCGCCGGCATCATCATCGGCAACCGGCCGACGCGGGCGCATAATTCGGTGGTGACGTTCCTCGATGCCGCGACCTGGCTGGCGCAGATCGTGATGTTCGTCCTGCTTGGGCTGCTGGTGTCGCCGCATCGCCTGCTCGATAGCGTTGGATCTGCGGTGGTCGTCGCGTTCGCGCTGATGCTGGTCGCCCGTCCGGTCGCCGTTTTCCTGTGTCTCGCCCCGTTCAAGTTCAACTGGCGGGAAAAGGTCTTCATCGCCTGGACCGGCCTGCGCGGCGCGGTCGCGATCTTCCTGGCCTCGATCCCGATGCTGGTGGGGTTGTCGAAAGCCTATCTCTATTTCGACGTCGCCTTTGTCGTCGTCATCATCTCGCTGCTGCTGCAGGGCTGGACGCTGGCGCCGGCGGCGCGTCGCCTGCATGTGGCGCTGCCGCGCGCCGAGCGCGGGCCGCGGCGTGTCGAACTCGATCTGCCGGGTCAGCTCGAGCAGCAACTGGTCGGCTATCCCGTTCGGGCCAAAAGCCTGTATTTCCGGCGAGGGCTTATTCCGTCGTGGTCGAAGCCGACGCTGGTGATCCGCGACGAGCGAATTCTGACGCCCACCGAGGCCGATCCGGTCGCGGCCGGCGACTACATTTACCTGCTGGCGCCGCCGGAAAAGGCCGAAGCGCTGGATCGCTTCTTTGTCGACATGGCTCCGAGCACCGCGCCCGACCCGCATCTGCTCGGCGATTTCGTGGTCCTCGGCGAACACACGCTCGGCGAACTGGCCGAGATCTATGGCGTTGCGATCGAGGAAGAACAGGCGAAGCTGACGCTGTCGGACTATTTCGACATTCATCTCGACCACGCGCCAAAGGAAGGCGCCGAACTCGTGCTGGATTCCATCGTCCTGGTGGCACGCAGCATCGGCGGCGGCCGGGTCAATGTCGTCGGCCTCCGGCTGCCCGAGGACGAGGAAGAGACCGTGCCGCTGACGCGCGCGCAAAAGTTCAAGCGCAAGCTTGCGGAAATCTGGTCGTCGGTGGCCGGGGTTTAGGGATAGCGGACCAGATTCCGCATCGCAGCGAAACGACGCTGTGTGCCAAAGGCAGAAATAACAATTGACCTGACATCGCAGAGCTTGGTTGCCATCTCAGCCCGGCGGGAGGATGCTGTCGCCTGCAAACCACTATGGAGGGCAGCATGAGCAAGGCGGGGCTGGACAATCGTCATCGCAACCACGACGGCGAAATCAGCCACAAGCACGGCAACACCCTCGTCGGCACGTTGCGCAAGATTTACGGACGGGGCTTCGCAGCCGGCTATCCTGAAACCGAGAAGCTGAGCGAGGTTCTGCTTCAGCTAAATGAGACGTCGCTGAGCCAGCTCCGCCGCGATCATGAAACCGGCCACCTGGAGCACAAGATCGCCAACGCTTCGAAGTAAGGCCAGTAACCGCGAAGACTCTATTTTCGATACACGTTTTGCGGCCGCGGTCACCGTTGCCCCATCTACGAGCTACGAGCAGGAGGCCGAGTGCTCATGGCACTACGCCAAGCGTCTTCAGTTCGGCATTGGCGGCATCCCACTCGTTGAAACTGTGCGGGCAATCGTTTGCCGCCAGACGCAAAAGGCGGATTGCTTCGTCCTTCGATCCCTTGGTCAACGAAAGCTCCCCGCTGTAGAAATTCGCCTCGCAGATCTGGCCCAATTTTTTGGTGGGGTCCGGATCGTCGGCGGCAGCAAGTACGGCAGCCTGCGTCATCTGGTTCATGAACAATTTGACGACCGGCGCCGGCCAGACGGTCATGTCGATCTGGGTACTGGCTTGCGCCAGACGGCTTGCGAGCTTGTTGCGTTGCCCGACGATATCGGTCCACAGCGCGATATAGGCATTTTTCGGTGCCTGCGCGCTGGCCTGGTTGAAATCGGCCAGCGCCTTGTCGGCTGAGCCGGTAAAGAGATACGAACGCCCGCGCGCGAAGTAGGCGAAAGCGGATTTCGGATCGAGCCGGATCGCCTCGTTGTAGTCGGCAATGGCACGGTCATTGTCGCCCTTGGCGCGATAAGCGAGCGCGCGGGCGTTGAAGCCATCGGGGTCTTTGGGATCGATCCGGATCACCTCGGTGAAGTCGGCGACGGCGCGGTCGTTGTCGCCCTTTTCCAGCCAGGCGATGCCTCGATTGTAGAACGCCTTGACGCGTTTGGGATCGATCCGGATCGCCTCGCTGTAGTCGGCGATGGCGCGGTCGTTGTCGCCCTTGTCGCTGTAGGCGCGGCCCCGACTGTTGAAGGCAATGGCGAATTTGGGATTGAGCCGGATCGCCTCATTGAAGTCGGCGATAGCGCGGTCGCTGTCGCCCTTGTCGTTATAGGCGTTGCCTCGATTGTTGAACGCATTGAGATATTTGGGATTGAGCCGGATCGCCTCGGTGTAGTCGGCGATGGCGCGATCGTTGTCGCCCTTGTCGCCATAAGCGACGCCTCGACTGTTGAAGTTCGTGGCGTCTTTGGGATCGAGCCGGATCGCTGCATTGTAATCGGCGATGGCGCGGTCGTTGTCGCCCTTGTCGCTGTAGGCGAGGCCTCGATTGAAGAACGCCGTGGCATCCCTGGGATCGAGCCGGATCGCCGCACTGTAGTCGGCGATAGCATGGTCGTTGTCGTCCTTGTCGCCGTAGGCCTTACCGCGCTTGAAGAAGGTCGCGGCGTTTTTGGGATCGAGCCGGATCGCCTCGGTGTAGTCGGGGATGGCGCGGTCGTTGTCGCCCTTTTCGTGGTAGGCGGCGCCCCGATTGCCGAAGGCAGTGACGTTCTTGGGATCGAGCCGGACTGCCTCGCTGAAATCGGCGATGGCGCGGTCGGTGTCGCCCTTGTCGAACCAGGAGATACCCCGGCTGTTGAAGATACCGCTGTCCTTGAGACCGAGCCGCATTGCCTCGTTGTAGTCGGCGATGGCGCGGTCGGATTCGCGTTTGTCGCGCCAGGTGAGGCCCCGGTTGAAGAAGGACGGAGCGAAAGTGGGATCGAGCCGGATCGCCTCGTTGAAGTCCGCGATGGCGCGGTCGTTGTCGCCTTTCTGGTGATAGGCGACGCCCCGGTTGCTGTAGTTGACCGCCTGCTCAGGTCCCGTCTGTTTCCCCGAATTGATGTCCTGGGTACAGGCGGCGATCCTGGCGTCGGGGTCTGACAGATCGTAGCAGGGCTCGGCGGCGGCAGAGTAGCTCAGGAGCGTCATGGCCGCAGCAAGCGCGCTCCAGAATCTCCATCTCGTGCGGCTCATGGGGTCTCCTGGAGCGAAATTGGTGTCCTGGGATATGGTATCGGCATTGATGGGTCTGGTTCACAATCGACTGGGTCAGACGCCGGGATTACGTCGCCGTAGATAATTCCAATTCAAGGTATGGTAGATTTCGAATCGAGCCGGATCGCCTCATTGTGGTCGGCCGTGGCGCGGTCAGCATCGCCTTTGGCGCGATAAGCGTTACCTCGATTGTTGAAGGCCCTGGCGTATTTGGGATCGAGCCGGATCGCCTCACTGTAGTCGGCGATGGCGCGGTCGGAGTCGCACTTGTCGCTGTAGGCGTTGCCTCGATTGTTGAAGGCCATGGCGTTTTTGGGATCGATCCGGATCGCCTCATTGTAGTCGGCGATGGCGCCGTCGAAGTCGCCCTTGCCGCGATAGGCGGCACCTCGATTGCTCAAGGTGATGGCGCTTCTGGGGTCGATCCGGATCGCCTCGTTGTAGTCGGCGATAGCCTGGTCGATGTCGCCCTTGTCGTTGTAGGCGAGACCTCGATTGTTGAAGGCCATGACATATTTGGGATTGATCCGGATCGCCTCACTGTAGTCGGCGATGGCGCGGTCGATGTCGCCGATGGCGCGATAAACGATACCTCGATTGTACAAGGCAACCGCATCTTTGGGATCCAGCTGGATCGCCGCACTATAGTCGGCGATGGCGCGATCGATGTCGCCCTTGTCGCCGTAGGCGGCACCCCGATTGATGAAGGCCATGGCGAATTTCGGATCGATCCGGATCGCCTCATTGAAGTCGGAGATGGCGCGATCGCGGTCACCCTTGTAGCTGTAGACGACACCTCGATTGTTGAAGGCCATGACGTGCTTGGGATCGATCTGGATCGCCTCACCGAAGTCGGCGATGGCGTGGTCCAGATCGCCCTTCTCGCGATAACCATTACCTCGATTGGTGTAGTTCATCGCCTGATTACGTCCGGTCCATTTCCCCGAATTGATGCTCTGTGTGCAGGCAATGATTCGAGGCTCGGGGTCCCTCAGAGTGTCACATGGGTCAGCGGCGGCTGAATAACTCCAGAGCGTCACGGCGGCAAAAAGCGCGCTCCAAAATCTCCAATCCGTGGGACTCATGCAATCTCCGTGAGCGAACTTTGGTATCCTGAATATGTGTCGGTATTTGTTGTTCTGGTTCACGTTCAACCGGACAGGCAAGCAAGTAGGGCGGATTGAGCCCAAAGCGCGGCCCAATGACAGCCTCCGGCGTAATCCGCCGGTTGCGGCTCCGCGTTCCATCATTTCTTCCTCGCCGGCGACCTGTTGGCGCGGGACTGGGCCACGGCCAAATCACCCCGGCAAATCCCGCCATCAGACCCGGAATCCCGAGATTCCCCGGGGGTGCAATTGCACCCCTGAGGTTCGATGCTGCGGATCGCCCCGGATTGACACCAGGGTCGGTCTGCCATTTCCGCTGTTGAGCAAACCCCGGACTATCACTAGCTTAGCCACGAGGTCGCCCGGCGGCCCCACGGTGGAAGCGCAGGAGAGACAGCAGCAAATGTCCGGCCCCCTCGACGACCAGCTCGGCTTCGCGCCCGATTACGATGCTCGGGTTCCCTACATGCAGCGGACCCGCGACTATTACACCGCGATCGGCTACACCACGCCCTATCGCTGGGCGCACTATATCGATGCGCCGTTCCAGCCGCTCAGGAAGCCGCTGGCGCAGTCGCGCGTCACCATCGTCACCACGGCGGCCCAATTTGATCCCGCCAAGGGCGACCAGGGCCCGGGTGCGGCCTATAACGGCGGCGCAAAATTCTACCAGGTCTATGACGGCGATACCTCCAGGCAGCACGATTTGCGCATCTCGCATATCGGCTACGACCGCAAGCACACGTCGGCGACCGACAGCGGTACCTGGTTTCCGCTGCCGCCGCTTCTGAAGGCGAAGGCCGCGGGGCGGATCGGCGAAGTCGCGCCGCGCTTTTTCGGCGCCCCCACCAATCGCAGCCATCGCGTCACCATCGATACCGACGCGCCGGAAATCCTCGCCCGCTGCCTCGCCGACAAGGTCGATGTCGCCGTGATCGTGCCCAACTGCCCGGTCTGTCATCAGACCTCGGCGCTGGTGGCGCGTCATCTCGAAGCCAACGGCATTGCCACGGTCGTAATGGGCTGCGCCAAGGATATTATCGAACACGTCGCGGTACCGCGTTTCCTGTTCAGCGATTTCCCGCTCGGCAATTCCGCCGGCAAGCCGCAGGACGTCGCGTCGCAGGCGCTGACGCTCGAACTGGCGCTGGGTCTCTTGGAGTCCGCTTCCGGCGCGCGCACCACGATGCAGTCGCCGCTGCGCTGGAGTGAGGATGCGTCTTGGAAGCTCGACTACAACAATGTCGCGCAGATGAGCCCGGAAGAACTGGCGCGGCGCCGCGCCGAATTCGACAAGCAGAAAGAAATCGCGCGCGGCAACCGAGCGGCGTGATCTTGCTCGCTTCCTTCTCCCATCGAAGTCGGATTTATCCGACTTCGACATATTCATATGCCCAACTCGGGTATACCCGAGTTGGGATGGGAGAAGGTGGCGCGCAGCGCCGGATGAGGGGTACCTCACCGCGCGCTCGGTGCTCGCGGAGAGAACCCCTCACCCGTCTCAATCGCGCTCCGCGCGATTGATCCACCCTCTCCCACAAGGGGAGAGGGAAGAAGAAAAAATCAGGAGGACTGCGTGACCCGACCGTTCGAAGGCGTGAAGATTCTCGACTTCACGCAGGTGCTGGCCGGCCCCTATGCGAGCTATCAGCTCGCGCTGCTCGGCGCCGACGTCATCAAGGTGGAACGGCGCGAGGGGGAGGACATGCGGCGCACGCCCTTGAGCCGCGAATGGGCCGACCGCGGGCTCGCGCCGGGCTGGCAGGCGATCAACGGCAACAAGCGCAGCCTGACGCTCGATCTGCAGAAGGAAGAGGCGATCACCATCGTCAAGCAGTTGGCCGAACAGGCCGACGTGGTGATGGAGAATTTTCGTCCCGGCGTGATGGACAAGCTCGGCATCGGCTACAAGGCACTTTCGGCGATCAATCCGCGGCTGATTTACTGCGCGATCTCGGGTTTCGGCCAGACCGGCCCTGAACGATCGGGCGCCGGCTATGACGGCAAGATCCAGGCGCTGTCGGGGATCATGTCGATCACCGGCCACGAAGCCACCGGGCCGACCCGCGCCGGCTTTGCGGTCTGCGACGTGCTGTCGGGCGCAACCGCCGCATTCGGCGTGTCGAGCGCGCTGTTCCAGCGCACCCACACCGGCAAGGGGCAGTTGATCGACGTCTCCATGCTGGAGGCGACGCTGGCGTTTCTCTCCGGGCAGGTGGCGGACTACTCGGTCGCCGGCCATCGCCAGCAACTGTCCGGCAACCAGGCCGTCAGTCGCCGGCCGACCGCCAATCTGTTTAGGGCGGGTGACGGCTACCTGCTGCTCGCGGTCAACAGCGAGAAGCAGTATCAGGGATTGATGACCGCGCTCGGCCGGGCCGACGCGCTGGAAGACCCGCGCTTCGTCGACTGGTTTGCCCGCCAGGAGAACGAGCCGGCGCTGCGGGCCATCATCGAGGAGGCGCTGTCGAAAAAGACTCCGCGCGAGTGGGAGAAGATCCTGGACGCCGCGGGCGCCCCCTGCGCCAGCATCTGGAAAGTCGAGGAAGTGATCGATCACCCGCAAATCGTGGCGCGCGGCGCCATTCAGGAGATCGATACGCCCTACGGCCGGCTACGCTTCGCCGGCAGCGGTTTTCAGCTTGCCCATGGCGGCGGCCGGCTCGAGCGCATGGCGCCTGCGCTCAGCGCCCACACCGAGGAGGTGCTGGCCTCGCTCGGCTATGACACGAGCGCGATCGCGGACCTGCGCGCGCGTGAAATTGTCTAGGTGACGGACGCAAATCACGCTACGCCTCGCCGCATGCTGCGGAGACGCGTGTCATGACGACGATCGACCGGGTCGAGCCGACAGCGGCGGATATCGCCGTCGCGCCCACGGCTTTGTCGGGTCAGGCGCGGCGGAAAATCTTTCTCTACCTCGGCATCCTGATCGTCATGCTGGCCTTCGGCAGTCCCGCCGGCGGTCTGATCGATATTCCGATCAGCTTTCTCTTGAAAAACAAGCTGCATTTGCAGGCCCACGAAGTCGCCGGTTTCAGGCTGATCGCGGCGATCCCGCTTTACCTTGCCTTCGCTTTCGGTTTCATCCGCGACATCTGGAATCCGTTCGGGATGCGAGATCGCGGATTCATGCTGCTGTTCGGCGGCGTCAGCGGGCTGCTCTACGTCTGCTTCGCCTTCACCTCGATCGGCTATCTGACGCTGCTGATGGCGGTGATCGTCCTCACCATCTCTTTTCTGTTCGTCTCCAGCGCCCAGAACGGACTGACGGCCGTGATCGGCCAGCAACATGCGATGACCGGGCAGATCAGCGCGGCGTGGAACGTGTTCCTGTCGGTCCCGACCTTCGCCGCTTTGCTCGCCGGCGGCGCGCTCAGCGGCCTGCTCGAAGACAAGGGCTCCGATCAGGCCGTCCGCATCCTGTTTCTCGTCGGCGCCGCGATCATGTTCACGGTCGCCGCTTACGCGCTGTGGCGGCCAGGTGACGTCTTCGACAATGTCCGCATCGAGCAGGGCGACGAACGGCATCCGATCGCGGACCTCAAGCGGCTGGTGCGTCACTGGCCGATCTATCCGGCGATGCTGATCTGGCTGCTGTGGAATTTTGCGCCGGGCTCGGCCACGCCGCTGCAATATCATATGCAGAACGCCTTGCATGCTTCGGATGCGCAATGGGGCCAATGGAATGCGATCTTCGCCGCCTCGTTCATTCCGACCTTCATCATCTATGGAATCCTCTGCCGCAAGTTTGCGCTCGGGACGTTGCTGGTGTGGGGAACGGTGATCGCCGTCCCGCAGATGGTGCCGCTGCTGTTCATTCACTCGGTGACCGGTGCCCTGATCGCCGCGGTGCCGATCGGGCTGATGGG
>WNFM01073470.1_pt1 | contig 13022 bp, 11 predicted proteins | sample 5400271 | NCBI WGS metagenome assembly WNFM01 (sample SAMN13153352, study PRJNA577476) | soil metagenome | isolation source: 60 cm saprolite on Douglas fir-dominated hillslope | place: USA:California | collected 2013-09-17 | reverse complement strand
GGCGACCGCGCGATTGTTACGGTGTTGCCGGTCAAGGCCTCTCCCGCGGAGGTGGGGGTTGAGCGCAGTGATCGCGCAGTCAAAATAGATCATTTGCGCAGGTGCAAAGCGCTGGGCGAAAAGTATTACGACCAGATGTATGAAAGTCGTTTTGGACCCAACGGCCGTTACAGCAATGCTAAAGATGCTTTTTACGATGCGATTTCCGCCGCCAACGAGTTAGGGATGAAAGACGAAGCGGAAGAGCTCTCGCAGCGGCTGGCCCACATCAAAGCGGTCTTTCGCAGCCAATTCTCCTAGATTGATGGGTCCGGGCGCTCCGGCGGCGCTGATAAAAAAGCCCCTGAGTTCGATCAGGGGGCTCAGCTCTTCTCGGGAGAGAGAAGGGAACTGTTACTTGTGTGCCGTCAGGCGATCAAAGATGAATCCTGCCGCGCCGCCGGAAAGCGCTCCGATGGCCGCTCCTTTGCCGCCGCCTGCAAGTGCGCCAATCGCTGCGCCCGCACCCGCTGATCCGGCCACAATCGCCACTGACTTAGTGGTGGAGCGTTGACGCCGCGCCACCGGCTCACCGTAACTGTCACGCAGGACCGGCCTGCTGTTCCGCGGATAGTAGACGGCGTTCTGCGCGCGATAGGCCGGCGCGTACCCTGCAGGCAATGGCCGCTGGTAAACGACTGGAGCAGTGGCGCCCGCCATAGGTTGAGCACCAGGGCCCTGCGCTTGCACAGTAACTCCCTGGTCATAACCTGCCTGGACCGGAGCCAGATGAGGCAAGGCAAAGTAAGCCAGCGCCGAGACTCCGAGCGCGGTAACCAATGACGTAATCACAGCAGTGCGGATAAGTGCTCTTTTCATTTTGGACCCTCCCAACGGCCGCTCAAAAACAGCTGCCTTGGAAATTATTAACCCAATAGTTAATAAAAAGTTTTCCACAGTCGGAGGCGACCCGGCAGACGCTGAGCGCGGGACCTTAGGGAGCGACAGGAAGATCGGCGGTGGCGCGGCGGATCAATTCTCTCTGCTGCTCGAGTGGATGGAGAAATTTGAAGCCGTACTGAAATCCATGGCGATATCTGACTTCTGCTTTGAGCCGCAAAGGCTCACTGGCCTCCGGCAGTTGAAATTCAACTTCGACAATTTCTCCCATATCAATGTTGCCCGGTACGGTCGCTCCCAGGCCGCCTTCACCCAGGTCTTTGGTGCGTCCATACAAGGTTTCCTTGGCCCTGATGACGATCCGGATGTCCAGCAGAAATCGCCGGAAGGCGCGTGGCATGGTCCATGGTCTCTCGTCTTGCGAACTGGGCATAACGTTGGAGCAACCTTATCACAATGTGCAACGTCGCGGGAGATACTGGATAGCTACTCTTGCCTGAGTTTTTTGAGCGCCCATTCAGCGTGCTCCGCCACTACCGGGTCAGGATCGTGGGCAATCTCCTGCAACTCATCTACAAACTCCTTGTTGCGGCTGTTGCCCATAGCGATGGCTACGTTGCGCCTGAGCCCGGCGTATTTAGCGCGCTTCACCGGTGAGCCGCGAAAGGTGCGGCGGTAAGTTTCCACGTCCATTCGCGCCAGCCAGCGCAAGTCGGGTTGGTAAAGCTGCTCCTGGGGCTGAAATTCAGGCAACCCAGTAGGCGGCGCGTTGCCGGCTTTGTTGTTCCATGGGCACACGTCCTGGCAGATATCGCAGCCGAAAATATGGTGTCCCATGGCCGGCCGCAGCTCTTCGGGAATAGCGCCGCGCTTTTCGATGGTGAGATAGGCGATGCAAAGCCGAGCGTCGAGCTTACCTGGAGCGACAATGGCCTGAGTGGGGCAGGCGTCAATGCAGCGAGTGCAGCTTCCACAACGGTCCGGTGCCGATTTGTCCGCCGGCAGCTCTAGCGAGGTCAGCACCACTCCAAGGAAAAGCCACGAGCCCATTTTCTGGTGGATGATGCAGGTGTTCTTGCCGATCCATCCGATGCCGGCGTACTTGGCATACACGCGCTCCAGGATCGGGCCGGTATCGACATAGCTGCGCGTCTCCACGTTCACGCCGCGTTCGTCTGCGAGCCGTTTGATCGCTGCTTCAACTTGCTTGAGGCGCGGCAGGAGCGCGTCATGGTAATCCTGGCTGCCCCAGGCGTAGCGCGAAATCCATCCCCGCTCAGGATCATTAGCCTCAATGGAGTAAGGTTTGTCCGCGCTATAGTTCAGTGCGCACACCAGCATGGATCGCACCCAGGGCGCAGCGTTCTTTGCTGAAGAGCGCCGCAGGTCGCCTGAGTCAGTGCGGGCTTCCAGATACTTCATTTCGCCCGCGCGGCCTTCATCCACCCACTGGACGAACGCCCCCAACTCCGGGAGATCTTCCTCCCGCACTGGCGCGATGCCCGCCAGATCAAAGCCGGCATCGTGCGCGGCCTGCCTGGCCCCTTGCGCGATCTCCTCTGAGAACACCATATCTTTTATTATCGCCCACTAAGGGGTGGAAGAGAGGCAGCGGGCGCTCGTGCCATGTATGTTGCTGTAAATGGTAGATTTCTGGAGTTCAGCCGTCTCAGTTTTCAGCTCAGGGCACAGTAGGCTTAAGGTAATAAACCTCTTGCAGCTTATTACCTGCAAGCGTCATCCTAATATCTGAGAAGTGAGCTGCTGTTAGTGGATAAGTGTCTAAGACGATATTGGATCGAGGAGTCGGGGCCCTGATGCAATGTTCTTTCTGTGGGACGGAGAACCGTCCTGAATACAAATTCTGTGGCATGTGCGGGGTCAGGCTTGAGCGCCGACAGGCAGAACGAAGGACGCCTCAATCTGGTGTGAGCACAAAATGCACTTCGTGCGGACACCTGAATGAACCAGGCCTGAAATTCTGCGGGATGTGCGGGGCCAGGGTCGAGCGCCGTATGCAGGAGCGTCGTGGCAGTGAAGACGAACAGGCTCGCGCCACGGCGACCGCGAACGCGCAGTTGCCTACTCCCGAGGCTTCTGGCCGGAGGAAGGCAGACACCGCTTCGCCTTCGTCTTCGCATCCCGATCTTCCACCCGCAAATCCACGCCGAGGTGAGCCCGCAATCTTCCGCACTGGGCCAACCAACGGTTTGCATATTAGCGGGCCATCGTTTCTCGGCCTGAACTCACAGCCGGAAGGCGAGGGCGAATATCTGCTGGAGGACGAATCCTCCGGTCACGGTCTGCGAAAGTTTGTTCTTCTCGTAATCATTGCCGCCATTCTCGGACTGATCTTTGTACAATGGCGATCCAGTTTTAAAGCCAACCCAAAACCCGCGCCAACTAAAGCCGAGCCAGCGACGCCGCAGGGAAGCAACAAGCCTGCTCCGCCGGGCAACGGCGACCAGCCTTCCAAGGACGCCAGCGCAGGCAGCCCGAATGACAGCGGCGCATCGGCCAACGACATTAAGAGCCAGGCTGAAGCGCCCATTGCTTCACCGGCGCCAAGCCCATCGGCGACTTCTTCAGATGCGGCCGACAAGAAGCCGCCAGAAAGCGACGGCAAACCCGGCGCAGCAGACGCCAAAGCTCCGGAAGACGCGCGCCTTACCGATTACAAGCCCAGCGCTGCCCTGGTCCGCGCGCAACAATACTTGCAGGGCCGCGGAGGCGTGCAGCAGAACTGTGAACAGGGCATGCTCTACCTGCACGCGGCCGCGGAGAAGAATGATCCCGGGGCGGCCATCCAGATGGCGGCGCTTTATTCCAGCGGACACTGCGTGAAACAGGACCGCGTGATGGCTTACCGGTGGTTCAACTCCGCCCATGAACTGGAACCGGCGAACATATGGATCCAGAAGAATATGGACCAGCTATGGGCGCAGATGAGTTCGCAGGAGCGTCGTTTGGCGGGTTACTGAGAGGCGGCCTTAGATTCCCAGCTTCTTGACTTCTTCGTTGTAATACTTCCGATAAAGAATGTCCCACTCCTGCGTGCCTTCGGTGATGGTGCGGCGTTGGCTCTCGATTTTTGCCCGCGCGGCCAGGTCAATCTTTTCTTCCGCCGCCAGCAGTTCTTCCAGAATTCGACGGGCCTCCATGCGAATGCTGTTCGGGTCTTCGATGAACTCCACTTCGTCCAGCGTGGTCAGCGCGTCTGCCACGCTGTGGGCCAGCTTGTTCACCTTGTCGCGCGAGAGTCTCACAGCACCGCCTTGTATTTGCGCACCAGTTCGCCTTTTACCTTCTTGAACATCTCCTGATAACTGGCGCCGGCGCGCTGCATTTCGTCCTGGTACTGCTCCAGGATGAGCCGTACCTCATCATTGATGCGGTCTTCCAGTTGCAGCTCTTCCAACAGCGCGTTATTCAGCGCCGCGGAAACTTGCCCCACGTTTTCGGCCTCAATGAATTGGCCCGCGATAAGTTTTTGGGTTACTTGCCGGGCCAGGTACCCGACGTATTCCTTGGAAAAGAGCATGCTTTTTTAGACGGTATGTGCTTGAAAAGAATAGTGTAGCATACTGCGCCTTAGGGCACGATTCATTCCCGGATAACAACGCCGCGTTGGTTGGATGGCCACGCGAATTCGCTCGAGTGACAACGACGATCGCGCCGCCGATGGTCAGCAATCGTGAACCGAGGGCGGCGCCTGCAGCATCAGAACATTGACACCACAACCAAGGAAGATATATGGGCCCGTTTTCCATTCTCGATCTCGCATTTGTTACGCAGGGAGCCACTCCCGCCGACGCTCTACACCATTCCCTCGATCTGGCACAGCATGCCGAGCGCTGGGGCTATCACCGTTTCTGGCTGGCCGAGCACCACAACATGGTAGGCATCGCCAGCGCCGCTACCTCGGTCGTTATCGGCTATGTCGCTGGCGGTACCAGCACAATTCGCGTCGGCGCGGGCGGAATCATGCTGCCCAACCATTCTCCTATCGTGATCGCCGAACAGTTCGGCACGCTGGAGTCGCTCTATCCCGGACGCATCGACCTCGGCCTTGGCCGCGCTCCCGGCACTGATCAACGCACGCTGCGCGCACTTCGCCGTGATCCCACAAGCTCCGACAATTTTCCCCAGGACGTGCGCGAACTTCAGGCCTTTCTGGGTCCTCTTCGGCCAGGGCAGACCGTACAGGCGGTTCCAGGTACCGGCCTCAACGTCCCTATCTGGATCCTTGGGTCGAGCCTTTTCGGCGCGCAACTGGCTGCCGAACTAGGATTGCCCTATGCATTCGCTTCACATTTTGCCCCCGATGCCTTGATGCAGGCTCTCCAGGTCTACCGCACCGAGTTCACTCCTTCTGCGCAACTTGGCCGCCCGTATGCGATGGTGGGCGTGAACGTGGTTGCCGCAGAGACTGATACTGAAGCGCGGCGTCTTTTCACCTCCGCACAGCAGGCCTTTACCAATGCGTTCCGCGGCACGCGACGCCAGCTTCCACCGCCGATCGACGACATTGAGTCCTATTGGTCGCCGATCGAGAAAATCCAGGCGTCCGGCATGCTGGCCTGCTCGTTCGTTGGATCGCCGGAAACGGTGCGGCGCGGGCTTGAACGCTTCATCCAGCAAACAGGCGCAGACGAACTGATGGTAGCTTCAGCCATTTATGATCATTCCGCCCGGCTGCGGTCCTATGAAATTCTGGCCGAGATTTTTTACCAGGGCGAAGTGCCCCGCGCTGGCGAAAACTTTGCCTCAGCCCGGATATGAGGTGTCGCATTGGCAATCCAGCTTGATGTTGTTCTAACCTACTTGCTGGGGATTGACGATGGTTCGAAAACTCGTAGTTTTGCTCATGCTTCTGGCGGTGCTTGCCTCTCCCGCATCCGGTTTCGATACTTTCTGGCATTCAGAAGCGACCCGAAAAGTGGCTGATGCGTTCGCATTCAGTGAAGACGCGCGCAAGATCATGCAACTCGGCAACTTTTCCCCCGACTTCTTTGGACCAGTCTCTGACTTTGCCGCGAACAATCTTCACGGCAAAGGCCTGGACGCGCTCAATCAGTATGTGGCAAGAAATGCGCAAGACCGCGATGCCGCTATCTTCTTCCACTTTGACAATCTCAACGGCGAACTGGACCGCAACTCGAAATTCGATTATCTATTCACTCGCCTGCTGACAAATACGCAGTCGGTGATCGGCTCTTACATCAAGCAGGCAAACGCTGACGAGCGAACGCGAAAAACCATGACGCTGATCGTGCTGGGAGCGTCACTCCATGCCGTCCAGGATTTCTACAGCCACTCTGACTGGATCCATAATGATTTCAACCAGACCGCGATCAAGCTCATACGCCTCCCCGACGGTGGCTATCGCGCGCCCACGTGGTTTGAGTTTCGTGACCAGGCGGGCGATCCGGACAAGTGGCCGTTCCAGGTGAAGACCGGAATCTATCCTCCGGTTGCAGGCGCCGCGAATACTCATACGCACATGAATCATGACAACTCGCGCCTGATTTACAAAGAGTATGAAACCCAGGGCCAGCCGCTCGTCTCCCAGGCCAAGTATCATGACGCCGGTCCGGTCCCGGCCCACGAACAGGACGTGGCATCAGTCCTTGCCCATCAGCAAATGGCTTTCAACACAGCCATCGCCGCCAGCATTGAGTGGGTGAAGAAGGTGGAAGAGAACAGTGACGCCAAAGCGGCCATCGAGTCTGCCAAAAGCTGGAATTTGAAATTGAAAGACCCAAAACTGGCCAGGGAACTGGAAGCGGGACAGATTACGCAGACAGCGCTTTCCTGCGCGGCCGGCAAATGGGATGGAGAAGACCCGCCCGGAGATCGTGGCGTGCTGTGCAGAACAGTGCTCGATAAAACCATCAGTCCCGGTTCAGCCTCAAGCGCTTCGAAAATTGAATCCATCATCGTCGGGCTGGCCACCGGAGCAGCCTTCCCTTACGCACTGAAATATACCGGCAAATTCTGGGAGATCCACGGCCAGTATCACCTGTTGGACCACTTGGCCGCGGGGATTGGATCTGCAGGTCATTACACCCAGAAACAATGAGGTCGAAACCGTCTTCATGGCCTGAAGTGCAAAACCCTGTTTACCTCCCTCACGGCCGGTGAATTGCTGCACCGGCAGCGAGATTGTTTGTGGTTTCTCCAGTTACGACTAGATGGTCACGCGATGGCCACAAGCGAAGCAAAAGGACTGAGGCCACCATCACGACGGCTATGATGACGACGGCACTGATGCCGAGTGCGGACATCTCCATGGAGAAAGACAGATCCGGGGCTCCCGGCATGGATTTGTAGGTGACGGCGCCCATCGCCACGTAGTGCATGGCCGGGATTGCGATTCCCATTGTCACCGAAGAGACTATCTTGAGCAGCCCGCTCGACTTTTCTCGTGGTGCCGTTGACGATGTTCCTGTCGGCGCCTCGCTTGGCGAGTCGAGTGCCAGATTCATCTTGATCAGACCAAGCGCAACCAGTGAAACCAGCCAGGCTATGCCCACGGAGCCGATGACCAATTCAGTGTCGTAGTGGTGCATCGCCGGCAACCGCATGGCGTCCATCCCGATGTAATGCATGCCGGAGATGCCGGCAGCCATGAGCAGGCTGCCTGCAGCCAGATAAAGCACATTCATGCCCTGCCGGCTTACGACGAAGAGCGTCACAAATGATGCGCCAATCGCAGCCAGCAGCGACAGCAGAACCGTCGGAATATGGCAGTAGACCTGTACAGGCAGGCGATACGCGATCATTCCGGTATAGTGCATTGACCAGATGCCGGTACCCATGGTCACAGCGCCACCCAACAACCATGCCGCACGCACCCGATTTCGCGCCGTGTTGACATGTGCTGCAAGCTCGAGCGCGGCGTACGAGGCCGCAACAGCTATCAGCACGGATAGTGCTACCAGGCGATAATCGTAGGAACTGTAAAGGGTAGTTGACTCTCCCATATTGCCATCCTTTTTCTTGTTAAACAGGTCGAAGTTTGCGCCTGGTGCATAGTTACTACAAGTTACAAGCGTATCGATTGGGGCAGGCACAGAAGTCATTAGAGAGTTCAAAAGTTCCCAAAATGGAACTGTACCGGCTCGATGCAGGCCTGAAACCGGGAAAGTATTTGGTTCCACAAGAATGGTTTTCTCGCTTTGGCTGTGTTTTTCGGGGTTACAGCGCGTTTAGCAAGCTCTATGACGCCGCCGCAAGATCGGAGTTGTCGTCGAGGACCTGCAACTCCAGAAGAGGTACGCGGATGACCAAATTCCATGGATAATCCAAAGCGGGCACTGGATGGACAAGCAAAAACAATACTGCGGAGTCGCACTTGCTACATCTTGGGAACCGTTCGCTTTTGAAAAGTGCTATCTCTTGAAGAAGGCGGTGAGGAGCATGGTTCACCAGATAAATTCCACTTGCTGGAACAAGGTCGCCGGTACGCAGTTCAAAGTCATGTCCAGACATTGCGAAGTACTTCAGAACCAGGGACTCTTCGATACCGAGATCGTATCACTATCGCGAGGGCCAGCGGTTGTGTAAAACAGAATTACTTCATTAGATTTTCTTCATCTGCTATATAGAGTAAATAAGATTTTTCTTAACGCCGTCTTAAAATTCAAAAAAATGGATTCTAGTTGTTTCACAACTTCGCTAACCTGATAACGTGTACTTTCGAGGGCAGCCAGATATGCTCCTATCCGGACCGCTGCCATAGGACACGCTCATTATTCCAGCGAACCCGAAAGTCATGCAATTCAACAATGTCGTCCTGTTTGCGATTGGCCTCTCGGTCCTCAGTATTGTTGGGATTTTGTCCTATAGCAATGCCCAACGCGAACAAACCGACCGCGAATGGGTTACGCACACCTACCAGGTTCTGGAGAGCATTGATGGTGTCGCGCGTGGCGTTGCGGATGCCGAGAACGGCCAGCGCGGCTACATATTGACTGGCAATGAGTCCGAATTTCAGCGATATCAGCAGGGCTCGGGTGATATTTACACCAACCTCAGAGTCTTAACTCAGCTCACAACGGATAATCCGAACCAGCAGCGCAATGTCAGTCTATTGAAGGATTTGGCTGAGACGAAACTCGCCCGGATGCAAGCTGCATTGAGGGTTCGAAAAGAGCTTGGGCAGCGGGCAACGGCAGAAGCCATCTGGAAAGCGGCCAGTCAGGAATTGATGGCCGAAATTCGTGATCGAGTCAATGCCATGAGAGCAGAGGAGCAGAGGCTCCTCCAGGAACGAAGCGCCCGGACGCAACGCGCATCCCGAAATACCAAGCTTGCCATCATCCTGGGAAATATTTTATCCGTTGGGTTTCTGCTGATGGCGGGCTTTGCTGTTGGCACTGAACTGCTGGAACGCAAGCGGGCAGAGAAGGCGTTGCGCGAGAGTGAGGAACGTTTTCGCCTGGCCGTTTCTGGTGTGACGACATACGCGATACTGACACTCGATCCGGAAGGACGCGTCGCGAGCTGGAATGCGGGAGCTGAGCGCATCAAGGGCTATGCGGCGGAAGAGATCATCGGCAAACATTTCTCCTGCTTTTACCGGCGAGAGGAAGTTGCTGCAGGAAAACCCGGGATCGAACTGAAGATCGCCAGTTCGCAAGGCCGGTTTGAAGACGAAGGCTGGCGTTTACGTAAGGATGGATCGTGTTTTTGGGCCAACGTGATGATCACAGCCATGCGAGGGGCAGACGGAAAGCTGATCGGTTTTTCTAACGTCACACGCGATTTAACGGAACGCAAGATAGCCGAAGAGAACATCCGGGAGCTGAACCGGGAGTTGGAACAGCATGTGGCGGAGCTTACCGTGGCCAATCGGGAGCTGGACGCGTTCACCTATTCCCTGGCACATGACTTGCGCGCGCCATTGCGCCACATACACGGCTTTGCGACGATTCTCGCGCAGACAGGCAAAGAAAAACTAGGTACCGAAGGGCAACGCTTTCTGGGCAAGATTTTGAAGTCGTCCAAAGAGATGGGCACTCTGGTGGACGAACTCCTGGACTTCGCACGGCTCGGCCGCCTGGAACTTCAACATACTGAAGTTGACCTTCGTCGATTGGTGGAAGAGGTGCGGCTGCAACTGGAGCCTGAAACCCAGGGCCGCCGGCTTACCTGGGAAGTCGGAGCCTTGCCTGATGTTTCCGGCGATCCGGCATTGTTACGCCAGGTGCTCATCAACCTGATCTCGAACGCGGTGAAGTACACCAATAAAAAGGAAAATGCCCGTATCGAAATAGGCAGCAACAATGGCAGCGGAGAAATTACGGTGTTCGTCCGCGACAACGGCGCAGGGTTCGAGATGCAGTACGCGCAGAAGCTGTTTCGTGTCTTCCAGCGCCTTCACCGGGCCGAGGATTTTGAGGGCACTGGCGTTGGATTGGCCAACGTTCGGCGCATTATCGAGCGGCACGGCGGGCGTGTCTGGGCGGAAGGCCATCCGGGACAGGGCGCCACGTTTTATTTCTCGCTTCCGTTAAAGGAGATCCGATAGTGGACAAGCTAGGTTACATTCTCTTGGTTGATGATAACGAAAATGACCTGGAACTGACCCAACATGCGCTGTCGCAATATAAGCTCGCGAACGAGATCATTACGTTGCGCGATGGCGCGGAGGCGCTGGATTTCTTCTATCGCCGAGGCGCGTTCAGCTCTCGAACCAATGGCGATCCAATCGTTGTGTTACTCGATATCAAAATGCCCAAGGTCGACGGCATAGAAGTTTTGCGAGTCATGAAGGGCGACCCCAATCTCCAGCCTATCCCCGTCGTTATGCTCACGTCGTCCCGCCAGGGGCCTGATGTCGACGAGTGTTATCGTCTTGGCGCGAATGCCTACGTGGTGAAGCCGGTCGATTTCCAGCAGTTCAGTGACGCTGTAAAGACGGTTGGGAAATTTTGGGCCGTGCTCAACGAACCATATTCTGGTGAGACAAGCAGCCGAGGACCTGCGGTCGTTCCGCAACGATCGCAATAATCGTCATCGGGACCGCGTTGGGCGTGCGCCACCCGCCCGGCTATCAAGTCGAATGAAAACCCACGCCTGGCTCTACAATACCTAAGATATGACATCGATACAGGAATTCAGCTGTGAAGTCTGCGGAAGAGTAACTAACAATCCGATTCACTGGTTTGTGATTCAATGCGGAAATTTAGACCTCACCGTCATCAAATGGAACTCTGAAGCGGCCAATACGACAGGGGCACGGCACTACTGCGGAGAGGCCCATGCTCAAATTTACATCAGCCGATGGTTTGAATCCGTATGTTCACCGCCCAGGCCTGACTTTACCAGGTCCTCAGAGGCCAAGTAGCGATGGGACCACTCGTGGGACGGGTTCGCGATAGAAGCGAAGTTCCGTCAAGCAAAAATTATCCCCGGTTGAGAGTCTACAAAATTCCTCGGCCAAGTGCCCCAAGTTTTACTTCGGCTCCAGCCTCAGCTCATGCGCCTTTGTCGCCTGCACGCCTGCATCTGAGAACGCCAGCGTAAACGTCTTGTTGTTGTACCAGGCGTCCCAGTGGTCGAGATAATGCGGGCTGAAGGGCTGACCGGATTCGCCCAGCACGATGTTGAACGTCGATTGATCCAGATTGGAGAAGTCCACGGTCATGCGCTCTGACGGCCCAAAGCCGCGGCCCACCTGCTTGACCGTATAACCGCCACCCGACTGCGGATGTCTCCCCGGTCCGGCAATGCTGGCGTGGCCGTGCAAGATGGGAATCCCGCTGAACACCGGATGCGCGATCACCACCGGATACGCCTCGCCATACTTCCACGATTGCAGATCGGTGGGCGCGTCTTTGATCACCTTTTCCACCGCGGCGGTGAGTAGATCATTGAAGTTGGCGTACCCGGGCGGCAGCCATCGGTCAGGCTGGCTGGCGACAATGTTTTCCAGCGCCACCGCGGCCTCTGACCATTCGTAATTCTCAGCATCGTTGCCGAGTTTGGGCTCCAGCAGCATCTCCCACAGCGCGCGTCGCGTGCGCACTTCGATAGTCGGCGCGGCCAGGTCAGCCAGCATGCGTCCATCCCAGCCGCGCATTACGTCGGCGGCTTTGCGAGTGCGGGCGGTCGCTTTGGCGCTGTGGTCGATGGCGTAAACAAACTTGTCGGCAAAGAAGCGGTCGTATTCTGACGCGATGTCGGTTTGTAAGGCCAGCATGTCCGCCGGCGAAAACTTCTTGCCCGACTCCAGCACCTTATAGATACGCTCCGTGCGATACGGCGGGAACCACTGCGTCGCCAGCAGATAGGGATAGCCCTGCGGCGTGATCTTGGCGTTGGCCGTGGCAATAATCCCCGACGGCGGATTGTACAGGCTGGGCAGCTTGTCAAAAGGAATGTAGCCGGTCCAGTCATGCTTGCCATCGGCGCCGGAGACTGGCACCATCCCGTCGCCCGCGGCGCGGATGGGAACAAAGCCCATGGGCTGATAGCCAATATTGCCGTCGATATCGGCGTAAACCACGTTCTGTGACGGCGTGGCGAAAACTGAAAGCGCTTTGCGGAACTGCTCCCAGTTTTGCGCCGCATCAAGATCGAACAGCGGCACGCTGATGGCATGGGGATCATAGACCAGCCAGCCCAGCGCAATCTGCCGCGTCTCTCCGTGCAGCAGGCTCGTGATGATGGGCCCATGGCGCGTTACCACCACGTCAAACCCCACGTCGGGTTTGCCCTTGACGTGGATGGTCGGGTGCTCGATCTCCGGCTTCTGCCAGCCGGTGGGCGTCTGGTATTCGCCCGCGGCGTTGAAGTTTTCGATAAACAAATCCTGCACGTCAGGATTCAGGTTGGTGAATCCCCAGGCAATGCGCTGGTTGTGTCCCACGCTGATGAAGGGTAGCCCGGGCAGCGAGAAGCCTTCCACGTTGAAGTCGCCCGCATGGAGCTGAACTTCGTACCACACGCCGGGGACGCGGTGCGGCAGATGCATATCATTCGAGAGCAGCGGTTTTCCCGAAATCGTGTGCGCTCCGGAGACTACCCAGTTGTTTGACCCGGGCAGGCAAGCTTCACAGGCGTCGTCCTGCGGTCGAAGTGAACGGAGCGGCGCAACGCTACTGATTTTCTTTGCCGGGGCCTTTTGCGGCGGA
>WNFM01124827.1_pt1 | contig 13023 bp, 14 predicted proteins | sample 5400271 | NCBI WGS metagenome assembly WNFM01 (sample SAMN13153352, study PRJNA577476) | soil metagenome | isolation source: 60 cm saprolite on Douglas fir-dominated hillslope | place: USA:California | collected 2013-09-17 | reverse complement strand
AGATCCCCATCACGACCTGGCCCTCGAGGCGAGGCGGCGTGCCGTAGCGCGTGAACAGGGAGGGCGCGGCCAGGGAGACCAGCGCCCGGTGCCGGTGGCCGAAGAGGTAGCGCGCGTAGTCGGCGGCATGGTCAGAGCTGCCGCGGGCCGCGATCACGAATCCGGCGGGCCGGCGCCCCGCGAAGGCCGCCGCGATCTTCTCCAGGGCCGGGCCGCTGGTCTCGATGAGCCGGGCGGCCAGCGCGGGCTGCTCGCCGATCTCGTCGCGGAAACGGCTCATGACTGGAACGTTAGCGAGCGTCACGGCGGTCGAGGTGTCCGACAGGTGTTCGCAACTCTTTACAGGTTCTTGACGCACCTGGACAAAGATCCTCCCTACTTTTCAGGAATCAGCCTCCGCAGGCTGAATTTGTCAAGGGTGGGAGTGGATATGAGGCGCATGTTGCTCGCGCTAGCGCTGGCTGCCGGCTGGCTGATCGTGGGGGTCACGAACGCCAGCGCCTCGACTTACTGCTCGCTGGACCCGACCCTCAACGTCGGCGTGCCGGGCGTGAGCTACAGCCTCAACGTGAAGCTGCTGGGCTCCACCGTGTACGTGAGCGGCACCAAGTCGACGACGACCTTCGGCGGAGGCGTGCTCCTCCCCTAGGCCTCCTATGAAGCCGGTCCTGAAGGCTTACCTGCTCGGGTTGAGCGCGCCCGCGGTGGCGGTCGCGGCTCTCCTCCCGGCGCTGCCTGCCGCGGCGCCGGGGGACCCCGTCCTGGCCGTGATCCTGGTCGGCCTGGCGATCGTGGCGGCCAACTACCAGGTCATGGTCACGCCGCGCTACAAGGCCGACGCCGCACCGGCGATCGACTTCGCCATCGTGATGCTGTTCCCGCCGGCGAGCGCGGTGGCGCTGGTCGGACTCGGACGCATTGCGGGCGAGCTCATCCTCATGCGGAGGCGAAACCCTGAGACCGGCCGCCCGCGCCGGGCGGCCATAGACGTCGTGTTCAACACCTCTCAGCTGATGCTGGCCGCCGCCGCGGGAGCGACCATCTTCACCGGCATCACCGCCGGCCACCCGGGCGTCATGGCGATGGTGGTCGTCGGTGCCGTCGCGACCGCATTCGCGATGTACACCGTCAACACCGCGCTCGTGGTGGTGGCCGCCGGGCTGCACAACTCGAGGAGCCCGATCGCGGTGTGGGTCGAGTCCGCAGCCGCTGACCTGCGCCAGACGTCAGCGCTTTACGCCGCCGGTTTCATCCTGGCGATGATCTCCGATCACATGCCCTGGCTTGCCCTCGTGATGATGATTCCGATCGGCGGCGTCCAGCTGTCGCTGAAACGCTCGATGCAGCTGCGCGAGCAGACCGTGGCCGCCGTCGAGTCGATGGCGCTGCTCGTCGACCGCCGCGATCCATACACGTTCCAGCACTCGCGCAGCGTCGCCGAGCACGCGGAGCGCACCGCGCGGCGCATGAAGCTGCCGGAGCGTGAGGTCGAGCTCATCGCGCTCGCCGCACGCGTCCACGACCTGGGCAAGATCGCTGTCCCTGACGCGGTGCTGCACAAGCACGGCCGCCTCACCGACGACGAGTTCGCATTGATGAAAAAGCACCCCGAGGATGGCGCCGAGATCCTCCAGAAGTTCCCCGAGTACCGGCGCGGCCGTGAGCTCGTGCTCGCGCACCACGAGCGCATGGACGGGCGCGGTTACCCGCGAGGCCTCGCAGGTGAGGACATCCCGCTCGGCGCGCGGATCATCGCGGTCGCGGACTCGTGGGACGCGATGACCTCCGACCGTCCATATCGCAAGGCGCTGGCTACCGATGTCGCCCTGGGCGAGCTGATGCGCGGGCGCGGCACGCAGTGGGACACGGAGGTGGTCGACGCGTTCGCGGCGGCGCTGCCCGGCGCCGTGCCGGTCGAGCTGGAACGTCACGTTGGAATCGCCGCGCCGCTGCTGCGCTCGCTCGGGGCCGTGGCCGGCGCCCTGAGCTCGCTGGGCTAAGTTAAGGGACCCTAGGTCCGGTCCTCGAGCAGCGTCTTCGGGATGCTGTCCCACGTGCCGCCGCGCTTGCGGTAGGCGATGCCGGAGAGCATCTCCAGGACCACGCGGTTCGCGAGGAAGGCGGTGATCTCAGCCGTGTCGTAGGGCGGCGACACCTCCACCACATCGATGCCGACGACCGGCAGCTCGATGGCGATGCGCCGCACCGTGTCCAGGAGCTGGCGGCCGGTCAGCCCGCCCGGCTCCGGCGTGCCCGTGCCCGGCGCCGTCCCCGGGTCGACCACGTCGACGTCGACAGAGACGAAGACTCCATCGCAGTCGTCGACCGCGATGGCGGACGCCTCCGACATCACCGCCTCGAGGCCACGCTGCACCACCTCGTGCATCTCGAACGAGCGCATCCCCTGCTCGGCCATCCACTTGAGCGTCGGCGGCTCGGGCCAGTAGCCGCGAAGCCCGATCTGCAGGAAACGATCGCCACGGCAGGCGCCGGACTCGATCAGGCGGCGCATCGGCAGGCCGTGGCCGATGAGGCTGCCCCACTGCACGTCGCCCGTGTCGGCGTGAGCGTCGAAGTGGATCACCGAGACACGGCCCCAACCGACCGCGCGCGCGACCCCGGTCACGTCGGGCCAGGTCACTGTGTGGTCGCCGCCCAGGATGATCGGGATCGCCCCCGCCTCGGCGGCGATGCGGACCGCGTTCTCCAGGTTGTCCAGGGGCACCCGCTGCTCCACTCCGGGCATCTCGACGTCGCCCGCGTCGAGCACGCGCAGGTCCTGCAGCGGGTCGACGCGGAGGGCGAGGTGCGGGCGCGACGAATCGAAAGGCAGGTAGTCGGTGGTGCGGATCATCTTCGGGCCGAACCGCGCGCCGCCCCGGTAGGACGCGCCCGCGTCGTAGGGCGCGCCGATGATGATCGCGTCCGCGCCCTTGAAGGTTTCGGGCTTCTCCAGGTCGCACTGGCCGACGCCGAGGAAGGTCACGTCCGGTCCGTACATGCCGCCCAGGCGCGTCATCGCGGCCGAATCATACTGACGAGATGACCATCGCGAAGAAGCCGTTTGGACGGACCGGGCACGAAAGCACGCGCACGCTGTTCGGCGCGGCGGCGCTGGGCGGCGTCGACCAGGCGACCGCGGACCGCACGCTCGAGGTGCTGCAGCAGCACGGGGTCAACCACATCGACGTCGCCGCCAGCTATGGCGATGCCGAGCTGCGCATCGCACCCTGGCTGAGGCGCGAACCCGGGCGCTTCTTCGTCGCCACCAAGACCGGTGAGCGGCGAGCTCAGGGAGCGCGCGAAGAGCTGCACCGATCGCTGGACCGGATGGGCATCGACCACGTCGACCTGTGGCAGCTCCACAATCTCGCCGATCCGATCGAGTGGGACATCGCGCTCAGTCCAGGCGGCGCCATCGAGGCCGCGGTCCAGGCGCGCGAAGAGGGTTTGATCCGCTTCATCGGCGTGACCGGGCACGGCGCGCAGATCGCGGCCACCCACCGGCGCAGCGTGGAGCGTTTTCAGTTCGACTCGGTTCTCCTCCCCTACAACTTCATCACGATGCAGATGCCGTACTACGCCGAGAACTTCAACGCGCTCGCGGCGACGTGCAGGGAGCGCGGCGTCGCCGTGCAGACCATCAAGTCGATCGGCCTGCGACCGTGGAGCGATCGCGAGCACACGCGGACCACGTGGTACCAGCCCCTCGAGGCGCAAGCGGACATCGACCTCGCGGTGTGGTGGGCGCTCGGCAACGGGGACGTATTCCTGAACACTGTCGGCGACGTGAACCTGCTGCCCCTTGTGCTGGATGCGGCGAGCCGGTTCGAGCAGCGGCCAGCCGATGCCGAGATGCGAGAGCTCATGCGCCGGTCGGCTCAGGAGCCGCTCTTCGTCTGAGCGCGCAAGCGCTACACCACGCCGGTCAGCGTCACCTGCTTGGTCGTGGTCAGCTTGCCCGTGCCGCCGACGCGGTACGTGCCGGACGTGGGCGCGACATCGGCGTAGTCCCGTCCCACCGCGATCGTCACGTATCCCAGCCCGGCCCGTCCGGCATGCGTCGGATCGAACGCGTGGGCCACCGCGTCGGAATCAGCAGCGCCATCGGCCGGGAGCACGACCTCGACCCACGCGTGCGTGCCGCCCTGGCCCAGCATGTGCCCGGAGACGTACCGGGCCGGAAGCTCGCAGGCGCGGCACACAGCCAGCATCAGGTGCGCATAGTCCTGGCACACGCCCCCGCCCACCTCAAGCGCCTCGGCCGCGGTCGTCCTCACGCCAGTCACGCCGTGCTTGTAGGTGAGCGAGCGGTAGACCCAGTCGTTGATGCGGTCCGCCAGCTCCAACCTCGAGTCCGCGTTGCGAGAGAGCACGGCCGCCTCGGCGCTGATGCGCGCGTCAGCCGTCGTCAGGACGGTCGGTTCGAGGAGGTAGTCCGCGGCCGGCCAGCCGCCCACGATGACGTGAGGTTCGTCGGTCGAGCGCTCGACCGTCACCTCCGCGATGAATTCGATCGTGCTCGACACCTCGGGGGCGAACACGTCCACGATCTCGTTTCCGAACTCATCCTGCCGGGCGCTCACGCGCACGTCCTCGAGCTCGACCAGAACATCGTGATAGATGCGCCGCTGGTCGCCGAACCGCGCCGGCGGGATGACGACGAGGCGATGGTTCAGATCTCGGATGGGCTGCGGGTAGTCGTAGCGAAAGCTCTGGCGAACCTTGTAGGTCGCAATCATCGCTACGACGCCTCGGCCACGTCGGCCCAGACGGTCATCGAGCGGAAAGATGCCGAGCCGAACGTGGTGATCATCGCCACGTCCAGCGCGTCACGGCCGCGCCCGATGAGCACGCGTCCCACGCGCCGGGCGTTGTTGCGCGGGTCGAAGGTCCACCAGCGGTCGCCCAGCCAGACCTCCATCCACGCGGCGAAGTCCATGGGGTCGGCATTCGCGGGGACATGGATATCCGGCAGATAGCCGAAGACGTAGCGCGCGGGGATGTTGAGCGCGCGGCAGAAGCTGATCGCCAGATGCGCCAGGTCGCGGCACACGCCCTTGCGGTTCTGGAACACGTCCATCGCGGTCGTCAGGGGGTCGCTCGCGCCGTACTGGAACTGAATGTTGTCGTGCACCCAGTCGCAGATCGCCTGAACCCGGGCGCCGCCGGGATCGGTGTGGCCGAACAGCTTCCAGGCGGTGTCCGACAGCTGGTCGGACAGCACGTAGCGGCTGGGCAGGGTGAAATGAAGCAGCTCGCCGGGGACGTCCTCGACCAGCGGCTGCGAGGCCTGCCTGCCGTCGGCGTCAGGCTCGTCGGGCACAGACACGATCGCGTCGTAGCCGAGCACCAGGGGGCCCGCCGGCATGACCAGGCGCTTCACAGGGTTGCCGTAGATGTCCGCGTACTCGTCCACGGCCACCTCAGGCTGGGTCGACCATGACTCGGTCACGAGCCTGTGGGTCGAGTCCGAACGGGGCCGCACCTGGACCGTGGCCGTCGTCGGCGCGGAGACGTCGTACTTGAACTCGCAGCCGACCCGCAGCCTGATCACGGATCCTGTGGTTGGAATGGCGCAGAAACTATAGCTGTGACCTCCCGGGAATCCCTGGACAACGGCTACCAGGTAAACGGCTTCTACGACGAGATGTTTGCGGCCGCCGGGCGGCCAAGGCCAGGTTACCGGCGGCTGTACGAGCACCTCAACCGCCTGGGACCCCAGGAGCTCCAGCGCCGGCAGGACCTCGCCATGCAGATGTTCCGGCACCACGGCATCACGTTCGCCGTCTACCCGGATGAGCAGGGAACCGAGAAGGTCTTCCCATTCGACATCATCCCCCGGATCATCTCCGCCGCCACGTGGGGGCGCCTCGAGGCGGGCCTGAAACAGCGGCTGGCCGCGCTGAACCTGTTCCTCGACGACGTCTACGGCCGGAAGCTGATCCTGAAGCAGCGCGCCATCCCGCCCGAGATCGTCCTCAGCAGCAGCCTGTACATGAGGGAGGTCGAGGGCTTCCAGGTACCGCGCGGCATCCACTCGCACATCGCGGGCATCGACCTGGTGCGCGACGGCAAGGGCGATTTCTTCGTCCTCGAGGACAACCTCCGCACGCCGTCCGGCGTCTCGTACGTGCTGGCCGACCGCTACGTGATGAAGCGCGTGCTCCCGGACCTGTTCGCCGGCTACCCTGTGCGCCCGGTCGAGGGCTACGTGCACGAGCTGCTCCGGCACCTGCGCTGGCTGGCGCCGCCCGGCATCGAGGATCCGACCGTGGTGCTGCTCACTCCCGGCATCAACAACTCCGCGTACTACGAGCACCTGTACCTCGCGAAGCAGATGGGGATCGAGCTCGTCGAGGGCTCGGACCTGGTGGTCGACGAGGACCACGTGTTCATGCGCACCACTCGCGGGCTTTCGGCCGTCCACGTCATCTACAGGCGCATCGACGACACGTGGCTGGACCCGATCTTCGGGCGCCAGGAGTCGCTGGTCGGTGTCGCCGGGCTCGTCAACTCCTACCGAGCCGGCCACGTCGCCATCGCCAATGCGCTGGGCAACGGGGTGGCGGACGACAAGGCGGTGTATGCGCTGGTGCCCGACATCATCAAGTACTACCTGGACGAGGACCCCATCCTCCCCAACGTCCCCACGTTCCTCTGCGCGAACGAGCGCGAGCGCCGCCATGTGCTCGAGCACCTGGACGAGCTGGTCGTGAAGACGGTCGACAGCTCGGGCGGCTACGGGATGCTCATCGGGCCGGTCGCGACGCGGGAGGAACGGGAGGAGTTCAAGCGCAGGATCGAGGCCCGCCCGCGCGCGTACATCGCTCAACCGGTGGTGGCCCTGTCGGTGCAGCCTGTCTTCGACGGCGGCACGCTGCGACCGACGCATCAGGACCTGCGGCCCTTTGTCCTCACGGGCCCCGAGGTGCACGTGACGGCCGGCGGCCTCACTCGCGTCGCCTTGAAGCCAGGCTCCCTCATCGTCAACAGCTCGCAGGGCGGCGGCAGCCGCGACACCTGGGTGATGGCCGACGACGGGGACGGCGGAAGCGATGCTTAGCCGCGCCGCCACCTCCCTCACCCTGCTGGGCCGGCACCTTGAGCGCGCCGACCACCTGGCCCGGATCCTCGGCGTGCACGTGGCGCTGTCGCTCGACCGCACGGACGAGCCGGGTCCCGATTTCTGGCAAAGGTTCATGGACCTCGCGGGATGGCGGCGCGGAGACACGAGCCGCCGCGACCAGGCGATCGAAACCGTGATCACAGGCACGCTTGGCCCATCGGTGCGGTCGAGCCTGACCGCCGCGCGCAGCGCGGCCCAGGCCGTGAGGCCATCCCTGCCGACTGAGCTCTACGAAGAGCTGAACGCGCTCCACTGGCGGGTGCAGGAGTCGGCGTGGCAGCCCGACCTCTACCCGTTCCTCATCCAGGTGCAGATGGGGGTCCGGCTGATCGACGGCCTGGTCGAGGACACGATGTTCCACGACGAGGCCCGCGACTTCGTGCGCCTCGGGAAGTTCGTTGAGCGGGCCACCAATGTGACCTCGGTGGTGACCCGCAAGAGCGCGGAACTCGTGGACTCGGCGGAGGACATCCTGGAATGGAGCGCGGTGCTCAGGTCGTGCTTCGCGTTCGAGTCGTTCCAGGCCCGCTACTCGGGCGGCGTGACGCCGGAACGCGTCATCGAATGCCTGATCCTCGATCCGGCGCTTCCCCGGTCGGCGCGGTTCTCAGCGGCGCAGGGCCTCGAGGCCGTGATCCGCATCGACCGCGACGGCCGGCGCTCGGCGCCGCGTCGCCTCCTCGGACGCTACAAGGCGCTGTTCGACGGCGCGAACGCCGACGACATACTCCGCGAGCCGACCGTCTTCGACCAGGCCTGCTGGGCGCTGCTCCGCCAGATCGAGCAATCGCTACGCGAGACGTACTTCCACCCGAGCAAGGTGCCGACCACCGTGGTCGGCGACGAGGGCCGCGGCATGCCCCAGCAGCAGCAGCAGCGGAGGCGGGCATGAAGCTGCAGATCGTCCACAGCACGCGCTATCGCTACACCGGACCGATCGCCGAGTCCGTGATGGAGGTGCGGCTGCGGCCGATGGACGGGGGCGGCCAGCGGTGCACGGAGTTCTCGCTCGAGCTGAGCTCCGGGTTGAAGCCGCGCGGCTACATGGACGGGTACGGCAACCACGTCCACTACTTCAACCTGAGCCGGCCGCACACGGGGCTGAGCATCGTCAGCCGGTCGGTCGTCGAGACGGGTCTCGGCGACGAGCCGGAGCCGGGCGAAGAGCTGGTCCAGGACTTCCTGCGCTTTCGCTCACCCGTCAAGGACGTCGAGGGCGTGCGCGAGATCGCGCGCCTGCACGCCATTGACGAGGGCGCGCCGCCAGAGGCGACCGAGAGAGCACTCGAGGCGCTGACGCGCTACATCAACCGGGAGTTCGAGTACAACCTGACCGCGACCAACGTCTACAGCGGCGTGGACGAGGTGCTCGAGCTGCGGGCCGGCGTCTGCCAGGACTTCGCGCATCTGCTGGTCGCTGTCGCACGCACCATGGGGGTGCCGGCGCGCTACGTCAGCGGCTACATCCACCTGCCCGGGGACCGCGGACCGACCACCGCCTCGCATGCGTGGGCCGAGGCGTGGGTGCCCGGCCGCGGCTGGATCGGCTACGACGCCACGCGGCCCGTGCGCACGACCGACCATCACGTCCGGCTCGCGGTGGGGCGCGACTACACGGACGCAGCTCCGACCCGCGGCGTCTACGTCGGCTCGGCGACGGGCGCTATGCAGGTTCGGGTGCGCACGCGCGAGCTAAAGTAGCCGCACGGTGCGCCGCCTCCAGTCCTACTCAGCGCTCCCGGCGGGCGGCCGTGAAGACGCGCTGAGCGCGCTCGCGAAGAAGCTGCGCTTCAAGCAAGAGCACACCGTCCTCATCCTCAACTCGCCGCCGGCGTACCTTGCCCTGCTCGATCCGGGGCCCGCGCAAATCGAGATCGAGCTGAAGCCCGACCGCGTCTACGACGCGGTGCAGCTGTTCGTGAACAACGCGGACGAGCTGCGCAGCCTGGGCAGCGGGGCCGTACATGCGACGAAGCCGGATGGATTGCTGTGGGTGTGCTACCCAAAGGGCGGGAAGGCCGCCGGTGGAACCGACCTCCCGGCCACGCCGTGGTGGACCAAGCGTGACGTGCTCGGAGAGATCACCGGCGAGAAGGGCTACAAACCGGTCACGTTCGTCAAGATCGACGAGACCTGGACGGCGCTCCGCTTCAAGCGAAGCTAGAAATCTCTGCGGCCCTCGAAGTGGTCGACGACGCCGGGGCGGCTCAATTCGTAGAGGGCGATCCGGTGACCGCCCGGGCCTGAGAACGACCGGGCTGTACCCATCGGCAGCTCGACGTCGCGACCCTTCCTGAATCCGCGCTTGCGCAGCCCCTTGACCGCAGCGTCGAGGTCCGCGACCCGGTAGACGAGGACCGGCCGATCGCCCTCCAGGTGGTCGGTGAGCAGGATGTGCGGCGGGCCGGCGCTGAGCTCGATCTTGGCCACCCGCGCGCCCATCGCGTCGATGGCAAACGCGATGCGGCCGCCGAGCACCTCGCTGAAGAACTTCATGTCCGCAGCGACATCCGCGCTCGGCGTGTAGAGGTAGTCGAGCGACTCAAACGGGCCGGACAATGCCGCAACTCTAGACTTTCGACATCGCCAGCTCGAAGTCTTCGGCCGCCCTGTTGGAGCGCCCAGTCGTGCTGTTGGGCCTGCTCGCCGTGTCGATCTCGCTCACCTTCCAGATCCTGCTGCCGGTGGTGCCAGTCATGGTCGAACGGGCCGGCCCGCACGGCATCGCGGGAGCCGCCACCGGCGCCCTCTTCATCGGTGCTGTCACCGGCGAGCTGTCATCGCCATGGCTGATGACCGTGCTGCGCTCGCGAAGGCTCCTCGTCATCGGCCAGCTGGTGACCGCCGTCTCGAGCCTCGTCTACCTGATTCCACACGCCGGGACGCCGTTGATGATCGGCGCGGCTGCGGTCCGTGGCGTGGGCATGGGTCTCGCCATCGTGATCGCGACCACGCTCGTCGCCGAGCTCACGCGCCCGGAGCGCCGCGGCGCGGCGATCGGCTATTTCGGCCTCGCGCTCAGCGTGCCGGGCATCTTCGTGCCCTCGATCGGCGTCTTCCTCCTCGCGGCCGGTCGAGCTGATGTCGACGCCGTCATCGCGTTCGGATGCAGCCTCATCGGGGTCCTGGCGGCGCTGCGCCTGCCCGACCATCCGCCGCGGAGCGCCGAGGGCTCGACCAACCTGCTGGGCGCGCTCAGGCGCCCCGGGCTGGCCACCATCTTCGGCGCCTTCGTGCTCGCCAGCTGCAGCTTCGGCGGCGGGCTGACCTTCGTCCCGGTGGCGCTTCCTCTCGATGGCCTCGGGTCGGCGGCGACCTACTTCCTGGTGGCCGGCGCCACGCGGGCGGCCGGGCGCTGGCTCGCCGGCCTGATGGTGGATCGGATGCCGGCGAGGACCGTCCTGGTGGGCGGCCTGCTGCTCAGCCTCGGCGGCCTGATCGCCCTGGCGCTGCACAGCAACCCGGCGGTCGTGATCCTCGCGGGACTGCTTTACGGAGCCGGCTACGGGGCCATCCAGACGGCCGCCTACGTGGCGATGCTGGAGCAGGGCACGGCCCGCGATGCGGGAGCGATCAGCGCCCTGTGGAACAGTGGCATCGACCTCGGCTCGTCGCTGGGCGGCACCCTGATCGGCATCACCGCCGCGGAGGCAGGCTACGGCGCCGCGGCCTGGGTGCTTCCGGGCGCGATCCTCCTCGCGCTTCCGCTGTTCATCTTTCCCGCCCGTAGGGGTCCGGTCGCCGACGTGACCGCCCCGGAGCCGCTTCCGATCGAGGGCTGAGGCACTCGCGTACCGTTAGCCCGTTGGTACCCGACGCCGCGGAACTCCTGGAGCAGGCTGCCGCAGAAGGGAACGACCTGGAAACCGTCACCCGGCACCTGCTGGTGCGGCTCGCCGAGCTGACCGGCCTCAGCTCGACCTACCTAGCCGAGACCCGGCTCATCGACGACGTCCAGTACATCGTGTACGCCTACAACTCGAGTCCCGAGTTCCACATCCCCGAGGACATCACGCTGCCCTGGTCAGAGGGCGTGTGCAGGTTCGTGGTCGAGGGCGGCCCCAACTACACGAACGACACGCAGAAGACGTTCCCGAGCAGCATGGTGGCGCGCATGCTCGACATCCGCACCTTTGTGTCCTACCCCGTGTTTGCCGCCGACGGCCACTGGTTCGGAACCCTTTGCGGCGCGAGCAAGCAGGAGGTCGACATCGAGCATGAGGTGCTGGCGCTGATGCGTGAATGTGCCCTGCTGATCGGCAAGCGCATCGAATCGCCGCACCGCCCCTAGCGGCTGGAACCGGCGCGCTTTCTAGGCGGCTGACCCCGACTGCGGCAGCGACAGCGCCGACGGTCCGAACTTGTCCTCGAGGAAGCGCGCGTTGGCGAGCAGCGCGTCCGAATCCTTCTTGTACACCGCATTGGCGACATCGTCCATCTTGCTCGACAGCAGGTCGAGCTGGTCGCTGAGCACCTGGTCTGCGGTCTTGCCGTTGGCCATGCGGTGCAGCGTCGCGTAGGCGCGGGGCAGGTTCAGATAAGCCTGCAACGCCCAGGGCAGGTAGTCGGTGGCCGTGCGGCCGACGACGAAGAGGTCCGGCGAGCCGGCTGGAAAGCCCGAGAAGTGNGTGTCCGATATGTGCTGCACCTTCGCGGCCAGCGGCTGCGAGAGCTTGCCGCTTGCTGTGGCGACCGTCTTCTGAAGGCTGCGCCTGATGCTGTCCGCGTCGAAGGTGGCGTCGCCGACTTCGAGATTCGCCGGGCCGGGCGCGAGCAGGGCGCCCACGCCGTACATCGCGACGACGACGAACGGCCAGAAAAGGCTGGTCACCACTCCGGTGAAGAACAGCAGCAGGCCGAACAGCGCGAGCGTCGACCCGACGATGTTCTTGCTGCTGTAGACGTACCGAAGCAGCGGGCTGACGTTGATCCGGCCGGGATCACTGATAGCCACGGATCACCTTGAACACCGTGGCCAGGGACACGTTGCGGCTGTCGAACGCCTGCCCGCCGCTGAGCGAGGCGATGTTGGTCAGGTCCTGAGGGCTGGCCTCTCCGAAGATGATCGGGAAGGCAGGGATGAGCCGCACCTGGTCGGGCTCGCCCTTGAAGAACTTGGTGAACGCGGCTGCGTCGGCCCCTGAGTTGTTCTGGCCGTCGGTCATCAGCACGACCGAGTAGAACCGGTTCGGGTCGGAGATCTGCGCCTGCGCAGCATCCTGGTAGGCCTGGATGAGCGCGTCATAGATCGCCGTCCCGTCGTTGGCCTGCAGGTTGTTCACGTACTGGCGGACGGATGAGAGGTCGCCGCTGCTGGCGCTCACGTCGGTGATGGTGAACGTGCGGTCGTCCTGAACCGAGCCGTTGAAGGGGATGATCGTGATCTCCTCACGCGCGCGCAGGCGCGCGAACTGGCCCGTGATCGTCTGGTCGGCGCCGGTGAGGTTGTCGAACGTCTTCTTCACCGCATTGAGGCGGTCGCCGTCCATCGAGCCGCTGATGTCGAGCACGTAGTACGTGTGCGCAGGCGGGCGGATCTGATCGAGATAGGCAAAGATCAGGTTGTTGACCACGGCCAGGTTGGCCGGGAAGGCCAGCTCGACCAGCAGCTGGGTGGTGAAGCGTGAATCCGGCTTGACGTCGGGGATCGCGGGCCGGCGGTCCGTGCTCTGCATGATCTTGGTCTGCACTTCAGGGCTGCGCAGGTAGGCGGCGACCTTGTCGTAACCGTCCCGCTTCGCCGAGTTCAGCAGCATCAGCGGGTAGTTGGCGGTGATGATGCCGTCCTTGGGGTAGACCAGGTCGAGAGGCTCCTTCAACTTGCCGCCCGAGTTGAGCTCCAGCAGCACCGACTCGTAGTTGATGAGCCCGTCGACGCGGTCCTGCTGACGGAC